>Ga0315899_10008867_pt1 | contig 10782 bp, 11 predicted proteins | sample LakEriMetagenome_2_FD_203518 | JGI IMG/M metagenome (GOLD analysis project Ga0315899, IMG submission 203518) | Freshwater fungal communities from buoy surface, Lake Erie, Ohio, United States - Buoy 4 MA112 | ecosystem: Environmental > Aquatic > Freshwater > Lake | place: USA: Lake Erie, Ohio...
TCAGCTGGGGACTCCAGGTGAAGGATCCCCGCACCTTCCGGGGTTTTCTGATTCCCCTGCTCGCCGGGGCGGCCGCAGGGTCAGGCCTGGCTCAGCTCTGGGCCAGCCGCCGCCAGCGACGGAGCCGGAGCTGGCTGCTGGTGGGCAAAGGCGACGAACTCACCACGCTGGAGCAGGAACTGGCTCGGGAGCGGGATCTCCACTGGCTCGACCTGCACTACTGCCCCAGTGAGGCCCTGCTGGCAGCACCTGAGGGTGTGGTGGGCCGGATCGACGGCATCGCCGTCAGCGAGACGGCCGAGATGCACGACGGCCTGCTGCAGGATCTGCTGGCCAGGCGGTCCCGCGGGTGGAGCTTCTGCAGTCTGGTGGTGTGGGCCGAGCAGCACCTGCAGCGCGTTCCGCCAGAACTGTTTTCCAGCCGCTGGCTGGTCCAGGCCGAGGGCTTCGAACTGCAGCCTGGACGCTGGGGCTGGCGGCTCAAGCGGTTCGGCGATGTTGTGGTGGCCACGCTCCTGCTGATCCTGACCGCGCCGCTGCTGGTCATCGCCGCCCTGCTGATCCGGCTCGAAGACCGGGGGCCGGTCTTCTACGGGCAGGTCCGGACAGGCCTATACGGCAAGGAGATCACGGTGTGGAAGCTGCGCACCATGCGTCAGGGGGCAGAAGCGTTCGGAGCTCGCTGGGCCTCCCGCGACGACCCCCGCATCACGCGCAGCGGAAGCTGGCTGCGAAGGCTGCGCATCGATGAGCTGCCCCAGCTCATTTCCGTTCTCAAGGGGGAAATGAGCCTGATCGGGCCTCGGCCGGAACGGCCGGAATTGGAGGCCACCCTCGAGGACCGGATCCGTCACTACAGGGTCCGGCACTGGGTGAGACCGGGCCTGAGCGGCTGGGCACAGGTCTGTTATCCCTACGGTGCCAGCGTGGAGGACAGCCGCATGAAGCTCAGCTACGACCTCTATTACCTGCGCAACGCCAGCCTGATGCTCGACATCCTGATCCTCATCAAGACGATCCGGCTGGTGGCAGGGGCCAGGGGGGCTCAGCCCGAAGGGCAGCCTGCAGCGACGGTCTGAGCGGGCGGCGGCGACAGCGCCACTGCGCCGCCAGCTGGGACAGTCCCCAGGGGAGCAGGGACGCGCCACTGGCCAGACGGCCCATCCCGTGGGCCCGGTACACGTGGTAGGCCCAGAGGGGCATGCGCCAGCGCCGGCCGGTCAGGTTGGTCCCATGCACGGCGTAGAACGCCAGCAGCTCCGGAATGGTGACGCAGCGCAACCCCGGCTGCTCACGGAACAGGGTCAACCAGCGCAGATAGTCCTCATGGGGGCAGGGCTGGAATCCCTCCTCCAGCAAGCGACGCTCCAGCATCAGCGTGAGCATCGGAATGGCATTGCCGAGCCTCAGCCTGCCGTAGCCGAAACGGGGCGGTGGCAGACGCCAGCCGAGCAGGGTGTCCGTCGCGGGATCGAACCTGGCGTAACCGGTGACGCTGACGCGCGCACCGCCCGGGCCATGGCAGCGCAGCTGGCGCTGCAGCTTGGCGGGGTGCCAGCGGTCATCCGCATCGAGAAAGGCGATCAGCTCATGGCTGGCGCTGCCCAGCCCCACGTTGCGGGGCCACCAGGGTCCCGGAGGGGTTTCGGCAGGGCGGGCCGGAGCCCTCAGGGTTCGGATGCGCCGATCCCCACGGGCCGCGGAGCGAGCGAGATCGGATCCGGCATCCACCGACCCGTCGTCGATCAGCAGCAGCTCCCAGTCCCTGTGGGTCTGCTGCCTCACATTGGCGATCAGGCCGGGGAGGAACCCGGCAGCATCGCGGTAGGGACAGATGATGCTGACCGCCGCGCTCAAGGGATCACCACCTGCCAGTCCGCCTTCCTCAGGTTGCCCAGCCGACCGTCCTCGCTGAGCAGCCAGCGCTGCGGAGTGAGCACCAGGGTGTGCGGATCCAGCAGCTGGGCCAGATGGCCGGCGATGGCCGAAAGGCTGCTGTTGCCGGTGATCAGAACCGACGCGTGCACCATGGCGGCCAGATCCTGCTCCGGCGTGCCGCCACTGATCTCCAGTCGCCAGCTGGGGTCCTGCAGGTGGGCCCGGCACCAGGCCGGATCGTCGCTGAAGGCATGGACCACGGGCGGCGCGGGGCCCGCCGGCAACGCCGCCAGCGCCCTGGCCAGCGCCGCCCGGTAGTAGGGCTCCCCGAGCGGGAAGAAGCCGCTACGGGGGTTCAGGTAATCCGTGCGGCGGACGTGCATGGCCACCTCCCCCGCGGTTCCCCGCCAGCAGGCGCCAAGGGCCTCCAGGGTGGCCTGCCAGGAGACGGTGAACTCCGCCCCGAAGAGCGCGGGATGGGTGGCATGGCTGTGGATCACCCGCACCCAGCCGAGCCGTTCCAGGAGGGAGGGGCCGCCGGCAGCCTCCACCAGCAGGCGATCGGTGAGCACCCCTGCCGCGCGGGGCTCCCCCAGCCGGGCCGCCAGGCGAGGGGCCAGATGCCGATGCCACGGCCCGGGCCGCAGGGGCAAACGCCCGCGCACCAGGGGGCTGAGGGCGCGGACGGTGAGCCCCCGCAGCCTGCGGCTCCGCGACTCCATCAGCACCAAGGAGCCCACCAGCCGGCGCCCCAGGGCCTTCGCCAGCGATTCGGCCAGCACCAACTGCAGCATCTGATTGCCCAGCCCCCCCTGGAGAAGCAGCACCAATTCGTGCCCCTCCGGAAGAAGGATCGCTGGGCACGCCTGTGGGGGATCAGCCAAGGGAGACCTGCCTGGCGCTGCCCAGCAGCTGCAGCAGGCCCAGGCGCAACCACACCGAGACACTGATGCCGAGCCAGTGTTCCACCCTCAGCACCAGCAGGGTGAGCCAGGGCGGGGAGCCAAGGGTGAAGGAAAGCCCGAGGTCCCGCATCGTGGTCAGGTCGCGGCGGAGCCGGCCTGGATCACGGGAGGCGTTGGCGGGGCTGACCTGGGTGGCCGATAGAAGGTTGGGATGGAGCAGCCGGCCGTGGGGGCGGATCTGCTCATCGAAGAGACGATCGGCACAGATGCTGAGGCGCTCGTCGTAGGGACCACAGAGGCGGTGCAGGTGCCGCCGATACACCAGGGCCTGGTGACAGGCTGGGTAACGGCCCGGAATCCACAGGCCGCGTGAGGCTCCCGGGAGGAACACGGCAGCCTCGAACTGGATGCTGCTGTGGTTGGAGGCGTTCGCGGCGGCCAGCGCGGCGGCCAGCGAAGAGGCATCCAGGAGCAGATCACCGGCGTTGATGAAGAGCAGCCACTCTCCCTGGGCCCGGATCCAGGCGTGGTTCATGGCGGGGTAGATGCCCCTGGGCGGCTGACGCAGGAGGCGAACGGAGAGCCCGCAGCGGCCGGCCCAGTCCGTAGCGACCCGGGGGCTGGCGTCGCCGGAGTCGCCGTCGACCACCACCACCTCGGCCGGCAACCGGCTCAGCCAAACCAGCTGACGGTCCAGCGAGGCCAGGGTCAGGGCCAGATCCCTGGCCGCGTTACGCACCACGATGCAGATCGAGAGGGTCGGCGTCATTCCCTGCGCAGCTCCACGCCGCACAGGCCGAAGCCACGGAAGGCCCCGAGCAGCGGGGCGGGATCCCCGGAGTGCTGACGCGGAATCCGGGTCGCGTCGATCACGAAGCACCAGCTGACGCTGAAGGCCGGCAGCAGCCTGCCCAGCAGGTCGGCCAGGCGGGCATGGGCGAACAGCCGCTGACTGTTGAACTGAACCAGGTTCCGCTCCATTTCCGCCACCGGCAGCGAAATCAGCAGGCTGCCCCCGGGCGCCACGAAGGCGGCGGCGTTGGCGAGAGCACGCTCGAAACCGTCCGGGGCGATCGGATCGCCGTAGCGACCAAGACCCACATGCTCGAGGGCGTGGAGGGAGCTCACCAGGTCGTACTGCCGCTCCAGAGCCGCGGGTGGATCAAGGATGTCGCCCTGGAGGAAGCGCAGATTCGGCGTGGGCGGCCGCTCCAGGGGCCGGATGTCGAGCACCTCGATGGGCCGGGAGGCGGCGATCTGGGCCACGAAGCCATCGATCCTGGAGCCGATGTCGAGGTGGCGGACGCTCGGTCGGGACAGGACCCGGCTGCTGCACAGCAAGTCCTGGAGGAAGTAGAGCGATCGGCCCGCACCGGCACCCGCGTAGCGGTCGGAGAACAGCGGGGCCAGCTGCAGGCAGGCGTCCGTCACGTCGGGGAGATGCCGCCGCAGCCTACGGTAGGTGGCCAGATCGCGCAGATAGGCCGGCAGGCCCCTCAGGCCAAGCAGCTTCAGGGGCTGGAGGCCGATGTCCTCCAGACCGTGATAGGCGCTGCGGGCCCAGAGCACCAGGGTCCCCCTCATGGAGATGAACGGCGGGCAGGGCCGCCCAGCGGCAGGTCGCCGAGGAAGGCCTGGTGATGGGCCTCGGCCACCACCAGCACGTTGTCGTGGAAGGCCCGGTCGTCCGCCGCATCGGCCGTCAGGGGGCGCCAGCGGCCCGGACCCTCCACCAGGGAAGAGCAGCCCAGCAGATGGGTGTAGGCACAGAGGCGCAGATCCAGCAGACATTGTAACCAGGCCTGGTGGTTCCGGCTCGGGGCAAGTTCCAGCACCAGCAGGGGGTGGGTGGCCTCCAGCAACTGCCGGGCGCCCCGCAGCGCGTCGGGCTCGGCCCCCTCGCAGTCGAGCAGCCAGAGGCTGTCGGTGGGCCGCGGAGCGATCCCCCCCGGAGCGAAGAGGCCATCGAGGGGCACGGTGGTCACCGCGCGGCGATCCCAGCGGGGCGTGCCGGAGAGCCCCTGCAGCAGCGAGCCTGCGGTGCCGGTGCCGTAGAAGGTTGCGCGTCCACGACCGGCGGCGACCGCGGCTGGGACGGCCACACAGCTGGAACGATTGAGGCCCAGGTTGCGCTGCAGCAGGCGAAAGGCGGTGGGCTCGGGCTCGAAGCCCACCGCCTCGAGGCCGAGAGCCTCGGCCAGCAGGCAGTAGAAGCCGGCGTTGGCCCCCACATTGAGGAAGCCACGGAGCCCAGGGGCCAGTCGGCGCAGCACCTCGATCGTGCCCAGCTCGTCGCAGGCGTGCCGGAAGCGCCGCTGGGAGCCGATGAAGCGGAAGCCATGGCCGGTGTCCCGTGCCGGCAGGGCCGCCTGGGAGCGATCCCGCAGGCGCCGGAAGAGGGGGCGTAGCTGATCCATCAGAAGGGTCGCTGGAGCCCGGCATGGGCTGCATGCACTGAGGAGGGCATCGTTCCATAGGGGCGGCGAGGGAAGCGCCACCCCCGGCGCCGCAGGGCAGGAACGATCACCAGCCACAGGCATACTCTGGCAAGCAGGCCGAGGGTGCGGCCCACCAATGGGCCCGGTGGAATCTGCAGCATCCTCCATGGGAGGGGGAGACACAGATGGTTTGCGGCGACGGCAATCATGGCCACCGACCAGTCCCCTGCGAAGCCGGAAGGGTGGGTCTGGTGCACCAGATCAAAGGAGGAATGAACTCGCACCCTGGCCACCGGGAAGCCCAAGGGCAAGTGGTAATCCCATCCGGGCTTGCCGATCAGGAAGAGGGGATGGAGCTGTGACGTGCGGAGGAACGTGGGAGAAGCGACAAACACATCCAGTCCATGCCGGTAGGTGCCGAGAGGCCCAGCGGCCTCCACATCGAACCGATGCCAGCAGTGCAGACAATCTGTGGCCATCGCCGCAACCCGTCTCAGGTCTTGGGCGAAGCCCGGTCGGAATGCGATGTCCGCGTTGAAGTACCCGACCAGGTCATGGGCCGTCTGATCGGCGAGGAAGCGGCAGATTCCGGCCACGCTGGGCAGCACGGCGGTATCGGCAGGCAGCACCCTGATCGGCCATGGCGCATGGACCGATGCCGGATCCCTATCGATTTCGGCCGGAGTTCGCAGGATGACCAGATCGATCACGAGACCGTTGCTGCACAGCGCTGCCGCGCTGCGAAGAAAAGGAAGCGCGGCAGTGTGGCTCGCTGGATGGAACGTGGTAGCCAGAAGCACACGCGTCGTCATGCCTGGCTAGGGAGATCCGCCAGCAGATTCATGAAGACACGTTCTCCGTGACCTCGCACTGCCCGCCCCCGCAACAGGCGCAGCAGAGCGGTCAACCTGAATCGGACCATGCCTACGCCCCGCCCCTGACAGGGCATGTGATCAAGGAACCGCTGCTGGAAGAGTTGGGCCATCAGCGCCAGGTAGGGGAGATAGATGGCGCGCAGGCTGGCCCGTGGAATCTGCCGTCCGCTGTAGAGGAGCACCCTTCCCTGACGCCCGCCGATGAGGCGCAGACCCTGAAAGTGGAAAGCGATGCAGTCGGAGCAGGGAAACCGAATGGCGTTCCATGGGGCCTGGAGCCACTCCTTACGTTCCAGGACGTGAGTGAGCTCAGCGAAGAGCACTGGGAACGACTCCAGATACTTCTGATCGCCGAAGAGCCCATTCTCCTCCCGGTTGAAACACCATTCCACACAGCGCTCCTGCCACCAGTGCCGCACGACTTCGCCTCGGAGCCGCTCGAAGGTAAGAAACTGGACACAATATTTCCCGGACATTGAGGATTGGTCATAGTCCGGTGCGTAGGCGTGGTCTGTGATCAACACAGCTTTGCCGCTGGCATCAAGTTCCCGGAAGATCGGCCGAGGGCTTTTCAGTAAAAACAGATCTGCATCCAGATAAGTGACCCTTTTTACCGCGGGGTCCGTCTCAAAGACCCAGCGGGGCGCGAACGGAGTCAGTGTCCAGCAGTATTCCGCCCGGCTACGGCTGGGCCGGACGGCACGCAGCTCCGCCGTCTCCAGACGGCGAAGATCCAGCAGCCGAAGACGCGGCAGGGACAGACCACGCAGAGTTTCGAAGCTGGCTTCGTCGATACAGAGGACCCAGAGCATGAAGTCTTCCGCATGCTGGACCAGTGAGAAGTAAAGACAGAGGCCCTGGGGCAGGAAGTTGGCATCGAAAAGGGTGACATAGTGCTCTGTACCCTCACCTGCGGGCAATGAAAGCGAAGCTCGGGAGAGAAGAGTCTTCCTGAGATCCAGAGCTTCAGGGTGCATGCGTGTCCATGCCATCTTCAGGCCGGGGCCGCGGGGATCTGGTTGCAGGCATCGATCACCCGGCTGACCTCATCGTCACTAAGGAAGGGATGAATCGGCAGGCTGAAGCAGGTGCGGCAGTGCTCAAGCGCCTGGGGAATTCCCCCAGGAGCAAGGCGGTGCTCGGCTAGAGCCTTCTGCTGGGTGCAGGGGAGGGGATAGTGAACAAGGGTCGTGACCCCCCGTTCAGCCAACTGGGCCTGGACCCACTCGCGCTGCGGGGTTCTCAGCACGAAGAGGTGGTGCACATGGGCGGCGGGATCCTTCGGCTCCGACAACGGCCTCAGCAGAGGGTGGTCGATCTGGCGGCGGTAGATCCCCGCGATCTCGCGCCGGCGTCCAGTCCAGGCTTCGAGCCAGGGAAGCCGCTCGCGCAGGAGGGCCGCCTGCAGCTCATCGAGCCGGCTGTTCATGCCGTGGAGATCGTGATGATAACGATCGCTCTGGCCGTAGTTGCGCAGGCACCGGGCAGCCCGCGCCACCTCCGCATCGGCGGTCGTGAGGGCCCCGGCATCGCCGATGGCACCGAGGTTCTTGGTGGGATAGAAACTCCAGGCAGCGCAGCGGCCCACGCTGCCCACCGGCCGGCCCCGATGGCGGGCTCCATGGGCCTGGGCACAGTCCTCCACCAGGGGGAGCCCGTGGCCGTTGCAGACCGCCGCCAGACCATCCAGATCAGCGGCACGGCCGTAGAGATGGACCGGCAGGACCGCCCGGGTGGAGGTGCTGATGCATGTCGCCACCGAGTCGGCCGCAAGACAGCCAGTGGATGGGTCGATGTCGGCGAACACCGGGACGGCGCCGCAGCGCTGGATCGCCAGCGTGGTGGCATAGGCCGTGACGGGGGTGGTGATGACCTCGTCCCCGGGGCCGACCCCGAGAGCCCGGAGTCCGATTTCGATGGCATCGAGGCCGTTGGCCACGCCCACGGCATGGGGAACGGCACAGAAGCGGGCCCAGTCCTGCTCGAAGGCCTCCACTTCCGCCCCCAGGATCCACCAGCCGGAGCGCAGCACCCGCTCGACAGCGGCCAGCTCGGCCTGCAGCAGCTCCTCCGGTTCCCGGCGGAAGTCGTTGGCGGCGACGGGAGCGGCGATCGGGTCGGTCACAGATAGAGCGGCAGGTGCTGGCGGTAGTAGTCGACCGTACGGGCCAGCCCCTCCTCCAGGGCCACCCGTGGCTTCCAGCCAAGCAACTGGAAGGCAAGGGCGTGATCGCTGTAGTAATCGCCGATGTCGATGCGCCGGCGCTCCTCGGGGAAGGGCACCAGCTCCCATCCGGCACCTGGCTCCAGGGGGATGAGCCTGGCCGCCAGATCGCCGAGGGACACCACTTCCGGACTGCCCAGGTTGAACACCCTTCCATGGCAGGCGTCGGTCGTGGCAGCGCGGAGTAGTGCCTCGACCACGTCGTCAACGAAGTTGAAATCCCGCAGCTGGCGGCCATCCCCGAAGACCTGGATCGGCCTGTCGGTGAGCAGATTACGGATCCAGATGCCGAGGAACGTCTGGCGGGCATCCTTGATGCGCATGGCAGGTCCGTAGGTGTTGGTCAGCCGCAGCGCGCAGGTGCGGATGCCGTAGACGTCGTGATAGAGGAGATGAAACTGTTCACCCGCCAGTTTGTTGACGCCGTTGACATCCACCGGCCGGATCGGGTGGGCCTCGTCCACTGGAAGGTACTGGGGCTTTCCGTAGAGCTGACGGGTGGAGGCGAAGACCAGGGTCGCTTCGGGGTTGACATCGCGAACAGCCTCCAGGAGCGAGAGCTGGGCCTTCGCGTTGATATCGAGGTCGGTGTACGGATCGGTCATCGAGTCCGCATGACTCGTCTGTCCGGCCAGATTGAACACCCAATCCACACCCTTGAGCAATTCGCGGGTGGCGAAGGGATCGCGGACATCACTGATGTTGATGGTGATCTTCTCCCGAATATCGGCCACGTTCGCCAGATTCCCCCCGTACTGGGGGATGAGACTGTCAATCACGGTGACACGATGCCCTTCCTGCACCAGGCGCCGGGCCAGGTGACTGCCGATGAAGCCGAGACCACCGGTGATCAGGCACTTCATGCGTGTTCCCCGCCGCATGGGACCGACACGCCGAAGCATTCCGCGGGGGTGGCGTCGAAGCCGCCGGGCCACTCCTGCCCCAGCCGGCAGCCCGGGAAGGATCTCCTCAGCCGTTCAGGATAGAGAGGCTTGGTGGGATGCTTCACCATGCGATCGTAGACGCCGGGGGCGGTCAGCCCGGACTGCCGGGAACCGGCTTGACGGCCAACACGATCAGATCGAGGTACAGCTCCGGGCCCCAACCGAGGCCTTCGGTGCCGGCCTCTGCGGCACCGTCCGAGTCCTGCGCCACCAGGGCCCGGAAGAGGGCCCCGAGCAGATTCGCGGCGGCGTAGGGGAGGGCCCACAGCAGGCGCCACAGGGTCTGCAGCAGCCAGGCCGCCAGCCTGGAGGGCAGACGGGTCTGCAGGCGACGCTCCAGGGATTCGATCCACTCGATCGACAGCTGCAGCAGAGCGCTCAGGCCGGGATTGGTCCGCACGATCCGCTCTACCCGGAAGCCGGCAACCTCCAGGCGGTGGCGCAGACCGAAACGGGTGAACCGCTGAGAATCCCAGGGCTGCTCGTGCTCGGGCCAGAGGAAGGGGATGGTGAGCAGGAGCGCCCCACCCGGCCGCAACACACGGTGGCATTCCGCCAGCAGCCCCTCAGGGGCGAAGGAGTGCTCCAGCACCTGGGAACAGAGGATCGCGGCATAGTGATCGGGAGCGAAGGGAAACGCTCCACCCTCGTAGTAATGGGTGACCAGAGGGTTGGCACGATTGCGCTCCTGGTCGATCTCGAGCCCTTCATAGGGTCTGGCGTCGGGAAAGAGCTCGCGGTAAGGCATGGTGCCGCAGCCCACATCCAGCAGCGGCCCGGGCGGCACCGCGGGCGCCAGACGCATCAGGCCGTTCCGGAGGCCGGTGCGGGCCAGGGCATAGGGATGACCCAGAAGGTGGAACGGCCTGTCACCGAAGCCGAGGAAGGGAACAAAGCGCCTCATGCCGCCAGAACGTCAGCCCGATGACGACGCACGGGGCGCGTCTCTGCGATAGACCGAGACCACCGACTGCCCCCGGGCTCCGAAGACAGGGTCGATGGATCCATCGTCGACAAGGAGCCGTGTCAGCACGGAGATGGGCTTGGCGCCCAACCGTTCCACAACCTCGGCCAGCAAGGCCGGCAGTCGATTCAGCCGCCGCGACAGGAGATCCTTCAGCAACAACGTGAGATAGGCACGGTGGTGGGCGACGTCGAGTGGCGCGTGGATGAGCTGCTCGCAGACAAAGCCATAGGACTCGGGGAAATGGCGCAAAGCCCTGTCCGTCCACCAGGTCTGGTGGTGGGGAGGAAGATTGAGCATAGTCATCGGCTGCTTTCCGAGAAGCGAGTCCATCGCTGGTGCTCCAAGAATGAGACGGCCTCCAGGAGCAAGATGTCGGGAGGCGAATTCAAAGAATGAACCGGGATCAGGCAGGTGCTCAATCATCTGAAAGGAACAGATGCATGCGAACTGGCGTTGGGGAAGCCTCGAAATGTCATCTTCCAGAAAGTTCCACAGGCGGCAGCGCAGTCCCTTGCCAGAAGCCAGGCGAATCGCGTCTGGGTTGATATCCA
>Ga0315899_10008868_pt1 | contig 10781 bp, 10 predicted proteins | sample LakEriMetagenome_2_FD_203518 | JGI IMG/M metagenome (GOLD analysis project Ga0315899, IMG submission 203518) | Freshwater fungal communities from buoy surface, Lake Erie, Ohio, United States - Buoy 4 MA112 | ecosystem: Environmental > Aquatic > Freshwater > Lake | place: USA: Lake Erie, Ohio...
CTCCATGCCCTGCTCCATGCACATCGCCGTTGTCGGCCTCAGCCACCGCACGGCTCCCGTGGATATTCGGGAGCGGCTGAGCATTTCTGAACAGAGCATGGAGGCTTCTTTGCAGCAGCTTCGATCTGATGAGCAGGTGCTTGAGGCTTCCATCCTCAGCACCTGCAATCGGCTCGAGATCTATGCCCTGCTCCGCCATCCAGAGCAGGGTATTGAGGCTGTTGGGAGTTTTCTGAGCCAGATGTCCGGGTTGGAGCTCTCCCTGCTCACTCCCCACCTCTTCACTTATCACCACGCCGATGCGGTGGCCCATCTGCTCAGGGTTGCAGCTGGCCTGGACAGCCTTGTGCTCGGCGAGGGTCAGATCCTTTCACAAGTGAAAAAGATGGTGCGCCTGGGCCAGGAGTACCGTTCGATTGGTCCGATTCTGAACCGTCTTCTTAACCAAGCTGTTAGCACTGGCAAGCGGGTCCGTTCGGAGACCAACCTGGGCACTGGTGCTGTTTCGATCAGTTCAGCCGCTGTCGAGCTCGCGCAATTGAAAGTGGGTCAGGCTCGCGGCGTGGAAGATCTTGTGCCCCTCGATCAGGAGCAAGTGGCCGTGGTGGGAGCCGGCCGGATGGCCCGGCTATTGCTCCAACACCTGCGGGCCAAGGGTTGCCCTGGAGCCGTTTTGCTCAACCGCACCCTGGCGCGGGCTGAAGCCCTGGCCGCCGACTTTCCTGATCTCCCGGTGCAGTGTCGGCCTCTCGATGATCTTGATCATTGCCTAAGCACCTGTTCGCTGGTGTTTACGAGCACAGCGGCCGAAGAGCCGATGATTAGCCGCGCACGGCTTCAGAACCTCAATCGGCGCTCCAGTCTGATGCTCATCGATATTGGTGTGCCTCGAAACATCCACTCCGACGTGAGTGATCTGCCTGGCGTGATGCGTTTTGATGTCGATGATCTTCAGGAGGTGGTGGCTCGCAATCAAGAGGCCCGTCGTGAAATCGCCGCAGAGGCCGAAGCCCTTCTCCAGGATGAATCACGTCTCTTTCTGGAATGGTGGGATGGCCTTGAGGCTGTCCCCCTGGTGAACCGATTGCGCCTGCAGCTGGAAGACATCCGCGAACAGGAACTCCAGAAAGCTCTCTCCCGTATGGGGCCAGATTTGTCTTCAAGGGAGCGCAAGGTGGTTGAGGCTCTCACCAAGGGAATCGTCAATAAGATCCTTCATGGCCCGGTCACTCATCTTCGCTCTCCGCAGCCTCGCAGCCAACGCCTAGCAGCCATGCGGGTCTTGGAAGAGTTATTTGCACTCAGCAATGCTCCTGATGAAGACTGATTCCTCCCTTGCCTCTCCTCTGAAGTGCATCGAAGTGTCGCCGTGTCTCGCCCCTGAGCAGCGCGCTCAGGTACGGTCAGCAGGCCATAAGAGACCGTTGGGAACATGAAACGCGTTCTGGCCATCATTCTTGGAGGAGGAGCTGGCACGCGCCTCTATCCTTTGACAAAAATGAGAGCCAAACCTGCCGTCCCCTTGGCAGGCAAATACCGCCTCATTGACATCCCAGTTTCCAACTGCATCAATTCAGAAATCAATAAAATCTATGTTTTAACCCAGTTTAATAGTGCCTCGTTGAATAGGCACCTGACAATGACCTATAACTTATCCGCTGGATTTGGGCAGGGTTTTGTCGAGGTGCTTGCTGCTCAGCAAACACCCGAAAGCCCCAGTTGGTTTGAGGGTACGGCTGATGCTGTGCGTAAATATCAATGGCTATTTCAAGAATGGGATGTTGACTATTATCTGATACTTTCCGGAGATCAGTTATATCGAATGGATTACGGCAAGTTTGTGCAACATCACATTGACAGCGGCGCCCAGCTATCCGTTGGCGCCCTGCCTGTCGATGGAGCTCAAGCAGAAGGATTTGGTTTGATGCGCACCAACGCTCAAGGGAAGATCCTGGAGTTTAAGGAAAAGCCAAAAGGTCCCGAATTGGAATCCATGCTTGTGGACACGGCAACGCTTGGATTGACACCTGAAGAGGCACAAAAGAGACCCTATTTGGCCTCGATGGGCATCTATGTGTTCAGCCGAGATACACTCTTTGATCTGCTCAATAGCCATCCAGATTATACAGACTTTGGCAAGGAGATCATTCCTTCGTCCTTGTCCAGGGGCGATCGTTTGCAAAGTTTTCTCTTTAATGATTATTGGGAGGATATCGGCACCATTGGTGCGTTTTATGAAGCCAATTTGGCACTCACAGACCAGCCGAATCCAGCCTTCTCCTTCTACGACGAGAAATTCCCAATTTATACTCGCCCCCGCTATCTGCCCCCTAGCAAACTCCAAGATGCCCAGGTGACTGAATCCATCATTGGCGAGGGGTCCTTGCTGAAATCCTGCAGCATCCATCACTGTGTGCTCGGTGTGCGCACCAGGGTTGAGGATGAGGTGGTGTTACAAGACACCTTGGTGATGGGTGCGGATTATTTCGAGTCTTCCCAGGAGCGCCTCACCTTGAGAGAGCGTGGCGGGATTCCCATCGGGGTGGGTCAAGGTACGACGGTTCGCAGGGCGATTCTTGATAAAAATGTCCGCATCGGTCGCAATGTCACGATTGTGAACAAAGACCACGTCGAGGAGGCTGATCGGCCAGAATTAAATTTCTATATTCGCAATGGCATCGTCGTTATCGTCAAAAACGGAACGATTGCCGACGGCACAACCATCTAAATTGCATCTGTCCCTGTTGCGAGCAGTTCCTGACACAGGCCCGCTGGTGGCTGACCCGGGCCTTGTTGAGTCGTCAGACTGTGGCTGATCCCGAGCAGACGACGTTTCATGGGCAAGGCGCATTTTGGTCTGATTGGTCTTGGCGTGATGGGCGAAAACCTTGTGCTCAATGCTGAGCGCAACGGTTTTTCCAGCGTTGTGTTCAACCGCACCTTCGCCAAAACACAGGACTTCCTCGCTGGCCGTGGGGCTGGCAAGAACATCGTTGGGGCGGAGACCTTGGAAGAGTTCGTGGCCATGCTCGAACGCCCCAGACGCATCCTGTTGATGGTGAAGGCAGGGCAGCCTGTCGACGACATGATCTCCACCCTTTCCCCTCTCTTGGAGGAGGGTGATTTGTTGATCGATGGCGGTAATTCTCTCTATGCCGATACGGAGCGGCGGGTCAAAGAGCTGGAAAGCAAGAGCTTTGGTTTCATCGGCATGGGTGTTTCCGGAGGCGCCAAGGGTGCTTTGGAGGGGCCGAGCATGATGCCGGGCGGCACCCTGAGCGCCTACGAAGCCATCGAGAGCATGGTGCGCAAAATGGCGGCCCAGGTGGAGGACGGACCCTGTGTGACCTACATCGGCCCCGGTGGCGCCGGCCATTTCGTCAAGACCGTGCACAACGGCATCGAATACGGCATCGAGCAGGTGTTGGCTGAGGCCTACGACCTGATGAAGCGTGTCGGTGGCCTGGGCGGCGCAGCCATGGCTGACGTCCTGGCCGACTGGAATCAGACGGAAGAGCTGGCTTCGTTTCTTGTGGAGATCACCGAGGTCTGCTTGCGCACCAAAGATCCGGAAACGGGTGAGGATCTGGTGGAATTCATCGTCGATGCGGCCGGGCAAAAGGGGACAGGTCTCTGGACCGTTGTGAGCGCTCTTGAGATGGGCGTGCCGGTGCCCACTATTTATGCGGCCCTGAATGCCCGTGTGTTGAGTTCCCTCCGCACAGAGCGGCTGGCCGCAGAGTCGCTGCTCCACGCCCCTCCCGCTTCCCCCTTCGACCTTGGCGATCCTTGCCAGGGGCTGCCCCCCCTCAGGGATGCGTGCATCCTGGCCTGCATGGCTAGCTATGCCCAAGGGATGGCCCTGCTGCAGGAAGCCTCCAAGCTGCATGCCTACAACTTGAACCTCAGTGCTATAGGGCAAATCTGGAAGGGAGGCTGCATCATCCGGGCCCGTCTGCTGCAACGCATTCAAAATGCCTTTGGCGCCAACCCGGATCTGGCCAATCTTCTTGTGGATCCCTGGTTTGCTCAGCAGGTGAATCAGCGGCTGCCCGGTCTACGCCAGGTGGTGGCCGGTGCCGCTCTGGCTGGAATTCCCGTGCCCTGTTTGAGCAGCACCCTGGATTACATCGATAGCTATCGCACCGGGCGCCTGCCCCAAAACCTGGTGCAGGCCATGCGCGATTGCTTTGGCTCCCACACCTATGAGCGCACAGATCGTGCAGGATCCTTCCACACGGAATGGCTGTCATGACCGCCTACCACCTGCTCATCGCTCACGATGCCGAGGATCTGGCACGGCAAACCGCCGAGCAGATGGCCGCCTGCATCGATCTCGCCCTGGCCGAGAGGAACCGGGCTCAAATTGCCCTGGCTGGGGGCACAACCCCCCGGGCGGCCTATGAACGTTTGGCAGAGGAGCATTTGCCCTGGGACAGGGTGGATGTGCTCTTAGGTGATGAGCGGTGGGTGAGCCCCGAGGATCCGGCCAGCAATGCGCTTCTGCTCCAGGAGTCTTTGTTGGCCAAGGGGCCGGGACGCCATGCATGTTTCCATCCCGTTCCCACCGATCTGGCCACGCCGGAGCTTGGCGCCGATCGTTATGGAGAGCTGTTGGTTCAGCTCTGTGGCGGGGAGCCACCGGCGTTGGACATGGTGCTGCTGGGCTTGGGTGACGATGGCCATACCGCCTCCCTCTTCCCCGGGACGCCCGCCCCTCTGGTGGCGGACCGGTGGGTGACCACAGGGATGGGGAAGGGTCTCCCCAGAATCACCCTCACCGCACCCGCTCTCTCGGCGGCGAGACGGGTGATCTTCTTGGTGAGCGGGGAGGGCAAGCGTCAGGCCCTGGCGAGGCTTCTGGATCCCCAAGAACCCAGCGAGCGCACTCCGGCCCGTCTGGTGCAACCTTCAAGCCAAGTCTTGATTTTGGCCGATGCCGCTGCGGCTTCCGATCTACCGGGCAGGGTGCCCAGCTGAGGCTCCGCCCGCCGCGCCAGACTGAACGAAACTCTGGGCCAGGCCATGGGCCCTCCTTCCCGATGGACTCCCCGAGCGACTCATCCAGCCCTGCCTCGCCAACGACCCCACCCAGTGTGGTGCGTGGCAATGCTTTCTCAGGCTGGCATGCCCTCAACGACACCGTGATGGGGGGGCAAAGCCGCGGCCAATGCTCGGTGAGCACCCAGGGGTTGCGCTTCGAGGGTGAGGTCGTGGAGCAAGGCGGCGGTTTTGTCTCCGTACGCTCGCCCCTGTTTTCTCCACCTCTCGATCTCTCCTTTGCCCGGGGATTGGTGTTGGAGGTGGTGGGTGAGGGACGGCGCTTCAAGTTGGCGGTGGCCTGCGCGGATGGAGTGGCTGGCCTCACGGAGCTGATTCCGGGTGGTTTGCGTTGGGTGCAGGAATTTGGCACCGCGAGCGAGGGGGCGACCCGGGTGGAGATTCCCTTCGCCGATTTGATTCCTTCGGTGCGCGCTCGCCCGGTGGACGGCCTCCCGCTCGGCCTGCCTCTCCGTTTCGATCCCTCCCGGATCACCCGCTTGCAGCTGCTCCATTCCCGCTTTGGTGACGACGGCGGCCCCAATGCCGGTTTCCGTCCGGGCCCCATCCATCTGGACATTCGTTCGATCGATGCCTTGGTCTGATGCCGCAAACACCGATCTCTGCCGCTTGGTGGCCGCCGCCGCTGATCTCTGTCGCAAACCCCTTCGCCACGGCGTGGTGCTGCTTTCGGCTGTGGAGGATGACGATTGCCAGTTGCGTCTGGAGGCCCGCTCCCAGGAGGGGGAGCGCTTGGCTGATCAGGATTTGGAACTGGAGATCTACCGCAGCGGCGATGATCTAAACCTCACGTTGGCCTGGCGCGAGGACGACACCCGTCCCATGCTTTGGCAGGGCCTTCATCCGGTTTGGATGAGCGCCCAAGGTCAGCGCTGCGATCGCCCGGTGGATGGTTTGCCAGTGGAGGCCCTGGCGCGTCGCCTGCGGGCCCTCCTTGCACCAGGCTGAGCGTTGGCCCGACCAGCCACGGCCGTCAGGCAGGGGGCTGGTCGGTTACGGCCCCTTGACTGCTGGAGCTCACCTGGCGTGCATACTTCCCGAGGACGCCAGTGGCGTAGCGAGGGGCTTGCCGCTGCCAGGCGGCACGGCGGCGGGCCAGCTCCGCCTCATCCACATTGAGCTGGATGAGCCGCTGATTGGCATCGACGGTGATGCTGTCGCCCTCCTGCACCAAGGCGATGGTTCCGCCAACGGCCGCTTCCGGAGCCACGTGGCCCACCACCAAGCCATAGGTGCCTCCGGAGAAGCGGCCATCGGTGATCAGGGCCACCTTGTCGCCGAGTCCCTGGCCAACGATCGCCGAGGTGGGGGCAAGCATCTCGCGCATCCCGGGCCCACCCACCGGCCCCTCATTGCGAATCACCACCACATCCCCCGCCTGAATCTGGCCCGCCAGAATCGCCTCCAAGCAACTCTCCTCCCCCTCGAACACCCGGGCTGGCCCGGAGAGCACCGGAGTTTTGACGCCACTGATCTTGGCCACGCTGCCCTCGCTGGCGAGATTGCCTTTCAGGATGGCCAGGTGCCCCTTGGCGTAGACGGGGTTGCTCAGGGGGCGGATCACCTCTTGATCCGCAGGTGGTTCTGAGGGGACAGAGGCCAGCACCTCCCGCAGGGTGCGCCCCTCAATGGTGCGGCAGTCGCCATGGAGCAAGCCTGCCTCGAGCAGCAGCTTCATCACTTGGGGGATTCCGCCGACGCGATGCAGATCCACCGTGACAAAGCGGCCGCTGGGTTTGAGATCGCAGATCACCGGAACCCGTTGGCGAATGGTTTCAAAGTCGTCGATTTGCAAGGGCACACCGGCTGTGCGGGCGATGGCAAGGAGATGGAGGACCGCATTGGTGGAGCCTCCAACAGCCATGACCACACTGATCGCGTTTTCAAAGGCCTCTCTGGTGAGCAGGTCCAGCGGCCGGATGTTGGCCTGAATCGCCCGCACCAACACCTCGGCTGAGCGAGCCGCACTCTCTGCTTTCTCAGGATCCTCCGCAGCCATGGTGGAGCTGCCGGGAAGGCTGAGCCCCATCGCCTCAATGACAGAGCTCATCGTGTTGGCGGTAAACATTCCCCCACAACTGCCAGCCCCGGGGCATGCATTCTGTTCAATAGCGGTTAATTCGTCCTGATCAATTTTTCCGGCTGTGATTTGACCGACAGCTTCAAAGGAACTCACTACTGTGAGATCAGACCCGTGAAGTTTTCCTGGCTTGATTGTGCCGCCATAAACAAAGATAGCTGGAATATTCATGCGGGCAATCGCGATCATTGCACCCGGCATGTTTTTGTCGCAGCCACCGATGGCCAGCACACCATCCATGCTCTGGCCATTGCAAGCCGTTTCAATGGCATCGGCGATCACTTCCCGGGAGACAAGCGAATAACGCATCCCCTCCGTTCCCATCGAAATCCCATCACTCACCGTGATGGTGCCAAACATCTGCGGCATGGCTCCAGCTTGATGGGCCGCCGATTCCGCCCGACGAGCCAGCTCATTCAGCCCAACATTGCACGGGGTGATGGTGCTGTAGCCATTGGCGATGCCAATGATCGGTTTACCAAAATCCTCATCGGTAAATCCCACCGCCCGGAGCATGGCCCTGTTGGGGGACCGCTGGATTCCTTTGGTGATGGCGTCGGATCGCAACATGGTGGGTCGGCCAGACCCATCGACCCTACTGGGGGCTTGATCGACCCAGGCCGGTTCTGCGAGCTCAGGGCTGGGCTTGAAGGGCTTCCAGCTGTCTGCGCACCTCTTCGATCGCCTGGTTGAGCTGTTGCACCCGCTCCGGCAGCGCCTCACCCTGGACACTCTCTTCGGGGAGATCGGCCTCACTGCTGGCATCCCCTTGGTAGCGGGAGAGTCGCAGCAACCGCTGTTCTCTTTGCGCCAGTTGCCGACGCTTGCTTTGCCGCCAGAGCCACCAGGCCAGGCTTCCCGCACCGGCCAGGGCACCAAGGATTGTGCTGGTGAGGATCGGCGCGCCAGCCGGAGCAGCGGACTCGCGCTGGGTCTCTGGCATGGAGGGGGCCGAAGCGAATGAAACCAGCCTAAGGGGCTAGCGTTTGCTCCGCTTCGAAGCCCTCCGCACCTCCATAGAGGCGCAGGGCTGGATCTCCAAACCCCGGCAGGATTTGACCCTGCCCATCGATCTCGGGATCGATACAGGCGCTGTACAGCGTGAGATCTGCCGTGGCCTCCCCCAGCGTCTTAAGGCCCGGCGCCGCTGCCACACAGGTGATCACGCGCAGCCTGGGGCCCTCCACGCCTGCATCGCGCAGCCGCTCGAGCAGGGCCAGCAAGGTGCGTCCCGAGGCCACCTGTGGAAGCCAGATCAGCACCCCCACCCGCTGGCCGATGGCCGTTGGCAGGTCGTCGAGATACCACTGCACGGGTTGGCCTGGCGGAGCATCGATTCCCACATGGCACACCCGGGCCGTGGGCACAACGCCCTGGGCCCCGTGCCAGAGCCCAAGGCCCCCGCGCAGCACTGGAACGGCCAACAAAGGGATGGCGGCATCCACCACTTGGCCCTCAGCTGTGGCCAGCGGGGTTTGCACCGTGACGGGAGTGTGGGGCAACCAGTCCCTGAGAGCTTCATAGGTGAGCCACCGCCCCAGCTCTCCCATCGCCGTGGCGAAGAGGGGGGAGGGGGTGGAGCGATCCCGCAACACCGTGAGCCAATGGGCAATCAGGGGGTGTGGCGGAACCACCACCCGCAGCGACAGAGCCATGGCTGCCATAACTTGTGCCAAAAGCGTAGGCCTGCAGCCATGCACAACAACCGCGTGAACTCGGCTGAGACCGAACAGCTTGGGGGCAGGTTCTCCCGTCCTCCAGCTTGGCTCTGGGCGGGAGCCTTGCTGCTATTGCTCGCCATCTTTCTGGTGGGTCCCCGCTCGGCCCTGGCCATCACGGCCCCCGAACTCAGGGGCCAGCGGGCGCTCCAGCAAATCGAGGCCGACATGCACGGCCGAAACCTGCAACAGCAGGAATTCATCAAGGCAAACCTGGAAGGTGTGGATTTGCACGGTTCGAATCTGCGGGGCGCCGTGTTTAACGGCAGCAATCTTCAGTCGGCCGATCTGCAAGATGTGGATCTCCAAGATGCCGTGATTTTTGCCAGTCGCTTGGAGAAGGCTGATCTTCGCGGTGCCCTGCTGCGAAACGCCATGTTGATGCAGAGCCGCTTGGCTGAGGCCCAAATAACCAACGCTGATTTCAGTGGAGCTGTGCTGGATCGCGCCCAGCGCCGCGCCCTCTGCGCCAGGGCTGAAGGCATCCATCCGCAGACGGGAGTGCAGACCAAGGAGAGCCTGGAATGCGACTGAGCTGCGAGGGCTTCAACAACCGCCGGTAGATTGCTGGACGTCGGTTCTGTGGGGGATCAGCCCATGGAGGCAAGGGGGAAAGATCGGTGCACAGAGTTTCTGGAGTCCGGCACTGTCCCGCAGCTGTGAAGATCGCCCTGGCGATCCAGTCAGAACGCCCGCCGATGTCCACTTCAAGACCGGCGAGGACCGGCATACGCCATGATTTTTTCTGATCAACCAGCTCGTAGAGCTCGGGTTTTCCTCCTGCTCACCCTCCTGGGGCTCGGTTCCGTGGCTTTTGGCTGGGCCGCACCCCCAGCCCAAGCCCATCACCTGATGGAGTTCAGCCGGATGGCACCCTCGCCCCTGTCGGGGTTTCTCAGTGGCCTTGCCCACCCCATCCTTGGTCCCGATCACCTGCTCTTCCTCTGCTCGCTCTCCCTGGTGGGATTGCAGCAGCGTTTTCGTTGGCTGCTCGCCCTATTGGCCACAGGGTTGATGGGCAGCGGCTTGGGGTTGTTGCTGCCGGGTTTGCCCCTCTCCGAGGCTGCCGTCGCCTTCAGCCTTGTTGTGGTGGCCCTGGTGTGTCTGCGGGGCTGGCCGAAGGCCTTGCTCCTGCCGGCGATCGGCCTGCACGGCTATGTGCTCAGCCACACCGTTCTCGGCTGGAGTCAGGCCCCTCTTGCCTTCTATGGGCTGGGCCTGCTCCTGAGCCAGGGGGCTCTGCTCTGGCTGGCCCTCACCCTGCTGCGCTCCCTGGCTGATGGCCTGAGCTCGCCCCAACGCTCCTTGCTCTGTGCCGGTCTTGTCGGTTGCGGAGCCGCCTGGACCTTCTCCGCCCTCGTGGCCTGAAATGACTCCCTCGCTGCCCACCCGGTTGCCCGTCACGGTGGTGACGGGCTTTCTCGGGGCTGGAAAAACCACCCTCCTGCGCCATCTGCTGCTCCACAGCGGCCAGCGCTTGGCCGTCATCGTCAATGAATTTGGCGATGTGGGGATCGATGGTGAGCTCCTGGCTCACTGCGGCTTTTGCCCGGAGGACGAGTTGGCGGGGCGCCTGGTGGAGCTCACCAATGGCTGTCTGTGCTGCACCGTGCAGGAGGAGTTTCTGCCCACCATGGAGCGCTTGCTGGAGAGGGCCGACCAGCTGGATGGGCTGGTGGTGGAAACCAGTGGCCTGGCCCTTCCTGAACCGCTGGTGGCCGCTTTTCAGTGGCCCCAGGTGCGCACACGCACCCGGGTGCATGCTGTGGTGACCGTGGTGGATGGGGAAGCCCTGGCCGCTGGCCACATGGTGGGAGATGCGGCGGCGGTGGAGTGCCAGCGCCAGGCCGATCCAAGCCTGGAGCATCTCTCCGCCCTGGAGGAGCTGTTTGACGAGCAGCTGGAAGTGGCGGATCTGGTGG
>Ga0315899_10008869_pt1 | contig 10781 bp, 8 predicted proteins | sample LakEriMetagenome_2_FD_203518 | JGI IMG/M metagenome (GOLD analysis project Ga0315899, IMG submission 203518) | Freshwater fungal communities from buoy surface, Lake Erie, Ohio, United States - Buoy 4 MA112 | ecosystem: Environmental > Aquatic > Freshwater > Lake | place: USA: Lake Erie, Ohio...
GAAGCGAATGTCGAGAGCCGGGTGTTGCTTCCGGATCAGCTCATGCTTCTTGCGATCGTCGCTATCGAAGAGGCCTTTGGTCTCGACGATGACGCCATTGGGCAGGATGAAATCTGGGGTGTACTTGTGGGAGCTCGCGGGCTTCTCGTAGAAAACCCGGACCTCTTCGTATCGGAAGGGGACCCCGCGCTCTGCGAGGTCCGCCATCGTCTTGTCTTCGAGGCCCGAGCGGCCGTGGAGCTTCACTCGACCCTTAAATGTCGAGGACGCCACCGTCATCCTCGGGCTGATCGCCGCCAGCGTCACCATCGTCGCCGATGTTCAGGCCTGCGGCGTCTTCGTCGCCCATGGTCCAGCCTTCGCCGTCGTCGCCATCGTAGGCGTCGAAGCCCTTGGAGCCGAAGCCCTTCGCGAGGCGGATGATCTGGACGCCCGTCAGCGTGAAGGAGATGCCCGAGACGGTCACCTCTTCGATGTTGCCGTCCGAGTCCTTGACCTTCTCGGTCATATCGTACGGGGACAGGAAGCCCTGGACACGAGCGAGCGTGCCGCCCTTGATCTCCAGGCCCTTGGGGTTGATCTCGCGGCCCTGGCTGTCGAACACGGCAGGCGGGCGCTTGCTCTTGCTCTTCAGTACGAGCTTGCCAGTCGCAACCTTCTTCGGCTTCTTGGCCGTGGCGGGTGCGTTCGGGTCCTTGGTCATCTCTTTGACCAGCGGGAGCTTGGCGTCACTGTCGAGCTTGAATGTCTTCATGGCGTCGGCGAGGATTGCCTTGGCGGCTTTCATCGCGGCGCTGTTCGGATCATCGACACCATTAGCAGTGTACACGTCGTACTTGTCGTCCGGTTCGGTCACGTTCGGGAACGAGAGCGGGAACGGGCCGAAAGTGGCGTCGATAGTCGGTCGTTTATTTGCCAGAAAGGCGTAGAATATTCCGAGGGAGGCGGGTGCCAGCCCGGTAATCTGTATTAGCGGACTGTCCGCAATTGGATCAGAAAAGACCCGCAGAGGCCGGTGAGGGCTTCTACGGGTCAGGTAAGCAAAGGAGGTGCATGGCCGTTGGGACGGTTATGCATAAGTCCGTACTAATACCGCATTGGCGGATTTTCCGCATTTGCAGACATTCTAGGCAAAGGCGTATTGGGACTCCAGGACCTCACGCAAATCCAGGGTGCCGCGCTCCGGGATCGCAAGGGCGGCGAGCTTCTCCTGGCCCTCTTCGGACAGGACGGACTTGGCGTATTCGGTCAGGGCCTCAAAGGGGCAGTAGGCCTCGTACTGGGCCACGAAGGCCTCGCGGATGATCCGGAAGAACCGATCGGTCCGGCCCGCGTGCGTGGCGAAGCTGTCATGGATGAACTGGAAATGCAGGATGCCCTCTTCCCCTGCCATGACCGCGACCCGCTGGAGGTGCGCGGCGTCCAGGCTATGCACCACATTAGGCGAGATAGCCGACCGAGCCTTCTTCTTATCAATGCGCTTCGTGGGCGCTTCCCGCAAGAGGCACTGGACGCGCTCCAGGACGTTGCCCTCCTCATCGGTCTTGTCCCATTTGTGCTGGGGGACCTTCACGCGGCTGTTGTAGAGCCACATGGTGACTTCCTTGGAGGTGTACTCACTGTACCGCTGAAGTACCGGCATCCCCATCGGGGTCCGCCAGATGACCGGCAGGCTCTCGTGGGCCAGCAAAGAGGCGACACCCTGGAACCATGCCGAAGCCTGATCGGCCTTGGGGGCAACGTCCACGACCGCCTTGTAGATATGGGCCGCGAGTGTCTGGGCGCACGTGAAGCCGCCGTCTAGCCGCTGCACGATCTCGCCGGTCTCCTTGTCCTCCCGCTGGACCAGCATGTCGTAGGGGTGCTTCGCGATCTCCCCCAGGGCCACTTTGTCCCCGAGGGGGCGCATGGTGTCTACGATATGCTGATCTCTCATGCCGAACTTCCCGGAGCCGTAGAAGTACGTCATGACGTTCCGCTTCACGTCATTTCGCCCGAAGCCATTGGCAATAATGATGCCCGCCGCTTCATCCCCGATGTCCGCGAGAGCCTGAAGACCTGGGCGGGCCTGATCGCAAACGACGTTGTAAATATCGCCCACGGTGTCGCGAGGCAGGAGATTGACGTGGTAGCCCTCCTCTGCCGAGCGATTCATGGCGGAGTAGTGCTGGAGCCCCGAGCAAGAGCCGTCCAAGGCAACGGCGATATAGCCCTCATAGTCCTCGCTGTAGCCCGACAGGACCCAGCCCGCATACTCGAAGCAGGCTTGAAGGAAACAGAAGGGACTGTCGGCCGTGCTCCACCAGCCATAGGAGCCCTCAGGGTCCCGTGCGGCTTCCAGGATGGCGGCCTCGTTGTCCTTCACCCATTCCACCCGATCGGCGAAGGGGGCCTTGGAGGTTTTGCAGCCCAAATGCTCCAGCTTGAAGTCCCCGCAGTTGGCCAGATGGATGGACATCCAATAGCCGCCTTTGGGGCCATAGGGGGCCGCATCGGCGAACCGGAAGAGCGCCTTGATATGGTCCGAGCGCTGGGGGTTGAAGTGCGGGACCGCGTAGACGCGTCCGCGACTGTCGAGGCTATGCGGGAGGTAGAAAGCCTCCACGGCCGCGAGGCGGTAGGCTTCCGCTAAGTCGCTCTTGAAGACGGCCCCGTTGACCGTGCTGGCCTCGCGAATGTCTCTGACGGTCTTGCGGCGGCGGGACATAGCCGTGCGGGCTTCCTTGCTCATCGCCTGCCATTCCTCATCGGCCAGCTTGGCCACTGCGGAGGGCTGGTGGATCGCGGGGAGCGGAAAGGACTGCGAGGGGCGGAGGTCGCCGTCCCAGACCTTTTGCATGACATCCAGGACCCTAGTGTCGATCGCAAAGCGGGTTTGCTGAAGCAGATTAACCGCGTCCAAGACCGGCTGCATGGAACCGTCTTTGATGGCCTCCCGCAGGAGTTTCTGGTGTTCGCGGTTGTAGGTGCGGACCAGGGGCACCGTGCGGGAGAGCTGGAGCTCGATATAAGCCCCGGTATCGTAATGGGTCCACGGGCGCGGCTGCGCGATCATGGGACGCAAGAGGGGGCGAGACCAAGCGGCCGCCTCTGCCATATCCGCGAGCTGCTCCAGCGCTTCCTCGGACAGCTTGATCGCCGTCATGGAGCCCTTGTCGTCCGTGAGGGACGCCTTGTAGAACATACCGGGGAGAGCCTTAAGAAGGGCATTTAGGACCGTGCCGCCCACGAGGGCCTGAGTGCGGGAGGACCACTCCAAGCCGATCTCCAGGGCTTCCTTCAGCCGGTCATGGGCCTTCAGGTTCGTCCGCTCCGATGCGGCACCTTCGGCCATCGCTTCGAACTTCTTGGCAGCCTTGGGGTCCGCCTGTTCGATCAGCTTGGCTTCCACCTCCACTTGGACCGTACGGCCGATGTTGATTGCGACGGTCACCAGCGGCGACAGCTTGGAGACACCCGCGAAGGTCTTGGAGAGGGCGACTAGGGCCACTACGTCCGCATCGAGCTCCTTGAGGGGCGCTAGGGCCGACGATGGTCTCCCCTTCTTCGCGGCAGCCTTCTCGACCCAATCGGCGATCGATGCGGCCACCAGCGGGAGCGCCCCCCGGATCATCTTTTGGACGTCGTCGCGGCGCTCGAAGCCCTCTCGGTTCGCCTTGAAGTCCTGCTTATCGTAATACCGGGTAGCCCCCTCTTCTGCGTCCTGGAGCTCCAGTTGGCGCTGGGCGGCGGCGAGGGTCTGCGAGTGATACATGGGGCCTCCTTTGGCTTATGTGATTGTCTGCTTATGCAGATGGTCTAGCTATTGCGGATATTCCGGTCAAGCGGACAATCGCTCATAAGTCCGTACTAAGTCGGCCGCTGCGGATCGAACGGGCGCAAAAAAGTCCCCCACCGGAAGCCGATGAGGGACCTAAAATGCCTGCTATGGGCGGCGGAGCGTGATGCGCTTAAATCTGCCTCTGCGGATCGTCCGCAATTGGCGATTGTCTGCAATTGCTGCACCGTCTTTTGAGTCCGGCGCGTCTACCAGTTTCACCACACCCGCACGGTGGGATAGGCCAAATGGCAAAATCCGCGCGCAGCGTCCAGCCGAAAATCGGGTTTGCTCGCTTCAATCGTGCCGCCGCGTTGGAGGCGCGAAGCTGATCTGCGCCAGCCGCCACGACTGATCCGGTTCGCCGGGCCACAGGCCGTCGATGTCCACCGGCTCTTGCGGCCCTGCATGACCATGCACTTCGGCGCGGATCAGGCGGCCGGTTTCCCGCAGCCGCACGGTCGCGCCGGGATAGCACTGCTCCAACCGGGCACGCAGCGCCTGCCCGTCCGGCGAAAGGTTGGGTCCAGACAGGGCACGTGGCGCACCGTCCACCAGTTCTGCCATCGACGATCGCAGCGCCTTGATCCCGTCGTGGATGATGTCGGTCGATATTATCGCGGCGGCAACCGAATCCGCCCACCAAAGCCCAAGGCCAAGGCCCACGATCCCGGCAAAGCCCGCAGCGCCCGTCATCCAGTTCGCCTTGTTCATGAGGGCGTCGGTGTGGAGCAGCTTGTCGCTCAGCTTTTCCGCCAGCGGCAGCTCCTTTCGTCCGATGATGAGCGGCGGGACCAGCGCATAGACCTGCGCCGCCAGCATCAGCCAGCCCAGCCAGATGTCGCGGCCCAGCAGCCGCACCGATCCGACCGTGGCATGCTCGGCCCGGATCAGTGTCATGAGCGAGTCCCACAGCAACAGCGCACCCGTCGCCGCGAGCGCGATCGCGGCAATGAAGAAACCGAGACCATTCACCCGTTCAAACCCGAAGGGGAAGCGCTTGCTCCGCCGCGACCTCCGCTCCAGCCGCGCCGCGACAAGGAAGGCGATAGGCGGCACCAGGCCGAGCAGATCCTCGGTCCAGGCGGTCTTCATCGTCTGGCTCTGCCCCATGACGACGCCCATCACCACCACGATGCTGACCGTCCATCCGATATTCCAATATTCCAGCCGCTCCGCCTGCAGCAATGCGCGCCGAACATCTTCGGGCAATGCATCGATGGTGGCGGTCATTGGGCTGCCCCCGGATCTGCGACCGCACGCGCGACCCGCTCCACCGTCATGATCCAGCGATTCTCGCCGTTGCGCAGGACAGGATGATATTCGACCCGCGTTTCCCCCTGCCCCGTCGCGGCCACCGGCGGCCCCGGCGTCACATCGACCATCCACGGGCTCTTGGGATCGATCGGCGCGAGTACCAGGTCCAGCTCACCCCGTTCCAATAGTTTGAACAACGTTTCGGTCGATCCCGCGCGCAGGACAGGCCGCGCGCCCGTCTCGTCGGCAAGGTGGCGCAGCAGCCGGGCGGCGGCCGGGCGCGCAAAGTCGCTGTCACCCTCAACCAGCCCAACCCTTATCTGCCGCGACTGGGCGATCGCCTCGCTTGTGCCTTCGGGATCGCGGGGCATGACGCCGCATCCGGCAAGGACTATCAGAAGACTGGCGACAAGGGCTTTCATTCCGCTTCGTCAACGGCCGGAGGCCTTGGCCGGTTCCTCGCTCAGTCCTCCTACGCCTGCCCCGGATAGGCACGCGCCTTCAGCACGCCAGCCAGATGCGCTGCGTTGCCGGCCACCATCCTCGCCGTCTCCAACACCTTGTCGGGCGTCTGCTCCAGATCCTTGAAGTCGGTCGATCCCATCGCTTCCCCCACCCAATAGCAGGCGGCGACGGCCGGGATGGTCCACCCGACATCGTTCAGGCTCTGGAATAGCTGGGCTGACGCGGCATGCGCGCCATCCTCATTGCCGACGATCGCGGCTACCGCCACCTTGGAATAGCTCGGCATCCGGCCGCAGTCGTCGGTTTCGGAGAGAAAGGCGTCCATCCGCTCCAGAACCCGCTTGGCGACGCTGCCCGCCTGCCCCATCCAGATCGGCGTGCCCAGGATCAGGATGTCTGCGGCCAGTATCTTCTCCCGAATAGCGGGCCAGTCATCGCCTTCCCCCTCGTCGGATGTGACGCCCGGCAGCACATTGTGCGCGGCGATGCGGATCGTGTCGGCCACTTCCACGCCCTGCGCGGCGAGCTGCTCGGCCAGAACCGCGATCATCGCGTCGGTCGAGCTGGGCTCGCCCTTGCCGCGCTTCAGGGTACAGTTAAGCGGCTGGGCCGTCAGCATCGGACGCTCCTTTGTGGCAATGGGCTGGAAAATGATCGTGCAGACGCGGCTTGAAGCGCGCGACAGGCAGCGAAGTTCCGCGGCATTGCGACCGCGATGCCAGCACGATAGCCTGCTTGCGTAACGAACCGTCCCCGCTATAAGACGGCCTCGTGCAGACATCGTTGTGACCCTAACGGAGAAGGACCATCCTTTGACCGAACCGTCTGCCACGTTCCTGCTATTCGGCGCCACCGGCGACCTGGCGCGCAGGATGATCTTCCCCTCGCTTTACAATCTGCATGCGGACGGGCTGCTGCCCCACGACTTCCTGATCGTAGCGTCGGGCCGGTCCGAGATGGACGATGGCGCCTTTCGCAGGGATGTGGACGACGCTCTGCGCAAGTTCCTGGCGGCCGACCGATATGACGATGCGATCGCATCCACCTTCCTGCCTATGATCCAGTATCAGCCGGTCGAGGCGGGCAATGCGGACCAGTTCAAGGCGCTGGCGGATCGGATCGACGGGCGGCTGGAACGCGGCATGTCGGTCTATCTTTCCACCCCGCCATCGCTGTTCGCCCCGACCGCGCAGGGGTTGGCCGACGCGGGCCTGATCACCGCAGACACCCGCATCGCAATGGAAAAGCCGATCGGCAAGGATCTCGCTTCATCGAAAGAGGTCAATGACGGCATCGGCGCGTTGTTCGACGAAAGCCAGATTTTCCGTGTCGATCATTATCTGGGCAAGGAAACCGTCCAGAATCTGCTCGCGCTGCGCTTTGGCAATGTCATGTTCGAGCCGCTGTGGAATGCGACCGCGATCGACCATGTGCAGATCACCGTCGGCGAAACCGTCGGCCTTGAAGGCCGCGTATCCTATTATGACGGGGTCGGCGCGCTGCGCGACATGGTGCAGAACCATATGCTCCAGATCCTGTCGATCATCGCCATGGAGCCGCCCGCGCGCATGGACCCCACTGCCGTACGCGACGAAAAGGTGAAGGCGCTGCGCTCGCTGCGCCCCATGACCGACGAGACGGTCAAGACCCACAGCGTTCGCGGCCAATATACGCCCGGCGCGGTCTGCGGAGAGATCGTCACCGGCTATGCCGACGAATTGGGCAAGCCATCAGACACCGAAACCTTCGTGGCGTTAAAGGCGCATATCGACAACTGGCGCTGGCAGGGCGTGCCCTTCTACCTGCGCACCGGCAAGCGGATGCCCGCGCGCCAGTCGGAGATCGTGATACAGTTCAAGCCGGTACGGCACAGCATCTTCGGCCGCGACGGGCATGGCACCGGCCTTGACCCCAACACCATGGTCATTCGCCTGCAGCCGGAAGAATATATCCGGCTTCAGATCATGTCGAAACGGCCGGGACTGGAGCGACAGGTGCGGCTGGAGGAAGTGACGCTGGACGTCTCCCTCACCGCCGCCTTCGCCGGGCAACGCCGCCGCATCGCCTATGAACGGCTGATCCTCGACCTGCTGGCCGGCGACCAGACATTGTTCGTCCGCCGCGACGAGGTGGAGGCGCAATGGACGTGGATCGACAGCATTATCGACGGGTGGAAGGACGCCAATATGAAGCCTTCCCCCTATAGCTCGGGGAACTGGGGACCATCTTCGGCCATTGCCCTGATCGAACGCGACGGAGCAAGCTGGCATGACTGATCTTCACCCCACCATCGCCAAGGTGACGGAGCGCATCGTCGCGCGCAGCCGCCCGCGCCGCCGCCAGTATCTGGACCTCATCGAACGCGGCCGGGACGCGGGCACCAATCGCGACCAGCTGTCCTGCGGCAACCTGGCCCATGGCTTCGCGGCAAGCGGCGAGGACAAGCCGGTGATCCGCACCGGCAATGCAATGAATATCGGCATCGTCACCGCCTATAACGACATGCTTTCGGCGCATCAGCCCTATGGCCGCTACCCCGAGCAAATCAAGATCGCGGCGCGCGAAGTCGGCGCAACGGCGCAGGTCGCGGGCGGCGTGCCGGCGATGTGCGACGGCGTGACGCAGGGGCAGGCGGGCATGGACCTGTCGCTCTTCTCCCGCGACACCATCGCGCTAGGCACCGCGGTCGCCCTGTCCCACGCGATGTTCGAAGGGGCGCTGTTGCTCGGCATCTGCGACAAGATCGTTCCGGGCCTGCTGATCGGCGCGCTGCGCTTTGGCCATCTCCCCACCATCCTGATCCCCGCCGGGCCCATGCCTTCGGGCCTCGCCAACAAGGAAAAGGTCCGCATCCGCCAGCTCTATGCGGAGGGCAAGGTCGGGCGCGAGGAATTGCTGGAATCGGAAAGCGCATCCTATCACGGGGCGGGCACCTGCACCTTCTATGGCACGGCCAACAGCAATCAGATGATGATGGAGATGATGGGCCTGCACATGCCCGCCGCCTCCTTCGTCAATCCGGGCACAAAGCTGCGCACCGAACTGACGCGCGCGGCGACGCATCGCATTGCCAGCATCGGCTGGGACGGTGACGATTACCGACCGCTGGGCCATTGCGTCGATGAAAAGGCGATCGTCAATGCCATGATAGGGCTGATGGCGACAGGCGGATCGACCAACCACGCGATCCATCTGCCCGCCATAGCGCGTGCGGCGGGGATCAGCATCGACTGGACCGACCTCGCCGAGATTTCCGAGGCCGTCCCGCTGCTCGCCCGCGTCTATCCCAACGGATCGGGCGACGTGAATCACTTCCATGCGGCGGGCGGCATCAGCTTCGTGATCCGCGAACTTCTGGACGCCGGCCTTCTCCACCGCGACATCATGACCGTCGCGCGCGCCGACCTCACCGATTATGGCAAGGAACCGGTGCTTGAGGACGACGCGCTGCAATGGCGCGACGTTCCCGCCTCGCGCGACGAGAATATACTGCGCCCTGCCTCAAACCCTTTCCAGCCCGATGGCGGCATGAAGCTGCTCCAGGGCAATCTCGGCCGTTGCGTCATGAAGGTGAGCGCGGTGGACAAGGAGCGTTGGACGATCGAGGCGCCCGCCGCTGTCTTCCAGACACAAGACGATGTCCTGCGCGCGTTCAAGGCCGGCGAACTGGAACGCGACGTGGTCGTTGTCGTCCGCTTCCAGGGGCCACGCGCAAACGGAATGCCCGAACTGCACAAGCTGACCCCGGCGCTTGGCGTGCTTCAGGATCGCGGCTTCAAGGTCGCGCTGCTGACCGATGGTCGCATGTCGGGCGCAAGCGGCAAGGTACCCGCCGCCATCCATTTGTCGCCGGAGGCACTGGGTGGCGGCCCGATCGGGAAGCTGCGCGACGGCGACATGGTCCGCGTCTGCGCACAGCAGGGCGTGGTGGAGGCGCTGGTCGACGCGGCCGAATGGGACGCGCGCGGTCATCCCGTCCCGCCGCCCCCACCATACGACACCGGCCGCGAACTTTTCGCCCTCTTCCGCCATCACAGCGACCTTGCCGAACAGGGCGCGTCGCCAATCCTGGCGGCGATGGAAAGTGAGCTTTGATAATCATCGCCATGCCAGCGCAGCATGGCATCTCGGGCGGTACGGCACGACCCGGCCCCTTGAGATCCGAGCCTGCGCTGAGACGACGACATAAAGAATGGATGCCTTGATGACCGATATCATCGCCGCCGACATTGGCGGGACCAACGCCCGCTTCGCGCGCGCCTCGCTGGACGAGAAGGGCGTGCCCACGCTCGGCACGGTGCGCAAATATAAGGTGGAGGAATATCCCAGCCTCCAGGCCTGCTGGGCCGCCTTCGCGGAAGATGAAAAGAAGGGTGGCGCGGGCGACCTGCCCGATTGCGCGTCTATCGCCTTTGCGACGGCCATCGGGCGGGAAGTCATCAAGCTGACGAACAGCAATTGGGTGATCCGCGCTGACACGCTGGCGGAGGATATCGGGGTGCGCACGGTCCGCCTGGTCAATGATTTCGAAGCTGTCGCCTTCGCCGTGTCGCGTCTGCCACAGGAAAATCTGCCATTGTTGTTCGGCGAGGATCGGCCCTTCCCCTATGATGGCGGCGTCACAGTGATGGGACCGGGCACGGGCCTTGGCGTAGCGATGATCGCCTATGACAATGGCGAACCGCATGTCCTCGCGACCGAAGGGGGGCATCTTGATTTCGCGCCGCTCGATCATATCGAGGAGCGCATCCTGTCCTATCTGCGCGACAAATTCCTGCGCGTTTCGACTGAACGGATCGTGTCCGGGCCGGGCCTCAACTATATCTACAAGGCGATGGCGACGATCGGCCATGATCGGGTGGTGCTGATGGAAGATCCCGAATTGTGGCAGGCCGCGCTCGACGGCAGCGACCCCTTCGCCCGCCGCGCGCTGGAGCGTTTCTGCATGTGCTATGGCTCGGTAGCGGGCGACCTGGCGCTGGCGCACGGCCCGCATAGCGTAGTCCTGGCCGGAGGCCTCACCCAGCGGATGAAGGATTTTCTCACTCAAAGCGGCTTCCATGCCCGCTTCAAGGCCAAGGGTCGCTTCGAAAGCCTGATGGCGACCGTGCCGATCCGCTGCGCCATCCACGAAGAAATAGGCCTGTTCGGGGCCGCGGCAGCATTCCGGGAGAAATAAGCATGAGCAACCTGACCGTAGCGCAGGTGATGGAACTGGCGCCGGTGATCCCCGTGCTGGTGG
>Ga0315899_10008870_pt1 | contig 10780 bp, 8 predicted proteins | sample LakEriMetagenome_2_FD_203518 | JGI IMG/M metagenome (GOLD analysis project Ga0315899, IMG submission 203518) | Freshwater fungal communities from buoy surface, Lake Erie, Ohio, United States - Buoy 4 MA112 | ecosystem: Environmental > Aquatic > Freshwater > Lake | place: USA: Lake Erie, Ohio...
TTTTCGGGGTGCTGGAGGCTGCGGGCGGGAAGTTTTCGTGGTTTCGGACCTTTGCGCCGCTGAGCGGGCGGTTTCATTTGAATCTGAGGAATCACAGGAAGCTGGTGATAGCGGATGGGGAGGTGGCGTTGACTGGAGGGATGAATGTGGGGCGGGAGTACTGGGGAGGCGGGGATCGGCCGCCGCACAGTGATCTGGCGGTGCGGTTGCGGGGGGCGGTGGTGGCGCAACTGGCGGAGGTGTTTGCGGAGGACTGGTTGTTTGCGACTGGGGAGGCGCTGACGGCGGCGGTGTTTCATCCGAGGCCGCTGCATTGCGGGAGTGTGGGGGTGCAGGTGGTGCCGGGCGGGCCTGACAATGATTTGAATGAGATTCAGTTGTCGACCCTGGCGCTGGTGCAGCGGGCGCAGCGTCGGGTGTGGATGATGACGCCGTATTTTGTGCCTGAGCCACCGCTGGTGGCGGCGCTGCAACTGGCGGCGATGCGAGGGGTTGATGTGAGGGTGATGGTGCCGGAGAAGGGGGACCACTGGTATCTGGCGCATGTGACGCGGTCTTATTTCGAGGACCTGCTGCCTTACGGGGTGAAGGTTTTCCGTTACCGGCCGCGATTGCTGCATGCGAAGATGCTGACGGTGGATGGTGGGGCGGTGATGGTGGGGAGTGCGAATCTGGACATCCGATCGCTGCGGATCAATTTCGAGCTGAACGTGCTGCTGGACTGCACGAAAACGACGGAAGCGGCGGAGCGGTTGTTTGAGCGGAATGAGGGGGATGCGGTGGAGGTGACGGTGGCGGGGCACCGCGTGCGGTCTGGGTGGCTGAGGATTGCGGAGGCGGTGTGTCGGCCGCTGGCTCCGCTATTGTAGGGGCGAACGGGGCAACAAACCGCTTGTCACTGGGGCGGAGCGGAGGGATGGTCCGGTTTAATCTGTCACGCATGCCCGCCAAGAAGAAATTTGCCCCCCGTCGTCCGAGCCGTCCGCACCAGCCTTCCGGGGCTGCCCGGCCACCATTGCGTGCACCGCGTCAGGTGGATGACGATCCGGAAGGAGCGATTGAGGTTGAGGGGACGATTGTTCAGGTTCTCGCGGGGACGCAGTTCCGTGTGGAGTTGCCGAATGGGCACGTGGTGCTGGCGCACATTTCCGGGAAGATGCGGAAGCGGTTCATCAAGCTGGTGATTGGCGACCGCGTGAAGATGGAGATGTCTCCGTACGACACGTCGAAGGGTCGGATCACGTTCCGGCTTTGAGTCGGGGTGGATTTTGTCGGTGAGGGTCGAGGTTCGGAAGGCGTGCAGGCGCTTTCCGTACTGCTAGGAGGAGTTCATTAGCGGTCGGGAGATTGTTCCGGGCTGCTCAGGGCGTTGTGGTGACTTTCGGGATGAAAGACGGGTTCTTGGATGAGCGTGTCGATTGCCGACATGAAGCGAGAGGACCGCACCCGATACCCGTTGTTCCTTGCAACCGCGGCGACTTTGCTGATGGCGCTTTTTGTGGCGAAGGCGGGACCTGAGACGGTTGGCGAGAGCAAGCTGGTGAAGCGCTTCGATCCGGTGGTCCGGGAGATCGAAGGCTGGAAAGTGCATATTGATCCAAAGATGCTGGAGGGCGAGCATTCGGCGGGTGGGGCCAAGGCGTTGATGATGCTGGCAAGCAACCTGCTACGCATTACGATCATGATTCCTGAGGACCGGCTGAAGCAATTGCAGACGATCGGGATCTGGATTGAGCATGATCACCCGGAGATCAACGTGGAACCCGGGCCGTATCATCCGGGTGCGGAGTGGCTGGTTGAACGGGGTTACGATGAGCGACTGGCGAAGAAAGTGCATATCACCCGGGCTGCATCGATATTGGATCGCCAACAGCTGGCGAAACATCCTTCGGTGGTTCTCCATGAATTGAGCCATGCGTTTCACGATCAGATTCTGGGCGGTTACGACGAGCCCCGCATCCTTGCAGCCTACGAGAAGGCGATGAAGGCGGGGATTTACGATGAGGTTCTTGATCACAAAGGGCGCAAAGTCCGCGCCTATGCGGCTTCCACGCCGATGGAGTACTTCGCCGAGGGGACTGAGGCCTACTTTGACCGAAACGATTTTTATCCCTTCGTCCGGGCTGAACTGAAGGAACATGATCCGGTCCTTCACGACCTTCTGGAAGAGATCTGGGGGGTGAAACGATAGCCCTGTTCCCGGGCCGGAAGCACCATCATGCCTCACGACACTAAAAAATGGTCTGCCCGTGTTCTGCTGGTGATGGTTCTGGCTGGGAGGACGGGCGGCGTTGGTGCTGCGGAGACTGTGGAGGAGCCCAATGTTGAGGACTATCACAAGTTCATTGCTCCAGTTTTCGCGAAATCCTGTGTCGACTGTCACGGACCTAAGAAGTCGAAGGCGGGCTTCCGGGTTGATGAATTGGATCCCAATCTTGTGAGCGGCGGGGACGTCGACAGGTGGGTTGAGATTTATGATGTCCTCAGCAAAAGGGAGATGCCACCGGATGATGAACCGGACTATCATCTCAAGGACGAGGACCGGGCGCGGATCGTGGAGTGGCTGGGGAATGAGATGCAGAAGGCGAGCCGGGTCAGGGGAGACGCCGGGGGTTACAGTTCGTTTCGGCGCATGGCGAACTACGAATACAACCATGCCTTGCAGGACTTGCTGGATCTGAAGCTTGAGTTTACGGCAGCGCTTCCGCCGGAGAATACGTCGGAAGACGGGTTCAAGAACAGCTCGAAGTATCTGCAGATGTCGGCGGCGCAGCTGGAGACGTATCGCGAGATTGCTCTAGAGGCCCTGAAAAAGGCAACGGTCGAAGGGGAGCGTCCGAAGGTGGTGACGTGGCAGATTCCGATGCAGGAAGCGATGGACAAGGCAGCGGCATTGAAACAGAAGCCAGTGCGTCGAAAGAATCCCGCTGATGCTCGGGAGGCCGGGCACACCCACATTTTCAACAAGGACAGCGGCGAGGGGTTTGCTTACCAATGGACATACTATGTGGTCCTTGATGACGCGCACTATGGGATCTGGAATCTGAAACCCGATGAGGTCACCGCTGCGATTCCTCCGGTTTCGAGAGTCGTCGCGGTGGTGCCGCCTTCCCGGCAGATCCGGCTCGATCTTGGGAACTGGGTTCCCGATGAGGGGATGCTGAGAGTTAGGATTCGTGTCGGGACGAGCGAGCGCCGGGCGGGTCAGACAGCGAACCTGAGGCTGGTGTTCGGTTTTGAGACGAACAATGAGGGAAAGAGGTCAGGGAGGGTGAGTCGCCGGGACGTTGAAGTGACTGCTTCCGCCGAGGCTCCGGAGATGCTGACCTTTGATGTTCCGCTAGATGAATTGCCGCGGAACCCGTTCCGGAGAGTGCATGAAGTGGGAGGCTCCCCGAATTGCACGGAGTTTCTTGAGATTAATAACATATCCAGCACTGGACATGGGGGAGAAGGCGGGCCGGTGAACCTGGAGATTGACTATGTCGAAGTCGAAGCCGGTGTCTACGAAACGTGGCCTCCGAAATCGCATACGGCGATCTTTTTTGAGAGTCCGAATCGGGGTGATGAAGGCGTGTATTGCCGGGAGATATTGAAGCGATTCATGACGCGGGCGTGGCGACGGCCTGTCGGCGAAGCGGACATTGCGCCCTATGCCGAGCTATTCTCGAAGTTCCAGGTTGGTTTCACGGGGTTTCAGGAGACCATGATTGAAGTCCTCGCGACGGTGCTGGCGTCCCCTGAGTTTCTCTATCTTGTCCAAACCGAGAGCGAAGCGCCTTCCGGTGCGCACGCGGTCAGTGACCTTGAGATGGCGAGCCGGTTGTCCTTCTGTCTGTGGTCCAGCATTCCAGACGCCGAGCTCCTTGAACTCGCTGTTGGCGGTAAACTCCGAGGGGCGGACGTTCTGGGTACGCAGATCGAGCGGATGCTGGCGGATCCGAGGTCGGAGCGATTCACGCGGCATTTTGTGCAGCAATGGCTGGGCCTTGAGGCGATGGAGAATCTGGTGATCGATCAGACGAAGTTTGAGTTCTACGACGAAGCGTTTGAGGAGAACCTTGTCGGGGAGCCGCTGGCATTCTTTGGCCATATGCTGCGAAACAATGGCAGCATCATGGATTTTCTGCAATCGGACTACCTCGTGATCAACGAACCTTTGGCGCGGCACTATGGGATTCCTGGTGTTTCCGGGCAGGAGTTTCGGAAAGTTTCAATCAGTCCGGGTGTGAACCGCGGTGGACTTCTGACGACGGCGGCAGTGCTCACGATGAATTCCACCGGTGTCGATTCCAATCCCCTGAAGCGCGGTGTTTGGCTGCTTGAGAGAATGCTTCACGACCCACCGCCGCCACCGCCGCCCAATGTGCCGGAGGTGGACCTGACCGACCCCCGGATTCTCAAGATGACCCCGAAGGAACGGATGGCGGATCACCGGAACCAGGCCGCCTGCCAATCGTGTCATGCCAAGATTGATCCCTGGGGGATTGCGCTGGAGAATTTCGATGCTGTTGGCCGGTTCCGATCGATGATCAATGATCAGCCGGTCGATGCATCAGCGGTGCTCTACAACAAGCAAGCGCTGGAGGGAGTGGCGGGGTTGAAGGGTTACCTCCTGGCCAACCGGCAGGATCAGTTTGCCAGAGCGATGGTTCACAAAATGAGTTCGTATGCCCTTGGGCGGCCGATGTCATTCGCTGACCGTGGTGAGATTGATAAGATGGCGGATGAACTCAAGAAACGGGGGAACGGATTGCGGGATCTCGTGTTCATCGTGATTCACAGCGATTTGTTCAGTCAGAAAATCAGGAAGGAAGCAGACAATGAGTGATAGCCGACTTTTGATGAAGCGGAGACGATTCCTGCGAAGTGCGGGCATTGGGCTGGCGTTGCCGTGGATGGAGACATTTGCTAACGCGAAGGAGCCGGAGGAACGAGTGGCCCGGTTTGTGAGCATCTATCATCCGGACGGAGTGGGGCTGCCCCGTCAGGATGATCCGGCGTGGAAGGACTGGAGCTGGTTTCCGCAGGGGGGCGAGCGCGACTTCCGGTTCACCAAGGTCCTTGATGTTCTCGAGCCGCTGCGCAGCGAGGTCACAATTTACTCCGGGCTTTCCCATCCGGCGGTTCGCAAAGTCATCGGTCATGCCAATGCCGACCAATACCTGACTGGTGCGGATACCGGAAGCGAGGGGCCGTACAAGAACACGATCTCGCTCGACCAGGTTATTGCTGCTCACGTTGGCCGCCGCACCCGGCACTCTTCTCTCGTGCTGTCCACCAACGCGGGGACCGGTGCGCCGCGGGCCACGCATACTTCTTCGTTCGACCAGCAGGGTCGACCGATTCCGTCGATCAACCGGCCCAAGGAGATCTTTGACCTTCTCTTCGTGACGCAGGGAAGGGAGACGCGCGACAAACTTGCCCGCAGCAAGAGCGCGCTCGATCTGCTCATCAGCAACGTCAACGCACTCAATCGGAAGCTCTCGAGCCATGACCGCGCAACGCTTGAGCAATACCTCGACGCGGTCCGAGATACGGAGGTCAAGTTGCTGAAGGCCGAGCAATGGATCGATACGGCGCTTCCGGAGGTTGACGCCAGCCATCTGAATCTCGAGGTCACCGTCCGCGACAGCCGGGCTTACATTCAGACGATCTACGAACTCATTTTCCTAGCGTTCCTCAGTGACTCGACCCGGGTGGCGACCTACATGATGGGCAGGGAGAACACCGGGGGGCCGCAGGATCTCCTTGCCCGTGCGGTTGGACTCAACAATGCGCACAGCCTGACCCACGATGTCAAGAAGCCGAACGGCTGGCGAAACCTTGGGACTTATAACCGTTTTCAGACCGAGGAGTTCGGGCGGTTCATCCAGAAGCTCAAGGACACCCGCGAGCCCAGTGGAAACGGCAGCCTACTCGACAACACATTTGCTATGCACGGGTCGGCGTCGAGCAGTTTCCACCTTTCGCGGAACTATCCAATCATCTCGGCGGGTGGCAGGAACCTCGGCTTTCAGAACGGGCGCTACCTCAAGTTCGCAAAAGGAGACGAAGGCAATCAGGCGTATGCTGGAATCGATGATGACTCGGGCTGGCGAAGCGATCCTGATCATCATGAACTGCCGCTTGCCCATCTCTTTGTGACGATCCTGAAACGGATGGGTATCGAGACTGACGAGTTCGCCGGATTCAAGGATGGTCTTGGCGGGGTGTGAGTTAGGAGGATGGGGCGCGAGTGGTTTTGCGGGTGTGGCTTAAGAGTGGTTCCGGAGGGGAATCACGGTGGGCTGAGCTACAGAGACTGCTGATGCCGGCAGGGTGAGGGCGGTTCGCGCCACAACTCAGTCAGGGAGTTAAGGTCCGGGAGATCAAGGGTGCCCACTGTAATCTTCCTCTGTGAGGATGGATTCAATCTGCCGACCGGAGAGGGCGGGATGCACGTGTCCGGTTGCCTCGCGGATGACAGGCAGAGGGCTGCGAGTGCGGACTGCACCGTCGTCGGGCGGGCAGCTCAGGCCGGCCCGCACGGTGGCGGTCAGCAACTGTTCGAGCTTGAGTCCACGGAGAGCGGCTTCCGCCTTCAACTGGCGGAGCACGTCGCCGGGCAGGTCGAGGGTGGTTCGCATAAAAGCGTTTTTACATCAAATATGATTGTGGTCAACACTGCGCTGGAGGTCAGCGCCGCAGCGATCCAAGCGCCGAGTGCGGGATGATGCATTCTTTTGCGGAGCGTTCGTCGAGAGTTTTCTGGAGATTCCTTGTGCGGTCGGCGATGCGAGCTTCGAGCGACTGCATGTTTCCGATTCAACACCCATCTGGCCCGGACATTCTCCCCCGGTTGAGCCCGATGTTGGAAGCCATGATCGGTCCGGGCGCCATGTTTTTTTCCACGCCCGGTGGTCTTCGGCGCGGTAACGAACCTCATGCTCCGCGGTGGCAGCGGAGACGAGTTGGTGCTGGAACCACCCTCACAGTTCGCTGATCAAGCACCCGCCCGCTTCAGCCCATATGCGGAGCCGGTCCTGCGCCTCCACGTCTCCGAGGCTTTCGCCTGCCGCAATACCCGATCCAAGGACGGCTGCGGCAGCTTCGCCAAGGCCTTGCGGGCCGCGATGCCCGGTGCGGGGGTTTCGCGCATCGGCATGCGGGAGGGGGGGGGTGACCGGGTGGCGGTCCTGTGTTATTCACCAAAAAATGAACTCAGTTGTTACAGAGATCGACCTCGTCGAGGAAATTATTGGGAGCCACAAAGAGCACATGGGCGACCAGTTTCTTCCCTATAAGAATCATGTTTATCGAGTGCTGAACTTTTGTTTCATGTTTCACGAGCCGACTTCTGAGGAGGCCGAAAAACTTGCAATTGCAGCAGCATTCCACGACCTCGGCATGTGGCCTGGCGATCAAATTGACTACCTTGACCCTTCGATCGAGTTGGCACGGAAGTATCTCCTGCGGACAAAGCGTGATCATTGGGTCGAAGAGGTTTCAATGATGATTGAGTTTCATCATCGGTTCAGAAGATGCCCGAATGAATTTCCAAAGCTTGTCGAAGTAATGCGGCGAGGAGACTGGGTTGACGCTACGAAAGGCTTTCGGCGATTCGGCCTCAAGAAAGCCGATGTTCGGCGAGTGCAGGACGCGATCGAGAATCTTGGATTCCACGACAACCTTTTGAGAATCACGAAGAAAGAGTTCTGGAAGCGGCCGTTCAATCCGCTTCCGATGATGAAGTGGTAGGCAGCAAATCTGAGATGTCAGGGACTGCGGGGACTTTACGATTGTGCGGGCGAGGGGGGAGGCGGGAGGCTGCCTGAAAGCTGGGAATGAGGGTTGAAGAGAAGGTAGGGCGCCCTTTCAGGGCTCTGGGTTGGGTGTGGTTGGTAACCTGGGCGGATGCCCCAGGCTGCGATAGGGCGCGCCGTTGGCGCTGGGGGAGGGCGCGCCGTTGGCGCCGGGGAGGGCGCGTTCGGAGAGGGGGCGTGGGGAGATGGCGGTGTCTTTTTATTTATGTTAGAGAGGTGGCTGACGCCGCCGGCTAATCTCCGTCAAGCCTCCGGCTTGGAGGGCGTGTTGGCGGGGTGTCGAGCGACCTGTGTGCCTGGGGGAAGAGAGGGCGAATACGGAGCCTCGCGCGTGCCAGGGGTTTGTCCGCAGGGTCAGGCCTGAATGGCGCTAAGGTAAGGCGGTTAGGGATGCAATGGTATGCGGCGTTCCTACAGAACGCGTGGGTGGGGCGGGTTCGTACCCAGAGCGTTGCTCTGGGCTGGTATACGGTGTCCCGTTGGGACACGGGTCGGAGGTGAGTGGGGCAACGATGAGACAGAGCTTCGGGTGAGATTCCCGTTCAGCCCCGGCTGAGATTCAGCGATCACCCCGCGTAACTTAGCGCCATTCGGGTCAGACCTCCTTGGTTTCGGTGGTGGCGGCGTGGGTGATGACGGAGGCGATGCCGGTTTCGCGGGCGGCTTCGGAGGAGTACATCTGGCTTGTGCCGATGACGAGGCCGTTGGGGGCTTTAAGGACGAAGTAGGGTTGGTCGGCGGAGGAGGATTTCTTTTCGAAGGCGGCGAGGGAAGTGCCGTTGGCGCGGACGGAATCGATGCCTGCGAGGGCGGCGGCTTTGGATTCATAGAGTTCGCTGGTGAGGATGATCTCGTGGTTGGCGGCGACGAGGTTGAACATCGGTTTGCCGTTGGACGAGGATTTGAGTTCGTAGTAGCCGGGCATGGTCTTGGGATGATTGGGGTGTTAGGTTTTGAGAGGGTTTGGTGCCTTGCGGACGATTGGGTCTGGTGGGCGGAGGGAGATTAGCGGGAGGCGACTGGCTGGGGCAATGAAAATCCCTAGGGGTGGGGTGAGTTCACGCGAGGATTGGCTTGATGACATTGCCGGCGATGTCGGTGAGACGGTAGTCGCGGCCCTCGTGGCGGAAGGTGAGGCGTTTGTGATCGACGCCCATGGCGTGGAGGAGAGTGGCGTGGAGGTCGTGGACGTGGACGGGGTCGCGGACGATGTTGTAGCCGAACTCGTCGGTTTCGCCGTAGACGAGACCTTTCTTGAGACCACCGCCGGCCATCCACATGGTGAAGCAGCGCGGGTGGTGGTCGCGGCCGAAGTTGTCTTTGGAGATATCGCCCTGACTGTAGGCGGTGCGGCCGAATTCGCCGCCCCAGACGACGAGGGTTTCGTCGAGGAGACCGCGTTGTTTGAGGTCGGCGACGAGGGCGGCGGCACCTTGATCGGTTTCAGCGCATTTCTGGCGGATGCCGCCGGGGAGACCGCCGTGGTGGTCCCAGTCGCGGTGGCAGAGCTGGATGAAGCGGACGCCGCGTTCGGCGAGACGGCGGGCGAGGAGGCAGTTGTTAGCAAAGCTGGGTTCGCCTTGTTTAGCGCCGTAGGCGTCGAGGACGGCCTGAGGTTCCTTGGAGAGATCGGTGAGTTCGGGGACACTGGCCTGCATACGGAAGGCGAGTTCGTAGTTTTCGATCTGGGCGGCGATGGCTGGGTCGCCGAGTTGGCCGAGGGCGAGCCGGTTGAGTTCGTTCGTGGAGTCGAGGAGATTGCGTCTGGTCTGACTGGAGATGCCCTTGGGGTTGGAGACGTAGAGGACTGGGTCGCCGGCGTTGCGGAACTGGACCCCGCCGTATTGGGCGGGGAGGAAGCCGCTGCCCCAGTAACGGGCCTGGAGCGTCTGGCCGCCGCCGCCGCTGGTGAGGACGACGAAGGAGGGGAGGTCCTTATTGCTGGAGCCGAGACCGTAGGCGAGCCATGCGCCCATGACGGGGCGGCCGGGTTGCTGGTGGCCGGAGGCGAAGAACGTGACGGCTGGGTCGTGGTTGATAGGGTCGGTGTGGATGGAGCGGACGAACGTGCAGTCGTCGACGACCTTGGAGAGGTGAGGGAGGAGATCGGAGAGGTCCATCTGGGACGAGCCGAACTTCTGGAATTTGAAGGGAGAGCCGACGCAGAGGAGGTTTTTCTGGCCGCTGGTCATGGTGGTGATCCGCTGCCCTTTGCGGACACTTTCGGGGAGGTCCTTGCCGGTCATTTCGATGAGCTTCGGTTTGGGGTCGAAGAGATCGAGATGGGACGGGGCCCCTGACATGAACAGGTAGATGATGCGTTTGGCTTTGGGGGCGAAGTGGAGATTGCCGAGGGCTCCGGGGACGGCGGGGCCTGCGGATGCGTCGGCACCGAAGAGGTGAGGATTGAGCAGAGAAGTGAGGGCGAGGGCTCCGAGGCCGGTGCTGCTCTGCTTGAGGAACGTGCGTCGGGCGAGACCCTGCTGGAGATTGAGAGGAGAGGGCATGGAGCTCAGTTGGAGATGGTTTCGTTGAGATTGAGGAGGACGTTAGAGAAGGCCGTCCATGCGGCGAGTTCCTGAGGGTTGATGCCTTCGGGGTTGGGGAAGTCGCCGATTTTGATGAGTTCTGCGGCGGCGGCGGCGTCCTGCTGGTAGGTGGCGAGCTGGGTGGTGATGGTGCGTTCGATGATGGCGGTTTCGCGCTCGTCGGGGACGCGGCCGAGGGCGGTGCGCCATGCGAAGCGCGCGCGAGCCGGGAGGTCTGGTCCGCCCTCGCGGAGGATGCGGATGGCGAAGGCGCGAGCGGCTTCGACGAAGACCGGGTCATTCATGAGCACGAGGGATTGTAGGGGCGTGCTGGTTTTGGCGCGCTGGGCGCTACAGAATTCGCGCGTGGGGGCGTCGAGGGTTACGAAGGAAGGATAGACCGTGGAGCGGCGCCAGTAGACGTAGAGACCGCGGCGGTAGAGGTCA
>Ga0315899_10008881_pt1 | contig 10773 bp, 7 predicted proteins | sample LakEriMetagenome_2_FD_203518 | JGI IMG/M metagenome (GOLD analysis project Ga0315899, IMG submission 203518) | Freshwater fungal communities from buoy surface, Lake Erie, Ohio, United States - Buoy 4 MA112 | ecosystem: Environmental > Aquatic > Freshwater > Lake | place: USA: Lake Erie, Ohio...
CAGTTTAGGGTCACTGATCAATTTCTCAATACTTGCGACTACGTCGCGGTGCACTTTCTCTGCATCGTCAAGTCGCCCCAACTCCTGATAGACTTCGGCCAATAGTCCTTCGGTACGGAGCATCTCCTTCCAGATGGATTTCATGTTTCCGGCGGATTTACTTTTGGTGTACGCGATGACTTTTTCAGCCTTGACTGCGATCTCCTGTGCACGCTTTGCAACGTCTTCACCACCTTTTGCAATCAAATCCTGGTCGACGTCTTTCCCGTCAGCGTTTGAATCGCTATCTGCATCCCCTTTGGGATTTTCACTTAGCGAACCCTTTCCACTAGTATCGAGCCGAACCAAAGACCGTGCGAAACCTAATTCAGCAGCCGCCATGGACAAATTCCCGAAATCCGATGTCTCATCGGACACTCTCAGTTCGCCGACTTTGCCACCTAAATACTTCAGCAATCGCTGCCTCATCGCTTCTGGGTCGGATCCGGAATCGATGCGATCGATAAGCTCATCGATAAACCGATTGGTTGTATCGATAGCCAATTTAGATTGCTTTTCGGCGATCTCTTTGTTTCTCGTTGCGGTCTGATTGGAGGCGACAGCCTCGTTTGACTTTAACTCCAACAGTTCCGACGTACGCTTTTGGGACTGGAAAAGCTCCTGAGCTCGACGATAGGATACAAAAGAAACGACTCCCGAGACCAAGGCAGCGATCGTCAATCCAGCCATAACAACATTCGCGATTCGGGAGCGTTTTACCGAGGCAATCGACTCATCGGCCCGTCTTTTTTCGAGTTCGGCCAGCGCGCGTGCCTGTTGCAATTCCCGCTCGCGGGCTGCTTCTCTCTCGTAACTCTCCCTCTGCTGTTCCGATTGGCTGCGCTCTAAGAATTCGAGGGCCAGTTGGTAGGCTTCGTGGTAACGAGATCCCCACGCTTCATTGGTGGGATTTTGGTCTCTCCATGTTGTTGCAATTTGCAGATCTGGATCGCGATACAGTCCCGATTTATTTTCGGAATAGAGTACCGCCGTTTCCGCCAGACGCTTGTAGATGCGTGCCGATTGGTATTCTTGCTGAACCCACTCTATCAATCGATCCCAAACTCGCATCAAACTTTCGTGCGAGATATCGATCACAGTGTCCGGATAGATCGTCATTCCTTGGGTAGGGGTAAGGAATGCGCACCCTTTGTCTCGGAATGCTTCGATCACTCGCAGAAGATCCTCTTCGCTGCAACCTACGATTTTTTGGAGTTGATCGAACCGTGTTGGGCGCCGAATTTCGCGTCGATCGCTTCCCAACTCGGTCAACGCCATAAACATTTTTTCAGCGATCGCTTGGTTCGCCGGGGAGAGGGATGCCATGATTTCGCCAGCATGCTTAGAGATTGCATATTCAATCTCTCCTGCAGATTCAAAATGGGCGAGGTCCACGGGCTCGCTTGCCGCGTGACTTCTCTCCCAAAAACTCCACGTTCGCATCAAGGCGTGCTGCAAAATCGGCAGTTGGTCTTGATTGTCCGAGACCTTGTTGAGAAGCTTTTGAACCAACCGGTTTGCGATACGTCCTCCGGCAACTTGGATAGGTCGTACGATGGTCGACTGCAATTCTTCTCGATTCAATCGAGGAATGAGATACTCGCCTCGGTTCACTGCTTCTGCGAGTCCAGGAAAGAGCGCGCAATCGCCGAGATAGTCGGACCGCATGGTCAGCATCACATAGAAATTGATATCGCTCTGTTCAGTCGCTTCGAGCAAACTCGCGATGAAATGGGCTGAGGCGATCAAGCTCTCTTCGTCACGGTTCCGAAAACGAAAGATCTCCTCGAACTGATCGACGATCAGTAGAAAGTTCGCCCCAGGTTCCAAGCCCGCTTGTTTCACAGCGTCGACGAGTCCGACGCGACTTCGGTTGATGCATGTCAGGAGTCTTGGAAGCAAATCCGCATCGGGCTCATACAAATCCGACTGTTCCAACGATCTCGCGAGGTTTTCCAATGGCGCGCCGCCAGGTCGTGTGAAGACGACCTCCCAGTTGGCACCTGCTCCGACCATCGCCCCTCGATGGAGCGCCGGTACTAGTCCTGCTCGGATAAGGGACGATTTCCCACTCCCCGATGTTCCCACCACGGCGAGGAATTTGCTTTCTCGCAGCCGCTTTATGAGCTCCGCAATCTGGCCCTCGCGGCCGAAAAACAGATAGTCTTCGTCCTCCTGAAAAGGTCTTAGCCCAGGGAAGGGATTACCGGTAATTTCTGACGAAATACGACTCATGAGCGTCCTCCCATGACCGAGACTCCGCTCTTCCGGTTCGACTTGAGCCGCTCAATAAAACTTCGTAGCTCCGCGAAATCCCCCGAATCGCCTTGCTTGACGACGTCTGTTGTCAAGCTTTTGTAGCGTTCTTTCCGTTTATCAGGAGGATCTGCCAAGAAAATAACACGCGAGGCGATCGGCTCGCAGTTTCTATACCCCGTCGCTTTGATCAATTCCCTCGCGTTGGAATCCACCCAATGCCGCGACCCGTTTCCGAAATAGATCAAGGCGCCATCGCATAACTGTAGATTATTGAGGTGAACCTGCTGACGCTCTTCTTCGTCTCCATCCAGCGCTGGTAGCAGGACTTCGATCCCTTCGTTGTAAAAGAAATCCTCGATTGCCTCGGTCTGCTCTTCATCGCGAGGATCGATCATCAAATAAACAGTGGGAGGTATCTCCGATGCAGACCGGAGACTTTCGGACGCTTCGCGACGACGCGAAATTTTGTGCAACACAATTTCTTTGACCGCAGTTATTCGGTCCTCGATGATTTCAAGGTCATCCGAATGATTTGGATCTGAGGTGATTTCACGAATCCAGTTTTCCTGACGCAAATCCTTGATGACCCGATCCCTCGGTAGCCAGATGATCTGGGAGCAATTGGTATTTGCGGCCAACCTATATTGGATTGCAACCACCGATTCCTGCGCACCCTCCGGGATCAGTCCATACACGGATCCGATTGGATGGATACACATACATGCCTTCGACAACCCGGATTTGATCTCGCCTTCAACTTCTTCCAGCGTTCTCGGCAGCGGGTTTTCAGGGAGTACGATGCATCCTTTCGCTGTCAGTTCTCTCCTCAAAACCTCCCGATCCGACGTCAGGTCCGATGTCGTCTCAGCGAGGTACACGACCAGCGGATGAGTGTTCGATTCGCTATCGGAAGAGTCGGTGTTCACCGAATCGCTAGCGCGTTTCGATTGCTTCAAAGTCCTGTAGATGGCGTCCGCAACATCATAGATACGGTCAAAGTACTTCAGCCGAGACTCTTCGCCAAATCGCTCGTCCAACTCTCGCACCTTACCGGTCGTCGGTTCTTCCTCAAAGAATGCGAACTCCTCGACGTTGGCAAAAATCGCGTTTAGTTCGCGGGGAATGTCCGCGGGATCCACAGGTGTTTTGATCACTTTGATCAGCCGCGAAGGCTGATTGGACTTTTCGATCGCATCGGCGAAACGCTGCACGATTTTCTGGCAGTCTTTCGCCCTGGTAAATGTCGGGCTGAGAACCGACACCAGTGTCTTGGCCGACCCTATCGAATCCACCAATGTGTCTTGGGCACTGGCATCGCGATTGCCTGGGAACGGTGTGACTTTGACCGACTCCCCCATCAATTGCTCCACACGCAGCGCCACGTTTTTTTGGAAGCTAGAAATCCAGCCGATACGATCTTTTGGCAACGGCTGATCGTCAACCTGCGCGAAGCTGATCACAATATCACTGTCTAGCAAGTCCGACTCAGTGATTTCGTTCCGCTCACTATCAACATCAAAACTCTTGGATTGATTCCGTTCTAGAAAAGCTCGAAGCTCCCGAGCAAAGTCCAACGCGGTCAAATAGCGATCCGCAATTCGCGTCGATAATGCCTTCAATACAATTCTTTCCAAATCGACAGGAATGGTCGCATCGATTTGACGGGGAGTATTCAATTTGCCCGTAGTGATTTTTGCAATGATTTCCTCTCGATTGTCGCCGACGAAAGGTCGATGCTTCGTCAGCATTTCATAGAGCACAGCGCCTAGGCTGAAAATATCACTGCGCCCATCCATGCGATAAATCTCACCGCTCGCTTGTTCCGGGCTCATGTAGGGAACCGTCCCGGCAAAACCCTCATCCGCCGAGCTACTGTCTTCCTGAAGGGCTAAACCAAAGTCGGTCAAATAGGCATGGCCATCGTTGTCCACCAGGATATTCCCTGGTTTAACATCGCGATGGATGACCCCATTTTTGTGAGCGTGATACAACGCGTCTGCAATGCATGCCGCTAGACGAATTTGGTCATTCCTCGGAATGGTCTGATCGGCGATGTGCTTGGATAGATCTCCGCTTGAGACCAACTTCATCACGACAAATGCGTCGCCGTTATCGGTGACACCAACATCGTAAATAGGAAGGATGTGCCGATGCTCGAGGGCGGCGATAATTCGTGCCTCGTGAAGAAAGCTTCGGAGCACCTCACGATTCGCAAAGACCCGTTTCGTCGTCTTGAAGGCGACCTCGCGCCTCAATTGCCGATCATAGGCAGCATAGACTTCGGAAAAACCGCCTGTTCCAAGCAGTCGTTCGACACGGTATCGGGAAAGTCCCGTGCGGTTGATCTTGGACTCAATCCGAGACACCTGTTCTTTGGGTTTCCCAGACTGAAAAGCGATCGTATCCAGTTCATCAGACGCCCCAAACTCGTTCTCGGGCGAATTGCTTTTATCGTCATCCGAACGGGAACCATTGCTCATAGGTATAACGCGGCATGAATCGAGGAAATCAGGGATTTGGGCCTTGGACGACGCCAGAGTCTACTTAATCGCTATCGAGCCCACAACAAACCCAGGGCCTCAAAATTCTATTAAAACAGTAAGCTCGCTCCAAGCAAAAGCGGAATCCCAGCAAGTACCTCGTTCCACAGCGGCCCCCTAATCCGCCGTCTCAGATCCATGCACCAACTCTAGCTAGGGTGCAGCAACGAGCGGCATTGCTGTGCCGACCTCTGAAACCGGACTCTCATTGGCCGCGGAACCATGTGCACGTCGAGACCAACAGTCACACATGTAATGCTTGTCCATGCGAATCAAGGAACTTGTCCAAGTTTTTCCGTCCGACACATCCCTTTGATCAACCGTAAGCCAGACGCAAATCCAGCAAATGCAGATGATCAGCAACAGAGGCGTCCAAACCGGAGCCAAAAGTACCATCAGGAAGAGCCTTCCCAAATCCCTCAAGGGGTTTTTGATCCTCAAAAATCGATTCCACATGATTTCATCCTCGCTTTACTTCCAGCACTTTGAACTTACTTCGCACCTTGATCATTCCACGGTAACACTCACTCAACTCCGTATCTCAGACTTCGCGGAACCGGCGGCTTAGCGTTGAAAACCAAGGCAGGTTCGATCTGTCGGGACCCGTAGCGGAACCGGATCTGCGACGGCCTGTTCTTCGATCCATTCCAAGCCTTCATGGATTTTCACCACGGTGGCTGGCAACCGGTCCGCCGAACCTCCGACCATTTGGTACGCTACCAATGAGCATGGAACCATCGTGAGAAGGAGAACCATCGCAAACACTCGGGGTGGGATCTGCCAGTAGCTTCCGCTCATTTCCTTGGGCTCTTTCGGTCAAATGGTTTCATTTCCTATGGCTTCCCAGACCATTAGTGACTCTTGGGAAAGCTGACTGTCGCCATCATGGAATGCGAGTTTCTTGAGCGTGTCGGAAGCGACTGGAGAAAAAACAGGAAATTCGGGGAGCAATTGCCTTGCAAATTGCAGGTTCTAATCCGCAGCGTTACCATGGAGATTCAGGTACAACCAGTAAAACAACTGCCGTTGATCGAACCGTACTACCAAGCATTCGATGACATAGGAAATCCGATGGGTGTTGATGATCTGTTGAACCGTTGCCAGACGGGGGATCGGCACGCTGAGAATGAGTTGATTTCGCACTACTTCGGCCGACTGGCGGATCAAGCACAACGAAAGATCGGCGATCAATTCCAGGGCAAATTCGACGGTGAAGATATCGCCATCAGCGTTCTGAAATCTGTCGCGCTACGAATGCGATCCGGCAAAGTCGAGATCGAGGACGAAAAACGATTTTGGGCGCTACTCATGGCGGTGATGAAGAACAAGGTCCACCGTCAGATCGAGTATTGGACGGCCCTCGGACGTGATGTTCATCGCGAAAAAAATGGGGATCGAGAAGGGGAGGAGGACTCGTTGCCACTGGTTGTTCTGGAAGGCATGAGCCGGGAACCAACCCCCGAAGAAGCCGTAGCAACTAGCGAATTGATCGAAGGCTTGCTCGCCAAGCTCGACGAACTCACACTCGACAGGTATTCGGAACCGAGCTGCAAAGAAGTCTTATTGGCGAGGCTCGAGGGAAAAGAATACGCAGAAATCTGCGACGATGCTGAGCGCAAGTACGGCAGGAAACTTTCCACGAAGTCCATCTATCATCGAATGAAGGCCACCGAAGAAGCGCTCGGCTGCTTTATTCAGGGGGATTCTTAGACCGAGAGATTGCAAAGCGACTGCTTGATTTGGTTCCTTATCTATGGAATTAGCTGACTGCCTGATGGTCCCACCATCAAACGCCTCTACGCTATCACCTTCACCTAAGCGATTCTCACAAGGCTCCCCCAATAGTATTCGCTTGGTAGGATTGATAACCCAAAATCGATTTCGCAAAAAAGCTCGCGGCACGTGGAGATCGATTGAATCGAAGGCGTACTGGCGGGCATTAACAGACGTGTTCCGCCGGGAGAACTTCAATACGAACTTTGTTAATACGTATCGTAATATCCGAGAGAGCTAGCGTACTTTCTCCGGGTGATAATGATTTGAAACCGCGAAAGCTCGATGTTTCAATCGGAAAATGCTCGCTCATGTTTTTCATGTACAGAACCTGCGGAGTGAGCCTCGCGATGAGTAACTGCTCTCGACTGGCGACCTGGACATCGGTCTCGTCTGCAATCACCAAACGATGCCGCTGTTTCCCATAAACCATATTGAAGGCTCCAGGCTCTTTCGATCGCTGCCTGCCGATGGAGACTCGCTGGCACAATGGAAATCGCTTCATAGCCCCCCGTGTCGATTCGTCATCGGAAAAAAAGCTCGAACCTCCACTTCCGAAAATCGTAGAGGGTCGCCCGATGAAGTCTCGGACGATCTGGCTTTCGGTCTGAGGCACGATCACCAGATTCGCTTCCGGAACTTGGAACTTGCAACCAAATTGCTCGTAGTAATCCTCCCCGCGACCACCATCTGCATAGGCATGCCGCGCAACTAGCTCCTCTTTTGCCAACGTGGGATACTTGCCTACGATGGAATGATCCAATCCGAGAGCCGCCAAAAAAGAGGTAATTCGAGGGAGCTGATCGAATTGCGATAACAGCGATTCAGGATTGCTCGACTCCCAGTGGCTTTTAACATAATCCCTCCAGTAACTGAGGCACAAGCAATTGCAGGAGCAAATCAAATCGGCGAGGAACCCCGGCCGATAGCCCTCCGGCAATTTGTTCACAAGTTCCGCAAACCTTCGCGGATACTCAGCCACAACACGGGGGAAATCACTCTTCGTCGAAAGCTCTTTACTGAACTTTTCCTCCAACTCCTCGAAAAACTTCTCCTCACGACGATTGTCCCAAACGGACCATTCTGATTCCTGTGAAGTCACAATACCACGAGCTCCTAATGGATCCTATTATGCGATTCTCCATCCATCGGTTGCGATGCGTTAGCGACCGGTTGCGATGCGTCAGCGACGCCTCCTCGAGCAATGTAATCTAGATATTGAACATCTCCAAGATTCCAGATTCCAAGGCACCGACCAAGAACGGAGCGATTGCAATGATCATGCACGCAATCGTGATCACCATGGTCGGCAATGGCATCTTCGCCTCCGCTTTTCCAACCGCGATTTCCATGGCTCTCAGTTGCTTGGTACGCAGTTGCTTAGCTCCACGACGGAAGAAGTCAGCTGCCGGAGCACCATGCTCATGGGAGATGCTCATCGTTCGAAGAATATCGTCAAATTCTTCAATTTGGATTCGGTGCGCAATGTTTTTGAGTGCGTCATACATTCCGATCCCCCGCTGAAGATCTTTGATCATGCGCTCAAACTCGTTTGCTAATGGATGACCAGGGAAATCGCGAATCACATCTTCGACGCCAGCTTGAAACGTTCCGCCAGCACTCATGGTCATCGAGAGTATTTCCATCGAATGCGGCAAGAGTTTCCGAATCTGCGACTGACGCATCCGGATTTTGCGGTCCAAGTGGAGCAGTTGCAGTCGATACACGGCCATCGCCACAACTCCCATGCAGAGGGCGAACTGCAACGACAGATTGCTGCCGACGATGAAGAACGATACTCCAACACCGACCAATACAGACATAAGACCCATCGTGGCAATATACTCGCTCGCGGTCCAAGCACCTTCGATCACACCGGCACGAAGTGCTATCACGATGCTGGTGCGAGACCCAAAGACGGCCTTGGCTAACCGTTGTCTCGGTGTTTTTTGGTGATTCGATTTATCATCGTTAGTCGGCATCGGATAGTGATGTTCCATGCCTGTAGCGAGCCCTACGACCCATGGCTCGAGCTTCTTGAACACCTTAGACTGGCGTCGCAAAAGCTTGCGTCGATTATCGTCCAAATCCCACTGGATCAACTCGTGCTCTACGATAGGCCGTAACCACCAGACCAATGGCAGACGGATCAGCATGAAAACCGAACCCGCCAGCAGTAAACAGGCTCCCAGAAGCAGCGGTTCCTTGAAGAGAATCTGAATCATGATTTTCGCCTAATACCTTGTCCGTAGGTGATTTTATATCGCTAGGATTTAAAGCTTTGGAGTCAAGAGATTCTTCGCCCATGCACAGCCGGCGTAGGTAAGTAGCAGTACGATCGCCAAGGCCTTCTGCCCCAGTTCCGAGTGGGTCAAGTGCCTAAAATTTTCCGGCGAACCCATATACGCCATCCCCATGAACAGCAATGGCATCGCACTGAGGATGACCACTGTGGTCTTGCCCGCAGAAGTCTTCGCGGAAAGGAGTTGCTCGATTTCTGTCGCGTTGGTTAATGTCTCGGTAACACCAACCAACGAACCCGTCAGTGAACATCCGCGACTCATGACGTTGTTCATCGCAGTGACAAGTAAGGAAAACGCGTCAAGCTGCATACCCGAACGAATACTGTCGATCGCTTCTCGCAACGGCCTACCTCGTCGATGCTCCACCACAATCCGACGAACGAATGGGCCTAGGGGCTTGGCGGTCCTGCTCGCCGCATCGGCCAATGCATCTGTCAGCGACAATCCTCCATGAGCGAGATGGCTTAAATCACCAGCAAAGTGGTGCACTTGCTGCCGCAACCGCCTTTCTCGAATTTGAATAATCGCATCGAGCACCATCGAGCGGGCATGAAAGAATATCAATAAGCATGCACCTCCAAGAATCCAGCCGATGACATGGACAGCGAGGTAGATCACCATCAGCAACAATCCGACTTCGCTGAGGAACAAGGTCAAGCGAACCGACTCCTCTCGAAAGCCCAACTGGCTTAAACGCAAGATTCGGCTGGCTAGGTTTTTATGCGACACCGACTCCACCCAAGGTAAGATCCAGTGCCAGGCCGCGAAAGATGCGACGGAAACCGTGCCCGAAGCGAGTACGACCAACAAGACTGTACGGGAATCCATTATGCCACCTCCCGAGTGCGCAATTCAGATTTAGGGCAAATGTCTTTAAAGAAAAGATCCGGATTGAGATGACCAGCATGAACTAGTTCTGTAGCAAAGGTTGGCAGCATACCTGTAGCAATCAACTGATAACCATCTTTTGCAGAGCCACGGACGAAAAGTGGTTTTAGACGAAGCTCTGGCCCTGCCTGACGCTGTGACCCATTGCGACTGGGCTTTACGGCCAGTACCTCAGCGATCTCGGTAACCATCCGTTCTCCTGTAGGTACTCGCGCCAGTTGCACAATGATGTCGAATGCCGAACCAATTTGCTTTCGGATCGCATCTGATGGCAATCCCGATTCCCGCACCAAAACCTCAAGTCGTCCTAATGCATCCAAGGCAGAGTTTGCATGGATGGTTGTCATCGATCCATCGTGACCGGTATTCATCGCTTGGAGCATGTCCAATGCCTCGGCTCCTCGGCACTCGCCGACAACGATTCGATTTGGACGCATACGGAGGGAGTTTCGAACCAGATCTGCGATGGCGACTTTGCCGACACCCTCCGTATTGCTATCCCTTGCCTCCAAATTCACGACATTCGGGTGATGCAATTGGAGCTCACGGGTGTCCTCGACCGTTACGATCCGCTCGGTCCCGGGAATCTCAAGTCCGAGGCAGTTGAGAAGCGTCGTCTTTCCACTTCCCGTTCCACCTGAGACCAAGATACTTTTCTTTGCTTTTACAGCAGCACGCAAAAACTCCGCGGCGCTTTCAGAGAGTGATTTTCCTTTTACCAATCGCTCCAGGGAAAACTCTTTCCGCGAGAACTTTCGAATGGTAAGGCTCGGACCCTTCGTGGCTAATGGTCGAATCACCGCGTTGACACGACTTCCGTCGCGCAGGCGCGCGTCCACCATCGGTTGCGCTGTATCAATTCGTCGGCCTACCGTCGCAACGATTCGTTCGATAATAGCCGTTGTGATTTCCTCCGACAGAAATTGGCGACCAGAGTTTTGCAGCAGCCCATCTTTTTCAATAAATATCTC
>Ga0315899_10008882_pt1 | contig 10773 bp, 4 predicted proteins | sample LakEriMetagenome_2_FD_203518 | JGI IMG/M metagenome (GOLD analysis project Ga0315899, IMG submission 203518) | Freshwater fungal communities from buoy surface, Lake Erie, Ohio, United States - Buoy 4 MA112 | ecosystem: Environmental > Aquatic > Freshwater > Lake | place: USA: Lake Erie, Ohio...
ATCTAATGCTATAATTACAGTTGGTTCGAAGCAAGAGGCCACCACCGGCCCAAATGTTGTCTTGATGGTGAATTATTACTGCCAAATGTACTACATGTACCGAGATACAAGTGCCAATAGAGCCAGGGAATATTTAGACAAGTGCGGGCGACTTGACTGCGAGCAAGCAGAAGAGGTGGGCTGTCGATATAGCGATCTGAACGGATTTTGCTATACACAATCGGGCATCTCCTACTGCAATAAACACCCTGTGGACTCGCGATGTCACGTCAACATCTCGTCGCTTTACGGTCATTGTCGAGATCTGCGGCCAATACTGCCCCCGGGGCAGTCCGCCAAGTCGCCAAATTCAGGTTGCAGCAATGAGCTAGGGTCTACGTGCACAATTACTTGCCCCAATGGTTTTGTCTCTGGCCCCTCCACCCTCGAGTGTCAAGCAGATACAAAAACTTGGAATGCTACAGTGCCACGCTGTGACGCATGTGACAAGGGCTTTTATTCCGACAGTTTTGGAGCTACATGTGCTCCGTGTGCGAACGAGCCATGCGGCGTAGGATTTTATCGGGGCGCGTGTAATAATGAAACGGACGCGAGGTGCTTGCCGTGCACGGGCAAACCTGCTGACTCCGTGTACAATTCCACGGGGAGCCCTTGGGACGCTTGCAGCTGGGCATGCAAGCAAGGATTTTATAGCAAGGGTGTTGTATGTCTGCCGTGCTCGACGAGCATGTGCCCGGCAGGTCAGTATCGCCAGGCCTGCTCGGCCAGTGCCGATGCTCCTTGCATAGCATGCTCGCATACCAAACCAGCAAATTCTCACTGGACCACGGGTGGCCATCCGTTTTCATCTGACAATTGCCAGTGGGCATGCGATACCGGTTACTACCTCAATACGGAGGTTGGCGAGTGCAGGGTGGCTGTGGAGCCTGCTCTTATAGTGGTCATTCCTTCGCCAGTCGATTTGCGCGAGGGGGACGGTCCCGATCAGATTGTGCGTATCAAACTTTCGACACAACCCACGTCCACTGTGGTTATCACCATGACTCACGATACTCAAATCATGATCTCACAGCATATCATCAATGTTTCTGCATCAGATTGGGCTTCATTCAACGACATTCTCGTGTCCGCGTTCGACGACAAAATTCACGAAAGCCCACAGCACTTCGGCGTGCTTACTTTTGAGATCAAAAGTGACTACCCAGTCTACAACGCGCTGGCCGTCAGCCCTATCAGCTTTGGAATTATCGACAATGACTGTCCAGCACTACGAGCACCCGCTGCGGGCTCTCTGGTAGCGTGCAACAACACACATGGACAAACTTGCACAATCGTGTGCGATGCGGGCCACGAGCCAGCAAGCCCGGTTGTCTTGATGTGCCAAGCGGCCACCTTGACGTGGGATACAACACCGCCAACTTGCGATAGATGTATTGATGGGCATTACAGAGCGGGCATTCATTGCAGACCTTGCACGAATTCATCTTGTGTCGCGGGTCAGGTTAGGGGCACCTGCAGTGCCGAAGCCGCAAGCACCTGCCACAGCTGTCCTCTGCACAAGCCCCCGCACTCATCATGGGCGGCAGGATGCTCTTGGATGTGCGATGCGGGCTATTCAGAACGTGACGGATTGTGCAGCCCGCTGCCGGTGCCGCGACTCATCGTTTTAAATCCGCGCCCTGACGCCTCGGAGTCTAGCGATAGGCCTGTGCAGCTGCAGATGGCCATCTCCAGGGAGCCAATGGCGCCAGTCACCCTGACTGTGAGCGTCATCGACGGACAGTTAAATCTCACAGATGGAGGCACATTCACCTTCATGCCTACTGATTGGCTGCAGAAGCGCAATATATCGCTTGTTGCCTTTGATGACGATATCGTCGAAGGAATCCACAGCGGTCTGGTGTGGATACGAGTGTCGAGTGCAGACCCGGCGTGGCATGGGTTGGCACAAAATGTGTCGATCAGTATTGCCGACGACGATTGCTACGCCGTGAGCAAGCCTCAACACGGTAACATCTTGTCATGCAGCCGAAAATATGGAGACGCTTGTGTATTTCGGTGCGATGACGGCTATTTCCCGCAAGGCGAGGTTTTCAGTACCTGCCTTACGTCTGGGCATTGGTCTCTTCCGGGGCCAGACTGCAATACATGTATTCAAGGACATTTCAGAGATGGAGACCTGTGCAGGGCATGCAGCACGGGACCTTGCAGCGTGGGCTACTTCCGTTCACCATGTTCTGCAACTGCGGACGGCTCTTGTGTGCCGTGTTCGGCCTCGTCGAAACCAATCCACAGCCGATACGTCACTGCAGGCCAGCCTGCATACGCGGATTCGTGCAGGTGGGCGTGCGAAGCAGGGTTTTTTCAGTCATCGTTGGCATGCGTGCTATGTACCACCGCGCAGTGCCCTAAGGCGGGGTTCTACCGGGAACTCTGCTCAGGACTTGGCTTGACAGAGGATGCGGCGTGTGTCGCATGCAATGCCACGTTACCGCCAAATGCAACCTGGATTGCAAATTCCTCATGTGCCTGGATGTGTGGTCGCGGCTTTGAGGAAAACGCTGGAACGTGCATCGCAAGCGCGAAGCCTTCCGTCATACATCACGGCCCAAGCCCAGCCTCTCTGCAAGAGGCATCACCAACATCTTGGGCAGAGGTGACGCTCCTGCTTTCAGAGGTCCCTGCCGCTGAGGTAACCATCACGTTGACTGCTTCGAACCAGATATGGCTCGTCTCGGGTGCAGTTGTCACCTTCACTGCGGCTAACTGGAATATTCCTCAGAAGATCTCCATTGGGCCCTTGGACGACCTAATCCACGAGGGAGATCATGCTGGCATAATCCATATGCGTGTCGACAGCGCCGACGTCCTGTACAACGGACTCATTTTGCGGCCAGTGTCTGTGCCCATTGCAGACAATGACTGTGCTTCTCTGGTAGCGCCCGAGGGTGGCGTTCTGACTTCATGTAGCAGTGAGCATGGAAAAACCTGCACGGTGCAGTGCGGTCTGGGTCTTGATCCTTCCACGCCTGTAATGCTACAATGCTTGTCAACGGGAGTGTGGAATGCCAGCGTGCCTCGGTGTACAAAATGTTCGCAAGGATATTATCTGAATACCCAAGGCACCTGCACGCAGTGCTCCACCTCGCCATGCCCGCTTATTGGGACGTATCGTTCGCCCTGCACCTCGGGCGGCGACGGCTCGTGTGTTCCTTGTACTATCAAGCCTCTGAATTCACGCTTCACTACAAGTGGAGTGCCCTTTGATTGTGATAATTGTTCGCATATTTGCGATGAAAACTTCTTCGCAAGCTCCAAGTCATGTCTCGCGTGTTCAAATGCTGCGTGTGTGGTCGGTCGCTACAGAACTGCATGCACAGCCGATGCCGATGGCAAGTGCGTGCCGTGCATCAATGCTCGCCCTGCAAATTCGCACTTCACATCTCATGGAGGGGACACCGGACAATGCAGCTGGGCTTGCGACCGGGGGTTTGAAATGGCGCCAAATATGTCTTCTTGTTTGCCCCTGCCCTTCGCAGCACTGCTCGTTACCCCGATGCACCTGCACACTCGAGAGGAGATGGGCAGTTCACCTGGCACCTTCAAGATCGCTCTCTCAAGAGTGCCACACGGGGACGTGATTGGTACCCTGTCATCGCAAGCGCAGTTGCAGGACTGTGTTCCCCATCAAGTAGTTTTCACTTCCAGCAACTACGGTCCCTTGCCAATCGCATGCTCGGCTGTCAATGACAATGTGCCAGAGGGACCGCACACGGGAACGGTTGTCGTCGCTCTAGACTCCGCATCTGACATGGAGTACGATGCAGTGCCCCCAGAGCGTGTCGATATTTCGATTGCAGAAGTGCACTGCCCCATTTTAGGCGATCAAAAAAATCATCACGTGGTCAACTGCAACAGGAGTCTCGGTGGGTTATGCTACTTGCAATGTCGATCTGGCTTTGAGCCAAGCTTTCCTGTGGTCTTAGAGTGCGCTGAAAAGAGTGCAGGGTTTCCGGCTTGGCATGGTGAGATGCCGAGCTGTGTCGACTGTCAGCCTCAGCACTACCAAAACGGGTCTGACTGTAGCCCATGCCAGAAATCCTCGTGCAGGACAGGTTTTTTCAGGTCACCATGTGTGTCGCAGTTTGGAGCCAAGTGTGTCCCTTGCACAAACCCGCTGCCGGAAAATGCCTATTACACCTCGGCGGGAGAACCATACAACATCGATTCTTGCCACTGGGCTTGCGTTTCAGGCTCTTTCTTTCACAACGAATCCTTTTCCTGCCTTGAAGATGTCCAGCCAAGTCTAATTTTCAAGGTGGTCTCAGGACACTCGGGAGAGGAAATGGGCTCGCTGCCGGCCGTCATTCAACTCTCACTGTCGATGCGGCCCTCCGCTTCAGTGATAGTATACCTGGAGTCAGCGCTTGCGCAGCTTCAACCACCTTCGCCGTCGAGAATTGATTTTACGCGGTTCACCTGGAATTTGCCTGTGGACGTGTATGTAAACGCAATTGATGACACAGTGTTTGAGGGAGATCATAGCGGCCCCCTCTTGATTAGGTCATGGAGTACGGATCCAAGGTATCACAGAGGAGTAAAAGAGACCTTGTAAAAAGTAAAAGAGACCTAGTAAGGAGTAAAAAAGTCCTAGTAAGGAGTAAAAAAGACCAAGTACGGATCCAAGGTATCACTCGACTCCCATGATTTTTGAGTGACATTTGGAATTGCCAACTGTCTGCATTGTGTCGTTGCGATCTGACCTGCACTTTCTCATTTGTTGGCTCACAGAGGAGTAAAAGAGACCTAGTAAGGAGTAAAAGAGACATAGTAAGGAGCGATCTGACCAGCACTTTCTCATTTGTTGGGTGTGAATACCAGGTTTCAAGATTTGCGCAACACTGTGTCGATTGCAATTGTTGACAACGATTGTCCCGTGCTGGTCAAGCCTCTCAATGGAGCCGTGTCCTTGCCCTATTCGCAGACGCTTACGAAGACGCATTGCAACGTAGTCTGCGATCCAGGATACAGGATGGACCCCATGGGGGAGCCATCAGTTTCTGACGCATCTGACGCTGCATCATCATCCGCCGATCCCGCTCCAGCAGAACGCAGGTTCCAGCATGGGGTTCCCGAGGTTTCACACGATGCACGGCCACGGGCCGCGGAAAAAGTCACTATTTGCCATGCCACGGGCTCGGCGTCCAATCCGTACGTCCAAATCACCGTAAGCGCAAGCGCTGTGCTGTCGGCGCATGAAAATCATGATGGAGACATCATTCCCGCGCCGTCGACTGGATGCAGCGCGGTCGTTAAGCTGACCTGCAACAAGGCGACAGGGACCTGGGATCGGCAGTTGCCCGATTGCAAGTTTTGTGCGGCAGGATATTTCAACGCCAGCGGAACCTGCCTGCCCTGCTCAAGCTCGCAGTGTCCTGCCGGACGCTATCGTGCCGCATGCACGCCGCAGAGTGACGCCATCTGCAAAATGTGCAACGATTCTACAAAACCCTCACACGCACATTGGACCCCGGGGGGCGTACCCTTCGACGGCAACAGATGCCACTGGACATGTGACGTAGGCTACATTATTGAAAATGTCACGTTTCAGAACGCTTCGAAGCTCTGCATAAAGCTACCGAGCAACGACGTGCGCGATGACCCCATTGACACCGATCAGGACGGCATACCCGATATGATCGAAGGCGACGACAGTATTGACACTGATCATGATGGAGTACCGGATTATCGTGACTTGGATTCAGACAATGACGGCATACCGGACGCGGTAGAAGGTGCAGAAGATACAGACTTGGATGGCCTCAGAGATTACATCGACAAAGATTCTGACAATGACACCATTCCTGACGAGGAGGAGGGCACGGACGATTTCGACGACGATGGTGTCCCTAACTACATCGACTTGGACAGCGACAATGATAGCCTGCCTGATGAATATGAGGGTTCCTCTGACCAAGACGGAGACAACAGGCCTAATTACCTGGATCTTGACGCCGATGGCGACGGCATCCTTGATCGAACAGAAGGCAAGAGCGACCCTGATGGCGACTCTGTACCCTCCTTCCTCGACCTCGACAGCGATGGAGACGGTCTGCCGGACTCTTTTGAGACGGATGTTGACAGCGACGGGGATTCTGTCGAGGACTTTCTTGACACAGACTCGGACAACGACTCTGTTCCAGATGCGATGGAAGGTGGATTTGACTCAGATAACGATGGAACGCCAGATTTTAGAGATCTGGACAGCGACGGGGACGGAATTCTTGACAAAACGGAGGGAATTGTCGACACGGACAACGACAACGTGCCTGATAGGCTAGATCTTGATAGTGATAACGATTGTCTTGGAGATAGGCAAGAAGGGGTACCAAACTGGAGATTTGCCAATCGCACTGCTTGTGGATCAGATTCATCATTGGCGCCTCTCGACACAGATGGAGACGGTTTGTTGGATTCCTACGAAGGCAATGCTGATGTCGATCAGGACGGAATACCCAATTATTTGGATTTGGATTCAGATGGAGACGGCATTTCCGATGAATCTGAAGGAAGTGGGGATGTCGACAATGACTCTGTCCCAAACTTTCTGGACCTGGACAGCGACGGTGATTCAATCCAAGACTGCGAAGAAGGTGCGGCTGACCAGGACCAGGACGGTACTTTAGGGTTTAGGGTTTAGGGTTTAGGGTTTAGTTGGCTGGCCAAGACCAGGACGGTACTTAAACACTAGATTACATATACATGTGTATGTTTGTCCATGCCCTCCACGCTATAGTGGAAGGAGCCGTGACTCGAGCGCGTGCATCCCGCAGGTATGCCGAATTTTCTGGACAGCGACAGTGACAATGATGGAATATCAGACCAGATAGAGTGCCGCTGTTCGAGACCCGGGGCCAAAATTTCTTGCGGTGGCGCCGATGATGCGGACGAAGATGGCTTGCCCAACTTTCTCGATCTCGACTCAGACAGTGATGGCTTAATGGATAGCGTGGAGGGCATGGAAGATGACAACGGCAACGGTTTGCCGAATTACGTCGATCCCTTCAGTGCGTCTGACAATGGGCGGCGTATCATTATCGACTCCGACGATGATGGTGTCCCTCTTTTCAACTCGCATGTGTATTTGCAACGAAACAATCGAAACAATAGAAGAAAGTTCGACCTGTATGCCGCATGTCAACATGTGTATATGCTCGCGCGGCACGCTCTAGACTAGGCAAGTATACATTTGTTGCGCATATGAGTGATGATGGGATACGCTGGCGTGATCTGTTGGTTTATAATCAATGCACATAAACATTCAGGCATGTGCAAAAATTACCGTCGTCTTTTATCCATGAGTTCGCTGGTGGCGCGAGCCAGTAGCGAACTCAAGAGCTTTGCGCTAGTGGCGGGTGCGCGATCGCCCCCCTGCGGCCGTCCCTTGAGCTTTCCTCTCCCCTCTTCCTCTCCCCTGACTGTTGCTTTTCCTCTTTCTGTCTGTCTCCCTGCCCAGGCATACCAGACTCTGTGGAAGGCTCCTATGACTTCGACGGAGATGGCATTGCTAATTTCCTTGACCAAGATTCGGATTCGGACGGCGTGGATGATTCCACTGAAGGCATACTAGACAAAGACCGGGACGGAAAACCTGATTTCCTCGATCCGATTCACAATGAAGAGGAACCCTCATTATGCCGCAGTCCTGGCTGCAGGCAAGCTCGCAAAAGTCCGCACATAGTAGGTCTCTTTTGCCCCTATAATAGGTCTCTTTTGACACTTTTTTGGTCTGCGCAGGCGTGTCGGCGAGCGGGGGCTTGAGATTGCGAGGGCTGGTGGCATATCGGAGGCAGAGCTGTTGCTTCTGCTGGTTTTGCTTGTGCTTTTGCCGTGCTGTGTCTGCTTCATTCAGTGTGGGCTCGTCAGTTGCAACGCCGGAGTCCGCAATCGGTGTCCACACTGCAAGGAGCCCATCGACTCCTGCCACGCTGGCTTCGTCACTGTGACGCTCAGGCCGGTTATACCTGACAGCGAAGGTACTGACGGCGAGGCGAAAGCTGGATTCAGAGAAGAAATCCGCAGAGACATATGCAGCGCCCTTGCGCTGAAGAACGCTCAAGTGTCTGTGTATGTGCTGGATTCACACAGCGGCATAGAACGCCCAGGGATAGTACTAGGGATCCATGTGGCTTCAATACGGGCCGTCACCACGTTGGAACGTCAAATGGATGATTACAAAGTGGGTAAGAACAGCGTTAACGATTTGCTGCCGGAATCTCGCTTGCGTTCAAACCCCCACAACGACAAACAACACAGCCATGATTTCCTTCCGCAAGACACAAATGCGGACATGTCTGCAAAGGATTTGGTCGCAGAGTTCTGTCGCCAATTCTCGGACCCCTCCAGCCCTTTGATGCTGGGCAAATACACTCAGTATATCGTTGAGGTCCAGGCCGAGACCGCGAGGATGTGCACTGAGTGCGGGAAGGAGGGAGAATTATGCTCCTGTCAATGCCCTTGTTGCGGACATCCTCTGGGCGGATGTCCTGCTTTGTGTCAACGCTACTGTACGCACTGTTCTGCCCCCACTCAAGTTTGCAACTCAGGCGACGTTGACGTCATCCTCGATCTTCATCGTGATGCTATCCCAGGAGGTGACCAGGCAATGTTCCGGCGCATGCTGCTCATGGAGATTGCTGAAGCGCTTGAAATCAGCCCGCTGCAGGCCTCAATTTCTGATCTGCGCTTCGGCTCGATTCACCTGAGCGTGCATTTTATCTCATGCAGTGATGCTGCCTGGGCTCTGGGCCATCCAGGAGTTTGCATCATGTCGCACAGGAACAGCCTCCGAGACACGATCGCGGAGGCCTTCGACTCTCAAAAGAACTCAAATGGGTCAGAATTCCATCTGGGGTATTTCAGTGGCATCAGAGTTCCAGTTGACAGCAAGGGAACCTTCGTGGATACTCACCCATGCTCATGTTTAACCAGGGCACAGATTGTTGCGCTCTTCATGCAGCAGAGCGGGGACACCAACAGTCGGCTTCGACGCGGCAAGCTCTTCTCGTCAATGGCATCTGCGATAAAATGGGACCATGGACAAGAGAAGCAAGTGCCGTGCCGCGTCTGTAACCTGGCAGCCAGCTCGTGCGAATGCGAGTGCAAGGGATGCCACAGGCGTCTCGATGCATGCAGGGTAGACTGTCTAATGCAAGACTTGGGAAAAGGTTGTTTGTTACGAAACGTAAAGGGAACATGCATTGGAATGTCCGAGTCGCGTACAGGCATCACAAATGGCGCTGAAATGCAAGACTGTCTAATGCAAAATCAATTGGCAGCGGCCCCGGGGAATTGCGCTAGCGCGAAGCCTGCCAAGTCGAAGCAACTTTCCCTCTTGGATGCGAATCACAATAAGGGCGAAAACTTTGTAGTGTCAGCGGATTTGGTGATGATTACGCAGAATGATACTTTGTTGTTGGCAGCGGCCCACCAAAGCTCTAATGATCCTGCCATATACACTGCCATTACGCAGAATGATACTTTGTTGTTGGCAGCGGCCCACCAAAGCTCTAATGATCCTGCCATATACACTGCCAAGTCGTCGGAGCTTGCCCTCTTCGATATGATTGACCATCCCCGTGAAGGTGCTGTGATGTCAGCGGATGTGGCGACTGTAATTGATGATAGCTCATTCAGTAAAAGAGACCTTGTAAGGAGGAAAACAGACCTAGTGGCGACTGTAATTGATGATAGCTCATCAATGACAGTCGCCTTTCGACGGCCACTTGGCGCAACACTTGGCGCAATAGCAACGACTTTGCAGAAACCGTTAGCAAACCAAGGCGCTAGTATCGTGCCGAGACAAGACGCATGGTCATCGATGGACGTGAGACCACCGCTCGATCCCATTGAGGTGGGAGGAACACCAAAACGCAACGGTTCAAATCACACCCAGCTGAGCATTTTCACACATGATGAATTATCAATGCTGGGAGAGACAATTCGCTCTTCGAGACATGAATCCACACAAGACAAAGGGGCCCTCAGCCTCGATGGACTGACTGGTGAGTCACGGATTGGGGAGGGACCGTACGCACGGTTTCGTGCATTCGACTCGCGGCCCGAGTCATCGAATTCGATTCAGGACAGACTGCCTACCGGCAGATCCAGATCCCTGGAATCAGTGACGAGTATTCACAGAAGCAGAAATGAGACAAAATCTTTTCCTGTGTTGACAGTAGAACGCTCTCTGAGCCATCAAGATCCACACCAATTTGTCTCAAAACCCGACTCCAGCGAACCCGTGGCAGTTGGGCTGGTGATCAGCAAAGACTTGCCTCACGTTGTACTGGAGGTGCATCATGTGGTCGATATCCATTTCGCGCCTCAAGGTCAGTCGGGATACCTCAACGAGGAGATCTACGTTGGAGATCGCATCCTAGAGATCGACGGTCACGATGTGCAAAACAAGTCACTGGGGCATTTGAATCAGCTGCTGTGTGGGAAACTTTTTTCGGCCGTCCAAGTCACTTTACAGCGGAGGCAGAGCAACGTCGTGTATGTGGTTTACCTACTTCGCCACAAATTTGACTCCGCCAACGCCAGAGCAAGTCTCCCCGTGTTTTCAAATGGTTCCGGGGGAGAGCGGGACTTTCCGACGTCAACGTCAACCTCAAGAGAGCCGGGGCGACGCACAGCCCCTCTGGGTAGACCCGAGGCCTGCTTCGCCGGTCTTGAAGTCACGCAGCAGCCTCCGCACGCAGTGGTTGCTGT
>Ga0315899_10008883_pt1 | contig 10773 bp, 4 predicted proteins | sample LakEriMetagenome_2_FD_203518 | JGI IMG/M metagenome (GOLD analysis project Ga0315899, IMG submission 203518) | Freshwater fungal communities from buoy surface, Lake Erie, Ohio, United States - Buoy 4 MA112 | ecosystem: Environmental > Aquatic > Freshwater > Lake | place: USA: Lake Erie, Ohio...
GCAGAATCATTTAATTGTAATTTAAATTATAAATCATTTTTTAAATCAACTGATATTGTATATCCAGAAGATAATAAAGAAGTTTGTAAAAGAACTAGAAAATTATTACAAAATTTAATTTCTCAGAATTATGTATTAAATGAAAATATCGTATTAGTAACCCATCAATCAGTATGCTGTGAAATATTAAAAATAGTTAATAAATCAAATAAATTAGAACCATCAGTAATGACATCGTATAATAAAGGTAAATTATCATTAGTGTTTGATACCGATAAATGGACCTATAAACCAATAAATTAATTGGTTTAGTAATAAAAATATATCATATTATTTAATAATGTCACATGATATTAATATATTATTAAATAATATTAGAAATTCACAAAAAATATTTATTACTGATAATTTTACAATTGAGATAAAAAAAGTGGTAAGAAACTTTTTTCCAAAATTAAATCAACAAGATTGTGAGATAATTCAAGATTTAACTATTTTTATTGTTGAATTAATATCAAATAAATTATCATTTGATAAAGATATTAAAGATTATTATGATCAATGGACTCAAAATAATTATCGAGACATAAAAGGAGTTATCTTACTATTATTACCTTTCATAGATGATAAAGATAATAGTTATCTCCTGAAAAAAATTTCTGATTTAAATCAATTGTTATATTCACCAATTGGGAAAAAATATATACCAAATAGTTTAAAAAATGAAGAAAGAAATAATACTTTTCTCTCTACTAATTTTGAATTTGGAAATATGGGTATAGGTTTATTAAAATCAGATAGTGAAAATTTACTTGATTTATATCCTAATGATAATAAATTAATTTATGATATAATTTGTCATAATTTTCTTGGTTTATTAAAAACATTAGAAATTATGAATGGAAAATATTATGTGAATTGGATTAATTATTATCCACTAAATTTAGAAAATTATTACGATTCAAAAATTTTTAAAGCTACTGAAAATAAATTAAATGAAATTAGAAGTACTGTTGTTAATAGATTAGGTTTTATAGAATTTGAAAAAAATATGATGATAAATTATTCAGGATTATGGATAGGAAATTTTTATAATATTATTAGAGTAAATTATTATGAAAATGCAAAGAAAATTAAATGGTTATTCTTTCCATACGAAATTACTCAATCAAGCCGTTTTTATTTAATCCAAGTTTTAAATCAAATTTTAGATTTGGATAAAATTATAGATATGAATAGTATAAATTATGATGATATGATTGAAGATGATAAAATATATTTTAATAATAAATTTAAAACAATGATATCTAATATATCTCAAAATATTTCAATAACAAATATATTAAATTTAGATTTTGAAATAATTAAATATATGTTAGTTTTTATGATTAATAATTACTCTTTGAAAAGTAACTTACCTGGTAATAAAAGAAAATTTGAATTATCTAATGAGTTAGAAATTAATGATGATGATTTTAGTAGAGATGATTTGAGAACCATTAATAGAATAACTAATCAAGACATAATAGATTATTTAAGAGAACTTGAAATGAATTCTATTGGTCATGTGTGGAATTTTTTAAATGAAAGTATGAAAAATTTAATTAATTCTTCATATGGTAAATTTTTAGTAAGAAATAACAAAATAGTAAATAATTTTTACTATGAACCATTCAATTCAAAATTTAAAAATGATGATAAATATATAGATAATGTAAGAGGTAAATTAAATCTAAAAAATATTTATAATATTGCTAAATCTTTATCTCATAGAGATTTAGCGAGTTGGAACGAAGAAGTATTAAATAAAAACTATGTTTCATTAGATTTAATTTCAAGAAGAGAATATTTTGGAAAAATATTTGATTTAATTGATATAAGTATTTGGATAAATTTAAATTCAAATTTGACAAGACAAATACAATATCCATTTAATTATAATCAAAAAATAAATGAAATAACTAATGCATTTAGATATACATTTCTAATATTAGTCGTTGAAGAATTAGTTTCATCTGGATTAATTAATCAATTCAAACCAAACATAAATATAACTAATAAACAATTATTACCAAAAGATACTAATTCCAAAAAAAAGAAAATTAAAGAATTAATCAAAGAATTATTCAATAATAATAAAGAAGATTGGTTAGAATCATATTATTACTTAAATAATGATAAATTTAGAAATTTAGATAAAATTAGAGTTGAAAAGAAAAAAAATACTGATATTAATAATAAATATAAAGAAGTAGAATATTTTGAATATTTAGAGGATCAAGAATGGCCTACTTTTTATGCAATGGATTGGATAAGTCAAATAAGTTTTTTTCAACATTATATTTATCATCAAGTTTTATATGTTACTGGTGCTACTGGACAGGGAAAATCAACTCAAGTACCAAAATTATTATTATATGCTCTTAAAGCTATTGATAATAAACCTAATGGTAAAGTTGCATGTACACAACCGCGTATTCCACCAACTGTTGGAAATGCAACAAGAATTGCAGAAGAATTGGGTTTACCAATTGAACAAGTAACAAATAATTCAACTGTTAAAAACAAAACAAATAATTATTTTGTACAATATAAACATCAATTTGATTATCATACTAATGATAAAATTTCAGATAGTTATTTAAGAATAATGACAGATGGTACTTTATTAGAGCAGTTAAAATCAAATCCAACAATGTTGAGGAAAATACAGATAGAATCAAATGAACAATATATAAATGATAATATTTATGATATTTTGATTGTAGATGAATCACATGAACATGGTACTAATATGGATTTAATAATAACTTTAGGTAAACAGGCATGTTATTTAAATAATACTGTTAGATTAATTATAGTTTCAGCAACAATGGATGACGATGAATATATATACAGAAGATACTTTTCACTAATTAATGATTATTTATTATATCCATTAAAATCTTTAATAGATTATCCATTGATAAATAAAAATATGTTATTAAATCCGCTATACATGGATAGAAGATACCATATTTCACCCCCAGGAGAAACAACTCAATATCAAGTAACTGAATTTTATTTAGATTATGATATTAAAGAAAAAGATGAAGATACAACAGCAAAAAAAGCTCAAGAATTAGCATATCAAAAAATTTTAGAAATATGTAATAAATCAGTTGCTGGTGAAATTCTATTTTTTGCAAATGGTATGAATGAAATTAAAAAAGCTGTAAAACATTTAAATAAAATTCTTCCTGAAGGAAATGTTGCATTACCATATTATGCAAATTTAAATCCAATCTACAAAGAAATTATTTCTAAAATAGATATTAAGATTTCACAAATTAAAAATAAACGAGAAAATATTTACGAAGAATGGGATATAAATTATATAGAAGATGCTTCAGTGCAAAATGGTATTTATAAAAGAGCTATAATTATTGCAACTAATGTTGCTGAAGCTTCCGTAACAATCCCTGGATTAACATATGTTGTTGATAATGGTTATTCAAAAGTTAATTTATTTGATAGAGAATACAATATTAGTAAATTAGAAGTTCAAAAGATTTCTGAATCTAGTAGAACTCAAAGAAAAGGTCGTGTAGGTAGAATAGGTGACGGTACAGTTTATTATATGTATAAAAAAAATGCAAGAAAAGATGTAAAACCTAAATATAAAATAACACAAGAAGATTTAACACCAACTATATTAGGATTATTAGCATTTAAAAATTTAGAAGATATTCAACAAGATAATCTTAGTAATTATAGTAAATTAATTGTATCATTAGATGTTAATCCTAATGTTTTTAATGGTTTATTTTTTAGTTCATCACAAGGAATAACACTAAATGGTAATCCTATTAAAAATAACTATACATTTACATCAGGATTATATAATGTTTATAGGGAAAATTATTTTATAAACAGAATAATAGACGGAGAAAGAAGCAAATTTATGCCCGATGATATTTATTTTAATATTCCTAATTATTCTATGTCTGAATGTTTTTATATATTTAACAATGGTCAGCTTTTTAGTAATTTATTAGATATGAATGGAAACTTTTATTTAATACATCCATTTGAAGAAAATATTAAGAGGAATATTTTAAATAATATTATTAAATACAACAATATAAGTAGTTCTTCAATAAATATAAAAGAATATAAATATTTAATATCTTATTTATTTTCATATGGCTTGATAGTTGATTATAAAGCTAATTCTTTATACAATAAACATTTTGATTTTTTGTCCTTAGATCGTGAATGGGTTAAAACTGAATTGGGAGAAAAAGTATCTTTAATAATTAGTAAATTTGAAGAAACAACCATACCTGACGCAATAACATTATTAGCAGCTAATAGTATGGGTTGTTTAAATGAAGTATTAGAAATTAAAATATTATTAGAAATAATACAATTTGATTTAACAAAATTAATATTTAATGAAAAAAAATGGAACATGTTCAGAGATATTTATAAAAATCCAAAATTTAATTCAGATATTATATTTTTGTATGAAATTATAAAGAAACTAAAAACTAATTTTCCAAATTCTTTTAATTTTACAATTTATCAATCTAAAACCAAAAATATGTTATTACAAGAATTTAATAGAAAATTGAATCAATTTAAAAAATTAAATTTGAAAAATAAAGAAATCCCTAAACTTTATGATGGTGATATATGGAATAAATTAAAAAATATTAAAAATAACGGTGAATTACAAAGTAAATACACTGATATTTTTAAAAATGATACATTAACTTTAAATTTAATTTATCAAGATAAAAATGATATCGCGAAATGGGCAGATTCAAATTATTTGAATCCTACAATAATTAATCAATTTATAAAAAAACTTGGAAAATTATATTCATCAAAAATTATTTTTGAAAATAGCAATTTATTTAATTTTATAAATGATTTCAATACTAATTTTATAAAAATATTAACAACTGGAACATTAGAAGAAAAAATTATCAGATCTTTTATTTATGGTAGACCATATCAATTTACATATTCTTTAAATAAATCAGGTCCTCCTAATTCCATTATGAATTTTGTAATTATTCCAGTAAAATTTAAAGAAACTTTAGCAGAATTATCAAATGAATTAGTTTTTTATATTAAATATGAGAAAAATCCAGATAACCCAGAAATTCAGGCATCAATTTTATCAAAAGTTAATTTTGATTGGTTAATACCTGCAAATCCAATGTTAATTAATCCAATATCTGTACCGGATATTATTAGAATAAAAAATTCAGAAATATTTATTCCAAACTCTGAACACATTAATAGAATTAAACAAATGATGATTAATAATTGGAATAAAAATAAAATATTATGGTATTCTGATAGTACACCTATTATGAAGAATTTTTATAATAAAATTAGTAAGCTTTTTAGCACTAATAAAAATTGAAAAGTAAATTAATATACTTATAAGGTTTTAATTATAATGGACACAATTAGCCTAAAATTTATTACCACCAAAATTAATAATATAGATGTTGAAAATGATGTTACAGGATTTGTACTCAACCATAATGGCAAAAATCATATTATTACAATTCATCATTTCTTACCAATTAATAAAGTTTATGAATGTGAAACTAACAATGAATTAGACATTGAAATTAACTCATCATGGAACGAAGGTTTAATTTTAAAAACAGATAATGTGAATCTTTCAAAATACAAGATATTTTCAAAAGTTCACAATAATATTCCTAAATTAAATTCTAGATTATCTATGAAAACAAATGGAAATCGTATTGAACTTGAATTTATAGGATACGAAATGTTTCCTTTTAATAATATTCAATTAGATGTTCCAATGATATTTATAAAAACCAGAATTATTTCAGATGTTAATAACTTCGCTGGATATTGTGGAAGTCCAGTATTTATTAATAACAAAATTATTGGTATATTTTCAAAAAGAAGAACTGATTCAAATATAGCATTTATTATTCCAATTTATATTATTACAAAAAACTTGGAAAAAGAAGATAATTCTAATATTTATACAATGAATATTAAAAATATTCAAAAAATTGGTTCCTGGATTGTAAACAAAGATAATGAAGTTTATCATCCAACTTTAAAACTAAATATTCCTATTGCTACTTATTTTTTAATAGAAGGTGATTTGAATTTTAAATCTATCATACATTTTGGAAAGAAAAAAATATCTATTGATCTAGTTCAAACGATTATTAAAAAAGATCTAATTTTTGATTCTAATGTAAATATTGTTACACGAAATATTTCTGAATACAAACTAAATTTAAGGTTATTATCCTTTTTAAAAAATATTAATTTTGATTCAAATATTTTGTGTGATTTAATTCAAACATTTATGAGACAAAAAAAAGAAACACGAAAAGATACTTGGATTGAAATATCCGATAATAAAATATTATTTGTTTAAAAAAATATTTAATTATACACTAACTTTATTTCTAATTCTTTTAATTATATTTTTTTCTTGATTACTTAATTTATGACCCATTTCTGAAATTATTTCAACTTCATCAAACTTGTATGATTTATAATTTATTTTTTCTGTATCGGTTTGAGTCATATTATAATTAAGTTTATCTTCTATAAATTGAATTAAATTCTCAATACATTGATCAGATAATAAATTCATGTTAAAAAAAATACCATTTCTATTAGAAGAAAAATTAGTTCCAATATCTTCTACAATTATATTGTAAATATCAATATAATCGCTCTTATCTTTTATTTTTTCAAATTTAGAAACTAATTTTTTTCTAAATTGTGAGTTATATTTTCTTGAACCTACTGATTCCATTATAAAACAATATAATTTAGATTATTTTCTGGGCGAAATATTTAAAAAGCATTCGTTAAAATTTATCTTATTATTTTTTATATAAATGAAGAAACAATACACTATAACTACATTAGAAATATGAATTAAATAAAATTATTTGATTTATATTATTCTTTCAGTCCTCCTGCTACCTCTGTGAAGTAACGATCATAGGCACTCCCGAAGAGAGGATCTGTAACCCAAAGCGATGTGGATTCAGATGAGGATTTCAAACGTATTAAACGTGGGGTATCGCTAAATCCCACGAGTCACATTTCCACTTTTTGCAATTGAATGCAGTTAGTCTCTGACCCTTACAAAGTGGAATAAAATAGATGCTCGTGATGGCTACTGCAGATGGTAAGTCTGCATGCCATTCGCATGACGAACAAATGTCGAATGCAGCGTTGGTGCAGTCAAATGCAAATTTGACGCCAGGATTTGACGTAGATAACTTGCATCACGACCTTTGAGAACTCCACACTCCCCATGAGTTCCAACCAAAACAAGCCCCTTGTTGCCGGGGTTCGCTGCAAAAACCCTTTGAAGATCAGCAATCAGAAAACGACCTAAATCGGTGGTCTCGAAGTACTCTTTTCCAGCTCCAATTTGCAGCAGCACTTGGTGATTGTGCTCAAACATCTGTCTGGTCTTGAGACCGCTCTTTTGTCCTGAACCAGGTTCGACTTTGAAGTAGTATAGACGCTGGTTGTAGTGTTTCAAAGATTCGACATGTGGGATGGCTTGTGATGGTGTCGTAATTTCGAACACTTTCCTGGACTCCTCTTTCCCCTCACGTTTTGCAGTTATGAAATAAGATTCACCAGGGTCACATTTCCCGTAGAAGGTCTCAAGCCCACCTCTGTGGTTCATGACCAGAAATAAAGCTGGACCTTTTGAGTACCTCAGGTCAATAAGCAACAATCCCGCACCACCATGACCGCCGCCAACATGACCGCCGCCAGCCACACCGCCGCCAACCACATGATGATGAAAAAGTAGAGGCGGCTGAGGCTGTTGCTGCTGATGCTGCTGATGCTGATGCTGATGCTGATGCTGATGCTGATGCTGATGTTGATGCTGCATTCCAAAAGCAACAAGTCTCGGCTGAGGCTGATGCTGATGATGATGCTGGTGTTGCATTCCAAAAGCAACAAGTCTCGGTTGATGCTGAGGCTGCTGCTGATGCTGATACTGTGTCAAACCATATAATTCAAGGCGTGGAGCCGATCCAGCTGATCCAGCCGATCTAGCCGACCCATGATAATATTCATGTAAATGTTTAAAATCACCCTGTAAACAACAGTTTGTTCCATAAGGACAATCAGGAAGATTAGATCGATAAGCCATAGTTTTCAAGAGTTAAAGAAAAAGATTGTCTAGATACAATACAAACTAAATTTTTCAATTTTTTTTATATATTATCTAATCTTAATTAATTATGAGTCAAAAAATTAAATTTAGTAAAGATTTCTCATATCCAGAACCAGAAGATCAAGATCTATTATCTAAAATATTTAAAAAAAGAGAATTTTATTACTATCGTGTTCCACAACGTGATAAAATGGAATCATATGAAGAGGTTCAAAAATATAGAGCTGTTAATTGTACTAAAGGACAGATAGAACCAAGAGAACAACAAGCTATTTTGCCTAATTTAATTAGTCCAAATACACCGTATAGAGGTGTAATATTAATGCATGGTGTAGGATCGGGCAAAACTATGAGTGCAATTAGAATAGCAGAACAGTTTAAAGAACAAGTTAAAAAATATAATACTAAAATATATGTTCTTGTACCAGGACCTAATACTAGAGAAAACTTTAAGAAAGAATTATTAACTTCAACCGGTGAAACATACTTGAAGAACAAAGAAGGTTTAAACATGATGTCTAAACAAGAAGTTGAACGAGAAAAAAAATCAGCTATTTATGGAGCATTACAATATTATAAAATATTATCATATAAAACTTTCTATAAAAAAGTACTAGGAGAAAAAATAGTAGAAAAAAAAATTGTTGGTGAAACTAAAATTAAATCATCATATCGTAAAACAGCTGAAGGTGAATTTGAAAGAGAAATAGTTGTAGATCGTATAACTAATATGAATAATTCAATTTTAATAGTAGATGAAGCTCATAACATATCAGGTAATGAATATGGTGAAGCATTAAAGAAAATAATAAAAAATTCTGAAAACTTGCGTGTTATTTTATTAACAGCAACTCCAATGATAAATTTAGCCGATGAAATAGTTGATTTATTAAATTTCATAAGACCATTAGATGACCAAGTTCAAAGAGATAAAATATTTACCAGTGAGAAAAACTATTTAATGAAAATAAAACCAAGTGGTTTAGATTATTTAAAGGAAAAAGCACGAGGTTATATAAGTTACTATAGAGGTTCTATTCCATATACTTTTGCAAAAAGAGTAGAAAAAGGTGTTATACCTTCTGGTATGTTATTTACTCCAGTAATAAAATGTTTTATGGAAAAATTTCAATATGATACTTATATAGAAACAACTAAAAATTTTGATGATACATTAGATAGAGCATCTTCAGCAGCATCAAATTTTGTATTTCCTGGTTTAAGTAAAGATAAAACAGATTTGATTGGATATTATTCTACAGAAGGTATGAATACAGTAGTATCTCAATTAAATACAGATGGTGCTAAATTACGGAGTTTAATTAATAAAAAGATATTTGAAGGTAAATTATCGAAAGGTGAAGAAGAAAATTTCATTTTTGAAAATGATAAGAAGAATATTACTGGATTAATTTTAAAGATGCAATATATTAAGAAATTTTCTACAAAATTTTATTCTATTTTAGAAAAGTTAGCAATGTTAGTAGAAGGAAATAAAGGTTCATCAACAGCATTTGTATATTCAAATTTGGTAAAAGCTGGTGGTATGGAATTATTTGCTGAAACATTATTACAAAATGGATATTTAGAATATCAAGATGAAAATACTAATTATGATATTAAAGATGAAACATTAGATTATAAAACCGGTTTAACATATTTAGATTTTAAGAAAAAGAAAATGGTTATGAGTGAATTTAAACCTGCAACTTTTCTATTAGTAACTGGTGGAGCAGATGAATCAGGAGAAGATGTTCCTGAAATTAAACAAAAGATAATTCAAGATGTTTTTAATAATCCCGATAATTCAGATGGTAAACATATTAAATTTGTTTTAGGTTCTAGAGTTATGAATGAAGGTGTAACTTTAAAGAATTGTAAAGAAGTTCATATTATTGATGTTTTCTTTAATATTCCTAAAGTAGAACAAGTAATTGGAAGAATTATTCGTATGTGTGTACATCAGGATGTAATTAATGATAAAAATAGATATCCAGAGGTAAATGTATTAAGATATGTAGTAGGTATAAATGATAAGAAACCAAATGAATTATCAACAGATGAAATATTATATCAAAAAGCTGAAATAAAATATTTAACTGTTAAAGAAATAGAAAGGGCATTAAAAGAATCAGCAGTAGATTGTCCATTATTATTACATGCAAATATGTTTCCTGAAGATTTAGAAGAATATAAAAATTGTGTGCCTCCAACTATAGAAAATATAAAAGCAGGAAAACAAATATGTCCATCATTATGTGATTTTAAAAAATGTGACTTAAAATGTGATGCCAGTAAATTAAATGAAAAATATTGGGACTCAAAAAAGAATACTTATCGTAAATTAAATAAAGATGAAATAAATTACAATACCTTTAATGATGATTTAGCAAAATATGAAGTTGTTTTGATTAAAAATAGAATTAAAGATTTATACAGATTTAAACATGTTTATATGTATAATGAAATTTTAGATGAAATTAAAAAATCTTTTTTACAACATCAATCTGAATTATTTGAAGAATATTTTTTAGATCAAGCATTAGAAGATATGATGCCTA
>Ga0315899_10008888_pt1 | contig 10769 bp, 5 predicted proteins | sample LakEriMetagenome_2_FD_203518 | JGI IMG/M metagenome (GOLD analysis project Ga0315899, IMG submission 203518) | Freshwater fungal communities from buoy surface, Lake Erie, Ohio, United States - Buoy 4 MA112 | ecosystem: Environmental > Aquatic > Freshwater > Lake | place: USA: Lake Erie, Ohio...
GGAAGCTTCACTGGAAGCTTCTGCCTCGACTTCACTCAAGGTTTCGTAAGCAGAAACGGTAACTAAGCCGAGCAATAAACCGTACAAGACACCGAATGCAGACATGATGGTGCCCACGATCGTATTGTCGCTACCGCCGTACTTGAAGCAAAATCGCAGTACGAAGCAACCGATCCAGTAAACACCAACAAACACAATTGCCGTAAAGGTTTCTAAAAGAGCGATCGGCAAGTCATACATTCCATCCAGCATTTGTTACTCTCCGTTTCTTGGCTAGGTGGTCAGGTCGCTAATTTCAATCAGTTGTACCATAACGTTTCGAGGACTGATCAAAATACAAATACCCAGCTCGTAAATCTTTGTTGAGCGATCGAAGTTCTGGAGAAAAGAGTTTTAGCCAACTTTCATCAACCATGGAGAATGCAAAGGTGTCAGGTACCTTTTCCCTTGACTGGAACGGCTAACTCAAAGTCGTTGCTGAGCGCATGGCCCCATGAGCCAACAAAGGTACCTGCGATCTTTTACTGCGACCCTAAACAGGAGTCGAACCTGCAAATTCAACTCGCTCTCGACCAGACAATAACGTTGACTTCCGTTTCAGGCGGAGCAATTTTGAACTCGGATCCTCGATGGGACGCTGCACCATGCTTCCACGCTCTGCCCATAATGGAACCTGACGCACCTCGGAGTATGCGTCCTCAGGTCCGTGGCACTACAGCTTCATGTTCATCCGAATGCCTGCAATGATCGCATCATCACCGCCGGTCAAGCCGCCCAGCATTCCACGTATCCACTGCACATCCGGTGTCACTTCGATGGCCGGTGTTACCTGATAACGGTAATAGGTTTCGATGACCTGGGCGTCCCGGGGAGCGAACAGGGTTTGAGGGATCGGACCGAATTCCGTAGAGGTGCCGGTATAGCCGTAACCGATGCCGAAGCGGTCTCCCTTTCCTCGTCGCGAGCATAATGGACTATTGCCGCCAATCCCTAGGCTAGCGTGCCATGCGCCCCAATTTGGATTGCCGCTTGCGCTGTCAGCGATACCAGCCCGTCCGAAAAGCCCCCAACCCTCCGTGTTGCCCCTGGCATCAGGCGGGCCGTAGGTAACCAGATATTGATCGAAGCCGGTGAAAATCGCGTGGGACTCCTGGACGTTTTGAAATCCCGGAGGTCCAGGCGGGTACGGGTATGTAGGGGGCAAGGGAGTGAACGCTAGGTCAATTTGATCGGCGTTCTTGTAAAATCCTCCGAGGTGTACTTCGCCCGGCTTGTCAAAAAACTCTGTGTCGACTTGGATTTGTCCAAAGACGATTGCACCTTCGCTGAACAGCGTTCCGAAATCCATAAAATCGGTAGTTCGTTCTATTGCGTCCATGACAGAAAGACCGATATTGCCCCAATCCTGCGGCATCACTGCACCGACGACGAATGTGGAAAACGGGATCTGTGGAACCAACAACGGATTCGCAATGAGCGTCTGGTTGAGAAACTGGTCGCTACCGTCTCCACCCGCGAACTTGTTGTTGTCCGCTATGCCGACGGTCCGCGTCTTGCCAGCGGTCAATATGAATTGCTCTGAGAGCGGCTGGACTAGCATGAAATTTGTGCAGTACAGGTCACCAGTTGCCGCAGTATCCACGGGCTGGACCGCATTGAAGACAGCGGGCGAAAAACCACCCGTCTCAAAGGATACGTTCCCCCATCTGCCCCAGACGTTCTCCATCGTGACCACGAACTTGCTGTGCGGCAAACCGCCAAACTTATCCAAGTCAAAGAGTAAATCATGACGGGAGTTGCCCGTGTACTCAAACGTATCGCCACCGGCAATTCCAAAGGCTTCGAATTGCGGCGCAACCGGTGGATTGACACCACCTCCCACCCCCATGAAGAACTGGGTGACTCGTCCGCGGTACATGATGCCCTGCTTCTGGAGAGCCGATCGGCGACCAAACCAGTCGCCGGTCAGAGTGTCGCGGCAAAGTAAGCATTTCTCGCCGGAGGAACTACCCGCCCCACCGCCAGGTGCCGCGCCCCGGCCGCCTGGCATGTCATCGTGGGTATCGTCGTAGCCGTAACTCTCCAACCAATCCGGCACATCGCCCTCCAGGTAATCGTCTCCCTGTCCGGATGCAGTATCCTGGCCGGTGATGGGGTCTGCTTCCGATTGGACGTCCGACCCTGATGCGTCCGCCTGCACCGATGCAGATTCCTGTGCCCAAGCGGAATGGAAACCCGTTGCTGCGGAAAGCCAAGTTGATAGTCCGGCGATAATAACTTTACGAGAAATTGATTTTGCCATCTCTGCATCCTTGCTTGAGATACTGGGGGGGCGGCTAATTCCGCGGGTCTATCCGTGGTCTTCGGCTACTCACCCTCGCCATCTTGACCGCGAATCCCGTTCACGAATAGTTTTCGGAACCCCACAGCTACCGGCCGAAACAATCCTCTTAGCTTAACCCTAACGCCATTTTCTTCCCGTGTTTCTCAAGTGTCCAGAAAGCTGATCCCCACTGCAGACGCAACTGTCCGAAATTACGTAGACGCCAATTTGACTGCGGAAAGCGTCAGAGCGAGTGTGCGCGAAGTGTCCTGCAATAGGTAACCGATCTCACCAGAGATTGGGAATAATCTCCTGAATGACCATGTCCCCCTGCAAAAGTTACTGTTGTTGGCTGTTTCCGGTATGTTCTGGAGGGAAGCCTGGAAGCGATTGCTTGGTTTACCGGTTTGCACCATTCGTGGTCAAAAAGATGATTCACCAACCCAAGGATTATAACTTCTTTGGTATTGAAGGCCTTTGGGGCTCACGTACTAACCGTGATGGTTCCGAGCAAGATGCTAGCCGTATCATGGCCAGTTTTGGCTTTCTACTTCCGTGAGATGGAGGTGGAGCAATCGGATAACTTCGGAGATCGTTTCTTCGTGTTTTAGGATCTTGGTATGAGAAGCCTTCACTTGTATTTCCGTGTCTGCGCACCGATGACGTGCGCTCGAAACGGGAACCACGCCATCATTCAATCCCAGGTTCCACGGTCCTTCACCCGTTCCGATGATCAGATGCTGACATACATTGTATGGTACGGGCAAATCGTAAATGGACTGTAATGTGTTATCGCTAGGTTCTAGCAGATCGATGCTTGTTGGAATGCGTTTTCGAAACGTTCCGTAGAACACGTTGGGATTGTCGTGTACCAATCGGTCGTGAAACGTCCGAACTTGTTCGTCTGGATGAACAAAGGCCGAAAAGAATCTTCCTGTTCCGCGCGAGGCTATGGATGCACCTTGATGTGGTGTTGCGATGTAGATGACTCGCTTCACATGTGGCTGAGGAGTAAAGAAAAGGCGTTTTTCGAGTTCCCGCTTCGCATCCGGAGTGGCTCGAATACTCTGCAAGGGAGTTTTGGAGATGGAGTTCCAGAGACGATCTTGACTATCCGTTATCTGCAACTTGGCGAGCAATCCACCCATGCTATGCCCAATCATTACCATCTCTCGCAAAGCGGGATCTTCTCCATGGGGATCTACCAGAGAAATAGCTTCTTGACATTGTTCTCGCAATCTCATCGCAGAGGTAACAAATGGGCTGCCGGTTGCGTAACTAAAGCCCCAAACCTGATATCGATCATTGAACCAAGGGATGGTTCTCAGCTCGTTTAGCATATCCAACCAGGTCGTCGGTTCTGACACTAGACCATGAATAAAGACGACTGGAATCTTGCCAGGCTGGTAGGGATCAACCCATCGAAGTCCATCATTCTGACTACCAGTGCCGGGTGCTACAAACCCTAGAAATGGATTCGTAGGGCGATTACGTAATTGGTAATCTAGAGGAGCGCTCAGGTCCTTTGCAATGGGAATAGGTTGCGATTGAATCTCGATCGCGTTGACTTTCAAAGGATCGACCAGTTCGATTACGAACTGGTTGGATTCTTCGGAGGAGTGCTCAGAATGATCCACCAAAGATGAGGAATCCGCTGAGCGAAGGATTAACGTGGAGGCTAATGGGTGCTGTTCCGGAAGATAGCGTTCTAGCGGGTCGACTTCATGTCCTGCAGGTTTGATTCGGAAGGCAACAATGGGTACACCTAATCCGGATTTTTTAAAATACCGTTTTAGCTTTCGTTGCTCGGGGTCGAGTGGAATTTGGAATTGCCGCAATTGCTCGATCGGCCAATCCAAGCTGCTGCTTGTGACAGGAACTAGTATTGGACCGTGTGGTTGATAGATGTTCAGATTTCCGCAACCATCAAAACGACCAAAGCGAACGGCATTGGTCACGAGTCCCTGTAAACTCGTTTGATAGACATCCCATGATGGATGATGCGGTGTTGCAAACTCCGCTCGATCGCTTAACAAAGCCCAACTCAATGTCGCGGCATTAAAGTAATAGTCCACGCTCCTGGCATCGTCTGCATCGCTGAGACTATTCGCAAGTTCTAGAAAGTGCTCCGCTCGCTTGGTGGGCGAACCCTCGGTGGGCCATAAAACATGTGTTTCGCTTGACTGACGAAGAAAGAGACCGGATTTTGAACACGATCGATCGCAAATGCGGCAACCTGTCAAGCACAGGGAGATAAGGACCGATAGCAGCTTACAGATGATTCTGCAAGTGCCGAGCAGATTCATGACCATGCCGATACGATCATCATTTCAGGAAAGAAAAATGTGTACCCGCGCGGCCTTGCGTTAGATTCCGGCTCCTCCTGAGGCAGATCACTGCCTTCATCTTCGGCAGAGCCTGAATGATCACTCAGTTATTCTTGATTTGATTCGATTGAAACGCTTAAGCGGAATGGAGTGAGTAATCCGTTCCGCTTAAGCTTAGTCATTGCTGTTCAGCGATTGAAATGTCTGGAAAATGTCGGAGCACTCTCCACGCATCACTCAGTCTTTTCTGAAAAATAGAATTTGCCGAACACGAACAGCGGCAATCACCTAACTTCAATCGTGACCTTGGGAATCCTTCCTGTGAACTTCGATTTATGCTCCGCTCCAATCGATTCGACCACCGGCGTAGCAAGATCGATACCAACGTCAGCCGTTTCGTCCGCAGAAAAAATCATCGGCTGAGTTCGTGGAATCTTTCCCTCGCCGATTTTTCGATCATTGAGGAATAACGAGGCAGTACCGCCTTTACCCACTCCTCCACCCTCGTAGCTGAAATCAACTCGTAATGTTGACTTACCTTCGGGTAGCTTCTCTGTGGCAGATACAGTGATCTGTTGCAGGCCGAGGAAGTTGTAGTGATAGGCAGGAACTCCTTCCTTGACAAAGACAGACCATCCGCCAAAGCGGCCGCCCTGGGCTATAACAGTACCGTGCGCCTGGGTTCCCTTAGGCAGATCAATTTCGGCCGTTATCGTCTTGGACTTGTTTTTTATATTCAGGAACACGTTCTCGGTCATTCCTGTCATTCCTTCTGCCAATGTCAAGGAGGTTCGGCCGCCCATCAAGTCGGGACGTCCAACGAGCGCTGCGTTCACCCGCTCGACAGAGCGATCATCAATGGGAAGGGCAAAGTTCTTTTCGGCTTCTACAAGAAACAACTTTTGAAGCTCTTTCAGTTTTTCGGGCTGCTCAGTGGCCAGGTTATTGACCAAACTGAAGTCTTTCGTAGTGTCGAAAAGCTCCCAGGCAGAGTCATCGTCCAGGGCGCGACGAGCTTTCGGTTCCCAAGGGGCCTTGTGGATGGTTCGGGCAAACCAACCATCCTTATACATAGCGCGATTGCCGAACATTTCGAAATACTGAGTCGTATGTCGTTCTTTCGCATTAGCGTCATCGAATAGATAGGTCATGCTGACTCCATCCATCGGACGCTGAGCTACACCGTTTACGACTTTAGGTTCGGGCAGTCCAGCAGCTTCTAAAATCGTCGGTGCGATATCGATTACGTGATGAAACTGATTTCTCTGTTCCCCGCGAGCCTTGATTCCTTTGGGCCAATGAACGGCTGTACCTACTTTCGTACCACCATGATCCGAGGCAACTTGCTTGGTCCAAGTAAAAGGTGTATCAAACATGACTGCCCAGCCTGCGGCCATGTGAGGATACGTTTCCGGACCTCCCCACTTGTCGATAAACTTGAGCATGTCGGGCACATTTTCTTGCACGCCATTAAAGTAGGTCATTTCGCTGAACATGCCATTGCGGCCTCCTTCGGCGCTGGTGCCGTTATCACCATAAACAAAAATGACGAGAGTGTTGTCGAGTTGCCCGGTTTTCTCAATGGCATCGATCACTCTCCCAATTTCATAGTCAGTCATTTCTACGAAGGCTGCAAATACCTCGGCTTGTCTGGCGAAGAGACGTTTTTCGTCGGCGCTGAGCGAACTCCAATCTGGGATAGCGTCTGGTTTCGGAGCGAGTTTTGTTCCTTTGGGAACGACTCCTAATTCGATTTGACGAGCGAGAATCTGCTGTCGCATAACGTCCCAGCCTTGATCAAATTTACCTTTCCATCGAGCAATCCAATCTACGGGCACATGGTGCGGAGCGTGGGTTGCTCCTGGTGCGTAATAGGCGAAGAATGGCTTATCAGGAGTGAGCGCTTTTTGATACTGAATCCATGCGACCGTTTGGTTGGTCATGTCGGTCAAAAAGTGGTAATTCGGGTCATCCGGCAATTCGACTTGATGGGTTCCATCGTAAATAAACGGTGACCACTGGTTGGTTTCTCCGCCGAGGAAACCATAGAACTTGTCAAACCCTTGTCGGGTCGGCCATCGATCGAAATCCCCTGCAACGCTCGCTTCCCAAGCAGCTGTTTCATGCCACTTGCCAAAAGCAGCGGTCGCGAATCCATTGAGCCGTAGCATTTCTGCTAACGGGGCCACGTTCTGCGGAATCTGACCAGTGTTTCCAGGGAAAGCGGTTCCCGTTTCGATGATGCCACCCATGTTGTTGACATGGTGGTTGCGGCCGCTTTTTAGTGCTGTTCGAGTCGGTGAACAAACGGCAGTCGTATGGAAATTGTTGAACTTCAGCCCTCCTCGAGCGATCCTATCGAAGGTTGGAGTTCTAACGGGGCCGCCAAAGGTCGAGGTGCCTGCAAAGCCGAGGTCATCGACTAAAACGAGCAGTACGTTGGGGGCTCCCGGTGGTGCCTTGACTTCAAATCTTGGCGGTGGGGTCGCGTCGCGAACATCGAGAGTGGTTGATGCTTGCCGAAGTGGCTCTTTAATTGGCAAAACCGTTCTGTCCATCGATCCTCCAACATCTTCGGCATGAAGCTTGGTGGGAAATAGAGAGAGAACAAAACCGGATACAAATAGACTAATTTTCCACTTCATTGTGATTCTTCTGCAGAGTTGAGAGGCTAATAAAAAGCTGATAGGACCGGAATGGGAGTCAGCCGCATCAATGTAGCTGTGCGGCTGACTCATTGGACATGAGATTTACAATACAGGCCAACTTGCAACTATTTTGGAGCAGCAGGTTCTTCCAATCGGACCATAAGCCATTGTTGCGTTTGCCCATCAGCAAAGTGCACCAATGCAGGTGCCGTGTCTTGAGTTAAACTCGAGATACCTGTTTCCATGATAGGCCTGCTTTGATCGACGGCGGTCCATGCACACCTCTGTGATTTCTTGTCGACCATGCCTTCGACGTCCTGGGTTTTTCCAGTGAGTGTATTGTTGAGAGTGCCACGAATGACTCCCTCTTTGCTTATCGCCAATTGAAGAAAAATCGTTGGGGCAGGTCCAGTTGGTTGGCCATCTTGTGATAGAGCAAAAACTCCCAATGGTAGCCAGTCTGCGTTCGCGGGTGCAACCTCCGGTGCGCTGGCAACGATCGCTTCCGCTTGCTGCGTATACTCCTCTGTCGAAGCGACTGGTTGCCCACCTTGGTAGACCGTATCCCCTTCGTAGTAGATTGTTTCACCATAGCTGTAGGAAACTGGCTCGCTTACACCATATCCAACCCAACCAGCTACTGCGCCCCATGTTGCCCAGCGATACGGTCGGGTGATACGCATGGCGGCCCAACCTGGATAATCGGACCAGAAATCGAGCCGAGGGTAGTTATCTTGAACCTGATCTCGCACTTCGTCGCGACGTTGGAATCGATCGTCTTGCAATTGCTGTCGGTTCTCAACTCTTCCAGCTTGGTTGGTAGCACGGTTCTCGGAACGAGCTGTCTGATTACCTGCTCGGTTCTCGGCGCGAGCCTGTTGATTGCCTGTGCGATTTTCCATGCGAGTTCCGGCAGCTCCCTGCGCACCAGCTGGTAGCTGGCCTGCTGAAGGCCTCCCAGCAGCCCCCCCCTCCTGTAAGAAAGCTGCTGCCGCACCCCCACCCATACCTGAACCTAGATTCGCTCCACTGGGACGTCCTGCAACACCGCCTCCAATGGCACCAGTTGAAGGACTGAGGTTCAAAAATCCTTGCAAATCACCAGCTGATGGACGTGCCCCTGTTCCCGGACGCGCACCTGCCCCAGCAGCGGCCCCTGCACCTGGTCTCACCCCGGCTCCCGGAGCACCAATACCTGCCCCTGGACGAGCCCCTGCTCCCGGAGTACCAACACTGGGTCGAGCAGCAGCGTTTGGCATGCCTCCGCCTCCAACACTTGGGCTTGGTCGACTCATAGCGGGCGATCTACTCGTCGCTGGGCTTGGGCGACTGACCGCACCACCGCCAGAAAACCCACCGCCTCCTCCCCGCGACGCTCCACCGCCCGCACGTCCGCCACCACCACCACGCCCACGTTGGGCCATAGCGATGTCGGCTGTTATGGCGACCATTCCCAAAACGGCGATGCTAAGTTGAATGATCTTTCTCATGATTGAGCTCTTATATAAAAATTGAAAGGGGACTTGATTAATTCTTGGTGATCTGCACTTCGTCGATATTTGGCAATATCTCGCCATCTACGACTCGATTGACCGATTGCAATGTGCACGTACTGTCATCAACGTAGGTGATAATGTTTACCGATGATGACTTGCGACCATCTGGCAATACACCAGCCTGATGGATGTGCCATTGGTTACCTTGCTTCTTCCAGCTTCCTTCAGCAAATCCACCATCGGAGTCAAAAACCCATGACCTTATCTTCTTCTCCAAAGGATCCCAACCGATGATTTGCATACCGGCCATTTCGATCTGATCACCAACTTGAACGGTGAACGATCTTGTTAAAAAGTTTTTGTTCTTTGTCCAGCTGCACTCGGTCGTAACCTTGGACTCTTCGTCCTGGTCAACCCAGCTCCCAACCATCCATTCCAAGTCTTTCAAGCGTTCGTAATGTGACAGAATGTTGGGAACACCTTCTTCAGTCATGCGATCGAGCAACCATTCTTCACCGCGTTTCACGTAGACTGCAGTATACTGCGTCAACTCCGGTGTTTCCTCGGGAACGATGACTTTGGCTGTTCCCTGTTCAACGGCCACGTTTGGCGACACAAAGCTAATCGACAATGTGTTCACTTCTAACTTTGCTTCTTTTAACTCCGCGAAGACGCCTACGAATTGCTTTTCGATGGCATCACGACCCACGACTTCCTCACCGCTTAAAGGATTCGTATAGACCGCCTCTGGGGACCACAGGGCGGCAACAGCCTTGGCATCTCGTTTGTTAAAAGCAACGACGTAGGCTTCCACTGCTTTGCGAATGGAAACATCACTTTCAGCCTGTCGCTGGACCTCCTCTGCTCCACACGACCCGAGCCCTATGGCCGTAATCGCAAAAGCGATGATACATTTTTTCATGAACACGATAACTTCTCCTAAGCTTAGCGAGGGATCCCAAGGATACCTGTTTGGTTGAGACAGAGAGGACAATCGAGGCGTCATCGGAGTCCGAATAATTTGAGGTGCAAATTATGTTCCAGATACTTAAGTAGTTGGAATAAGCAACGATTGCGCAGAATTGAATCTGCGTTCGATGATCGCCTGAGTGCGATGCTTCGTCTATCGAAATTCCGCAATCGGCTGTTCGTATTACCACTTACTTCCTTGCCTTGTGACAAAACTGGTTCTCTGACGACTTGCACCGAACAAATCTGAATTAACTACGAACTTTACACCGTGCCAATACTTGTTGGACTGCTCAACCAATTGAGTCAAACTGACGCGCTGCTGCTCATGCTTGATGTATTTCATGGCGTTTTTGGCATCCACACAGAACCACGCCAGTTCGAATTTACGCTAGTATGACTGGTTCGCATCTCCTTTGGTGATGTCGAATAAATTTAAGCCTAAAGCTACGACAATCTTGATATTCAGAACGCAAGTCTGACTGATTCTGAAGATCAGAGATGTAGAATGGTGATGGTTTGTAGCTCTCTGCAGCGTTGATTCGTTGATCACTAACATGAGGTTTTGAATGCCGCATTCTGAAGCGGAAGTCGAGCAGGCAATAGGCTGGCTAGCTAATATCCGATTTTGCCAAGGATTGGATCGTGATCAAATTGTGAGTCTCGCTCAAGAACTTACGGTGCGGTCGTTCGCTGCGGGCGAAACCATCGCTTCTCCAGACGATCCTGTCACCGAGTTTTGGATTGTCGTAGAGGGAGAATTGGATTCAATCTTGACCGATCCACGCGGACGAGAAGAGTTCTTAGGCATAGTCCACCAAGGGGAAACCGTTGGGGAAATCTATATTCTTGAAAAGAATCCGAACCGGCCTGCTCGATTCACTGCTCGAACCAACGGTAAACTTCTGGTCGCGCCCGCCGAAGCTTTGATTCGTTGGGTTAAGATTTATCCTTCGCTGATGCAGAACTTGTTCTTTACTCTTAGCGAGCGATTCAAGACTGTCAC
>Ga0315899_10008890_pt1 | contig 10768 bp, 11 predicted proteins | sample LakEriMetagenome_2_FD_203518 | JGI IMG/M metagenome (GOLD analysis project Ga0315899, IMG submission 203518) | Freshwater fungal communities from buoy surface, Lake Erie, Ohio, United States - Buoy 4 MA112 | ecosystem: Environmental > Aquatic > Freshwater > Lake | place: USA: Lake Erie, Ohio...
GTGCGTTGATTAAAGTTGATTTACCTACGCCAGAATGTCCAACTAAGACTGAAGTTTGGCCATTAAGTAGTGAAAATAAATTAGCCAAATCTCTTTCGCGAGTATCAGATTTAATTGCGGCAGTTGCTATCTCTACCCCGAGAGATTGATATTCATGTAAGAAATCCGGAACTGGTGCCACATCGGTCTTGGTAACCAACAAAATAGGTTTGATGTTTTCATGGAAAGCGCAGACTAAGAAACGATCAATTAACCCGCGGCGTGGTTCAGGATTTGCTGCAGCGACAACAATTACCAGTTGATCAATATTGGCGACGATGGTGCGCTCCATTTTGGCGGCATCATCAACAGTTCTACTTAGACTATTGCGGCGAGGTGCAATTGAAACTATTCGCGCCAGAGTTCCCTCGGTGCCTGACACATCTCCAACGAGATTTACCAAATCACCAACGACCACAGATTTTGGTCCCATTTCGCGAGCTTTCATCGCCGTAACAATTACACCGCCATCTGTAATACAAGTTGTGCGACCGCGATCTACAGTTGTTACTAAGGCTTGAATTGCATCGGCGTGAGCCGGGCGATCTTTACTTCTCGGGCGGGTGCGCCGCGCAGGGCGGATACGCGCATCTGATTCATCAAATTCGCGCGGTGTCATGAGACCAAACTCTGCCAAAGCCCTGGAAAATCGGGCAAGGTCTTACGGGTAGTAGCAACGTTTTCAATTTCAACGCCAGGAATAACTAAACCAATAACCGCGCCAGCAGTAGCCAAGCGATGATCTTCGTAAGTATGAAATACACCGGCGTGCAAACCTTTACCCATTGCGCCATGCGGCGTTATATGGAGCGAAGTTTCATCTTCAACAACGTTGCCACCAAGTGAGTTAATTTCGCGGGTTAACGCGGCTAAACGGTCTGTCTCGTGAAGACGCAAGTGTCCGATACCACGTAAGTGAGAAGGTGAATCTGCCAAAGCCGCTAACGCTGCAATTGCTGGAGTTAACTCACCAACATCATGTAAATCGATATCGATTCCGTGAATAGCTTCGCCACCGGTAATTGTTAATCCACCTTTATTTTTATCATGGTCACGCGAAATCGTTGCACCCATCGCAGTCAAGATATCGCGGAGCTGATCACCAGGTTGAGTAGTAACTTCTGGCCAATCTGCAATTGTGATTGAACCTCCACAGACCATGGCAATTGATAGAAATGGCGCAGCATTTGAAAGATCGGGCTCGATAACTAAATCTTGTCCTTGCAGAGCACCAGCAGAAACGCTCCAACTATTTGCTTCCTTATTAACTTCTACCTTTGCGCCAAAGTCACGCAGCATCTGCACAGTCATATCGATATGTGGCATCGATGGAAGCGGTCCACCTTTATGCGTTGCCACAATTCCATCACGAGTACTTGGTGCAATTAAAAGTAGAGCAGATAAGAATTGACTTGATGCGCTGGCATCAATGGTTAGCGCACCGCCCGGGATTTGACCCTTGCTCTTAACAACCATCGGCAAGCTATAACGACCGTCATGTTCTACTTCGATTCCAAGATCTTCTAGAGCCGCAATCACTGGACCAAGGGGGCGTTCGTATGAACGTGGATCGCCATCAAATGAAATATCGCCATGTGCCAGCGCAGAAAGTGGCGGCAGAAAGCGCATAACGGTTCCGGCATTTCCAACATCAACCTTTACAGGTCCGCGAAGTGGTGCCGGCGTTACTTCCCAAGCTAGGTCACCATCTACCTGTACATCTTTAATACCGACGCCCATTGCGCGAAGTCCCGCGACCATTAACTCGGTATCACGGGAAATAAGTGGACGCTTTAAAAGTGACGGGGTCTGGGCTTGCGCAGCAAGAATTAGCGCGCGGTTGGTCACCGATTTTGAACCCGGGATTACTACTCGCGCGCTGACTTTCTTATCTCCACGAAATGGAGCGGGCCAGAGCATAAGCGGCAGTCTACTCTCTACCTATGTGCGGTCGTTATGCCCAAGCGCAGGAGATGGACGAGATCATCGGAAGATTCGATCTCGATGGATCAACCCTTGATGCATCTCTGCCCCTAAATTGGAATATTGCGCCCACCAATGAGATTTACATAATCCGCGAGAACGCAGATAAGAGAATCTTGGATAGCGCATCTTGGGGAATCATCGCGCCTTGGCAGAAAAACTTTGCCGAAGCTCGCGCTTCACAATCACATGCCATCAATGCGCGTAGCGAATCAATTCATGAGAAACCAACTTTTCGCCAAGCATTTCGCACAACGCGATGTTTGATTCCGGCAACTGGATATTACGAATGGGCAACTTCGCTTGGAAAGTACCCGCCAAAACAACCTTTCTATATAACTTCAGCCGAACCAAATAAATCTCTTTCGATCGCTGGTATCTGGAGTACTTGGAAGAACGAGAAGGGCGCAGAAATTCAATCTGCTGCAATTATTACCCGCGAAGCAGTTGGCGAGTTAGCAACAATCCATAGCCGGATGCCGGTCTTTATGCAGCGCGCTAAATGGCGCGATTGGTTAGATCCAAAAAATCGCGAGATCGAAGATTTGATTGCGTTGATGCAGAACCCAGATCCAGCCGCTGGATTGGTAACTAGACCTGTTTCATCGCGGGTAAATCTGGTGGCAAATAACGGGCCAGAGTTAATCGATGAGATTGATCTGGGAGAGGCGCAAACGCTCTTTTAGAGCCTGCCCATAAAGAGCGAATTTAAGGAGTTTGGGATAGTGTGTAAGAGATGGCATCTAAAGATCTAGTCCTAGAAAGCGCTTCCGATCGCAACACTCGGTTCGAGCGCGATGCCATCGTGTTTATGGACCAGTTATATGCAGCAGCGCTTCGTTACACAAAGAACCCCGAAGATGCGCGTGATCTAGTTCAAGATACCTACTTAAAAGCCTTTAACTCTTTCCATCAATTCGAAGAAGGCACCAACTTACGCGCGTGGCTCTACCGCGTTCTAACAACTACATTTATTAACTCTTATCGCAAAGATCAACGCCGCCCGCAACTTGCAGCCGGCGAACTTGAAGATTGGCAGCTAGCAGAGGCGCAATCACACACTAGCGATCTTGGAAAATCTGCCGAAGTAGAAGCGCTAGAGAATTTGCCAGATAGCGATATCAAGCGCGCACTGCAAGAGATCCCTGAAGAATTTCGTATCGCCGTTTACTTAGCCGATGTTGAAGGTTTCTCTTATAAAGAGATCGCAGATATCGTCGATGTTCCTGCCGGCACTGTGATGTCACGTTTGCACCGAGGTCGCAAACTACTTCGCGAGAAGTTAGCTGACTATGCCAAAGAACTCGGTTACTCCACCGAAGGAAAATCCGGAAAGGGGGAGAAGTCATGAGCCACATCGAAGAGATTCCATGTATTGAAGTTCTCTCCTCCGTTGTCTTTATCATCGAAGGCGTTGTCGAAGAGACATCTAATCCGCAAGCGATTGAGTCGCACCTTAATACTTGCTCTGCCTGCCGCGCCGAAGTAGAACACGAACAAGCGATGCACACCCTTTTGCAAGATGTGCTGCGCCGTTCTTGTGATGAGAAAGCCCCAGAAGATTTACATCGCAGTATCCATGAGCAGCTGCTTCGCCAAGTTCAAGGCGCGGGAGTTACCGAGGTTGTGACGCAATACAGCATGACCGAAATTTCAATTGAGATCGATGAATTCGGAAATGTTGAGCGCCGAGAGATTCAGATCGAGCAAACCCATGTTGAGCGCTATGAAGACAAGTGAAGAAGTCATTGGAGCAGTTGGTTTCTCGGTAATGACGGTGCGCCCTGGCGATACCTGTCTAGCAATGGGAATTTCGGATCTGCCAATTCTTGCGCCGGGCCATTTAATGAGCGTGATGGAGAGCGCATGTGTTGCAGCGCTGAGCGAGTATTTAGAAACTGGCGAGACAACCATCGTAGATAAATTTGATGTCTCGGTTATTGATTCAGTTGGAATTGGTTCGGAAATTCGTGGAACCGCGCGCTGTATTGAAATGGATGGCCGCACCATGATCTTTGAATGCGATATCTATGAAGGTGAACGCCATATCGCTTTCGCCATAATAGAAAGAACGGCGGTGGAGCGAGTATCTTTCCTCGCCCGCACCGCCGCGCAATCTTTAATTAAATCGGTAGAGAATTAAGTTTTCTTATTAGGCTTTTTTGGTGGCCCAAAAGATCTCAGCAATTTCATCGATCTTTGCGATCAACTTATCTGCAACTGCAACGTCTTGAGTTCCCTTTGTGCCGGCAGCTCCTGCCAACTTTGTCGCCTCGTTAAAGAGTGAGTGAAGTTGTGGGTATGCCTCAAAGTGTGGCGCCTTAAAGTAATCAGTCCAGAGAACCCAGAGGTGCTCTTTAACTTGATGTGAACGCTCTTCTTTGATTGCTACAGAACGTGAACGGAAATCTGCATCTGGGTTAGCTGCATACTTTTCCATGCATGCCTTAACAGAGAGCGCTTCGATCTTTGCCTGTGCTGGATCGTAAACGCCGCATGGCAGATCGCAGTGTGCGTGGACAGTTACCTTTGGTGTGAAGAACTTCTTCATTATTTTCTCCTTTTTACTCTTCTTTATTTCAAAACCTGTATGTGTGAGACTACCGCCCATGGGCATCTTTGGCATCTTCGGGCGAGTAATCGTCGAAGGCACTTCAATGCAGCCCACCTATAACCCACTCGATTGGCTCCTTGTTCACTACGGCTTCTTCGGCAAGAAATTCCTATTTCTACGGATAGGCGATGTGGTGGTTATTGAGCGCGAAACTCAGCCCGGGATCTTTTATGTAAAGCGGATCGCAGAGATAGCTCTCGATAAAGATGGCAAGAAGAGTTACTACGTTCTCAGCGATAACGAAGCCGGCACAGATTCTCGAAAATGGGGTTTCTTAAGCGAAGCTGAAATCATCGGAAACGTAATTACGCGAATTAAGAGAAATTAACGCGTAAATGCTTCATACATCAACGCTTTAGCCTCTTCCTCATGCAAGTGGTGGTTACCAGTTGCAGGTGAAGCAGATGCGCGACGTGAAATTCTGCGAAGTACGCGACCATCAACTGCAGTTCCACCGATTGCTTCAGTGGTGCTTAGCGCAATATGTGGCCATGGACCTTGGTTGGCAGGTTCATCTTGTACCCAGAGCAAGTTAGCGTTTGGATGCTTCTTCGCTTCAACTTCCATCTGTGCAACAGGAAGTGGATACAAACGCTCGACGCGAACAATTGCAGTGCTAGTGTCATTTAACTTGGCACGCTCGGCAACTAGATCGTGGTAAATCTTTCCTGAGCAATAGATCAAGCGAGATGCATTATTTACTGTCGTATCTCCAATAACTGGCAAGAATGTTCCGGAAGTGAAATCGCTCATCGATGAAGCAGCTGCGCGCAGACGAAGCATCGACTTCGGTGTGAAGACAACCATTGGACGTCGCTTTGGATTTGCTGCATGGAAACGCAACAAGTGGAAGTAAGAAGCCGGAGTTGATGGCTGTGCGATCGTCATATTCTTTTCTGCAGCAAGTGATAAGAAGCGTTCAATGCGCGCAGATGAGTGATCTGGGCCTTGGCCTTCATAACCATGAGGCAGGAGAAGTACTACTGAAGAACGCTCGCCCCACTTTTGCAGCGCTGAAGAAATGAATTCATCTATAACTGTTTGCGCGCCGTTGGCGAAGTCACCGAACTGACCTTCCCAAAGAACTAGCGCTTCTGGACGCGCTACGGAATACCCGTATTCAAAGCCCATCGCAGCGTATTCAGAGAGGAGTGAATCAACTACAAAGAACTGGTTTTGATCTGAAATCAATGAGCCAAGTGGAGTCCAGTCAGAACCATTCTCTTTATCAACAACTACTGCGTGACGATTGCTAAATGTTCCGCGACGTGAATCTTGTCCCGCAAGGCGAACTGGGCGACCTTCCTTAAGTAGTGAACCAAAGGCGAGCATTTCACCGGTTGACCAGTCGATAGTTCCATCGTTAATTGATTCAGCGCGCTTTTGTAGCTGCGGAAGCATCTTCGGATGGATATGGAAACCTTCTGGGATCGCTAGTTGCGTTGCGGCAATCTCGCGAACTAATTCTTCGGAGATAAATGTCGGAACATCTTCTGCGTTTGGAACAACTGGTGGCTGGAAGTTTGGATCGTGCTCTTCTTCATAATTTGCAACAGATGCATAAACTTCTTCAAGCTGTGTCTGGTAATCACGTGCCAACGCATCGGCTTCTTCTGGAGTGATATCTCCACGGCCGATCAGTGATTCGGTATACAAGGTACGTGTTGAGCGCTTGGCATCAATTAACTTGTACATCATTGGTTGTGTGAAGCTTGGCTCATCGCCTTCATTGTGGCCACGACGACGATAGCAAACCATGTCGATGACTACATCTTTATTAAACGCTTGGCGATATTCGAAGGCTAAACGAGCTACGCGAACACAAGCTTCTGGGTCATCACCATTTACATGGAAGACCGGAGCTTCAATTACCTTGGCAACATCTGTTGAGTAACGTGAAGAACGAGAAGCATGTGGTGAAGTTGTAAAGCCCACCTGGTTATTTACAACGATATGAACTGTTCCGCCGGTGCGGTAGCCCTTGAGTTGAGATAGTTGCAGAGTTTCAAAGTTAACGCCCTGGCCTGCAAATGATGCATCTCCATGGAGCAAGATAGGTAGAACTGAGTAAATATCTTTGATATTTAACTTATCCTGCTTTGCGCGAACAATGCCTTCTAGTACTGGGTTTACCGCTTCAAGGTGTGAAGGGTTGGCGGCTAGATAAATCTTGGTCTGCGCGCCAGATTCTGCGGTGAATACGCCTTCCGTACCCAAGTGGTACTTAACATCGCCTGAACCGTGAACTTCATTCTCTTTGTAATGGCCTTGGAACTCTTGGAAGATTTGTCCGTAAGACTTGCCAGCGATATTTGCCAAAACATTTAGACGGCCGCGGTGAGGCATACCGATACAGACTTCATCCAAACCTTTTTCAGCAGCAGATGAGATAACGGCATCAAGAATTGGAATTACTGATTCGCCGCCTTCAAGTGAGAAGCGCTTCTGACCGACGAACTTGGTCTGCAAGAAAGCTTCAAAGGCTTCCGCGCTATTTAACTTACGAAGGATACGAATCTGTTCTTCGCGCGCTGGCTTAGTGAAACCAACTTCAACGTGTTCTTGGATCCAGCGGCGCTCTTCGGGATTTGAAATATACATATATTCCACGCCAACTGAGCGGCAGTATGAGTCGCGCAGAATTCCCAGAATCTTGCGCAGCTTCATAAACTTCTCGCCGCCAAAGCCACCGGTTGCAAATTCGCGATCGAGATCCCACAAAGTAAGTCCGTGAGTTACAACATCAAGATCTGGATGTGAGCGCTGCACATACTTAAGCGGATCGGTATCTGCCATCAAATGGCCGTAGGTGCGGTAAGCCTGAATTAACTGCTGAACGCGCGCGGTCTTGTTGATCTCTTCATCTTTAGAGAATTCAAAGTCAGATGCCCAGCGAATTGGCTCGTAGGGAATACGTAGCGCTGCAAAAATTTCATCGTAGAAGTTTTCGGCACCGAGCAAGATTTCGTGGATGCGACGAAGGAAATCACCTGATTGTGCACCTTGAATAACGCGGTGATCGTAAGTACTTGTAAGAGTAATTACCTTGCTGATCGCCATGCGGGCCAAGGTCTCTTCACTTGCACCTTGGAATTCAGCTGGGTAATCCATTGCGCCAACGCCAACGATTAAGCCTTGTCCTTGTACCAAACGTGGCACTGAGTGAACTGTGCCGATCGTGCCAGGGTTGGTTAGCGAAACAGTTGTTCCTGCGTAATCTTCCACAGTTAGCGTGCCGGCGCGGGCCTTCTTAACAATCTCTTCATAGGCGACCCAGAACTGACCGAAATCTAAAGCTTCGCAACCCTTAATAGATGGAACAAGAAGCTGACGAGATCCATCTGGTTTTGCCAAGTCGATTGCAATACCAAGGTTGATATGTTCTGGCTTTCCAAGAGCGGGCTTGCCATCTACTTCACCATAGAAGGTGTTCATCTCTGGCATCGCACGAAGCGCCTTGATCATAGCGTAAGCGATGATGTGAGTAAATGAAACTTTTCCACCGCGTGTGCGCTTTAGATGATTTGTAATAACGGTGCGGTTATCAATCATCAACTTGGCTGGAATTGCGCGAACACTTGTTGCAGTTGGAACTGTTAGTGATGCTTCCATTGATGCAACAACGCGACCTGCAACTCCACGAAGTGGTTCCATCGTTGCAGCGCTAGGTGTTGCTAAAACTGGTGCGGGTTTAACCGGCGCTTGTGCTGGTGCAGGAGTTGAAACAACTGGCGCTGCTGCTACTGGTGCAGGAGTTGAAACCGGAGTAGATGTCACTGGCGCAGCAAGAGTGGATGGCGCTGGTGTTAAAACTTGTGATGTTGCTTTTGGAATTGGTGGTGTGCCAGCTTTTGGCGCATCTGATTTTGCTGTAATTGTTGCTGGCGCTGCTGTTCCTGCCGCTGGGTTATAGGTTTTAAAGAATTCAATCCATGAAGGTTCGACGGAAGTTGGATCGGCTTGGTAACGCTCGTACATCTCTTCGACGAGCCAATCATTGGCTCCGAAATCTGCCGACACTGGCAACTCCTTCTTGCTCTTAATTAGTTACTAAAGCAGGCTAAGACTATCGGCTGAGCCGAGCCTGAATAAATCCCGTTTCGCCAACCCTGAGCGCGATATTGACCACAGCGCAGTCTCGGCGCGACATATCGACCGCGCATTGGCAGAGTTGGCGCATGAACTCAGCGCCCCTAGCCCCATCGCGACCACTGGCCATTATTAGTGGCGGCAGCCGCGGGCTCGGCTTTGAAACTGCACGTGGATTGGCAGCGCACGGTTATGACTTGGCGCTGATCGCTAAAGATCCAGCGCGTTTGAATTCAGCGAGAGAACAACTCATTGCCGAATTCTCCTCTACACAAACCGGCTTAACTATTTCAACTCACGCGGCAGATTTAGAGAGCCAAGAGATCACTCGCCAGGTTGCGCAAGAGATGATCGCTTCACTACCAACTCCCAAGGCAATGGTGTTAGCGCACGGAGTTATGAGCGAGAAGATGTCAAAGACTTTGCGAACAACAGATGCCGAATGGAATCGCGTAATGTCGATTAACCTCGATTCAGTTTTCACTTTAGTAAATGTGATTGCACCAGCAATGGCAGATGCACGAGATGGAAGGCTTGTTATCTACTCAGCATGTTTAGGTCGTATGTCGGGGCCTGGAAATGCTGGGGGACTTGCACCGTATCGAATTAGTAAAGCTGGAGTAAACGCACTCGTTAGAAACTTGGCGCATGAAACTGGGCTAGGCGCTCGCGGATTCTATGTTGATGCAATCTGCCCAAATCATTCGCGCACAGATATGGGCGGACCAGATGCACCGCGAAGTGCAGAAGAAGGTGCTGAGACTGCTATCTGGTTGGCAACTGCAGATATTTCAGAACGTGGAACAGATCAAGTAACTGGTCTGCTTTGGGAAGATCGCAAGATCGTTCCCTTTTAATTATTTTTCTTCGGGAATTATCGTCACTGCAAAATAGAGCACCGGGATTGCCAGTAATAACAATGGAATGGCACCGATTAAGAAGCCACCTTCGAATTGATATTTAACAACGCCTAAAACAATTAAGTTTGCAAAGACTGCCGGCCCACGGCCCCAATTCTTTTTCTGCGCAAATGCGCGACCACATGCCAGAAGTCCGATGCCACCTGCCAATGAGAAGAGCAGCACTCCTGCCAGTGGGGGGATCTCGCGATCTTCATGGGTAATTCCCATGACTCCAACCCAGACGCCTAGGGCTAGCACGACTGCACCTTCTATATAGAGAAGGGTTGACGCGATAGAGCGCTTACGCGCTTGCTTGGCAGGATCGGTATTCATAAGTGGGAAGGGTAGCGCATGGTCTTTTCGCATGATGGATTACGAGATTCGTTAACGCGCGTAGCTGCGCCACCTTTCTTCTATGAGAGTTTAAAAAGAGAGATCTCACTTTCCGAGCGAAGTGAAAGCACGATAACTGCCGTTACCTTCAAACTGATTTCAGAGCAAGCAATCCATGACTATCCACTTATTGCCTTCACTGAAATTGCTGGAAGAGCTCTCCGCTTGGAAGATCACATAGCGCGTATGGGCACAAATAACTTTGTCGTATTAATTACTGGGGATAACTATGTAGCCGAACAAGTCTGTGCGCGGATATCTTCACAGTGGACTTTGGAAGGCATACCTGGCATTTTCCTTTATTACGCATGGGTATCTCATGAAGTAGGCGAGAGCGCCCTTGATTTACTAAACCGCCTTGATGGCCAGACTTTGAAAACGAGTTCCTTCTAATTTATACACAGGTTGGAATTGAAACCGCTGTAACAAATTATCTAGTTCTATCTTCGCGCCATGGAAATGGATGTCGCCTTTGGGCCTATAGCAGAGTTCATTTCTGACAAAACAATTGAAGAAATCTGGATTAACTCACCGCAGAGAATCTTCATCGCTCGGGCAGGAAAAAGTGAGCTAACAAATTTAATTCTCTCGGCTGAAGAAGTCTCTCAACTCGTAGATCGTCTACTTATTTGGAGCGGTAGAAGACTTGATTTATCGCACCCATTCGTTGATGCACGTCTTCCCGATGGGAGTCGTCTGCATGTGGTTATCCCAGAAATTACCGCTGAACACTGGACGGTTAACATCA
>Ga0315899_10008892_pt1 | contig 10767 bp, 6 predicted proteins | sample LakEriMetagenome_2_FD_203518 | JGI IMG/M metagenome (GOLD analysis project Ga0315899, IMG submission 203518) | Freshwater fungal communities from buoy surface, Lake Erie, Ohio, United States - Buoy 4 MA112 | ecosystem: Environmental > Aquatic > Freshwater > Lake | place: USA: Lake Erie, Ohio...
CTGGCGCAGCACCTCGAGCGCACGCGCCGGGTTGCCCGAGCGCACCAGCGCGCCCACGAGCAGCCGCACCGTCGACATATCCGACGGACGGCGCTTGTACGACTCCTCGTAGTTGCGCAGCGCAGCCTCCACATTGCCGAGACGCTCGACCGCTGCGCCGAGCGTGCGGTAGATCGTCGATGCGTCGACGCCGTTCTGGATCGCCCGCTCAAGCACGGCTGCGGCTTCTTGGTTCTTGTCTTGCTCAAGCAGCGCGCGCGCGCGGAAAATGGCGGATTGAGTGCGGTCGCGGTTGGATTCCTCGGCACGCTTCGCGATCGTCTCCGTGGTCGCGTAGTCCTTGGCGGCGAGCGCCGCGTTGAAGTCGGCCTCCAGCAGACCCGGGTGGGTCGGGTCGAGCGCCTCGGCGCGGGCGCGCCACTCCTTCGCGGCGGCCTTCAGCTTGGCGGCGTTCTGCTCGGTCGCCTGCGCGGACGAGAGTCCGAGCCGGCGGTCGCGCGCAGCCTGCTCTGCGACGGTGTCACCCGTCTGGACGAGGCGCAGGTACGTGAGCACGGCGCGCTCCTTCGGATCCTCGACCGCATTCTCTGAGAGTGCGACGACGCGCTCGACGATGTCCTCGCTCGAGAGCACGGCGTTGAAGCGGATCAGCGCCGAGTCGGTTGGGAACTGCGCCAGCCCTTGCTTGGTGAGCTGGCGGGCGGCGTCGAGCGCCCCTGCCTGCACCTCGATCGCGACCGCGAGGCGCACGAAGCGCGCATCGGGGGTCTTCGCCTTCTGCCGCATCTCCTCGAGCATGCGGCGCGCTCCATCGAAGTCCTTTGCGTCGACGAGCGCCTGCACCTTGCCCGCGAAATCGATGAAGCCGTCGCCACCGCTCGGCGAGATCACATCGCTGTCCTGGATGCTGTTGGCTGAGGCAAAGAGCTCCTGCGCCTCCTTGTCATCGGGGAAGAACTCGAGCACGGCCTTCAGCGTGTTCGCAGCATCGCGAGGACGCGCGGTCGCGAGCTCGAGGCGAGCGCGCAGCTTGAGCAGCGCCACATTTCCCGGCGCGAGGTTGAGCCCGCTCGTGACCAGCTCGAGCGCACGGCCCATCTCCTGGATCCTGAGGTTCGCCATCGCCGTGAGCACGTACAGCTCGAGATCGATCTGGCTACCCTTCTTGAAGACCTCGTTGAACTTGATGATGGCGCCCATCGAGTCGTTCTTCTGCAGCGCGATCTTGCCTTCCGCGCGGAGCAGCGCCGACTGGTCGGTCGCGCCCTCAAGCGCCTTTGCGAGCGCGTCGCGCGCGCTCTCGAGATCCTTCAGCGCAGCCGGCTTGTCTGCCTCCGACGCACGCTCGGCGTCATCGAAGATCACATCGAAGAGCGCGATCGAGCACACGACGCGATTCGACTCATAGAGCGCTGCGAGCAGGCCGGTCGCCGGGCGCGGAGCATCGATCACGGTCTGGAGCTCGCGCCGTGCGCTCTTTGGATCGGTCACGCGAAGCGTGTTCGCGTACAGCCGGCGGTGCAGCATGGCGCCGGGGTTCTTCTCGACATACGCGCCGAGCATCGACTGCGCCTCCTCGATTCCGTTCGCACCACCGCGCGAGAGAATCTGGCCTGCTTCGACGAGCGCGATCGGATCGGGCGCCTGCAGTGCGAGCTTCGCGAGGCGCGCACCGGTCGCGTCCAGCGTCTCATCGTTGCGCTTGCCTTGCGCATTCATCAGGGCGAGTTCGTATTCCGCCATCGCGGCGCGAAGCCCGTCCGGCACCTCCGATTTCGCGCGCGCGAGCGCTGCATCGAGCACGGCCTGCGTCGCCTCGAGGCGATCGGCGCGCCCGGCGCCGCCAGCGATCGCTCGCTCACGGACCGCCATGCGCGCGAGCGAACCAAGCGCGAGATCCTTCTCAAACGCGCTCAAGTCCTTCGCCTTCGCGCCCGCCTCGAGGTCGGCAATCACCGCGGTTCGCTCGGCATCATTCAGCGAGTCGATGCGGCGGAAGCCGGCATACCCTCGATAGAGGCGCACGATCGGCATGAACGGATCGTCATCCGAGTACGAGCGCATGGTGTCGTCGCAGCGGTCCGCGAACGCCTTCCATGAACCGACGTTGTCGAATGCCTCCGACTGCTCGCGCACGGCCTCGAGATGGGTGCGCAAGCGGGTGATGTCGTCGCGCCCGACTCGCGCCTCTGCCGCGAGCACGCTCAGAAGCTGCTGGTAACGCTCCCTCGACTCAGTCTCGGTCTCGGGGACGATCTTGACCACAGCCTCACGGAACTTGCCGAGGTATTCGAGATTGCTCGCCTTCTTCGAGACGGCGCGTCCATACGCGTCGGCGGCCTTCTTGTAGTCGCCTGCCGCCATGGCCTGGTCGCCCGCGCGCACGTGCCGCTCCGCGTCGTATCGGTAGCGGAGCACGAGCGTGATCGCGCCGCCGAGCACGACGAGCAGGACCAGCGAGCCGACGACGAAGACGAGTTTCTTATTGAGCTTCTGTGCCATATTCGTACCTTTGGCCGGGGTATCGGCCGCGAAGCGCGGATGGACCGCGCGAATCGATCATTCAGCGCTGCCCTCCTGGGAGCGCTTCTCCCAGGTGGGCCAGTCGGGCAGGCACCGCATCAGGTGCGGGGTAAGTGACGTGAGGATCTCGGTTGCATCGGACTTGAACGGCTCCATGAGCGATCCGTTCTCCTCCGCGACGTCTCCCGACTTGGTGAGCTGCACCTTGCAGTAGTAGGCGTAGCGGTCGGAGAGGTTGAACGCCATGGCGCGCACGTCGTAGCTCGTGCGCGCAAGCGCACCATTGGCGATGAAGTAGTAGCCGCCGACCTGACGACGCTTCGGATGCTTCGGATTCTGGAACTCGATGGTGGTCAGCGCGAGGTCGCCGCGGGGCATGGTGACCTGCTCGAGGTCCGCAGTGACGGGATCCTGCACCGTCGCGACCTGATAGCGCGATGCGTTGTCGCCATCCGCCGGACGCCATCCGCTGCGGTCGATGGCGATCGGCGTACCCTCGGAGTTGCGCGTGAGCTCGAGTCCGCCGACAGCCCAGCATCGCTCGGGAATATGCGGCACGGCATCGATGGTGCCCGTGTAGTAGGCGACGTGCACGTGCACGGTTCCCTTCGCAGGGTCGCCGTCGAGCGCATAGACGCGGTCGAGGTAGCGGCGCGTGCCAAGCTCCTCGATCATCGTGCTGTTGAAGACCGTGTCGAGGCCGACCCGCTCCCAGCGCCCTAGCTTGGTCGGGATCGAGTCGAGCGGCCTGCGAAGATCGACAGCTTCTTTCGTCAAGTGGATGTTGAGCTGGCTGATGAGCAGCCGGAAGCCGACCGCGCCCACGATCAGGATCGCGAGCGCCGCGAAGTACGCCTTGAGGGCGGAGCGCTCAAGCAGCATGCTCGCCTCCCTTGTGTGCGGCGTTCCTCGCCGCGTCGGCGGGCACATCGACGAAGAGGTTCCTCAGGAACCACATGATGCCGAGGTAGAGAAGCAGCGCTGGCACCAGCCAGACGAGGCCGATGAAGCTGTGGAAGTCACCGGTGGCGAAGTTGGCATCGAAGAGTGACAGGATGCCGAGCGTGTAGACGCGAAGAACGTTCACGCCGATCGCGACGGGGATTCCCGCGACCACCAGCGCCACGCGCTGCCATGTCTTCGAGAGGCCGGTGTAGGCGATCGCGACGCCGAGGGCGAGGAATGCGACGAGCATGCGCATGCCCGAGCAGGCCTCGGCGACGTTGAGCTGCGACGGTACGCCATCGACGAACACCGTGAGCACGTTGCCGCTCCGCTCGACATCCACGCCTGTCAGCGCGAGCATGCCGTGGGCGCCGACAGCAGACCAGTCCTGCATGCGCTCGGTGACCAGCTGGAGCAGGCGCTCGCTGACGGACTGACCGAAGACGACCCAGTAGCCGATCGGAAAGAGCAGGATCTTGGTGGCGCGCGTGCCCAGGATGAGCAGGACCAGTCCAAGCAGCGTGACGCCGATGGCGATGCCGCGGGCGTTATGGTGGAGCACGAACCAACTCGGTCCGAAGGTCGTGGCGACATAGGCGCCCACGCCAAGCACGATCAGCAAGCCGCCCCACCAGCATGACTTGGCAGGCGCCGCGAGAAGCTCTTCGCGGCGGAGGTAGGCGAAGTAGCCTGAGATGCCGGGAACGATGAGCGTGTGTCCCCAGTCGGCAGGCTCCTCGAGGGCCCACTTGACCTGCGTGGAGAAGAACACCCAGAAGACGGCGACGAAAGCCGCGAGAAGCACCGCGGACGCCGCGATCACCTGCGGACCTGTCAATGCCACCACGGAGGCGCGCGGAATCGCGACGCCCATGCCGGCTTGAGACTGTGCCCGATCGGTGGCGCTCATGGGGACAAACTCGACACTCTCAGCTCTCTCCGCGCATCCCCCTACCCTCCGCGATCCCCTATTTCTCGCCTCCGCCACCCGCACCCCCCACCCAGGATCGAGGGCGAAGGGAGCGGACATACGTACCCGAGGCGCCTGTTGTTCGCGCGCGAAACTCAAGAAACCGACGCACGACGGTCGGTGCAGGCGCAAACGCACGCGCCCATTGCCGCTCGGTCACTGCGAGAACGGGAATCCAGGAGGCACGCCGAACACGTCGTTGCCGAAGTTGCGGTCCAGCAAGAAGCCGAAGCCATAGGTCATGCGGAACCCGTTGCGGATAACCGCCAGCGGGGTGGCGATAAAACTGGTTCCAATGATCACGTGGTCGTTGGCCTGCATGTACACGTCAGGCTCGGAGCGATTGCGGATCGCCGCCAGATCGATGCGGATCGTCGCCTCGCGATCGTTGCCGAGCATGCGCACAAGGTCCACCCTGTTCGGGATCGCCGTCGGCGCAAGTCCGCCGGCCGCGGAAACGAATCGGCTGAGCGTCAGGCGCCCATTGGTGTTCTCGAGGTTGTAGACGCCAACTCGGGCGATCTCGCCATCGATGTAGAGGAAGCCCGTCTCCGGCGGCTCGATGTAGATCTGATCACCAGGGCGGATGACCACGTTCAGATTTGGGTCACCGGTGATGAGACGCTGGTAGTCCACCTCGATGATTCGTGTCGCATACATCGACGGCGAAGACTGGGGCGTGGGGCGGCCACCACGGTCGGATGACGGGCGCGCGGAGACTCCGCGCTCCCATCGCCCGAGCGACTCGTTGAAGAAGTAGCCCCCCATGGAGGAAGGCTTGTCACCGGACTCGGCCTTGGGCTCGGCGAGGTCATCGATGTCGACGGCCGGCTTGTCATCCTGCATGAACGCGCGGCGATACTCGGCGACCAAGCCCGGCGATGAACGCGGTGCCCCAATCGTCTCACCGGGCTTTGGCGCGTCACCTTGCGGAGCGTCAGACTTCGGTGCGTCTGGGGCAGGAGCGGGTACAGGAGCAGGAGCGGGAGCAGGAGCGGGAGCCTCCGACTTCGGTGCCTCCGCAGGCTTCGCGCTGGAGTCGAGCTGGTTGATGAGATCGTCGAGGTTCGTGCCGCTCGGCGTCGGCTTCTCGCCGCCACCTGGAACGGCGACTGGTTCGCGGCCAGATTGCGGCTCGGGATAGATCGGACGCAGCGTGTCATCGAGCGGCGCAGCGCGGATGACCTTGACGCGCTGCGTGGTAGGCAGCGTGCCGCCCGCAAGTGCGATCGCCTCGGTGAGGCGGAAATCCGGACGCTCGAGCGTGAACACGCCCGTTTCATTGACGGCGCCGCTGATCGAGAACTGGAAGCTCTGACCGCGCGCGAGCGAGACCTGCACGACGGGATTTGCGATGAGTCGAGCGACCTTGCTCTCGATCTCCTGCTGGAACTCCTCAAGCGTGAGCCCTGCTGCAACGATGTCGCCGACTTCCTTCAGTCGGATGTTGCCAGTCTGGTCGACGATGAGCTCTTCGCGCTCGATCTCGCCAGGCGTGACGAGTTCGAAGACATCGATGCGCACCACGTCGCCTGGAGCAAGCCGGTACTTCAGCTCACCGGGCACGAGGTCCTCCGGTGATGGCGGCGCGATCGCCATGCCCGCAGCCGTCTGCTGCTCGATCACATCGAGCCGCGAGAGGATGGGCATGGTGGTGGGCGTCGTCTCGAAGTAGCCCGTGCGGCTCGGATCGAACCACGAGTCCACCTCGCAGCCGAGGAGCGACGACGTCAGCGCCGTCGCGATGAGGGTCTTGCCGATCGAGGCGAAGAAGCGCCGCTTGCCGGGCGCATCGCAAACGATCGAGTTGAGCATCTGGCGAGCTTCTGGATTCGGGTGCACGAGAGGGACTCCGCGTTGCCGTGACTGCGCGCCAAGCCATCCACCTGGAGTGACTTAGAACACGTTTCGCCCTTATCGGCTCGCAGAGACGCGAGATTTGAGGATTCGCTTGGCGGGGTTAGCGGTCAAGGGCCCGAAGGAGCACCGCCATGCGCGCCGCGACCCCACAGGAGACCTGCTGAAGGATGACGCTGGCATCGTTGTCATCCGCGACGACGTCGTCGATCTCGACGCCGCGGTTCACGGGTCCCGGGTGGAGGATGACCGCGCCCTTTCGAAGCCGCGGACGCCGCGTGGCGGTCAGACCGTACGCCGCACGGTAGTCGGGCGCGATGCCATGGGAAGCTGCACGCTCCATCTGGATGCGCAGCATCATGATCGCGTCGACTTCTGGAAGGATCGCGTCGAGATCGTGGGAGATAGTGATGGAACCGGCGCCACGCGCCAACTGGTCGAAACCACTCGGAACCAGCGCCGGCGGTCCGACGATCACCACGTGGGTGCCGAGCGCCACCAGCGCATGCGTCGTCGACCGCGCGACTCGGCTGTTGGCGATGTCGCCGACGATCGCGACGCGCTTGCCGTTGAGATCACCGAGGCGCAACCTCATGGCGAGGACGTCAAGCAGTGCCTGTGTCGGATGCTCATGGCGTCCGTCGCCTGCGTTGATCACGGGGCAGGCCACGGCATCGGCAACAAGTGCCGCACCACCTGAGATCGAGGTGCGCACGACGATGGCGTCGATTCCCATCGCCTCGATGTTGCACGCCGTATCGACAAGCGTCTCGCCCTTCGACGCACTCGAGCCGCCCGCGCCAAGATTGACCACCGAGGCACCGAGGCGCTGAGCGGCGATCTCAAAACTCACGCGGGTACGCGTGGAATCCTCGAAGAAGATGTTGGCGACCACGCGCCCGCGCAGGCGCTCCTCCGCCACGGCCTTGCCCACGGCGGCGGGAAGCAGGCGCTCGGCCTGGTCGATCAGTGCGCGCAGTTCAGGAACGGCAAGACCCTCGATCGCGAGGAAGTCGCGCGAGGGGCTCGAGAGGTCAGAGGCGTAGCTCCTTGGATGAGAAAGCACGCGCCGAGCATAGCAAAGCTCGGCGCGTGCGAGAAATCTGAGGAATGTCCAGCGAGATCAATCGATGTCGCTGTTGTCGGTCGCGGCGGCGTAGGCCTGCTTGTCGAGCACCTTGAAGGGCACGATCGAAGAGGTGGTGGCGCCGCTGGCGAGGTCCTTGACCTCGACTTTCACGAAGTACGTGCCCATCGCGAGGTTCGAGTTGATCGGGATGATCTCGCCGAGGAAGAACTCGTTGCGGCGGTTGTCCGCCGTATCGACGACCTCGGTCCACTCGGGGGTGCGGCACCAGGCCGACTCCTTGCCGGTCGAGGTGACGATCGAGACGCGGGTGGCGAGGCGAGTCGTCCACTTGCCGTTCTCAAGGTTGCTCTTGAAGCCATCGAGCTCGCTGTACACGATCACGCGGTTGTTCGAGCCGACGAGGAAGTTGCGGCGGCCGATTGGCGAGTAGTCGCCGTAGCCGACAACCTTGGAGCAGAGATCGACGCGCGGGATGGTGAGCGCAGGCTCGCCACCGAGCGCTGCAATGAGCGCCTGGCGCGTCGAGGTGTCGACGTTGGTCGCACCATCGCGGAACGCGCGTCCGAGGGCGGCGAAGCCAGCGTGCGCAGCGAGCACGCGGTCGCGCTCGGATGGAACGAGGTCCGTGCTCCAGCCTTCGGGCAGCTTGATGTCGGGGTTGGACACTGCAAGCGATGCGTACACGAACCACACGCGCATCGGATCCATCGTGCCCTCGCTGTTCGCCGCGAAGGCGTTGGCGAGCAGCTGCGACAGCTCGGTGGTGTTGCCGTTGGTTGCAGTGCCGGTGTTGCTACCGGTCTTGCTGTTCGTGTTCGTGGCGAACTTCGCGGTCGTGACGCCCGTCTTCGAATTGTGGGCGGTCGTGGTCGTGAAATTGGCTGCCACCGCATTCGTCGGGGACGTCGTGCGGGTCGTGCTGGCGAAAGTGCCGGTGCCAGAGTTCCAACCGTTCGAGTTCCAACCGTTCGAATTCGTCGTGGAGCTGGCGTCCCACTGGCGAGTCGGATTCGGCATCCACGAACGGAGCGCCACCATGCCGTTCGGCATGTAGTACTTCTCCTTCGTGAAAGACGAGGTCAGCATGAAGCTGTCGGTCTGCTCCGGCATCGGCGCGGTCGTGTACGCGGACAGCGTCGGAGCCGTGGTATTCGGGACCGTCTTCGTCTTGGTCAGGTACGAGTTCGGCGTGTAGGCCAGGATCTCGTTCGCGTTCTCAGCCAGCGGATTGCAGTCGTCGTCGAGCACCGGGGTGAGCGGCGTGACAGCGGGCTGAGTCTTCGTCGCCACGGCGGCCGTCAGGGTCGCGGGCGCCACGTAGGTCGGCTGCGTGGTGCTCGTCTTGACCTTGTACATCGCAGCATTCTTCGCCGATTCCTTCGCAGCGATCTGCTGCGGGGTGACCGGGTTCATGTTGCGGCGCTGCGCGGTGCGCTGCTCATTGGTCTTCGCCTGCGCAGAGCAGCCGACCGCGGTGAGCGACCAGCTGCCGAGCACAAAGAGCGAGCCGCAGGTCGCGAGGCTGAACACGAGGTCGCGCGTGCAGGGATGCACGGGACGCTCCTCGCGGGTCGTGCGGCGGGGTGAAGATTCCGTTCTGGCAAGCTTGTCCATGCAAGGCTCCTCTTCGAGGGGAATTCGGTCGTCCTGACCAACCGCTGTCGTCGCGCTCTCCATGGAGCGCAGTGACGAAGGCGATGGTGCCGTGCCGTGACAAGACACTTCAGCGTCGGCTGTTTTCGCCTTCGCAGCGTTCATCGGAGCATCTCCCCTCCGTTCACCAAAAATCAGGTTCCGTAATACGAGGGCTGGTGCGCGCTCGCGGCGGTCAGCGGGGCGAATGCCCCGTTGTGAGGCGCGCGCTCATCGAGGACGCAAACGCCTCAAGCGTCCGCGGCAGCTCGCCTGCAAGTCCCGACTTCGAGCGCCGATCGAGGTCGACCGCCTCGCGGAACAAGAGCGCTGCGCCCTTCGGACCGATCGTCCGAGCTGCGCGCAGGGTCGGCGACGTCGCCGGGCCCCAGAGTCGGATCTGCTTTGCAACAGCTCCTTCGGGCACGCCCTCGTGGAGCATGCGCGCGGCGTCGTGGAGCTTGCGGGCAAGGTCGACCATGGACCAGAGCACGAGTTGCTCGGGTGCCTGCGAGACCTCGATGAGTTCGCGCACCTTGCGGACGGCGGCCGCGGGCTTTCCAGCGAGCAGCGACTCCTGCACCTCCCACGCGGCCTCTTCGCGGGTCTGACCCGTGAGTAGTGCCACGATGGACTTTGTGAGTCGCTTTGACCCTTCAGGCTCGCTGGCAAGGTACGCGCCGTACTTCGCCAACTCGCTGTCGAGGCGGGCGAGATCGTTTCCGACCCGCTCGACCAGGGCGTCGGCGGCATCGGCATCGACGTCGAATCCGTACGCCTTGCCAGCGCGCGCCATGCACCAAGCCTTCGCGTCGCCGACATCGGGCGGGTCGCACTTCAGGACGGTGCCGACCTTTGCAACCAGCTTGTCGAGGTTGCCCGGCCGCCACGACTCGGAGCGCAGCACGAGCGTCGCCTCCTCCATCGGGCTCTCGGCGTAGCGCTCGAGGGTGCGGCGGGTCTCCTCCTTGGCGAGGAACTGGTCGGCCTTGTCGACGATCACGAACTTGTGGGTGGCGAGCAGCCCGAAGGTGCGGAGTTCGTCGATGACGTCCACCGCCGGAGCGCTCGCGCCATCGAAGTCGAAGCGGGAGACCTCGCCGAACTTCGCGGTCAGCGCAGCCTGGAAGCGGCGGATCCGCTCCACGATCAGGAACGAGTCCTTCCCGTGGAGGATCACGAAGCGCATCGAGGCGTTGAGCGGCTCTGCCATGGCAGGCGCATGGTAGATGCCCGTCCCGTACGATGGGCGCATGCTTTCGCTCGTTGTGGTGCGAGGACCAGACCGAGGAAGGGCGTTCCCGCTGCCGGATCGCGAGCCGCAGCTCGTCGGACGCTCGTCGGAGGCGCTCGAGCTGTCCGACCACTCGATCAGCCGCCGCCACGCCGAGCTCACGCCCGACGACGGACGCTGGACCCTGCGCGACCTCGGCAGCCGCCACGGAACCTTCGTAAATGGCGTCCGCATCTCGGGAGCGGTCGGCATGGGCGTCGGCGACCGCATCCGCTGCGGCGACACGGAGTTCCTGCTTGTCGAGGAGGGTGTCGAGCCCGCCCGCGCGATCGATGCCGGCGAGGCGCAGGCGCGGAAGATCCGCGAGGCAGGTTCACGAGCCCACCAGACCGAGGAGGCCGCGGTCGTCTTGCAACTGCTCGCCCGCGCTGCGGAGCCGGTCGATGGCGACACGCTTCTTGGCGAGTGCGCGCGCATCCTCAGCACCGAACTGCGCTGCAGCTGCGTGGCGCTCCG
>Ga0315899_10008893_pt1 | contig 10767 bp, 8 predicted proteins | sample LakEriMetagenome_2_FD_203518 | JGI IMG/M metagenome (GOLD analysis project Ga0315899, IMG submission 203518) | Freshwater fungal communities from buoy surface, Lake Erie, Ohio, United States - Buoy 4 MA112 | ecosystem: Environmental > Aquatic > Freshwater > Lake | place: USA: Lake Erie, Ohio...
GGTAGGCATGGTGTTTGGTTTCTGGTATCGTTGTCCGACCCCTATTTTTGAGGGAGTGCAAAAGTAGAGGATTTTGTGTGTAAATCCAAAGGTATCGGCCATTTTTTTAAACAAAATAGGGGATTCCAGGGGCTTTATCCACAATCAAAAAGCCCCGCTTACCTTTGTCCATTCCCCCTAGAACCCCCCCATATGCGCTATCAACCCCTCGATTCTTCTGTTTTTGTCGCGAACCGGGCCCGCTATACGGCCTCCCTTGGAAGCGGTTCCATGGCGGTTTTTGTGGCCTCTGACCAGGTTCCGGCCAACGGCGACGCCTATCACCCCTATCGTCCGGATTCCAATCTTTACTGGCTCAGCGGCATTGATCAGGAGCTTACAGCCCTGATTTTGTTCCCCGATTGTCCCAACCCCGCCTACCGGGAAGTCTTATTTGTACGGGAAACCAGCCCCGAATTGGCCGTTTGGGAAGGGCCACGGCATAGCCGGGAAGAGGCCTCGGCCCTATCGGGCATCTCCCAAGTCCTGTGGGAAAAAGATTTTGAAACTGTTTTGTGGACCCAAGCCAAATACGCCAGCGATCTCCACTTGGCTTTGAACGAAAACGACCGGGCCTCGGCCTCCCCTGTTCGATCCGCCTCCCAAAGGCTGGCCGGCCGCCTCACCAACGATTTCCCCCTGCACCGTTTCCATCGAGCCTCCCCCGCCCTGGACCGCCTTCGCGCCGTCAAAAGCCAAGAGGAAGTTCAGGCCCTTCAAAAAGCCATCTCAATAACCCACAAGGCTCTCTTGCAGGCCCTGAAGGTTATCCAGCCCGGTTGCATGGAATACCAGGTGGAAGCCGCGCTGGCGGGGTCCATCCTGGGCCAGGGGGCCGAAGGCTTCAGCTTTGAACCCATTATCGCATCGGGAGACCATGCCTGCATTCTCCATTATACCCGCAATTCCGGTCCTTGCAAGGACGGTGACCTATTGTTAATGGATTTTGGGGCATCGTATGCCCATTACGCCGCCGATTTAACCCGCTGTATTCCAGTCAACGGACGTTTTACACCCCGTCAAAAAGAGGTGTACGATGCGGTTTTGGATGTGCAACGTCAAGCGATGGATTTGCTACGACCTGGTCGCAGTTTGGACGATTACAACCGGGAATCCGCCCTCATCATGCAGGATGCGGTCCTTCGACTGGGCCTGATCAACGCAGACGATATCGCCAAGCAGGACCCCAAGGCCCCGGCCTACAAGCGCTATTTTCCCCATGGCACGGGGCATTTCCTTGGTTTGGATGTCCACGATGTAGGGGCCCGTTACGAATCCCTTCAGGAAGGGATGGTCATCACCTGCGAGCCCGGACTTTACATTCCCGAAGAAGGGTTGGGCATTCGGATCGAAAACGATGTCGTGGTTAGCGCAGCCGGACCCATTGATTTAATGCGGGATCTGCCCATACGGACCGACGAAATCGAAGAAGCCTACCACAACGCCCACCGAAACTAAGCCAGGAAGGTGGCCAGGAAGGTGGTCCGTTCCGGGTTCCAATGGGCTGAACCCGAGGTCAGCGCTTGGTAATGGGCAAGTAGTCCCTGCGGGGATGACCCACATAGACCTGCCGTGGCCTACCAATCGGCTCGTTGAGTTCTCGCATCTCTTTCCACTGGGCAATCCAGCCCGGCAAGCGGCCCAAGGCAAACATGACCGTAAACATGTCGGTGGGGATACCAATCGCCCGGTAAATAATACCGGAATAGAAATCTACGTTGGGGTACAGCTTGCGCTCAATAAAGTAATCGTCTTGCAATGCGGTGGTTTCTAACTGTTTGGCGATGTCGAGCACCGGATCGTTCACACCCAATTTGTTCAGAACCTGATCGCAGGCTTCTTTGATAATGCGGGCCCGGGGATCAAAATTCTTGTAAACCCTGTGACCAAAGCCCATGAGGCGGAAGGGGTCGTTTTTGTCCTTGGCCTTGGCCACAAACTTGGAAACCTGGCCACCATCGGCCCGGATTTGCTCCAACATTTCGATGACCGCTTGGTTGGCCCCACCGTGCAATGGGCCCCACAATGCCCCGACTCCTGCGGCAACGGCCGCGTAGATGTTGGCGTGCGATGAACCCACCATCCGCACCGTCGATGCCGAGCAGTTTTGCTCATGGTCGGCGTGGAGTATCAACAACTTGTTCAAAGCATCGACCACCACGGGATCCGCGATATAATCCTCCGTCCGGTGCCCGAACATCATTTGAAGGAAATTGCTGACATAGTCAAGCTTGTTGTTGGGGTACATGTACGGGTGCCCCAACGATTTTTTGTAGGTCCAAGCCGCAATGGTGGCCATTTTGGCAATCAGGCGGTGGTAGGTCCGGTCCATATCGGCCATCGGACGGTTGGCAATCAACGAATTGGGGTAAAAGCTGGAAAGCGACGCGATGGTGCTCATCAAAACCCCCATGGGATGGGTCGAAGCCGGATAGGCATCCAGAAACTTCTTGATATTCTCGTGGACCAGGGTCCTGTGTGTGATGCTGTGATTAAAGTTGTCCAATTGGGTCATGGTCGGCAACTCCCCGTAAAGCAAGAGGTAGGAGACCTCCATAAAACTGGAATTGGCCGCCAATTGCTCGATGGGATAACCCCGATAACTCAGGATTCCGACATCTCCATCAATAAAGGTGATGGCGCTCTTGGTAGCCCCGGTGTTTTTGTAGCCGATATCCAAGGTCACCAATCCTGTATCGTCCCGCAGTTTGGAAATATCGACGGCGGGTTCGTTTTCGGTACCAACCAAGAGTGGCAGGGGATAAACCTGACCGTTGTAGTGGAGTTCAGCGTGGGAGGAGGACATGGGAGGGGGCGAATTTTGAGTAGAAACAAGAAAGAGCGCGGGGGCCTAGGAATGAGCCCGAAAGCACAAACGTAGAACCCCTCAAAAATTGCACCTTTTGAAGGAAATCCAAAATAATTTTTGAGGTTCCCAACGGGGGACCCCCCCTGCCCTCGGCCCGTGTTGGATGACTCGCCTACAATCCCTTGACGGCCTGGATCAATTCCGACAAAACGGCTTTGGCATCCCCAAACAACATCCGAGTTTTGGGGTCGTAAAAAAGCTCATTCTCAACACCGGCATAACCCGCAGCCATGGAGCGCTTGATCACAATGATGTTCTTGGCCTGGTAAGCCTTGAGAATAGGCATCCCGTAAACGGGGGAACCCGGATCGTTCTCAGCTGCTGGATTGACCACATCGTTCGCACCCACCACCACCACCACATCGGTTTGGGGAAATTCGGGGTTGATGGCCTCCATCTCCAACAACAAATCATAGGAGACATCGGCTTCGGCCAACAAAACATTCATGTGGCCAGGCATCCGTCCTGCCACCGGATGAATGGCGTATCGGCATTCAACCCCCTTGGAGACAAGGAGCTTTTCGAGCTCGTGCATCGGATGCTGGGCCTGGGCAACGGCCATTCCATAACCCGGTACCACCACCACTCGGGAGGAATACGCCAACAAAACCGCGGCATCGTAGGTGCCAATTTCCCGGATTTGACCGTTCATCTCACGACCGGCACCGCCACCGGAGGCATTGAATTGACCCAGAAGGACGGCCCCCAGGGTACGGTTCATGGCATTGCACATGAGGACCGTCAAATAGACCCCCGATGCCCCCACCAATACACCGCCCATGAGCATGGCGCGGTTGTCAAAGAGCAATCCCGTGGTGGCCGCGGTCAGACCGGTGAGGGAATTCAAAAAAGAAATGACGACCGGCATATCGGCACCCCCGATGGGCAATACAAAAAGGACCCCGTAAATCAAGGACAAAACAAAAAGGAGATAGACCATGGGCTCGGCATAAGTAGGAGCCAATATCATCCCCACGATCAACAGGACCTGGGCCAAGAGAAGCCCGTTGGTTACCAAACCCTGCATGGGGAAGCGGATGGGCTGACCACTCACCTTGCCGTCCAACTTAGCCATTGCAAAAACCGAACCGGTAAACGAAATACCGCCGACCGACAAACTGATCATCAACGTGACAATGTAGAATACCAAGTAATAGGACCCCATGGATCCCATCCCCGATGTTTGAGTCAACAAACGGAGCAGACCCTCACCGTATAACAAATCCACCACCTCGGCCAAGGCCACCAAGGCCGCCGCCAAACCCCCAAAACCGTTGAGCAAGGAAACCATCTGCGGCATTTCGGTCATTTTGGCCTGCCCAGACATCCGTAGTCCTATCACGGAGCCCAACACCAACGACCCTAGAATATACGGCAGGTTGGAGAGCCCTGGGAGAAAAAGAGTCACTAAGACGGCCAAGCCCATGCCCAATGCCAAGACGAGGTTCCCTCGGTTGGAGGTCGCCGGGTCGCTCATCCCTTTAATCCCTAACACAAAACAAACAAGAGCCACCAGGTAGCCCACCTCCATCAGTGTTTCCATCTTATTTCTTTTTGCGGAACATGTTGAGCATACGCCCGGTAACGGCAAATCCACCCACCACATTCACAGTCGCTAAGACCAAGGACAAGCAGCCCAAAACCAAGACCGGCCAAGGAGCCTGCTCGGCCTTCCCCACGAGGAGAATGGACCCGACCACGACCACCCCTGACAGGGCGTTCGAACCAGACATCAGGGGGGTGTGCAAAACCTGCGGCACCCGACCAATCACCTCAATGCCCAAAAAAACAGCGAGCAATAGCAAATAAAGGTGAGGCAGTACACTGTTAATCAGTGTTGGCAAATCCTGTAAGCTCCATTCCATCGTTTCCAATTTAGAGTTCCATGCTATGAGGCGAGCAGCCCTTGCTTCTTCCCATCATGGGCAAGGCAGCAAGCGGTTACAATTTCATCACGACCGAGATCCCACATGGCGGGTTCTTCGGTTTCCAGCAAAGCCGTGAAGGCAAGTAAATTTTTGGAATACATTCGGCTGGCATCCTGGGCCTTGGCCGAAGCAGGAGCCGACCGACCGCAAACCAAGGCCTGACCCAATCGGATATTCTGACCATCTAGGGTGCCTTCACAATTCCCACCACCAGCGGCCGCCAGGTCCATCACAACGGAACCGGCTTTCATTCGGGCTAGCATGGCCGACGAAATGAGAATAGGAGCCCTTTGACCAGGGATTTGAGCGGTGGTAATCACCACATCCGCCTTGAGGAGTTCTTCGTTGAGACGCTCCTGTTGTCGTTGGCGGTAGTCCTCGCTTTGCTCCACCGCATAGCCCCCGGCTTGGCGATCCTCCACCGCACCTTCGACTTCGATAAATTGCCCACCAAGACTCTCCACCTGTTCCTTGACCGAAGGCCGGGTATCAAAAGCTGCCACCACCGCCCCCAATCGCTTGGCCGTTGCGATGGCCTGAAGTCCAGCCACACCGGCACCAATCACCAAAACCCGGGCAGGCACCACGGTCCCTGCTGCGGTCATCATCATCGGAAAACACCGGGGCAAAAGTGCAGCGGCCTCGACCACGGCATGGTACCCGCCCAACGATGCTTGGCTGGAGAGAACATCCATGTTCTGGGCACGGGTTATTCGAGGCAAGGCATCCAAACTGAGGATGCTAAGACCCGACTCCGCCCAGGTTGCCAACAGCGAACGGTGGCGCGCCGGCGACAAGGTACCGATCAGCCACCTCAAACCGGGGAGTGGAAGTTCCGCGGGGCAGTTGACCGTCACCAAGACCTCGGTATCGCTGGGGATATCCGTCCTTGAGCCGCCTTGAGCGCCCGCGTTTTGGTAGGCCTCATCGGGGTAAGCCGCTGCGGAACCTGCCCCTGTTTCGACCCAAACCCGGTGACCCCGTGTGATCCAGGCCTGAACCAGTTCAGGGGTGGCAGCAACCCGGCATTCCGGACTTGCTTCTTTGAGGATGGCTATGTTCATCGCAAAACGGAATGGGGGTCCAGGGATGGAGTCAAATTAATCAACGTTGTCGTGAAGGTATCGGTTATCCGTTTTGAACAGGGGGGCACCCGAACCCAATGGTCTTTCCGTCACCGTTGTACGGCTCAAAGGTAGGTCCGAACTGGAAGCAGCAGGCGCTGGTTGATAACCCGCCCGGACATAGGCAGGCACTTTTTCCAATTCTTCCAGCGCAACATTCCCCCCAGAAATCAATGAATTCAGACTGCGCAGATTCTGAATGCGCTGGCGCGAGCGTGTTAAGACATCTTCTTCGGAAGGACCGCTCGCATAAACGGGCGATGGGTCCACCGAAGGCGTGGGAGAAGGAGCAGGCGCCGTATTGACAGGTTCCAAATCCGCTGCAGGGACGGCCGTGTTGATGGATGCTGTGATGGAGGCGCTGGATTCAATATTCACCGGTGCCAAGTCCCATTCAACCGGACCGTCGTATCCAAAGAATGGATTGACCTCGTCGTTCAACTCCGTTCCCGAAGCGCTCAAAGAGGCGACCGGTTCATCGTTCCGTTCGTTGCTAGATTCATCCGAAGCAAAAGGAGATGCAGCATCATCCAAATTCCAAACCCTGGTAAACAAATCAAGGGAACCCTGTTCAAAAGCCGGCCCTTGAGGCTCCGGGCTGGGCGTTGTTGGGGTCGGATCCGATCCGTTGTCCCCCTCATCGTCCATGTATTCATCGTCAATCAAGGTGAACATGGGCAGCGTCTCTTCCTCAACCGGGGCTTGTGCAGCAACCGGGGCTTGCTCAGCGACCGGGGCGTGTGCAGCAACCGGGGCTTGCTCAGCAACAACGGGCGCATCGAGCGTATGAATGACCACGGACGGTTTGTCGGTTGTGGATGGCTGCCACCCTGCACCCGACGAGCCAGTTGCCTTGCCGTAATCGCGGCGAGCATCCCCTTCGAATCCGGTGGCAATCAAGGTAACTCGAAGTGCATCTCCCAATTCATCGTCGGTGCAATTCCCCCAGATAACATCGGTCCCAGATCCTGCCTCGGTTTGGACATAATCGTTAATTTCTCCGATTTCGTCCAATCGAATAGGGTCATCATTCCCACTGCTCATATTAATCAAAATATTGCGGGCACCGGATATGTCGTTCTCGCTGAGCAAAGGAGAGGACAAGGCCAAGCGTACGGCCTCCAAGGCGCGGTTCTCACCGCTGGCCTGGCCAGAACCCATGACCGCTTTGCCACTCTGTTGCAAAACGGTTCGAACATCAGCAAAATCGACATTCACGTAACCGTCCACCGTAATAATTTCGGCAATGCCTTTGGCCGCAGAGGCCAAAACATCGTCCGCCTTGGCAAAGGCATCTTTAAATACCAGATTTCCAAACAGTTCGCGAACCTTGTCGTTGCTGATGACCAAGGTGGTATCACAAAAACGACGCAATTCTTTCAATCCATGTTCGGCCTGTTCCAGACGCTTCTTGCCCTCAAAAGAAAAAGGCAGGGTAACAATACCCACCGTCAAAATATCGAGAGCTCTGCAAGCTTCAGCCAAGACGGGGGCTGCACCGGTTCCGGTTCCACCACCCAATCCAGCCGTTATAAAGACCATTTTGGTTTCGCTGCCAATGAGTTCCTTGAATTCCTCCATGGTCTCCACGGCAGCCTGCCTCCCGATTTCGGGTTGATTGCCAGCGCCACGTCCTTCGGTTAAATGGGGACCCAATTGAAGGCGATTCCTCACCAGATTGCGTTCCAAGGCCTGGTAATCGGTGTTACAAACCAAAAAGTCCACGTCCTTGATGCCTTTCTGAAACATGTGATTGACGGCGTTTCCTCCGGCTCCACCGATACCGATCACTTTGATAATGGCACCGGGGTTGGATCCCAAACTGAACTGAAAATTGCTGAGTGGCGTCATAAAAGAATTTGAATTAAAGTGGCTATAAATTTATTTATCGTTTTTTGTTAAATACCAGAAAGTTCAATTAAAAATTATCCACGATGCGGATCGTTTTTGGAGCCTAATTCGGGGTCTATAAACAGGCCCGGTAAGGCTGATAGCAAGCGATCCAGCAATCCTTCGCGGACCGGCGTTCGAGCACTTTCATCATCGTTCCCGCTTTCAGGGATGGTCACGCTGTTTCCTGGTCCGTTCTTGGTTCTTTCATCGGCATCGATTTTGGCCAAGGAGGTCAAAACCAATCCACAAACCGTTGCATAAACCGGGGATTTGATGAGATCCGGTGCTTGGCTCAAATGCCCGTTGGAATCCCCAACGCAGGCCTCCATACCCGTCATCAACGAAAACAAATGCTTGATATTTTTCAAACGGGCACCGCCCCCGGTGAGGACAATCCCCGCGCTCAGTCTCTTTTCGTAACCAGAGCTACGGATCTCATACTGAACATGTTGAATGATTTCTTTGACCCGGGCGTTGATAATATTCGCCAAGGTTAGTAGGCTGATTTCTTTGGGATCTCGACCCCGGATGCCGGGAATTGAAACCACTTCATTGGCCATGCTTTCGTGGGCCAAGGCCGAACCAAAACGAACTTTGAGTGCTTCGGCCTGATCAAACAAAACCGAACAACCTTCCCGAATATCCTGGGTGATGATATTGCCACCCAAGGGAATCACCGCGGTATGACGAATGATGTTCTGATGAAAAATCGCAATATCCGTTGTGCCGCCTCCGATATCCACCAAAACCACTCCGGCATCCTTCTCGTCCTGGCCCAGGACCGCCTCTGCCGAAGCCAAAGGCTCAAGGGTCAATCCATTGATAAGCAAACCGGAAAGTTCAACGCAACGTTTGATGTTCATGATGGCTCCCACCGAACCGGTAATCACGTGGAACATACCCTCCAGGGTAATACCGCTCATGCCCGCCGGGTTGGTGATGTCTTTCTCGCCATCCACGGTATAATCCTGGGGCAAAACATGAATGATTTCATAACCAGCTTGTTGGGGAACTCGGTACATTTCCTGCAACAATCGATTCACATCCGCTTTGGATATCTCGGTTTCGCGGCTTTGGCGGGTCATCATATTGCGCTGTTGATGACTCCGAATGTGTTGACCTGCAATCCCCACATTGACAACGCGTATGTCTACGCCCGATCGTGCCGAAGCCTCCTCCACGGCTTGCTTGATGGACTGAACCGTCAATTCAATATTGGCCACCGTTCCGCGGTTCACCCCCTGTGAAACGGCGGAACCCATGCCCAGAATATCCACCTTGTTGTGTTCATTGCGCCGACCGACCACTGCGCAGATTTTGGTGGTCCCTATGTCCAGGCCGACTACAATTTCGGGATCGGGGGCAGGCTTGGCGGCCGGCTCCGGTGCCTTGCGGGGAGAAACAGCGTTCTTGAGGCTGGAAAAATTTAGCGACATACGATTTGATCTTTAAAAATGAGATTGATGTTATGAAAACGTGTGGGGAGCGAATCCGCTGGGGCCCAACGATAAAAAAGCGATAGTTTGTTCAACTTGGAGGCCAAGCCCATGGAAGTCCCCACCCAGATGCGCTGGCCGGAACGGGTTTGCAATTCCAACGAGGCCGAGTCCTCACCGGATAGCACATATTGGGTTACCTCCTGTCCTAGGATGGAATCATCCGCCAACGTTTGGTGGGAACGAAGGGCCAAAGCCAGTCCGGCATGCGATGAAGCCTTGCCTTGGGTCCAGTGACCGGGCACCGCCCCCAGAACCAAAGGCAGAGGCCAGGCAAAGCCAGGACTTAGGGGAATACCGCATCCGCGATCATCCAAATAATACCCCGGCCTGCCCACCGGCATGACCCTCATCAGGGGGCGACTCGATTCGACTTCCACCCTTAGGATGCAATCCAAACCAAGGCTAAGGTCCGCTCCGACCAGGGAGGGCTGGGATCTCAAAGCCTTTTCACGGTTCATGATCCCTCGAGGTGGTCGCTTCGCCTTCAAAGCCACCACCCTTGAAATTTCCCGTTCACTCAAGAGATGCATCCCATGGTGATCCCGGTAAACCACTGCGACTTTTTTGATTTTGGTGGCCTTTAGTTCGTTCTGGGCCCCCAGCCATACGACCGTCACCAAGCCCAACCCCAGGATACGGAGCAAGGCAAGGCGGACCGAGGCTCCCTGCAGCGAGCGAATTTGATTTCTAAGCGAAGAGATCACGGTCGTTGGTTGGGTTGGGGTTGGTGGGCGATTCCGATGATTGCGGACCCAGGGGCTTTGAAGAGAGGGAGGTCAGCGAATCTTCGGCCAGAATCCGAACCGAAAGGGCCTCCAGATACTGATCGATATCGCCGGCTCCGATGGTAACTACTAAATCCGAAGGATGTTCCAACACGTCCTGTATCCAATCAGGGCACAGGCCTTCGCTGATCGGTAAGCATCGATTTGGACAGGTCATATCCTTGGCAATCAATGAACTATCTACGCCGTTCATGGGCTTCTCGCGAGCGGCATACACCGGCAGCAACCAACATTCGTCCAAGGCCGAAAGGGAGCGGGCAAATTCCGATGCAAAGTCCCGGGTTCGGCTGTAGAGATGCGGTTGGAACAAACCCAAGATCCGGCTGTTGGGATGCATAAGACGCAAACCCCGGATGAGGGCATCAATTTCGCGGGGGTGATGGGCGTAATCGTCCACCAGCCAACGGCGTTTGCCACGGGCCACGTACTCGAACCTTCGCTTGATGCCTTTGAAATCCGCCATGGCCGGGGCGATGCTCTCCGGAGCCACCCCGCATTCCAAGGCAATGGTGATGGCCGCCAAAGCGTTTTCGATGTTATGCTGACCAGGTAGCATGCTGGGGATATCCTTGATGACGGTTTTGCCATGGTAATCAAACCAGAGATACCCCTCCGAAACCGCCACCTGAT
>Ga0315899_10008894_pt1 | contig 10767 bp, 8 predicted proteins | sample LakEriMetagenome_2_FD_203518 | JGI IMG/M metagenome (GOLD analysis project Ga0315899, IMG submission 203518) | Freshwater fungal communities from buoy surface, Lake Erie, Ohio, United States - Buoy 4 MA112 | ecosystem: Environmental > Aquatic > Freshwater > Lake | place: USA: Lake Erie, Ohio...
CGGTTCCTCGGAGCGGCCCGCAACATCGAGAACGGCGGGTCGCTGACCATCATCGCCACCGCGATGGTGGAGACCGGTTCCACCGGTGACACGGTCATCTTCGAAGAGTTCAAGGGCACTGGCAACAGCGAGATTATTCTTGATCGCAAGGTCGCGGATAAGCGAGTGTTCCCGTCAATCGACATCACGCGTTCCGGAACCCGTAAGGAAGAATTGCTCGTTCCCGCGGATATCCTGAAGAAGATGTATGTTCTGCGACGTATCTTGAATCCGATGGGCACAGTGGATGCGATCGAGTTTCTTCTCGGGAAACTGCGAGAAACGCCGAAGGGCAATTCCACTTTCTTCGATTCGATGAATACGTAGCCGCGGGATGTCTCCGACGGGTGGAGATGCGGGATGTCGGATACGATTTTCGCCCAATCCACGCCGGCGATAAAATCCGCTGTTGCGATTTTTCGTGTCAGCGGCCCGCGCGCCAGGGATGTTGGTCAGATTCTGACCGGCAAGGATCTTCGCCCGCGCGTCGCCCATTTAGTCGAGTTAAGACGGCCAGAATCCCAAGAGCTTCTAGATGTAGGGCTGGGGATTTTTTTTAGCGGACCCGCCAGCTTCACCGGAGAGGACGTGCTCGAATTGCACACTCACGGAGGCGCGGCGATCTGTAGGGAATTGATCGACGAACTGGGCAAAATTCTAGGCCTGCGGTTGGCTGAGCCCGGGGAATTCACTCGCCGCGCGTTTTTGAACGACAAAGTCGATATCGGCTCCGTCGAGGCGCTCGCTGATCTTATTGACGCCGATACGCGCCACCAACATCGACAAGCCATTCATCGCATGGTCGGGGGCTTTATCGATCAGTTCGAAGAATGGCGGAACAAGTTGCTTCAAATCCGCAGCCTGATCGAAGCGAGCCTTGATTTTAGCGATGAAGGAGACTTGCGACACGATCTCGAGGCGGAGGCTTGCGGCGAACTCAAGGTGTTGCGCGCGACCATTGGCGAATCGATCCGCTCCACCGAGCGCTATCGTTCGATTCGGAACGGGTTCAATATTTTGATCGCCGGGCCGCCTAACGCAGGCAAGTCCACTTTGATGAATGCGCTTGGAAAAAGGCGCGTGTCGATCGTCTCGGACATGCCTGGGACAACGCGGGACCTCGTCGAAGTCAAAGTCGAGATTGATGGCTATCCCATTGTTTTTATAGATAGCGCTGGTATCCGTGAAACCGATGACCGGGTTGAGCGAGAAGGGGTGAATCTCGCTTTGGAGCGGTCTTTGACCTGCGATCTGATCCTATGGCTTGGAGATGATTCGGGATTGGATGATTTCAGAGAAGCGACCGCTGAGATCTTTAAAATATCCGCCAAATGCGACGTCCTTCCCTTTCAAGCCGACCGATTGAACATATCGGCCGTCACCGGTGAGGGTATGGACGACTTGTTGGCGGCGATCCTTGGGAAGGCTAAAGTATTTCTTGGTGACGGCGAATGCAGGTCAGTTCTGCACGCCCGCCAATTGTTAGCGGCCAGATCGATTGATCGGTCCTTGCAAACCGCAATCGACAATCTGGATTTGGGATTTTCCGAGTTATGCGCCGAGGAATTGTTGAATGCGGGTTCGCATTTCTCCCTCGTCGGAGAAGAAATCACTCAGGACAATGTGCTTGACGAGATATTCGCAAGGTTCTGTCTAGGGAAGTGATTTGTTTCACGTGAAACAAAAGAGAGATCCAGCGTGAGCAAGTTTGATGTCGTGGTGATCGGCGGAGGTCATGCGGGATGCGAAGCAGCGGCAGCCGCGGCTCGCATGGGCGCTAGGACCGCGCTCGTCACTCAAAAGGCGTCCACGATCGGGGAAATGTCCTGCAATCCAGCAATCGGCGGAATCGGGAAGGGGCATCTCGTCAGGGAGATTGACGCGCTCGACGGGCTCATGGGCCGTGTAGCCGACAAGGCCGCGATTCAGTTTCGGATGCTCAATCGGTCCAAAGGTCCAGCGGTCTGGGGGCCGCGAGTTCAAGCCGATCGGTCTTTGTATAGAGCAGCAATGCAGGAGGCGGTCGCCAGTACGCAGGGGCTGGAGGTCATCGAAGGCGAAGCGAGTTCGATTGAAGTCGGCGCCGAGAGAATAGCGGCTGTAACGTTGAACGATGGATGCAGGCTCGCCTGTGGGGCTGTCGTGGTGACGACGGGCACATTTCTTTCGGGAGTGCTGCATGTCGGACAGAAGCAATCTTCAGGAGGGCGCCATGGAGACGCCGCATCCTTGGATCTGGCGGGCTCCCTAAAGCATTTCGGGTTCCAGCTGGGGCGATTGAAAACCGGTACGCCAGCGAGACTGGATGGAACATCGATAAAATGGTCGCGACTGGAAGCGCAATTCGGCGATTCGGAACCGGAACCATTATCAATGCTTGGCGGCTCGGTCGCGCCGCCCCAGGCGCCTTGCTATGTGACCTGGACCAATCCCGAAACCCATAAAGTCATTTCTAGCAATCTACACCGCTCTCCGATGTTCGGGGGCGCTATTTCGGGCGTGGGACCGCGTTACTGCCCGTCTGTGGAAGATAAGGTTCACAGATTCGCTGATCGTGATCGACATCAGATTTATCTTGAGCCGGAAGGTCTCGACAGCTTAAGCGTCTATCCGAACGGGATCTCGACGTCTTTGCCGGAAGAGGTGCAGCTCGACTTCATCAGAACGATTGAAGGCTTGGAGAATGTGAGAATTCTCCGGTACGGATACGCCATTGAATATGATTACGTCGATCCAAGGTCTCTGACGCGGAGCCTTGAGGCAAAGCATATCAAGGGACTTTTCCTTGCCGGCCAGATCAATGGAACCACCGGCTATGAAGAAGCGGCGGCCCAGGGGGTCTATGCTGGGATCAATGCGGCGATCTCTGCGGGTGGCGGTGAGGCCTTCTTTCTATCGCGCGCTTCCAGCTATATTGGCGTCCTAGTGGACGATCTTGTTTCGCGTGGGGTGAGCGAGCCCTACCGGATGTTCACGTCTCGGGCGGAATACAGGCTCAGTCTCAGGGTCGATAACGCCGACATGCGCCTCACGCCGCTTGGGATTCAAATCGGTTGTGTCGGAGCCCAAAGAACGCAGCACTTTGTGAGCTTGGCGCAAGAGCTTCAGGACGCGCGACGTTTGCTTGACGAATTTGTCGTTACCCCGACCATGGCGCGCAGCTTTGGTCTGCCGGTGAATCTCGACGGATCTCGACGATCCTTGTTTGAAGTTCTTGGCCGCTCCGGCGTTCGTTTTGAACATCTCATTCCGATCATTCCGGAGTTGAATGCGACGCCGGCTCCGATTCGGAAACGTATTGAAAACGACGCGATGTATGCAGTTTATGTCGATCGGCAGGCGTCCGAGATCGAATCGGGGAAAAGTGACGAACAAATGCGGTTTCCGCCCGATTTTCCTTTCACGGAAGTGCCCGGCCTATCCAATGAGCTCCGCCAGAAACTTCTGAAAGCGAAGCCAGAAAGCCTAGGCCAGGCGAAGCGCATGGAGGGCATGACGCCGGCGGGGATCACCTTGCTGAGGGCCGCCCTACGACAAAAAAGGCCGCTAGCCAGGCTCGAAGGCTGAGTGCTGATGCCGATCCGCAGCTGGGAAGAATATTGCGAACGGGAAAGTGTTTCACGTGAAACACTTTTAGCTTTGCAGGTCTATCATCGCCTGCTGCGCGACTGGTCGTCGACGCTCAATCTTGTCGCCCCCAAGACGCTTGATGACGTCTGGATCCGCCATTTCGCCGATAGTCTTCAATTGAGAAAATTCATCGCTGACGCCACGACGGTCGTTGACTTGGGCTCGGGCGCAGGTTTCCCGGGCCTGGTCCTGGCCGTTGCGGCCATCGGCGCCGGGGTGACCTTCCATCTTGTCGAGTCCGACCAGCGGAAATGCGCCTTCCTGAGGGCCGTGGTTCTCGAGACAGGCGCCAATGTGAAAATATATCCAGCCCGCATCGAGCATGTCATCAGTGAATTACCCACCGCTGGAGCTGTGACGGCGCGCGCGCTTAAGTCCCTCGATGAGCTTGTAAAACTCTCGGCCCCGCTCATCGATGCGGGGGCGCTGGGCGTGTTTCCGAAGGGCCGAGACTATGCGGATGAATTGACCTTGGCCCAGGCGCGGAGTAACTATTCTTTTGCGTGTTCCGAGAGCTTAACAAGTCAGGACTCGAGGATCGTGATCGTTCGATCCTTCAATGTTCGCGTTTCCTCAACGGGTAAGGTTGAATAGATGAGGGTCATCGTCCTCGCCAATCAAAAGGGTGGAGTTGGTAAGACAACGACCACAATCAACCTTGGCACCGCTCTGGCCGCGATAGGCGAGAAGGTCCTGATCGTCGATCTCGACCCGCAAGGGAACGCGTCCACGGGTCTCGGGATTGATCGACGCAGCCGAACGATTTCCACCTATGACGTGATCAAGGGAGAAAGTTCTCTCTTTAAGGCCGCGCGTTCCACGGCTGTTCCGCGCCTGTTCGTCGCGCCGTCCACATTGGATCTGCTGGGCGTTGAACTTGAAATCGCGCATGAGAAAGATCGAAATTTCAGGATGAGGGCGGCCGTTCAGGCGCTGGCTCACGATTCCAGCGCTGACCCGTTCACTTATGTTCTCTTCGATTGCCCGCCGTCGCTAAATTTGCTGACGATCAATGCATTGGCGGCATCCCATAGCGTGCTTGTGCCCCTGCAATGCGAATTCTTCGCTCTGGAAGGCTTGTCCCAGCTCCTGTCCACGATCGAAGAGGTCAAGCGCTCGCTCAATCCGACGCTCACGATCCATGGCGTCGTTCTGACGATGTATGATCCTCGAAACAATCTGGCCACGCAGGTCGCCGCCGACGTTCGCGAGTTCTTGGGCGATCAGGTGTATGACACGATCATTCCTCGGAATGTTCGCGTTTCCGAGGCGCCGTCGCATGGAAAGCCAGTCTTGCTTTACGACCTCAAATGCAGCGGGAGCCAGGCCTATTTGAAGCTCGCTTCTGAAATGATCCAGCGGGAGAGGCGGCTTCGCGCTGCTTGAATAACATGTCAGAAGAGAATCGCCCTCGGCTTGGTCGCGGACTGGCCAGCCTGCTTGGAGACGTGGCGTCAACCGCTGCGGCTCAGCAGGGCTTGAAACGCGTTCCTATTGAACTGATAAAGCCGAATCCACGAAATCCACGTCGCACATTCGTTGAGGGCGATCTCGCCGATCTTGTCCAATCGATCAAGCAGCGCGGAATCATTCAGCCGATCATTGTGCGCAAGCACACGGTCGATAGTAACGCCTTCGAGCTCATAGCCGGGGAACGCCGGTGGCGAGCCGCACAACGCGCCGGGCTGCACGAAATCCCTGTCGTTGTGATCGAGGCGACTGAGAAGGAATCTCTTGAGCTCGCGATTATTGAGAATGTTCAGCGCGCTGATCTGAACCCTATTGAGGAGGCGCTCGGATACGAACAATTGCTCAATGATTTTGGTTATTCCCAATCTGATCTCGCCTCCGCGATCGGAAAGAGCCGTAGCTACCTCGCGAATAGTTTAAGGCTGCTCAAACTCCCCGACGAGGCTCGAAAGCTCGTGGCGGACGGCGTGCTCTCCGCTGGACATGCCAGAGCCCTTCTCTCCGTGGAAAATCCGGATGAAACGGCGCGTCTTGCTGTCGAGAAGGGTTTAAGCGTCCGAGAGGTGGAGAAGCTCGCTCAGGCGAATAAGCGCTCTCAAGAGCAAGGCGCTGGAGAAGCCAGTCCCTCCGATCCCAATACGCGAGCCCTGGAAAAAGAATTAACCGATAGTCTTGGGCTGCCGGTCAGTTTGCGGGTCCAAGGGGAAAAAGGAAGCATCTCCGTTTCTTTCAACAGCTTCGATCAACTCGACTTGATCCTCAACAAGTTGCGCTAGACGGGCCGGCCGGCGGAATAGGCGATGCTGAGAAGCGCTCGTGACACTGTTTCATGCTGCAGTCTTGGCTCTCTCCTCACCGTCGAGACCGCTTCCTGCAGCTTTTGAAGTTGGGCGACCAGCCCGCGAGCGCTCCACTTTCGCAATTGATTGAGGATCGCCGCTCTTCGCGGCCCAAATGAACGCGGAAAGCGTTCAATCGCCTGATCTGCGCTCTTTCCGCTTTCTATCTCCAGACATGCGCTCAGCAAGCTCAGACAATGCGCGATCGAGAGGCTCAGAAGGACGTTGGCCTCCGTATGTTTGAAGGACTTCTGCACTTCTTCGGAAATCTCGTTCCGCCCGCCCTCAAACGCGGTGAAGATCACCTCGTCAAAGCTCCAACTCGCAGCGTCGGAGACGATGTCAGAAACGTCTGCAACATCGACTTTTCCGCTATCGCGACAATAAAGCGCAAGCTTTTCGATTTCGCTTCGCGTCAGCAGCCTGTCTCCGCCTAGCGAGTTCATCAGAAGAGCCCGCGCGGCGGGCGATATGACCACGCCCATGCGCTCAGATTCTTCATCAAGCAGGAGTGATATTTCGCGCGGCCCGTCGGGCCAGCATTCGATGACGGCCGCTCTGCTGGATTTCGAGCATAGTTTTTTCAGCACGGAATCCGCTTTCAAGGCGCCGGCCTCGATGAGAATTTTATTCTCAATCGACTCCAGTTCGAGAACTTGGCCCAGCCCCTTTGAGAAATTTTTACCGCCGGCTGAAATCCAGATAAGGCGTCGATCGCCAAAGAGGCTGATCGATAAAGCCTCGTCAGCAAGCCTCTTTTCGTCTCCCGATAGAGTGTCGCCGTCAAATTTGAGAACTTGAAAGGCTTCAAGTTTCAGGCCGACGATGGCCTTTACGAGCGCCTCGCAACGTTCCGAGACCAAGCCCGTGTCAGCGCCACAAACGAGAAAGACCGAAATCGACGTCGGCGGGCTCTTCAAGAATTGATGAACATCTTGTCGTTTGACGTCGACCACGTTCGTTACCTGTGAGCGGAAAGATCGGAGATCAGCTTCAATCGGATTTGCTCCGCCAATGACCGGGCCGCCTTTATCTCCGCGTCTCGTCCGGCGCGTATATTCGAATATCGCTGGCTCGTTCGATCATAGCTGATGAGCGTGAAGGCGACGCCCGACGCAATCACGTTCTCTGACGAGATGGGCTTCAGCTTATATTCAGCGTCCACCATGAAGCTTGCCGCTGACGCTCGTCCGCTGACCGTGTCGATGACGGGGGTTTGCACGCGCTGAACCAGATTAATCTGCAATCTATATTGGGTAGATGGGTTCGCGCTTCCCGTTCCCAATAAAAACGAAAGCTCGTTGCCTAAATAATGTCCCATGCGATCAGGGATGGGCTCAACGCGAATTGACTCAAGCTCGCTTCTCAGGCGCTCGCCGCCCGCCCCCGCGAGCAGAGGTTTGAAACAGCCGCCAAGAAGCCCGACCAGAACCAACAAGGATCCGGTTCGTAGATGTTTAGATGACCACATTGATGATTCTCTGTGGGACAATGATGACCTTCTTCACTTTCGCGTCGCCGATGATCTTGCGAACGGATTCAAGCGCGAGAGTTTGGGCCTCTAGCTCGGCTGCGTCAATGTCGCGAGGCGCCAGTATTTCCGCGCGTTTCTTTCCGTTCACCTGGATTGGAATGAGAACAGCCTCATCTTGCGCAAGAACTGGATCGAAAGATGGCCAGCTTGCGTCGGTGAGCCTCGCTTCATGACCAAGACGCTCCCAGCATTCAGAAGCCAGATGCGGCATGATCGGGCCCAGCATGGCTAATAGAAAATCCGTCGCTTCTCGGAACGCCTCGACCACGTCTCTCGTGGGGGCGCTTTCCAATGATGAAATCTTCTGGTTCAGGAAATTCGCAAGCTTCCTGATCTCCGCAACGGCCGTATTGAAGCGCAGCTTTTCATAATGCTGCTCCGTGCGGGCCAAGGCTCCGTGCGCAAACCGTCGCACCTCCAGAGGATTCAAGTCGCAAGCTTCGGCGCCCGATGACGGCTCCATGCTCGCGACATTTCCCACCAACCTCCAAAGCTGTTGCGTGAAACGCGCGGCGCCCTGCACGCCTTCCTCGCTCCATATCACGTCGCGATCCGGCGGAGAGTCCGAGAGCACGAACAGGCGAGCGGTGTCGGCTCCGTAATCAATCATGATGTCGTCCGGATCGACGACATTCTTCTTGGACTTGGACATCTTTTCGATTGCGCCGATCTTGATCGGCGCGCCGTCATGCTTTGCTTTCGCCCGCCGCGCATCTCCGGCGCCTTCGATGATCACGTCACCGGGCAGAACCCAATTCCCGGAAGAATCGGAATAGGTCTCGTGAACCACCATGCCTTGCGTGAAAAGTCCTTCGAAGGGCTCCGACAGAGCCACATGGCCGGTCAGTTTCATCGCCCGCGTGAAGAACCGCGAGTAGAGAAGATGCAGGACGGCATGTTCGATGCCGCCGATATATTGATTGACGGGCAGCCACGCATCCACCGCCGAACGCGTCGTGGGAGAGCTGACGTTTTGAGGGTCCGTGAAGCGCGCGAAGTACCACGATGAATCGACGAATGTGTCCATCGTGTCCGTTTCTCGCACCGCCTTCTGTCCGCATTGCGGGCAATCGACGGATTTCCAATGATCGTGCCGGTCCAGAGGGTTTCCCGGTCGATCAAAACTGACGTCGTTGGGAAGCTCAACGGGCAGTTGATCGTCCGGCACGGGGACCGTTCCGCAGCTGTCGCATTTGATGATCGGGATGGGACATCCCCAATATCGTTGGCGCGAAATTCCCCAGTCACGCAGCCGGAAGTTCACTTGACGTTGGCCCTGGGGAGCTCCCTTCAACGATTGCCCTTCAAGGCGCGTGGCGGCTTCGTTCCAAGCTTCGTCGCTGCTGAGGCCATCAAGGAAGCGCGAATTGATCATCGTTCCTGGGCCGTCGAACGCTGTTTCGACGATCTGAAACGTCTCGGGAGCTTGTCCCGCCGGACACACCACCGGCGTGTTGCCGAGATCATATTTGAGCGCGAAATCCAGATCGCGCTGGTCATGCGCCGGGCATCCGAAAATCGCTCCCGTCCCATATTCCATGAGAACGAAGTTTGCGATGAAGATGGGAATGCGGATTTCGGGATCGAACGGGTGAATCGCGCTCAGTCCAGTGTCGAAGCCTTTTTTCTCCGCCGTTTCCAAGGCGGCGAGCGAAGTTCCGCTCTTGCGGCACTCCTCGATAAAACTGGCCGCTCTTTGATCGGCCTTTGCGATCTCCGCTGCGATCGGATGATCGTGGGCGATCGCGACGAATTTGGCGCCGAACAGCGTATCGGGTCGCGTGGTGTAGACCGAAAGCTCGGAATAAGAACTCGCTCCCGTCATTTCGAAGCGGATGAGCATGCCTTCCGATTTGCCGATCCAATTCTTCTGCATCAGCCGAACCTTTTCGGGCCACCGATGCAATCCTTCCAGGGATTCGCGCAGGTCGTCTGCGAACTGCGTTATTTTAAAGAACCATTGGGTCAGTTCTCGTTGCTCGACGACCGCGCCCGATCGCCAACCTTTGCCGTCTATCACTTGCTCGTTGGCGAGAACGGTTTGATCGACCGGGTCCCAATTCACCTTCGCTTTTTTGCGATAGACGAGGCCGGCGCTGTAAAAATCCAGAAACATCTTCTGCTGATGCTTGTAATACGAGGCATCGCAGGTCGCTATTTCCCGGCCCCAATCAATTGAAAGCCCCATCGCCTTGAGCTGCGTTCGCATGGAGGCGATGTTGCGATGCGTCCATTCGGCGGGATGGACCTTGTTTTGCATCGCCGCGTTTTCCGCAGGCATTCCGAACGCATCCCACCCCATCGGGTGGAGCACGTTCATTCCCTTCGCCCTCTTGAAGCGCGCGACGACGTCGCCCATCGCGTAGTTTCGGACGTGCCCCATATGAATTCGGCCAGAGGGGTACGGAAACATTTCGAGCACATAATATTTGGGCCGCGGGTCCTCGTTGCGGGTAGAGAAGGTGTTCTCAGACTCCCAGATTTCCTGCCACTTCGCCTCAACTTCGCGCGGATTGTACCGTTCGGAGAGCATCTCGATCCATTGCCCAAGCACGTTGAAAAGATGCCTTGCAATGAGCATTATTATTCGACGTGGTCAATCTTGGACGGCGCTGCCGACGCCCTTCAGGAACGGGGTCTTATACGCATGAATATGAGTGAAAATCGCGTCTCCGACGCGCCGACGAACGAGGAAAGCGCGGCCCAGCGGCTTCGGGCGATTTATGACGTCGTTCACCGATGCGAGCGGCTCGCCGGTCGGCCTTCAGGCGCCGTCACGTTGACCGCCGTCACAAAGCAACGAAGCGTGGAGCAAATCTCCGCCTTGATCTTCGCCGGACAAACCACTTTCGGCGAGAACCGGGTTCAGGAGGCTAAACAGAAATGGCCCGCGCTGAAGGCCGCCCATCCCGATCTGAAGCTAAGATTGATTGGTCCCTTGCAGACAAACAAGGTGAGAGACGCCTGTTCGCTCTTCGACGCCATTGAGACCCTCGACAGGGAGCCGCTGGCTGAGGCGCTGGCGAAAGAATTCTCACGATCGGGCGTTTCTTGTGAAGTTTACGTTCAAGTCAACGTCGGTGACGAGCCCCAGAAATCCGGCGTCGCGCTGGGGGACGCCGATCGCTTCATCGAGCGCTGCATCAAGGAATTCGGCATAACGGTCGCCGGGTTGATGTGCATTCCCCCGGTCGGACGGCAAGCCTCTCCCTATTTCGCGCTATTGGCCGCGATCGCCTCCAGACATGGAATCGC
>Ga0315899_10008895_pt1 | contig 10766 bp, 11 predicted proteins | sample LakEriMetagenome_2_FD_203518 | JGI IMG/M metagenome (GOLD analysis project Ga0315899, IMG submission 203518) | Freshwater fungal communities from buoy surface, Lake Erie, Ohio, United States - Buoy 4 MA112 | ecosystem: Environmental > Aquatic > Freshwater > Lake | place: USA: Lake Erie, Ohio...
GCGCGTGTGAGAAGGGAAAGCCAAAACGCCCCCTTTTTCACACATCTGATGTGCCTATTGCCACCTGTCTGCTCGCGCGCGCGCAAGCGACATTTGCGACAAACTGCCGGGCCACTGGGTCGCCGCCACTTTGCGCGCGCAAATCGCTGGCGCGCGTGGTCAACCCTTCTCTGCCACCTCCTCGGCATCGCCCGCATCAGCATGTACATGATCGCGGATCAGCTTGAGGGTAATGTCCAAGAGATATGCTTGCAGGACCTCGTTCAGCTGTAAGAATTCCGGCCATAGGATTTGGTCCGAGAAGGCGCGTGGCAGACGCACCATGATCGTGCTGCGCTTCTGCCGCGGACGGCGATAAGGGCGTAGCCCGTACCGGCGGCATAGGGCGATGAACAGATGTTGCGCCTATTGATCCTGGATCGAGAATTGCATCTCGACCGGCTGTTCGCTGCGCTGGATCTCAGCGAGGCGCGCCCTGACACGCAGCATCGCAGCCTCTGCCGCGTCGCGCTCACCGGGCGTCGCCGCACCTGCGAACAGCGCCTCAATTTTGCGCAGCTTTTCGCGGAGGGCCGTGTCCTGCACAGTGACCTACTGATGTTGTGGGATGGACGACGGCATCACCCGATGGCGGCGCTGTCAATACTGGATTCTATCGCACCAATGCAGCGCCGGTTTTTGACGCTTTGTTACACTAAAGCCCGTTGCACTGTGGAATCCGAATGTCGTAGATTCCTGACAACCTTGAGATGATGCTGTAACTGCGGCCGTCGCCAGGTCGAGGCCATGGTTCCTTCCTGGCGATTTTGTATGCGGGGAGCAAACGCGCGCGACATCGCTAGCGCTAGGCGGAAATTATGGGTTGCAGTTTGCAGCATCGCGCCGTGAATTCAATGACTTGGGTGCAAACCTAAGCCCTTCAGGTTTGCACCTAGTTCACACCTATCCGCGCCCTCAGCATCGCCCAACCCTTCCCGGACACCCCCCATGACGCTTCCCTGGATGGCCGAGCGGATCCAACTCCGTGCTATTGCCTCGCTGCGCCCGCATGCAGGTAATGCGCGCGTGCATGACGCAGGAATCGGCATTAGGCTTTATGATCACGCTAGGCGCTTCATTTTCGCAGGGTCAGCATCATCCCAAACACTCTCCGGCATGGGCAGGCCCGCGAAAACTTCCGGCCCCAGTGGTTGATCCGGCGCAATGCCCAAGCCTTCCAGCACCCACATCAATTGCCGCGAATGCTGCCCCGCATGCCAAACCGTGCGTTCCATGAATTCATGCATGGTCTGTTCGCCATAATAGACATCAGCGCGCGCCGACCAATCCCGCGTGCGGCCCGGGCCGTCAAACCAATCCGACATGCGCCGGCGCATTTCTTCGCAATAGGCGACCAGCTTTTCGCGCGTGGCATCCTTTTCTTCCGGGACGCGCATATAGCTATCGAAGGTCAGTGGAATGCCATTTTCATGTTCAAGGAAGGCATCCGCGATATTGGCGATATGCCAGCCAAGTTGCGCGAAGGAACGCGGGCGCTTGGGCAGCATTTGCGCCAGCGCCGAATCAGGCATTTGCGCCAGAAACCGCGCGCTGCCCGCCAATACCGCATCCAACCGGCGGCGCATTTCGTCCACCGGCAGCATGCGCTGTTCGCCGAGCGTGATGTCGCAAAGCTTGGCGATATCGCGCAGCACCTGGCCATTTGCCCATGCATCGCCGCGCGTGACAATCGGCACTTGCCTTAGGCCAAAGCGCGCAAGTTCATCATACGCGCCTTCATCTTCCAGCACATTTCTGGAAATGAAGGGCACGCCGTGACGCGTCAGAAATTCCTTGGTTCTCAGGCAGGAAGAACACCCAGTCATCCAATAGACGCGAATGGCTTCATCCGGTGCGGTGATATTGTTCATGGGTATTCTCCCTCAGTCATTGCGTTTGGCGAGATTGGCAAGATACTGGATCACTTCCTCGCGCCCGACAACATCGCCGTATTTCGCGTTGATGTCGAATAGATTGGCGTCATGCGGGCCATCATGCCGATCGCCCACACATTCGCGCGGCACGATGACGCGGTAGCCATGTTGCACCCCATCCAGCGCGCCGGCGCGGACGCAGCCACTGGTCGAACAGCCGGCCAGGATCAACGTATCAACCCCAAGGGTCGCCAGCATGGGGGCAAGCGGTGTGCCGAAGAAGGGGCTTGGGTATTGCTTAACGATGACCACTTCCTCGGCAAGCGGCGCCACTTTCGGGTCTATTTCAGCAAGCGGCTCACCCGGCACCAGGTTGCGCAGCGCGGGCACTTTCCGCACGAACCAACCGCCATCCGCGCCAGAAGGATGATACATCACCTTGGTATGGATCACCGGGATGCCTGCCGCGCGCGCGGCTTGCAGCAGCGGCACCGTATCGGCCACAGCACGCACAACGCCTTCAGCGAAAAAGGGCGAGCCCGGCGTGGTATAGGCAAGGGTGAAATCAATCACCACCACGGCCGGGTTTCGCCCGAAGCCGACCTTACCATCGAAAACGCCCGTATAATTGTCTTCACGAGAGAGCGACATCGGCGATACTCCTTAGTTTTCTTCGGGGAAATGACAGGCGGCGAAATGCTGCGCGCTGCCTGAAGGCGTAAGCGCGGGATCTTCCGTCACGCAAGCCTGGGGCAAACGCGTGCCGGCCGCCGCCACTGTCTCACCACCACGCGCGGCAATGATGCGCGCGCGCGGGCAACGTGGGTGAAACCGACAGCCGGTGGGCAAGGCGGCGGCTGAACCGATCTCCCCAATCGGGCGGATGCGTTCGCGCGTTCTCTCGCGCACCGGGTCCGCATGCGGTACGGCGGATAGAAGCGAAACTGTATAGGGATGGTGCGGCGTGCGATACAGCGCGTCTCGTGGTGCGATTTCCACAATGCGCCCCAGATACATCACCGCCACGCGATCACTGACATGCCGCACCACGGCCAAATCATGCGCGATGAATAGGTATGAAACTGATGAGCGCGCCTGGATTTCCGCCAGAAGATTGAGGATTTGCGCCTGCACGGACACATCGAGCGCCGAGACCGGCTCATCCAACACCACCAGCGCCGGATCTAGCGCAATGGCGCGCGCAATGCCGATGCGTTGGCGTTGCCCGCCAGAAAACTCATGCGGATAGCGCCCCGCCATGGCCGACCGCAGCCCGACCAGGGACAGCAAGGCGGCCACACGTTCACGCGCCTCGGCGCGCGACATGCCCTGGGTTTTCATCGGCTCCGCGATGATCTGCCCCGCCGTCATGCGCGGATCGAGCGAACCATAGGGGTCCTGAAAGACCATTTGCATGCGCGGGCGCATGGCGCGCAATTCGCTGGCAGAAGCGCGCAGCACATCCCGCCCTTCAAATTGCAGCCGGCCGCTACTTGGTTCAATCAGGCGCAGCACCAGGCGGCCAAGAGTGGATTTCCCGCTGCCGGTTTCCCCCACCAGGCCCAGCGTCTCACCGGTGGCGAGGCTGAAGGAAACACCATCCACGGCGCGTGTCGTGGCGCGCTTGGCGCCAAGCAGGCTGGCGCCTCCGCCAAAACTCTTGCGTAGGTCTTCAACTTCCAGAAGCGCGGTCATGGCGCGGCCTCAAGCATTCCTGCCCTATGGCAGGCGACCGCGTGGTGATCTGCGGTCAGGCTCGGGCGTTCGCGCAGGCAGCCATTATCTTCGCTCACGGCAAAACAGCGCGGCGCAAAGGCGCAACCCACTGGCCGCCGCGCAGGATCGGGCGGCGCACCGGAAATTGGCGCAAGTTTTGTGCCGGTGGGCGATTCAAGATCGGGGATGCTACGAAACAACGATATTGTGTAGGGATGTCGGGGTGCGCGAAACACTTCCTCAACCGTGCCGGTTTCTACCACGCGCCCGGCATACATCACCGCAACGCGATCCGCCTGCCGCGCCACCACGCCAAGATCATGCGTGATCAGCACCATCGCCATGCCATCCGCCTGGCGCAGATCCGTAAGCAGATCGAGAACTTGCGCCTGCACTGTCACATCCAACGCGGTGGTCGGTTCATCGGCGATCAACACGCGCGGGCCGAGCGCAATCGCCATCGCAATCAACACACGCTGACGCATGCCGCCGGAAAACTGATGCGGATAATCATCCACGCGCCGCGCCGGATCAGGAATTTGTACGCGCGCCAGCAGTTCAACCGCCCTGTCCCGCGCTGCGCGCCGGGTGATGGACAGATGGGCGCGCAATACCTCGGTGATCTGATCGCCAATGCGGAATACGGGGTTCAGCCCCGTCAGCGGGTCCTGGAATACCATGCCGATGCGCGCACCGCGGCGCCGGCGCAAATCCTCCGGCGAGAGTTGCAATAAGTCCTCACCTTCCAGTAGCGCCTGGCCGGCGATCACGCGGCCTGGCTTTGGCAAAAGGCCAAGCGCCGAAGTGAAGGTCACTGTCTTGCCGGAGCCACTTTCACCCACAATGGCTAGTGTTTCGCCCGCGCGCACTTGTAGCGACACATCTTCAACCAGGCGCACTGGGCCGGCCTCGCCCGGCACGGCGGCGGTCAGGTTCCGCAATTCGAACATCGTGTTCATAGCAGCTTGCCCGTATTGCGGCGCATTTGCGGGTCCAACGTATCGCGCAGCCCATCGCCCAACAGATTCAGCACAATCACGGTAAAGGCGATGCAGAGCCCGGCAGAGAGCGAAATCAGCGGATTGGTGGTGATGGCAGTCTGGCCTTCCGCAATCACGTTGCCCCAGGTTGGCGTGGGCGGCTGCACACCAAGCCCCAGAAAGGACAGCCCCGCTTCCGCCAAAATAGCCGTGGCGGCGCTCACGGTTGCTACCACAATCACCGGCGGCAGCGCATTCGGAATCACGTGGCGGATGATGATGGTCCAGGTGGAAAGCCCAATGGCACGCGATGCTTCAATGAAAGGCCGCGGACGAATGGTCAGCACGACCGAACGCATCACCGCCGCAACACGCGGCGTGTAGGCAATGGCAACCGCGATGATGATGGAATCAAGCGTGTTGCCGCGTGCCGCGACCAGCGCCAGCGCCAAAAGAAAGGAGGGAAAAGCGAGCAGGATATCAATAATGGCAACCAGCGCGCGTTCCAAAAAGCCGCCCGCATAGCCCGCAATGGCGCCCAGCAGCGTGCCGACAGAAAGTGAGATCAGCACAACGAAGAACCCGACTTGCAGCGAAACCTGCGCACCATGGATCAAGCGGGAAAGCACGCAACGGCCGAATTGATCCGTCCCCAACCAATAGGTGGCCGAAGGCTGCGCCAGCGTATTCATCAAATCCGTACGCGTTGGCGAATGCGGGGATAGCCACGGCGCAAATACGGCGATGAAGACCAGTAACGCGATTCCAATCGCCCCAATCATGAAGCCCGGATGCCGTAGATAGCGCCTGCGTGTGGCGCGCTTGCGTGCGGCATTGTCTTCCAGCGCTTCCTCGGCTTCGGTCATCACTGTCATGTGCGTCGCAGCCTTGGATCTATCGCGCCATAAATCAGGTCAAGTGCAGTATTCAGCAGCACCACCGCCGCCGCCAATACCAGAACACCCGCCTGCACCAGCTGGTAATCGCGCGACAAAATCGCCTTGAGAATGGTGGAACCAAGCCCGGGCCGGCTAAAGACTGCCTCCACCAAAATCGCATTGCCCAAGGACCACGCGAAGGTCACACCGATCACCGCCAGCACCGGGATCAATGCATTGCGAAAGGCAAGATGCCAGACAATGCGCCGTTCCGGCACACCCATGGCGCGTGCTACGCGAATGTGATCCTGGCCCAGAATTTCCAGCATGGCAGAGCGCGTCAGCCGCGCGATATAGGCCGCAACCGAAAGCCCCAAAACCAACGCAGGCAAAGCCAAATGATGCAGTCCCTTCCAGAAGCCTGGTTCACTCGTCGCGCCCAGCGCCGGGAAAAGACCAAACGCATGCGATAGCGTCAGGATCGCGACCAGGCCAAGCCAGAACACTGGAAAGGAAATGCCGCCCAAGGCCAGCAACATCACGGCAAGATCAACCGCGCTACCTTGGCGCACCGCGGCGATAATGCCCAAAGGCACGCCAAAGCAAATGGCAATCGCCATACCCGCCACGGCCAGCGTGGCCGAAGGCGGAACTGCAGACCAGATCTCGGCCAAGGCGGATTGCCCGGTCACCACCGATACACCCATATCGCCCTGCGCCGCACGCAGCAGGAAAACGCCATATTGCTGCCAAACTGGCAGATCAAGTCCAAGGCGCGCGCGTAACGTGGCCAGCGCCTCGGCCGTTGCGAAATCGCCCAGCATGTAAAGCGCGGGATCGCCAGGAATGGCACGCATCAGAAAGAAAGCCACCGTGACAATCCCAATCAGCGCGACAGCAAATTGTGCCGCGCAGCGGGCGAGAAAACGGATCATCAGGCCCCGCGCAGCGATACCGGTGACGCATTCACCGTGAACAAGCTGTTCTGCACAAAGCCCTGCACATTCGGCCCATGGGCGATGAAAAGCCTGTCCGCGTACAGCGGAATCACGGGCACATCTTCCATGGTCTGGCGCAGCAGGCGGTTATAAACAGCCTTGCGGCCTGCCAGATCAGGCGCACGCGCTGCTTCCGCAAGCAGCGCATCCGCACGGTCATAGCGCGATGTATTCAGCCCCGGCGGATGGGAACGCGTGTGATACAGCGTCACCAGCGGGCTATCCGGATCTGGCGGGCCAACCACCGCCGTGATGCAGGATTGCAGATTACCCGAAGACCGCGCCTGCACATAGGCACCGCGTTCCAGCACGCGCACCGTTGCCTGAATGCCGACCTGCTGCAAATCATTCGCGAGCGGCACCGGGAAACGGTCAAAGGGGTTCAGGCCAACTGTTGTGATTTCAAAGCGGAAATTGGACACGCCTGCTTCCCGCAACAGGGCGCGCGCACGATCCGGATCATAGGGATAGCGCGGCACGCCTTCATCGCTGAATTCCTGGAAGGTGGAGGTCAGTACGCTGGTCGCTTCGAACTTCGTCCCGCGGAAGAAGCCATCAATCAGCGCCTTGCGGTTAAGCGCGTGGATCATGGCGCGGCGCACGCGCACATCCGCCAAGGGACCAGCCGTGGTATTCAGCACCAGATTGGCGGTGTTATTGGCTGGGCGGTCCAGCAAGGTCACCCCAGTGGCGCGCCGCAGCCTTTCAATCACATCGGGTGATTGCAGGGCAAAGAACACATCCAATTCGCGGTTTTCCAACGCAATCGAGGCAGCGGTTTCATCGCGCACCACGCGGAAGATGATGTCTGTCAGCGCCGGCGCACCGCCGAAATAGGCCGGGTTGGCCAGCAGCCGCACTTCATTGCCCGTCGTCCAACGATCAAACATGAAGGGCCCGGTGCCGATCGGGTTCATCGTATAACGCTCGCCGATTTCGGTTACCGCACGGCGAGAGACGATCCAACCCTGGTTGAAGGCGCAAAGCTTGTGCAGGAAGCCGGAATTGGGCGCTTCCAGCACCAGCCGCACCGTCAGCGGATCGGGCGTCTGGATTTCCTTGAGGCCCGCGAGTTGCCCGCGATAGAGGCTGCCCGTTGCGGGATCCAGAACGCGTTCGAAGGAGAATTTCACGTCATCCGATGTGAAGGCACCATAATTTTTGTGCCAGGTCACATTGGGCCGCAGCCGGAAGGTCCATACGGTTCCATCAGCGGAAACCTCATGACCTGTGGAGAGGTCCGGTATGATTTCATTGGTGCGCTGATCATACTGCACCAGGCCGCTATAGACATGCCCCGCGATTGATTGATTTTCGATCTGAAAAATCCGCGCTGGATCCAGCACTGAAATATCAGACCCAAAACGCACACGCAAAGTACGCGCGCCCTGCGCCATCACCGGCACGCCAAAGCCGGCACCAAAGGCAAGCGCCGCAGCACCGCCCATCCAAGCGCGCCGCCCAAAACCCGGCGCCATTTCCGTCTCAGCCATTCTTTTGCTCTCCCGTTTTTGCTGAACCTGTTGTTGCTTCGCAGGCGGGGTTCGCCGGCGGATGCTCCTTGGGCCAATCGCGCGGCAAGCGCGCTGCAATGGCCGATATGCCTTTTGCCAATTCTGCCGCCCGTGCGGCGTATTTCAGAGGAATCATGCCGGCCTCCTGCTGCGCCAATCGGTTGCAGCCTCAAAGGCCATGGCGGCGCGGAACATCGCGGCCTCATTGCCTTGGCGCGTCATGATCTGCCAATGCAGCGGCAGCCCTGCCTCAGAAAAGCCAGTGCATTGCACGAGCGCCGGCAGCCCCGCGAGGCTTGCGGGCGTCAGCATGGTTTCCATTGTGTAGGCTGAGGATTCCGGCTCAACCCCCAGGCGTGGTGGCAGGTGCAATGTGCCGAAGCACAGCACCACATCATGCGCATCCCAGAAGCGCTCCATTTCAGTCGTGAAGGCATGGCGCAGGCGTTGCGCGGCCAAATAATCCACTGCGCTTACACCCATGCCAGCGAGTAATTTGTCGCGCAGCGCAGCACCCATCAATTCCGGATTCTTGCGCAATTCCTCTTCATGGATGGAGGCGGATTCAGCAGCGCCAATGACCCGCGCCGCATCCAGGCAGGTGGAAGCGGGCCAGGGCAGCTTTGCTTCGGTGATACGCGCACCAAGCCGCGATAGAACAGAAAGTCCGGCTTCGAAAGCGGCCGCAAGTTCTGCATTGGCGGATGGCAATCCTGGGCCGGGATCGCGCACCACAGCCACCCTCAGTCCCTTTGCACCCGCACTACCGGCAGCGTGCAATTGCGAACCCAGCATGGCATCGAGCACAATCGCGGCATCCTCAGCGGTCCAGGTGATGGGGCCGGGGCGATCCATGGAATAAGTGTTCGGCAAGCCGCCTTCCATGGGTAGCACGCCTGGCGTCATCAACACACCGCAACAGCCGGTGGCGGCAGCGGGCAGACGCACAGAACCGGTCGTGTCTGACCCAATCGCGAAAAGCGCCATGCCAGTCGCAACAGCGACACCAGCACCGGTGGAAGAACCGCCGGTGAAGCGCGCCGTGTCCCAAGGGTTGCGCGCGGGCGGGTTGGGCAAATCGAAATGCTCGGCCCCCGTGCCCGTGCCGTATTCCCAAGTAGCGAGCTTACCGAGCAAAGGCGCCCCAGTCTTGCGCAACATGCTGACGATTGGCGCATCCGTGGTGGCGACCCGCCCGGCCCGCAGCCTGGAATTGGCGGTGCAGGGCAGACCGGCGGCATCGAAGTTATCTTTGATGCCCCAGGGAATGCCCGTGAGTGGGCCGGTATTGTGCGTGGCCCGCGCGCCAGCTTCATCCAAATGATGCACCGCATGCAGCGCGCCATTCAGCGCGGCGATGCGCGCCAAACAGGCATCCAGCACCTGCGCTGGCTTCAGCCTGCCATCGGCCATGGCCGAGAGTGCCCCCGCAATCGTCAGAAACTCAGATTGCATACAATCTGTATGCATGGAGGTGGTCATGCTGCCTCCTGCCCGGCCTGCGTGGCGGCGGCCAGGAATACGGCTTTTCCGGCTTCCACATGCGCGCGCATCACCGCCCCCGCCCAGGATGGGTTGCGCGCCGCAATCGCCTCGGTCATTTCGCGGTGCTGCGCCAGGCTGCGGCGCAGATTGGCTTCGTTGAATTTGCGGAAGTTGCGCAGAATCATCGGCGGCACTGCCAGGCTGATGAGGGTTGCGCGCGTGCGGTGCTGCCCGCTCATGTCCCAAAGCGTTTGATGAAAGCGCACATTGGCTTCAGAAATCTGTTCAATCGCGGCCAGATTGGCGCCGGGCATGGCGGCTTCCCCCGCCTCACAAGCCGTGCGCAGCGCTGCAATGGCCTGGGGGCTTGGCGCCATGGCCGCATGTTCCGCCGCATGGGCTTCCAGCATGCCACGCAGGTCAAAAATCTCGACCATTTCCGGGAGCGACCATTCGGCAGCAAAAGCCCCCTGATTGGGCAGAACGCGAAGCCAACCTTCGGCATCCAGGCGTCGCAGCGCTTCGCGGATAGGGGTGCGGCTCACGCCAAGCTGGGTCGCCAGATCCTCCTCACGCAGATGCGCGCCCGGCGGATAGGTTCCATCCGCGAGGCAGCGACGCAGCGCCAGATAGGCCTGCTCCCAGGCTGTTGTCATGGGCCATCCGAGAGTTTCAGAAACAAAGAAGTTTTCTACAACGGGGGGCTTCGTGTATGCAATCTTGTTTTTCCTGGGGACGGCTGGCGATACTCCAAAGACAGCGAAGTTCCTGGATCGCATGGACTTGCCATGGCTTATCGGGGGCAAGGCGGTCTTGGCTGGATATGTGACATCGCTGCGTCGCATAGGGCGCAGCGTTTGAAAACGGCACCGACGCGGTGACAGATGTGTCGTTTGTGGATGGATGGCCGGGCGGTCGAAGGCGCGCGCCTGGAAACTGCGTAAACGTCAAAAGCGACTCATGGTTTCGGGCCCCACTCCTTCCTTCGAACAACCACCAGCGTAGTACGGTAGACCAACCGCCAGTCTGGCGTTCGCTTGAGCTCAAGCGTTTGGGCGGTGTGCTCCGCCACTTTGCCAACTGACTGGCGACCAGGGGATGGTCTAACCCGAGGAGCCCCAGGCCGCCCGTCGCCATGGCCCGTTCACGGTCGTCCGTGATCCGAGCCACCGCCGTGCCGGTCTGATCGACAACCTGGAACAGCCCAACTGCGGACTTCCTGAGTGCCCAACCCTGCTCGGCCAGAGCAACCGCAAAGCAGTCGTGAATGCGGCCCACCGCG
>Ga0315899_10008896_pt1 | contig 10766 bp, 10 predicted proteins | sample LakEriMetagenome_2_FD_203518 | JGI IMG/M metagenome (GOLD analysis project Ga0315899, IMG submission 203518) | Freshwater fungal communities from buoy surface, Lake Erie, Ohio, United States - Buoy 4 MA112 | ecosystem: Environmental > Aquatic > Freshwater > Lake | place: USA: Lake Erie, Ohio...
GATGCAAAACGGACGTTGGGACAATGCTAAAATCGGATTACAACCACAATTCTTAAAAGATAATGAATTGGTGTACGACTATGACGACATCAATGTTTTTCCCGGTGGGAAAGAATATCGTTGGCTGGATACACGCAGCATGATTTATCAGGGAGAACGTGTGGCATCGGTTGCTAAAGAAAATGGTTTGTTTCATGTCTATCTCATGCCCGATGAAAAACGCGGATTCAAACGATACATGAATAATCCGGACATCAATGGTCGTTACGTGGTGAAAACATATCAGGGAACGGACAGCGAAATTGATGCGGATTATGTGTGGGTGCATTTCTTCCTGAGTTATGATATGCCTGTGGAAGGCGGCAATATGTATGTGTTTGGAAGTTTCTCCAATTGGAATTATCAACCGCGCTGTAAAATGAAATACAACGCCGAAAAACGTGGCTATGAAGTCTCCGTTTTCTTAAAACAAGGTTTCTACAACTACGAATACATTTTCTTAAAAGACAACGAAAAAGCAGGTGATACATTCTATACCGAAGGCATGCATCAGGAAACGGAAAATGAATATATGATTCTGGTGTACTACCGAAGACAAGGCGGATTTATCGACGAACTCATCGGTTACAAAATGCTGAATTCACGTCAACAGTAACTTTGTTAAAACCTTTCCTCCTGAATGTTTGTTTCTTAAGCAGGTTCGTCTTAAAATTGTCCGGTAAGCATGATTACAGAAGTAACAAACGGCATTCAGGTTAGTGTTGATAGCAACTATCAACCGTTGTATTCGCGTCCGGAACAGCATCATTACTTCTTTTCTTATCGTATCCAAATTGAGAATAAAAGTGATTACACCGTGAAATTGCTGCGTCGTCACTGGTTTATTTTTGACTCATCAGGAAATAAACACGAAGTGGAAGGTGAAGGTGTTGTAGGTCAGCAACCGGAATTGCTGCCGGGAGAATCATACACGTATGAATCTGCATGTAACCTGACCACAGAAATCGGAAGCATGCACGGCATTTATACGTTTCTGCGCACTGCCGATAACAAGGAATTTCAGGTAACCATTCCGCGTTTCCAACTTATTAGTGGTTATCGACTTAACTAGTTAGTTGACATTTTTTATGAATTGAATGCAACTCCATTAGCGTTTACTCATAAATGAATTGGTATTTTTAAGAATCAATTTCCCCTACGTGAAAATTTTCAGTACGCTTCTTCTCGCTTTACTATCATCTGCAGTGCTACTCGCACAGCCGGGTCCACCGGCCAACGGCGTTGTCATCGGAATCATACAAGACTCACTGGCTAATGCTCCAATCGATTATGCAGCCGTAGCCGTGATGTCCGCAAAAGATTCCTTGGTCAAAGGAGGAAGTGTTACGGATAAAAACGGCGCATTTCAGGTTCGTCAACTACCTCCGGGAAAGTATATGTTGCGAATCACGTTTATGGGATACATGACCAAGTATTCCCCGGCCTTCGTTTTATCACCGCAACAAGGTCAATTCGATGCCGGAATCATAAAACTTAAGAGTACGGGCGCAGAATTAAATACAGTTGTTATTGAAGAAGATCGTGCCGATTATTCAAACGGTATCGATAAGAAAGTGTACGACGTTGGACAGAACATCACAGCAACCGGTGGCACAGCAACCGATGTGTTACAAAATGTCCCTTCTGTAACGGTTGACGTCGACGGAAAAGTAAGTTTGCGTGGTAGTGAAAACGTCACCATTTTAATTGACGGCAAACCTTCAGGTATAACCGGAAATGACCGTCAGGCCGCATTAGCACAAATTCCGGCATCAATGATCGATCGTATTGAAGTAGTTACCAATCCTTCCGCAAAGTACGATGCGCAAGGAACCGCGGGTATCATCAACATCGTTACGAAAAAAGATGGTCGCAAAGGATTTAACGCCTCAGTAAATGCAGGAATTGGCACCAACAATAAGTACAACGGTGGTTTGAATTTTAATAACCGCGGAGAAAAAATAAATGTATTCGCGCAGTACACGTATCGTTACGAAGATCGTTGGATGCGTGGTGACGGTCAACAACACACGTTTACATCCGACACCAATTTCTATTTTCAAAATAAACCCGGATCGCTGATGAGCAGCGGGTTTCACAGTGGCAGAGCAGGTTTCGATTGGTCGCCTACTCCCTACCAAACCTTGTCTATCGCTGCAGGATTAACAGCTCGTCAGGAACACCGCAGCGACAGCACTGTGTACACGTTTTTAAACAGTGAACAAGTTGCGTTTGACGGATTTAGTCGCCGTGCTGCAACGGACGAATACAACACCACCGGCGATGTTACGCTGGATTACCGAAAAACATTTCCGGGTTCGAAGCGATTACTTACTGCTGCAGGAGCGCTATCATATAATACACGTCAGGTAGGAAGTGCGTTTAAGCTGAATCATATCGGTTATTCATTGCCCGCGTATCAATTGACATCGGGCAACAACGAGTTTCTGACCTCTGCTTTACAAATTGATTACACGCATCCTTTAAGCGATAGTTTTAAACTAGAAACCGGAATTAAGGCAGGATTGCGCGACAATGACAACCGTCAACTTGCATCGATGTACGATTACGTCAATGAAATGTATTTCGATGATCCCCGCTTTGCCGATCGCTTTACCTTTTCGGAATACATCTATGCAGGCTATCTACAAGCTGCTGCGCACCGTGGAAAATTTGATATGCAGGCCGGTCTTCGTGTAGAATATACCGACATGATCAGTTTTTCGGAATCTGTTAACGACGACTTTCGAAACACCTATTTGAATTTGTTCCCAAGCGCTACTGTTCGTTACACGCCGAAAGATGGAATAGAAATGCAACTCGGCTATAGCAGACGATTGAATCGTCCGTCCAATGGACAATTGAATCCGTTTTTGGATTATTCCGATTCGCTGAACATCAGAACTGGAAATCCTTACTTGCAACCCGAGTTTATTGACGCTCTGGAATTCAACTTCAATAAGTATTGGAAGATTGTAACCTTAAATACTACTGTGTTTTACAGACATACAAACAATGCTATGTCATTCATGAGGTTGTATGATACCTTAACGGGTGTTGCAATGATGGGTCCGGTAAATTTCAAGTCATCCGACAATCTTGGATTAGATGTCGTGCTACGCTTGTCATTAGGTAAAAAAGGAAATATAATGTGGAGCAGCAGTGCCTTTCAAAGCACTGTCGTTGGTGGCGAAGCCGCTCCGGGACGTTCGGCAACCTATTTTGGTTGGAATACAAGAATTTCTGCAACCTACAAAATCATTTCTTCTACATCAGTTCAGCTCACCGGCATGTATTCTTCCAAAAACGAAAGTCCAATCGGGTCATTTTGGATGCCCGGCGGAGTTGACATTGGCGTGCGTCACGATTTCATGAAAGGCAAAGCAACTGCTTCAGTCAACTTGTCTGACATTTTCAATACACGTAAAATGTTGATCACGAATTTCAATACAGGCTATGAAATGGAAATCTGGCGTCAGCGAGAATCGCGTATCCTGATGCTAAATTTGACCTGGAGATTCGGTTCCGGAGATGATTTCCAGAAGAAAAAATCATCAGTGATTCCTTCCGTAGATGATGCTCCAATGGGATTCTAAGACTTGTTTGTGCTGAGTTCGAGCAACCAACTTACGGCATCCGCCTCGGACGTAAAGTGACGCACCGGACTTTTAGGTTTAAAAATGGCCAGATAAGAATTAATCAAAGTCGCTGAAATTTCACGATCAGAAATAACAGCCGTGCCATAACGATTTCCTGAATTTTCGGAAGCAATTCGTTTCGCTTCACGCGTTATTTCATAATCCACACGTGCATCTACCAATACCGCAGACTTTTCACCGTTTGTTAATTCGTTAATAATACGATACAACTGCTGCGCTGCATTTTCGTCCAAAACAATACCCGGTTGGACGGTAATTTGCACAATTCGATCATCCCTCAAAACAATCGTACACCACGATAAATAAACTTCTTTTGCCATTTCAATATATGGGGATGCAAATTTACCTCCAATTGGCGCGAATTCACATGTTCATGTTTAAGTAGTCCTGTCCACGCCACAATTGGAGTATTTTACCTTGTAACTGGTCTTTTCATAAACTATTCAGTTCCCGCAGGTTTTAGTATCTTTGCCGTCCGGTAAAAACGACCGGATTTTAGTTTCAGGACAATCATACCAACATGAACATTACACAAGAAAACATTGACGCGTTAAACGCCGTTGTTAAAGTTAAATTAGAGCCAAACGATTATACCGAGAGGGTTGATCAGGCATTAAAAAATTACCAGAAAAAAGTAGCTATGCCGGGCTTCCGTCCGGGTAAAGTACCTTCTTCATTGGTAAAGAAAATGTACGGCAAAACAATTCTAGCGGAAGAAGTAAATCGCCTGCTTTCAGATAGTCTGTACAAATTCATCACGGATAACAAGCTCGATATTTTAGGTAATCCGTTACCGAAAGAAGAAGTAAATAACGCAGTAGAACTGGATCTTGGAAAAGAATTTGAGTTTCACTTCGACATGGCTCTGGCTCCTGCATTCAACGTTGATTTGTCAAAATCAGCAACGTTAACGGAATATGCGGTTCGTGTGGACGACAAGCTCATCAACAATTACGTGCAAGACATTACACGTCGTTACGGGCAAGTGGCTCCTGCAGATACAGCCGGTGATGGCGATTTATTGATGGGTGATTTTGTTGAACTGGATGCTAACGGCGAAATTGTTCCCGGTGGTATTTTCAAGTCTTCCACAATTTTCCTGGATAATCCGGCGAAAGACCACCACAAGGATTTGGTGAGTGCAAAAGTGGACGACAAATTTGATCTGACAACCGAACAAATTGCCGATAACATTAATGATCTGGCATCGAAGCTGGGCGTTGAACCGCATGCCGCTGAAGGATTGAAAAATAAATTCCGTTTTACGGTTAAAACAATCAGTCGCTTGGTACCTGCAGAAATGAATCAGGAATTGTTCGATAAAATTTATGGCCCCGGTGCTGTAACTTCTGAAGACGATTTCCGTCAAAAAATTGCAGGTGAATTGCGTAGCATGTTTGTTCGCGAAACAGAACAGAAATTGCGTAATGATATTCGCGGCGCGTTATTAAAAGCAACGCCATTAACACTGCCGGACGAGTTCCTGAAGCGTTGGTTGATGGCTGCCAACGAAAAACCGATTACTCCGGAACAACTGGAAGCAGAATACCCGACGTATGCCGAACAATTAAAATGGCAGTTAATCGAAAATAAATTGATCCGTGAAAACGACATAAAGGTTACAGCGGAAGACGCAACCGAGCACGTAAAAGGAATTTTGAAAGAAAACTTCGCACGTTACGGTCGTAATCCGGATGAAGTGAGTGAAGATGAATTGAATGACACAGCACGTCGTGTATTGTCAAAGGAAGACGAAGCGAAGCGCATTTTTGAAGATATGTACGCGCAGCGACTGATGACCTTGTACAAAATGAAGTGCACCATTCAGCAGAAAGAGGTATCTTACGATGAATTTCTAGCGGCTTAATTTGTCAGTTTGGCAGAAAAATTATTCGGCAGGAAAATTGAAAGAAAACTGAACTAAACAATATTCATATGTTCGATCAAAATGAATTTCGCAAATATGCCGTTAAACATCGCGGCATTAATAGTTTAACGTACGATCAATACGTATCTGCCGTTGGTCCACGCATGTCGATGACACCGTATATCATCGAAGAACGTCAATTGAACGTGGCTCAGATGGACGTATTCTCTCGCTTGATGATGGATCGCATCATTTTCCTGGGAACCGGAATTAACGATCAGGTCGCAAATATTATTCAGGCGCAATTGTTGTTTTTGGAATCTGTTGATGCTAAAAAAGACATCCAGATTTACATCAATTCTCCGGGTGGTTCTGTATACGCAGGATTAGGAATTTACGACACGATGCAAATCGTTGCTCCTGATGTAGCTACCATATGTACCGGAATTGCGGCTTCTATGGGCGCTGTACTAATGTGTGCAGGCCACAAAGGAAAGCGTACTGCGTTAACACATTCCCGCATTATGATTCACCAGCCATTAGGTGGTGCGGAAGGTCAGGCTTCAGATATCGAAATCACAGCGCGTGAAATTCAGAAGTTGAAGAAAGAATTGTACGAAATCATCGCGCGTCATAGCGGTCAGACTTACGATAAAGTATGGGCAGACAGTGATCGTGACTACTGGATGATTGCTGCTGAAGCTAAGGCGTACGGCATGATCGATGAAATTCTCGAAAAGCGCCCGAACAAATAATTTAACCGGCACGTAAATCACAAAAGCATCCTTCACCGGATGCTTTTTTTAACTGAAAGATGGCTAAAGAATCAAATATTCATTGCTCGTTTTGCGGGAGAGATAAACAGGATACACTCGTATTGATTGCAGGAATCCAAGGTCACATTTGTGATCAATGTATTCAGCAAGCGTATCGCATCGTTAAAGAAGAGCAGGACGTTCAAAAGTCCACGGCAATATCATCGGCTTTAACGCTATTGAAACCGGTGGAAATTAAACGACACCTCGACGAGTACGTGATCGGGCAAGACCACGCTAAAAAGGTATTGTCCGTTGCGGTATACAATCATTACAAGCGTATTTCTGCAAAGCCGGGACGCAAAGCCAACGAGGAAGTAGAGATTGAGAAATCCAACATCGTGATGGTGGGCGAAACAGGAACGGGAAAAACGTTGTTGGCGCGCACTATTGCAAAATTACTGAACGTTCCATTTTGTATTGCCGATGCAACGGTTTTAACCGAAGCCGGATACGTGGGTGAAGATGTGGAGAGCATTCTTGTTCGTTTATTGCAGGCGGCAGATTATGATGTAGCAGCGGCAGAACGTGGTATTGTGTTTATTGACGAGATCGATAAAATTGCTCGCAAGAGTGACAATCCTTCTATTACGCGTGACGTTTCCGGAGAAGGTGTACAGCAGGCATTATTAAAAATGCTGGAAGGTAATGTTGTAAATGTTCCACCTCAGGGCGGTCGTAAACATCCGGAACAAAAAATGATTCAGGTGAATACGAAAAATATCCTGTTCATCTGCGGTGGTGCTTTCGACGGAATCGACAAGAAAATCGCACGTCGTTTAAAATCACAAACCATCGGTTATTCAACGGACAAGGAAGAAACTGCTATCGACAAGGACAACTTGTTGCAATACGTGGTACCGCAAGATTTGAAATCATTCGGATTAATTCCTGAATTGATCGGTCGTTTGCCGGTGCTCGCGCATTTGAATCCGTTAGACCAGGCTACGTTGCGTTCAATTCTTACCGATCCTAAGAATGCCTTGGTGAAACAATACGTGCGTTTGTTCGAGATGGACAACGTAAAGCTTTCCTTCGATCCGGAGGTGTTTGATCATATTGTTTCCAAGGCTATGGAATACAAATTGGGCGCACGCGGTTTACGCAGCATTTGCGAAGCCATCATGATCGACGCGATGTTTGACATTCCTTCCGAAGGAAAAACCAAAAACGTCCACATCACATTGGAATACGCGAAAGAAAAATTGAGCAAAGCCAAAATGGATAAGCTGCGCGCGGCGTAGTTTCATCGCATACCAATAAAAAAGCCCGTTCATAAGAACGGGCTTTTTGTTGATATAACATCAATCTTATTGCATTTTAGTGATAACCGTGTCCTTCTCAATTTTAATCATCACACTGTCACCATGTATTCCCGGCATGCCGTGATGCATCATCATCATCATTTTCATGCAGCAGCACCCACCTTCCATCATGCACACGCCCATTCCTTCTCCACCGCGAGGATTGCAGCCTTTCATTTCGCCTTTTCCGCAACCCGCGCCTGCTTTTATTTCACAGCGGGGCTTATCGCCACATCCTGCCTTGCCCTTATCGCATGACATTTTGGGACAGTACCCTTCCCCACCCGCTTCACCATTACACTTGGCTTTGCGCTCGTGGCATTCTGTTTTCGCTTCGCAGCCTTCGTTACGTTCGCACATAGCGCGTTTCTGCATAAATGCCAATCCGCCCAATACTACCACGAATACCAGCGCTACGGCTACCGTTGTTCCAATGAGTTGCTTCATGTCTTCAATTATTTTTATAAAAATACAACTTAATTCGATTTTTGTTTTTCATACCGAATAAAGTCAAACGCATACGCATGCTTTTCGTCTGCTGCATGAGGAATTCGTTCCACTTCCTGCCACTCAGCGTCTAATTCCGGAAAAAACGTATCTGCTTCCAAAACGCTATACACACGAGTCAACCAGATGCTGTCCGCCAGATCCATCGCTTGCAAATAAATTTCACCACCACCGATAATGTAACAAATCGATTCGCCCTGCTCCCGAGCAACGCTGATTCCTGCTTCCAACGAACCAACTACTATCGCTCCCGGTGCAGCATAATCCGTTTGACGGGTTACAACAATATTGGTGCGTCCCGGAAGCGGGCGAAATTTTTCAGGAATGCTCTCGTAATTTCTTCTGCCCGTAATCACACAATGACCTTCCGTTTTTTCTTTGAAAAACTTCATGTCGTCCGGTAAACGCCACAACAGGCGATTGTCTTTCCCAATTGCGTTGTTTTCTGTTGCAGCAACGATAATAATGATTTCCACTATGCGAATTATTAAACGGCCACGACGGCTTTAATGTGAGGATGCGGATCGTAGCCTTCCAAAACAAAATCTTCGAATTTGAAATCGAAAATATTTTTCACTTCCGGATTTATCTTCATAGTTGGCAACGGACGAAAATCGCGCGACAATTGCAGTTTTGCCTGCTCGATATGATTGCTGTATAAATGAGCATCACCCAGCGTGTGTACAAATTCCCCCGGCTGCAAATTACACACTTGTGCTACCATCATCGTCAACAATGCGTATGATGCAATATTGAAAGGAACGCCGAGAAAAATATCCGCACTGCGCTGATACAACTGACAACTCAACTTCCCATCAGCAACGTAGAATTGAAAAAACGCGTGACAAGGAGGCAATTTCATATGCTCGATTTCACCCACATTCCAGGCACTCACAATCATGCGTCGTGAATCAGGATTCTTTTTGATTTGCTCAATAACTTGGGTAATCTGATCAATGTGTCTGCCATCCCCACTAGGCCAACTTCTCCACTGATAACCGTATACGGGGCCGAGATTTCCGTTCTCATCCGCCCATTCATCCCAAATCGTTACGCCATTATCCTTTAAATACTGAATGTTCGTATCGCCTTTTAAGAACCACAACAATTCGTGAATAATGGAGCGCAAATGCAATTTCTTTGTGGTCACAACGGGAAAACCATCTTGTAAATTAAAACGCATCTGATATCCAAAAACAGAGACAGTGCCTGTTCCGGTACGATCCGTTTTCACCGCGCCGTGATCCAGCACGTGTTGCATTAAGTCGTGGTATTGCTTCATAATCGTTAGTAAAAATACGCGGCTATCAGAGGCTTTCGTAGGTTTTTAACATAATCTTATTCATGAAATATCAACCACCGCAAACAATCGGCGTCGCGAATTAGCCTAAATTGCGACAAAACTCGATCTCATGAAACATCTCTTACTCTTCAGCGGAATGGCAATATCCGCTTCACTTGCCGCACAAAATGACACGTTGTTATTCGATAATTTCGAAAGCGACCCGGCCGTATATCAGCAGATAGCACTACCTCCGGGAAATTCGACTGATGCCTTCTGGTACAATTTCGACATCGACAATTTAGGTGACGGAAGCGGTGGAAATCGCCCCGGTGAATGGTTCTGGAGCACAGGTTTTGCCGGTGTCGATTCTACAGACAACGTTTTAATGTCCAACTCCTGGACCAACAACGGGAGCACGCCGGTTCAAAATATTTTAGTGACGCCATCTTTGCAAATTGTGGATGCCAATGCAAACCTCAGCTGGGAATCAGCGCCACGTCAAACACCGCGTTATCTGGACGGTTATCGCGTATTGGTTTCAACAACTACTAACGATCCGAGTGCTTTTTCGGATACTATTTTTTCTGCAGCTGAATTCGTATCGCTGGATAACCAAAACGCTCCTTTTGATTTTAACAGTTACACATTCTTCCCTGCAGCAACAGCTAATTTGCTGGATCCGTTTGTGCACGGTGCAGATGGCATGAATACCGTGTTCGATTCCGCTAGCGATTCATCCCGTTTAATTGGAACTTCGCGCACTTTCCAGGTTTCTCTGTCACAATATTCCGGCATGACGATCTTCATCATGTTCGTTCATTATACCGTTGATGATAACCTCTTATTTATTGATGACATTCTGGTAACCGGTACGAATCCTACCGGTATGGACGAATACTACAATCAAGTTTCATTTGGTGTGTATCCGAACCCTGCGCAAGATGAAGTGAACCTCAACATCAACATGACGGAAGCAAGCGATGTAAACGTTTCGATTTTAGACCTTACAGGAAAAGAAGTGATTGCCGCACCTCAACAAAATTTAGCAGAAGGCATGCAACGTGTTGCTGTTAATACATCGACATTAACACCCGGTATGTATCTCGTAAAAGTGACAACTGCCGCAGGAACATCCACCAAGCGCATTATCATCCAATAATTCATTAATAGAATCATACAGAAATTACAAAGCACAAATCCGACTGCGGTAGTCGGATTTGTGCTTTTTATTTTACACCATTATTTAAACAATGTAGCAATAGCAATACTACTTACTGTCTAATTCACATT
>Ga0315899_10008897_pt1 | contig 10766 bp, 4 predicted proteins | sample LakEriMetagenome_2_FD_203518 | JGI IMG/M metagenome (GOLD analysis project Ga0315899, IMG submission 203518) | Freshwater fungal communities from buoy surface, Lake Erie, Ohio, United States - Buoy 4 MA112 | ecosystem: Environmental > Aquatic > Freshwater > Lake | place: USA: Lake Erie, Ohio...
TGCTGCCCCGTCTGGTGGCGATCGGCGATCCGGACCTTGGCGAACAAGTCGGTGGCGCGCTCGATCCGCTCGGTGAGGAAGAGCCGGTGCCGCCCGCCATCGCACCGATGCGGCGGCAGATGATCCTGGCGCGCATGGTGCAGGACATGAAGCCCGGCACGGACGCCGGACAGGCACTGCTGCTGGCGCAGGCGCTGGGCGCGGTGCTGGACCAGATGCAGGTGGAAGAAGTCGCGCCTGCCGCCTTGCGCGACGGCCTGACCCTGTCGGAGGAACTGTCCGGCCACTGGCAGGCTTCGCTTCGCCTGTTCGACATCGTCATCGCCCGCTGGCCTGTCGAACTGGCCCGGACAGGATGCATCGATCTTGCCGAGCGGCGCAATCGCCTGTTCGATCGGTTGACAGCCCGCTGGGCCATGCATCCGCCCGGTGGAACGGTGGTAGCTGCGGGCATATCCACGACCGCGCCGGCGATCGCCCGGCTGCTGCGACGGATCGGAACCATGCCCGGCGGCATGGTCGTGTTCGCCGGGCTCGACCAGCATATGGATGCCGATGCGTGGGACGCCATCGGACCTTTTCCGCCCGATCCCCTGACCGGGCGTGCGGCTCCCGGTCATGCGAGCCATCCGCAATATGCGTTGAAACGCCTGCTCGACGCCATGAGCGCGACTCGGGACGATGTCGCGCAATGGCGCTGGGGCAGTGAGCATGACGCCCGGGCGGTCCGGGCGCGCAACATCTCCAATGCCATGCTGCCGCCGCGGCTCACCAGCCGGTGGCGCGACCTCAAGACAGCCGAACGGTCGCTTGCGGGCGTGGAGGCGCTGGAAGTCGCCACGCCCGGTGAGGAGGCGCAGGCTATCGCCATCGCCCTGCGCGAGGCGCTGGAGACGCCGGAGCGGACCGCTGCGCTCGTGACGCCGGACAGGCAGCTTGCGACGAGGGTATCGGCGCATCTTCGCCGCTGGGGCATCGAAGCCGACGATTCCGCGGGCCAGCCCCTGTCCCGCCTGCCGCCCGGCACGCTGCTGCTGACCATGGCGGAAGCGGTGGCGGAACGGTTTGCCCCAGTGCCGCTGCTGGCGCTGCTCAAGCATCCACTGGTGATGCGGGGTGAGGGACGTCTTGCCTGGCTGGAAGGGGTGAGGGGGCTCGACCTGCTTCTGCGCGGGCCGCGTCCGCAGGCTGGTCTGATCGGTATCGATCTGCTGCTTCAACCGCGCGCCGATGACCGGCAGCGGCTCTTGCGCGATGAGACGCGCGCATGGTGGCAGGACGCCCGCTTGAAGCTGGAGCCGCTGGAACGCGCCTTTGCCGATGCCATCGGCCTTGGCGCGCAGATCGCCGCCCTGCGCGAACAGGCAGGCGCGCTGTCGGGCGACGCGGTGTGGGCCGGGCATCAGGGGCATGCCGCCGGCGCCCTGTTCACCGAGTTGGAGGCTGCCGCGCCGGAGGGGCCGCGCCATGCCGACCCCCGCGCTCTGCCCGCCATGCTGGACCATCTGCTGGGCCGTGTCGCGGTTCGTCCGCCGCAGGGCGGTCATCCGCGCATCGCCATATTGGGCCTGATCGAGGCGCAACTGGTGCAGGCCGACCTCATGATATTGGGCGGCCTCAACGAGGGAAGCTGGCCCGGACTGCCGGCTCCCGACCCATGGTTGGCGCCCCGTATCCGGCGGGAACTGGGCCTGCCGGGCCTGGAAGCGCGCATCGGCCTTGCCGCGCACGACTTCGCCAGCGCGCTTGGCGCGCCGCATGTACTCATCACCCGAGCGCGGCGCGGGAGCAGTGGACCGGCCGTCGCGTCCCGCTTCTGGCTGCGGCTGAAGGCCATGGCCGGGCCGCAATGGAAATCGGCGGATCGCTACGCTGTGTTGGCGCGCGCCATCGACACGCCGCCGGCCTATCTGCCGGTGAAGCGTCCCGCGCCGTCTCCGCCGGCGGCCGCGCGGCCGAAGCTGATACCGGTGACGGACGTGGACCGGCTGAAGGCCGATCCCTTCGCTTTCTACGCCCGACGAGTCCTGCGCCTGTCCAGGCTCGATCCCGTCGATGCCGATGCGGGTCCCGCGTGGCGCGGGACAGCGGTGCACGAAATCCTGCAACATTGGGCGGAAGCGGGAGCGTTCGACCCCGCCGACCTGGAAACGCGTGCCCGCGCCATGTTCGATCAGCCGCAGGTTCATCCGCTGCTGAAAGCATTGTGGCAACCCCGGCTGATTGAGGCAATTCGCTGGATCGCTGCCGAAGTCGTGCGCGACAAGGCGGAAGGACGGGTCATCCTGGCGGTGGAAAAGGAAGGCCGGGCGGACGTTGCCGGCGTGACGCTGATGGGCAAGGCGGACCGGATCGACAGGCTGGCGGACGGACGCATCGGCATCATCGACTACAAGACCGGCAAGCCGCCCAGCGCGCGGCAGGTGAAGGCGGGCTTCTCCCTGCAACTCGGCCTGCTGGGCGTGATCGCGGAGATGGGCGGGTTCGAGGGATTGGGGCAGCAGGTCGAGGCGGGCGACTTCGAATATTGGTCGCTCGCCAAGAAGGGCGACCAGTTCGGCTATCGCGAACGGCCGGTCGATCCGCTGGGCAAGCGGGACAAGATCGTAACCGACAGCTTCACTGCGCACGCCCACGAACATTTTGAGGGTGTTGCACGCGACTATCTGCTCGGCTCCGCTCCCTTCCGCGCCGAAATCAACCCGGAAGTCGCCAATTATGGCGATTATGACCAGTTGATGCGGCTGGAGGAATGGTATGGGCGCGGCGATGGCTAGGAAGCCTACTCCGCTCCAAAGGCTGCTCGGCGATCAAGCGCGCGCCGCCGCGCCCCATGCCCATGTCTGGTTGTCGGCATCGGCGGGCACGGGCAAGACTCATGTGCTGACCGCGCGCGTTTTCCGCTTGCTGCTTCAGGGCGTGCGGCCGGAAAATATCCTGTGCCTCACCTTCACCAAGGCAGGCGCGGCGGAGATGGCCGACCGTATCCACGATCGCCTGGCCGCCTGGGTGCAGATGGACGACGCCGGGCTGTTCAACGATCTGGAGGCGTTGGGCGAGGAGTCGGGCCCGGAAGCGCGGGACAGGGCGCGCCGCCTGTTCGCCGAGGTGCTGGAATCGACCGGCGGCGGCCTGCGCATCCAGACGATCCACGGTTTCTGCCAGCAATTGCTGACTGCCTTCCCGCTGGAGGCGGATTTGACGCCCGGCTTCCGTCCGCTCGACCAGCGCGAGCAGGCGAGCCTTGCGCGTGAGACGCTCGCTGATCTTGCGGTGCAGGCGCAGGAGCAGGGCGACGAAGCGCTGATCGGCGCGCTGCAAGCGCTCAGCCTGCGCCTTGGCGAAGGCGGCGCGGAACAGTTCCTGCTGCGCTGCGCGGCGGCGGAGGCGGCGCTTGACGATCTGCCGGACGACATCGACCCCTGGGTGGCGCGCGAACTGGGCCTGCCAGAAGGCGACATCGACCAGTGGCTCGCCGACCAGTGCTGCGACGATGTCTTCGACATGCGCGCGCTCGACTGGATCGTGCGCGCCAATGCCGAATGGGGCAAGGGGCGCGGGCTGGAGCGATGCGACCGGATCGCCGCCTGGCGCGCACTCAACCCGCAGGGCAGGGCGGCCGCCCTTGCCGACCTGCATCGCGCCTGGGCCAAGGCGGACGGCGATATCATCGATGCCAGGGGATGGGTGCCGCCGCTTGACGGTTATGGCGAAATGGCGGCGCGGCTGCACGAAACGTGCGGCGCGCTGATCGCGATGAAGCTGCGCGCCGATTATGCGGCGTTGCTGGCCAAGGCATTGCATGCCGGACGCGCCTATGCGCGGGCTTACGGAACGGCCAAGCGGATGGCGGGGGCGGTCGATTTCGACGACCTGATCGCACGCGCCGCCAGTCTGTTGCAACAGGACGGGATCGCAGACTGGATCCGCTACAAGCTGGACCAGCAGATCGACCATATTTTGGTGGACGAGGCGCAGGACACCAATGTCCGGCAATGGACCATTGTCGGGGCGATTTGCGCCGAGTTCTTCTCTGGCGAGGGGGCCAAGGGCGACAAGCTGCGCACCATCTTCACGGTCGGGGATTTCAAGCAGGCGATCTTCGGCTTCCAGGGCACCAGCCCGCAGGCGTTCAGCGCGGCGCAGCAGATATTCGCCCGCCACGCCAAGCAAGCGGGCCATGATTTCTACAGCCTTTCGCTGGATCGCAGCTTCCGGTCGACGCCGGCGGTGCTGGATGTCGTGGATCGCACCATCGGCGCGCTGCGGGCGGAGCGGCTGGGCCTGACTGACGGAGAGGTGCGCCACATCAGCGCCAATCGCCATCCGGGCGAGGTGATGCTGTGGAAGCCGGTCGTCGCGAACCTGACCGAGGATGCCGAAGGCGAAGAGGATTGGGCCGACGATCAGGAACGGGCACTCGCCACCCGCATCGCCCGCCAGATCCGGCAATGGATCGACGGCGGGCTGATGTTGCAAAGCCGGGGGCGGCCGGTGCGGGCCGGGGATATCATGATCCTGGTCCGCCGGCGCAGCGAACTCGCCCGGCTGATCGTGGCGCGCCTCTATGAGGAGAATGTCGCCGTCGCGGGCATTGACCGTCTGCGGCTGAATGCCCCGCTGGCGGTGCGCGACCTGCTGGCGGCGCTGCGCTTCGCGGTGCAGCCGGAGGACGAGCTGAACCTTGCCGCGCTGCTGGTTTCACCGTTGATCGGTTGGACGCAGGAGCAACTGATGGAGCGGCTGATCGGCCGCAAGGTGGGGCTGTGGCGGCACCTGACGCAGACGCTGGACGCGAACGCATTGGCACCGCTGCGCGGCTTGCTGGCCGCCGCGGACTTCACCACGCCGTACCGTTATCTGGAGGCGATCCTATCCGGCCCGATGGAAGGCCGCCGCCGCCTCATCGAACGGCTGGGCACCGAAGCCGCCGATCCGATCGAGGAATTGCTGAACGCCGCGCTGGCGTTCGAGACCGACGACCATCCCTCGCTCCAGCGGTTCATCGACTGGTTCGACCGGGGCGAGGTGGAGATCGTGCGCGATGCGGCAGCAGCGGGCGACATGCTGCGCCTGCTGACCGTGCACGGCGCGAAGGGTTTGCAAGCGCCGATTGTCATATTGGCCGATGCCGCCATCGATCCCGACGCGGGCAATCGCGCCGACATGCTGCAATGGAACCGCCTGCCGGTACTGCCGCCCCGCAAGGGGGAACGGCAGGGACCGATCGGCGAGGTGGCCGAGGCAGTGGCGCAGGAGGAACGGGAGGAGCATTGGCGGCTGCTCTACGTCGCGCTGACGCGGGCGGAGGAGAAGCTGGTGGTCGCGGGATCGCTGGGGCCGCGGGCGAAGGGCGAGGTCAAGCCCGAAAGCTGGTACGCGGCGGTGGACCGCGCCATGGTCGATCTGGGTGCGGATTGGGACGCCGACCCTCTATGGGGCGGCGTACGGCGCTGGAAGGGTTCGGAAGTCCTGCCCCCGCGCAAGGCCGAGGCCGAAGCCATGGACGCCGTGGCGCCCATCCTCTCGCCCGATTGGCTGCGCGCGCCCGCGCCTGTCGAGGCGCGGCCGCCAAGGCCGCTCGCGCCTTCGGCCCAGGTGGAGGACGACGTGCCCAATCCGCCGCCTACCGCGGCGATGCGCGATGCGGCCGAGCGAGGGCGGTTGCTCCACGCGCTGTTCGAGCGGCTGCCCGACCTGAAGCCATCTGCCCGGCTTGCGGCGGCCGAACGCTGGCTGGCGCAGCAAGGGGTGGGAGAGGCGGCGATGCGCGCAGACCTCGCCAAACAGGCGATCCGCGTGATCGAGGAGCCGGATTTCGCGGAGATATTCAGCCCCGGCGCGCTTGCGGAAGCACCAATCGCCGCAGTGGTCGGCCAGGCGGTGATCGCGGGCACGGTCGATCGGCTTTGCATCGGGCCGGACAAGGTGCAGATCGTGGATTTCAAGACGGGACGGATCGCGCCGCTCGGCCCGGAGGATGTGCCGCTGGCGCATGTCCGGCAGATGGCGGCCTATGCGGCCGCGCTCGCCGTCATCTTCCCCGACAGGACCATAGAGGCGGGGCTGCTCTATACCGGTGCGCCGCGGCTTGTACGGTTGCCGGCCGCGCTGCTGGCCGCGCACAAGCCGGGCTATGGGCCCACGCAGGAGAATTTGCCGCTACCGCCCGTTGAGCCGGGCGCGCAGCCGACCTAGATACGCTTCCAACAAAGGAGATCCGACCATGGCCACCAAGGCAGTCACCGACGTCAGTTTCAAGGAAGATGTGATCGATTCGGACAAGCCCGTGCTTGTCGACTTCTGGGCCGAATGGTGCGGTCCCTGTAAGATGATCGGACCGGCCCTGGAGGAAATCAGCGAGGAACTGGCGGACAAGGTCACCATCGCCAAGATCAACATCGACGAAAATCCGGAAGCGCCGGGTCAGTATGGCGTGCGCGGCATCCCGACGATGATCCTGTTCAAAAACGGCGAGGCCGCGGCGACCAAGGTCGGCGCCGCCCCCAAGAGCGCGCTCAAGGGCTGGATCGAAAGCGTCCTTTAAGCGACGGCTAAAGAGACAGCGAAATAGACAGGTAAAAGCGAACGGCCGCCTCGGGTTCGGGGCGGCCGTTTGGCTGTCCACTTCGTTGTCGCCTTATCTCAGCGGAACAGCGTGTCGGCCGCCCTGTCCCACAGCCGGGGCGAGGACGCGCCGAGCAGTCCACGCCGCTGGTCGCCGACCAGATAGGGGCTGCCGTCCAGCCGCTGGCATCGTCCGCCCGCTTCGTTGAGGAACAGGGTGCCGGCGGCATGGTCCCACGGCAAGGTGCGCGCGAAGACCGACACGTCATTCTGGCCCAGCACCAGCCGCGGATATTGCTCGGCGGCGCAGCGGGGAATGTCGACCAGAGCGAAGTTGCCCGAAGCGCGGCGCTGGATGTCCTGCCGCTCCTCCGCGCTCATGAAATAGACGGCGAGCGCCGCCACCGGCAGGTCCGCGCCGCTCTCCCGCGCCGTCACCCTGTCGCCGTCGATATGGCTGCCGCCGTTCCTGTATGCATAGCACAGCCGTCCGGCCAGCGGGTCCAATATCCAACCAGCCAGCGTCACGCCGCCATCCGCCAGCGCGACCATGATGCCGAAGGGCGGATTGCCGCTGGCGAAATTGCCGGTGCCGTCTATCGGGTCGATAATCCAATTGAGCCCGATACCCGCGCGGTCCAGGATGGCCGGATCGGCGGCGCATGCCTCCTCACCGATGATCCCCGCATCAGGCAGGATGGCGGACAGCCCCTCCGCCAGCCGGATCTCGCTTTCCTTGTCGGCGATGGTGACGAAATCGTCCGCCGCCTTCTCGCTGATTTCATCCTGGGCGAGGTTGCGGAAGCGGGGCATCACGATGTCGCGGCCGACATCCCGCATCAGCGCCGCGACAGGGGCGTGAAGCGCAGCGATCGTCAACTTCGATAATCCGCATTGATCGAGATATAGCCGTGCGTCAGATCGCAGGTCCAGATCGTGGCCCGCCCTTCGCCCAGCCCCAAGTCGACGCCGATCACGATGTCCTGCCCTTTGAGATGGGCGGCGACCGGCGCTTCGTCATAACCCTCTACGGCAAGACCGCCGGTCGCCACCTGAGTCGCGCCGAAGCGGATCGACAGCTTGTCGCGGTCGGCGGGTTCGCCTGCCTTGCCGATCGCCATGACGACGCGGCCCCAATTGGCGTCCTCGCCCGCGATGGCGGTCTTCACCAGCGGCGAATTGGCGATGGAAAGGCCTATACGATGCGCGCTTTCATCGCTCACCGCGCCTTCCACGGTTATTTCCACGAACTTGGTCGCACCTTCGCCGTCACGCACGACCAGATGCGCAAGCTGGCGGCAGAGGTCCGACAGCGCGGCGGCAAAGGCATCAGCACCCGGATCGTCCATCGACGCGAGCGTGGCGTTGCCCGCCTTCCCGGTGGCGAAGGCGAGCACCGTGTCGCTGGTCGACGTGTCGCTGTCCACCGTGATGCAGGAGAAGGTGCGCCGGTTCGCAGCCGACAGCATCTGTTGCAGCAGGGCGGGATCGATGGCCGCGTCAGTGAAGATATAGCCCAGCATCGTCGCCATGTCGGGCGCGATCATCCCCGACCCCTTGATAATGCCGACAAGGTTCACGCGCCGCTCTCCGATCAGGGCGGATGCATGCGCGCCCTTGGGATAGGTGTCGGTCGTGCCGATGGTGGTTGCGGCATCCTCCCACCCGCAGGGCGCGGCGGCGAACGCGGCTTCGAGACCAGCCTCCGCCTTGTCGATGGGAAGCGGCACGCCGATCACGCCGGTGGACGAAACGAATATGTCCGAAGGCTGGCAGGACAGATGATTGGCGACCTTTGCCGCGATCGCTTCGACCGCCGCGCGGCCGCGATGGCCGGTAAAGGCATTGGCGTTGCCTGCGTTCACCACCAGCGCGCGGGCCGCACCGAGCGGTATCGCATCACGGCACCATTCCACCTCGGGGGACGGGCATTTGCTCTGCGTCGTGACGCCGGCGACGGCGGAGCCTTCCGCCAGTTCGACATAGGTCAGGTCGCAGCGCTGCCAGGCCTTGTATCCGGCGCGGGCGACGCGCAGCGTGACGCCTGCAATGTCGGGCAGGGCAGGGAAGGCAGCGGGGGCAAGAGGCGAGCGATCGGTCATGGCGGCGGGATGATGCAAATGGCCCTTTACGTCAATGCGGTTGAAGGCGCCGTTTCCATGGCGACAGGGAGGGGCAGCTCTTCACCCGCTCGGCCGCAGTCAGATTGACTAAAGGATGTGCCGTGCCTAAATCGCGGCGCATATCTGCGCGCGGCCTCTCTCAAGGGGGCGGGGCGTTCCCCATTTGTCAGGAAATTGCATGTTCGGCGCACTCGCCAAGTCCATCTTCGGATCGTCCAACGAACGTTATGTGAAGTCGCTGGGCAAGACGGTCGATAGGATCGCGTCCTTCGAACCGGCAATCCAGGCGATGAGCGACGAGGATCTGGTGGCGCAGACCGCGCGGTTCCGGGAACGGCTTGCCGCAGGCGAGACGCTGGACGACCTCCTGCCCGAAGCCTTCGCCACGGTGCGCGAGGCGTCGGTCCGCGTGCTGGGCATGCGGCACTTCGACGTGCAGATGGTGGGCGGCATCGTGCTCCACCGCGGCGAAATCGCGGAAATGCGCACGGGCGAGGGCAAGACGCTGGTGGCGACGCTCGCCACCTATCTGAACGCGCTGGAAGGCAAGGGCGTCCATGTCGTCACCGTGAACGACTATCTCGCCAGCCGCGACTGTGAATGGATGGGACAGGTCTATCGTTTCCTGGGTCTCACCACCGGCGTGATCGTTCCGAACCTGTCGGAGGACCAGCGGCGCGAGGCCTATGCCGCCGACATCACCTACGCGACGAATAACGAACTTGGCTTCGACTATCTGCGCGACAATATGAAATATGACCGCGCCTCGATGGTCCAGCGTCCTTTCAACTACGCCATCGTCGATGAGGTGGACTCGATCCTGATCGACGAGGCGCGCACCCCGCTCATCATTTCCGGGCCGACCGACGACAAGTCGGAGCTTTACGTCGCGGTCGACGCCATCGTGAAGCAGATCAGCGAAAGCGATTATGAAAAGGACGAGAAGCAGCGCAGCGTCACGTTGACGGAAGACGGCACCGAAAAGATCGAACGGCTGCTGGAACAGGCCGGCCTGCTGCAGGGCGACAATCTCTACGATTTCGAAAACACGCAGGTGGTCCATCATGTGAACCAGGCGCTGCGCGCCAATGTGATGTTCCGCCGCGACATCGACTATATCGTGAAGGACGGCAAGGTCGTCATCATCGACGAATTTACCGGCCGCATGATGGATGGGCGCCGCTGGTCGGACGGCCTGCACCAGGCGGTCGAGGCCAAGGAAGGGGTCCAGATCGAGCCGGAGAACCAGACGCTCGCGTCCATCACCTTCCAGAATTATTTCCGCATGTATCCCAAGCTGGGCGGCATGACCGGCACGGCCGCGACGGAAGCGACGGAATTCTACGAAATCTACAAGATGAACGTCGTCACCATCCCGACCAACAGGCCGGTGCAGCGCGTGGACGAGGAAGATACGTTCTACAAGAATCTGGAAGACAAGTTCCGCGGCATTGCCCGCACGATCAAGGACCATCAGGAAAAGGGCCAGCCCGTCCTCGTGGGCACGGTGTCGATCGAGAAATCGGAAATGCTGTCCGAATTCCTGAATCAGGAAGGCGTGAAGCATGCCGTGCTCAACGCCCGCTTCCATGAGATGGAAGCGCATATCGTGGCACAGGCCGGCCGCAAGGGCGCGGTGACGATTGCCACCAACATGGCCGGGCGCGGCACCGACATCAAGCTGGGCGGCAACCTGGAGATGCGGGTCGAGGACGAACTGCGCGACACGCCGGAAGGACCGGAACGGGACGCCGCCATCGCCCGGATCGAGGCCGAGATCGAAGCGGAACGTCAGGAAGTGCTGGCCGCCGGCGGCCTGTTCGTGCTGGCGACCGAGCGGCATGAGAGCCGCCGCATCGACAACCAGTTGCGCGGCCGTTCCGGGCGTCAGGGCGATCCTGGCCTGTCGCGCTTTTATCTCAGCCTTGACGACGACCTGATGCGCATCTTCGGGCCGGACACGATGTTCGCGAAGATGATCCGCTCCAACCTGGAGGATGGCGAGGCTCTGCCTCCCTCCAAATGGCTGAGCAAGGCGATCGAGACCGCGCAGAAGAAGGTCGAGGCGCGCAACTA
>Ga0315899_10008899_pt1 | contig 10762 bp, 11 predicted proteins | sample LakEriMetagenome_2_FD_203518 | JGI IMG/M metagenome (GOLD analysis project Ga0315899, IMG submission 203518) | Freshwater fungal communities from buoy surface, Lake Erie, Ohio, United States - Buoy 4 MA112 | ecosystem: Environmental > Aquatic > Freshwater > Lake | place: USA: Lake Erie, Ohio...
TCCGCCATTTCCTTGCCGTCTCATGCTGCCAAGCCAGCGCCACGCGTCAGAGCTTGGAGGCAGCAGTAAGACCACGCGCCAGAGCCCAGGGACATTGCTGATGCTTGCTAGCGAGCTGATGCTGGCATGCATGGAATTTTTTTCCACAAAAAAAGAACAAAAATACGGCCCCACTGAGTCATAAACAAAATGCTGCTGGGGAAAGCTGCTCTGGTCATGATATTGGTGGGAGTGTCCGCCCAGGCCTTCAGCCCGCCTGCCTGGGTGGGGCGCATCGGCCTGAGTCCCGTAGTCCAGAAGCAGGTCGCATGTGCCTGCGTGCTTGGCTTTGTTGTTCAACAGCACGTAGCCGTGATCAGCATGGAACAACCAGGAGTTCTCGAAGAGGTTCATCAAAACTTGATGGGCGCTTTACTACTCTACATGCTGTTGATGCCGTCTTCGACAGCAAGTAGATTAGTAAAGCGCTCATCAAGCATAGAATAACAGAATAACATTTCCAGGCTGTTGATCATGGACTGCAGCTGTGCGTCAGTGCAGTGACACAGCAAGCATCATCATTTTGAATGCTCATTGAAACGGCACGCACACGCAAACGCACACGCGCAGGTCGCTGGAAAGCCACCCGCGTTTGCGCCGAACCCAAGCCCCAGCCTGCGTACAGGCACGGAGCTGGACCTGTTTGGCTGGCTCAAGGACGCATTCGCCAACGAAGCGTACGCGCCGCCCGCGGAGGGGGTCAAGGCAAACGCCAAGCACATCCTGGTGAAGAACCTGGAGCTTTGCAACCAGATCAAGGCCCAGGTGGCGAGTGGCGAGACGACCTTCGAGGACGCGGCACGTCAATACAGCACCTGCCCGTCACGGAACGAGGGCGGCTCCCTGGGAAACTTCAAGCCCGGAATGATGGTGGCCGAGTTTGACAAGGCTGTTTTTGGCGCTGACAGCGAGAGTGGTAAACGCAATCCAGTGGGAGAGGTGCTGGGGCCGGTGGAGACCCAGTTCGGATTCCACTTGATCAAAATCATGAGCAGGAACATGCCGAGCAAGACCGTGAACGGAGCCTTTACAGAGGAGGTTGCTTAGTGGTCAAGTCATGAAAAGACGGAAACAAACTGTGTGTGCAACATGAGCCGGTACATCAAGTGCGACAGCGCAAACAACTGAATTGCACCAGCAACCTCCTCTCTGCAAGCCACAAAAGCACACAAGACTTGACACAAGACTTGAAAGACCCTTGAAATTCATTAGCAAACCCCAAAATAAACAAAGGCGACACACTCTGCACACCACACGCGTCTCGCGAGCGAGACAACAAAACTGCCACTACACCTTACTCGAAAAGGCGGCTGGTCAATTTCCGAAAATGACCGACCGCACCAGCGCAGCAGCACCAACCCCGACGTCTTTGACGTAGTCGACGTCGTACCTGTATGTCATGTCGCCCAGCCCAGTTCGACTACTTATTCTTTAACAGCGTGCGCCGATCCCGCGCCCCCGCCCCAACGGCGGGCGCAACGCGCTCCACCTTTTGGATCGCGCCCGGGCGGCGCCCACTCTGGGCGGTGCCCCAGTTGGAGGACGCTTCCCACTGTCCGCCGGCAGACCCTGCCTGGTCGCGAGCGTTGAACATTTGGAATTGCTGGAGGTCTTGAGTGCGGTTCCAGTGGTCCAGGGCGGGCGCAGGCGGCAGCTTCGTCACAGTCAGCGGCGCTGCGCGCGCGTTGCGCTGGCGCGCCACCTCCATGTCGTGCCGCTGCTGCTCCTTGTCTTTGTACTCAGCAGCGGCCAGATAGGCGGCAGCAGAGTCGGGAGCTCCGGCCAATTTGCAGTCCAGGCGCGCCAGCGACTGCATGAGCAGCGCCTCCTCGTCCTCCACCTCTTTTATGTGCTCCTCAATCGCGTGCATATGCTCGACCTGGCCGCGCGCCGGGCCGTGCTGCTGCGGTCGAAACGGGCGGTCGGATTCGCGCAAGTTAACGTTTGTTTGCGCGCAACCCTGGAGACCGTGGTTGCCTCCGGCGGTCGCGGGCGGCGGGTTGCCTCGGAAGTGCTGGAGCAGCTCACGCGTGTCGGCTGACTGCTTCTTCAGCAGCTCCGCAGACTTTCTCAGCACTGATTTCCCGGACACGAACGGTCTGTCCGCGACCGGGCGCGCCGCTCTCCGTGTTTGCGCCTGTGCAAACTGGACGCCGCCGCCTCGCACCTCATGCGCAGGCTTGCTCACAGCTGCAACACCCGACGGCCTGCCGAGGTTGCTGACGGGGGGCATGGACTCCATCTGCCGCGAGTGCTGCGGGGGTCTGGCGCGCGGGCCGAGGGTGCCCAGTGCAGTATCAACAGCGCGTTTAAGCCACTGGTCGGCGCGGATGAGGCCGCTCAGATGCCCGGCGGCACCTTGGGCATCAAGGTCCAGACTCTCCACCACAGAGTTTGACTGTCGCAGCCGCGCGTCGTCGACGTGCTCCTCGCCGAGATGGCGGCATGCCTCTGCCTTGGCGTTATTGCGATGCGCCGGGGAGTCAAGGTCGAGGGAGTCGAGGAGGGCTGCTTTCTCGCGCGCTTGGGCCAGCCCTCCGCGCACCCTGCTTGGGCCCTCGCTGTGCGCCTTCAGCGTCGGAGACGCCCACTCTCGTCGAGCCACCTCCACCTGCCGCGTGTGCGCCACGCCTCCAAACTGCACTCCACTCCCCCCTCCTGCGGCGCCCTGCATGGCACCCTGCCCGGCAGGCGCCGTGTATCTTGAAGACGCTCCGGAGTTTCCCCTCGGGGGCTTCGCAGAGGCAACACCCCCCCCTGCCCCTCCCCTCTCGCAGCCTGGAGCATGCCGCGCGTCCGGGCGAGCCTCTTGCCACCCATGCTCCCCGTAGTCATTTGCGGCGGCGTGGCCGCTGGTGCCTTTTGCGCGGGGCGACGGGCGAGCACGTCCCGAGATACTGGTCCCTATAGTCCCGTTTGTGTAGGCTGTGCGAGAGGAGGAGGCGGTGGCTGTGCTGGTACAGCTGGCACAGCTTGCGACGCTGCCCGCGGTGGACACACGTTTGAGACTTTCGATCTGCTCCTTCAACGCGTCGACTTTGCGCCTATACGCACCTCCCCCTCCACCCCCAGCCGCAGACCTGGGCGTTGCGGTGACGGAGGGCCCTCCGCCTCCCTCGCTGCACGGGGCCATATTGTTCCAGAAATGGATACTGCTAGGAGCGTTGCTCCGGGGAGATGAGTGCCCGTGCTGGAGGCCGGACGCGTCATGCACATGGTGTTGGTGGGCGTGGTCGTGGGTGTGGCGAGGACTCGGCAGCCGGCCGTACCTGCCCGCGGCAGAATATGCAGAGGCTGCGCTTTCGGGCCTGCTGCACGTGTCTGCTGCGGCAGCGCTGAAGAGACGCGCCTGTCTGATGCCTTGGTCTGCGCGCGCAAGCACGTCGTCGAGATTCAACTGCTGCTGTTGCAGGGGCGTGGGCTGCGGCGGCTGCTTCTGCTGCTGCAGCATGCTGTGCGCGCTCGCCATTGTAGAGCCGGTCGTGCCCCTAGACCCCGCCCCCCCCGGAATTACTCGATTCCTTGTACTGGGAGGCAGAGCGGGGGGTGGGATGAGCGAGACGGGTTGATAGCCGATGCGCGGTGGGCCGCTGCCGGGGCCCACGCCGGAATTCCAGCCTGGCTTCTCCCCAGCTGCTGGCTTTGCCGGACGCATCACGCCCTCACCAATGAAGCACTGGGCAGGCTCCATGTCGTCGAAATACACATGATCAGTCTTGACACGAGCGCCGGCATTCATGTGCTGGCGCCGCTCTTCGATTTCTGCGCGCCGCTGGTCGAGCACCTGCTGCCTGCGCTCCTCCTCTTCCTGCTCCTTCTTCGCGGCGAGCATTTGCTTCCTTTTGAGGCGCTGGGCCGTCTCCCGTCGCAGGTCTGCTGCCCGTTTCTCGGCTGCCTTCCGCTGATCTTCCTCGAGCTCCGCCATCGTGATGCGCGGGCGCTGCGCAGGCGCCTCGCGCTCCCGCTGCTCGGCCTTGCTCTCGGCCAGGATCCACTTGCCTTGCTTCGTCGCGGGGTCATATTTCCACTTCCACTGCTCCTTGTCACTGCGCAAAGCCGCCGTACAGGACGCACACGCAGGCGCACACATACGCACAATTGAATGTCAGAGCGGGGCGCATGCCACAATACCGACGCGGGCTGTGCGCGGTGCCACAATACCGACGCCACCACCACCACGACGCGCAATGATGCGCATCGGGACAGGGTCGGCATCCCGCACCTCCCACCGCCCGCGGCCGCGCGGTAGTCGCCCACCAACATCGGCTGTAACTGCGCAGCCATGTACGTTGAATGGTTCGTGTATCCCGAATCCACGAACCATTTCAGTTTCGATCTGTCTGGAAACTGAAATGGCGGAAGAGGAGCAGCTGCGGGAGAGCCTGAAGAATCACCCGCACCTCACGCTGGACGAGCTCCGCGAGTTCAAGGAGCTCTTCAACCTGGTACGCCCGCCTCCTCGCGGCATGCGTGCAGGGGTGCGCTGGCGCTTCGTGTGCGTGGTGCGCGCGCGCACGCACACACCCGCTTACACCCTCCCCTGCCCTCCTCCTGCGCCTGTCCTTGCATCGCGCCGCGCGACGCAGGTGGATGAAGACAAGGGAGGCTCGATTTCGCCACAGGAGCTGGGCTCATTGATGGAGACACTAGGGCTCAAACCAAATCAGGAGGAGCTCGATGCCATGATCCGCGAAATTGACGAGGACGGCAACGGCGAGATCGAATTTGACGAGTTTGTCCAGGTTGCGCAACCGCAAGCGCGATCGCGCCCGCGCATGAGGCGGCTCGCTGCCGGCACGGCACGAGAAGCTGATGGCTGAGATGTTGGGGGGCGGCGCAGGTGATGTCGCGCAGAGTTCAGCCGACCTACACCCCCGAGGAGGTGAAGGCTGCGTTCAAGGTGTTCGAAACGCCAAACTCAGGGCTGCCCTCTGGGCAAGTCAAAACCACGGTGCTGGAACGCGCGCTCACCACCTATGGCACCGAAAAACTAACGCTCGAGGAGGCACAAGACTTGCTGAGTCAAGTACGGAGCCATGCTGCACTTGCTGCACGCGCCCTGTGCTTTGCACCCCACGGGTGGTGTGAAAGGGGGGTTGTGGGTTGTTGATGGTGCCTGACATCTTGCTGATGGTGCCTGACATGAGTCCGCCTGTGCCAGGTTGACCCCGAGAACTCGGGGACCATCAACTACGTCGAGTACGTCAACATGATGTGCTCAACATGATCCAGGCGCCAGTTTTCCGCACTTCCTTCTTTTGTTTATAGCCCACACACAAATACTCTCTCACCTTTGGCGCCCCTGTCTTTGCAAGGGTGTGTCGGGATGCTCCCTCGACATGAAAGTGGGAATAATAAAGATATACCATTTTGTCGCAGACGCCAACACACGGCGCGACGCCCACATGCCACACGCACACGCACGGCACAGAGAGAGAGAGAGATAGCGACAGTCTGGCGGGTGCGGGAAAAGCTTTTAGACGGTACAGCACAGCTACTAGACAGTACAGCACATGTAAGTAGGAATGTGTGTTTGCATTGTGTAGACTTACAGTAACTCGAATGGGCGTGTGTTTGGGTCCACGCCGCGACCAACAACAAAATGCCCCAACCCCCTCTGTCCCCCACCCCCGTGTAGCCCACGCCCCGAGCCGCCCGAACGCGAAGCGTTCGGGCTGAACGGGAAAAACGGCGCGCGGGCCGACGCAGGAGGCCCGTGAGCCGTTTTTTAAGCGCGCATATTAACTTGAAATCTGCGACGGCGAGAGAGAGGAATGTGACTTTCTGAAGTTCTTACGGCGCACATCTGACAAGAATAAATTGGCAGGCGCAGTCGACTCGGGCCTTGGATCCGCGCGCAGCGCGCGGTGAGGGGGCGTCGGCGTGCCCCTCTGTCCCCCACCCCCTTGTGGACCACGCCCCGAGCCGCCCGAACGCTTCGCTCTCGGGCTGAGCGGGGAAAACGGCGCACATCTGACAAGAATAATTTAGCAGGCGCAGTCGAATCGGGGCTTGGATCCGCGCGCAGCGCGCGGTGAGGGTGCGCCGGCGCAACGCAACAGCAGGGTCTGAGCGGATGCGCAGCACAGCAAAATGCGTAGAATCTTCTGGCGCATCCGACGCACCAGATTGTGTGATTGTGTCGGGATCGGAGCAAGGGGAGCAGAGATACAGCGTTCCGAGTGCGCTCGCGACTTTGTACTTAGTAGCGGTGGCGTTTCCGAGTACGTGGCCACCCGCAAACCCCAGAGGCGGATATATGCAAGTGCTGTGGTCGCTGGTCAGGGCGGAGGTATCACACGGGTTGTGCCCGGCTCGCTCCTACAATGCAGGCAGGGCAGGACTCGGATGGATGAATGGATGAAGCTTTTGAGGAAATGTGTACGCTGCATGCTGTGATTATGTTGTGTTTTTGTTGTTGGCAAGGTCTGGCGAATCGTTCCATGCGTCTGGCGAATCGTTCCATGCGTATATGCAAGGTTTATAAGTTGGGGCGTTTCCAATTCCACGGTTTATTAGAAATAATCCTATTCGCTTTTTTTTTGGGTGTGTGTGTGTGGGGGGGGGGGGATGTATATCGTGAGGGATAGGGAGAGGTGTGTATTTCTCTTATGGTGACTAGGGTAGCCGGTGTCCTTTGGGTCCAGTTTGTTTTTGTTTCTTATCTGATCCTGATCTTGGTTTCTTGTATTTCTTTGGTCTATCCACGAGGGTGTCTTTGGAGTAATGCTTGACTCCTCTTCCGTCATAAGAGCTATGGTCTCTTTTCCTACACTGCTAGGGCACCAGAAATCGCTTGTCTTGGTGGTGTGATGAATGAGAGGTCGTTTGTGGGTCCTGGGCTGCATGATCACAGCAGGCGTATGATCTGTCAGTCTCTGGGTCGTCATTTCAGAGCTATTTCTTCCTGTCTCTTCGTGCCTTTCGGTGTTGCAATTTGTCTCGGTGGTGTTGTCGGTGGGAGGTCATCGACGATGCAGCCGGGCACGGGGAACGGCAAACAAGTCCAGGTTGCGGCCGAATATTCTGAGAATATCAAATTATCTTTCAATTTTTAATGGGAAATGAGCGGTCTATTCAGAACCCGAAAATTACATCGGGTTCGTGCGTATGGCTATTTTTCCGTTGTTACATGAGAGAAAAGGTGCCAAAAACACAGTTTTTCAAACAAACTTTTCGGGATCGCGTCCGAATTTTCTGAGAACTTCAGGGCGGTATTCGTTTGTCAAGTCGGTAAGGGGGGAGTGTAGGCTTATGAAGGTCATCAAGTAAAATAAAAGGTGGCGCTCGTGAGATTGCCATTTTACTTTATAACTTTATGGCTGACCGTTACCGACAGTCATTTTGTACATAACTATACTACTCGCGTCCTGGAGCAGTCCCCGTGTCAACGCATGGCCGCAAGGCACCATAGATGAATGAGGAGCCGTTGCAGCTCGTTGGCCAACGGCACGGAGGTTGGGGTACTGCAGCTCAATGGCGAACGGCACGGAGGTAGGGGTACTGCTCAGCCAGCGGCTCAAGGTTTTTGTTGATCTGGCGATAAATGCCCTCAACCCCTTGGTTCATCTTGAGGTCCCTCCACCCCTTTGCATAGGGGTTGCCGCCGTCCTGCTGAGAAGCGAGCTCCTCGCCGTATCCCGACCACTCGCTCCGCGGGCCCATGTTACTTGCCGTGTAGTAGGGGCGCGCATTCATGTCGGGGTCCTGTCACATGACAGGGAGTGCGCATCACTGCCGCGTCGTCATTTGCTTTGCTCACACTCCTGCGTCGTCAATTCATTTCCTCACACCCACTCGCGCCCGCATCTTGTTCATAAGCAACAGCTCTGAATCAACACACCAATCCCTCTTGCTGCTCAACGGCGACCGAATCTTGAGATAGCCTCCACACCACAGGCCATAGCGTGTTTGGGGACCCGAAAAAAATCGAAAAAATTCTTTCCTATTTTTCGATTTTTTTGTGTTTTCGAGTCTGCGCACACTAGGGGTGGTCGGCTGCGAAGATTCAAGATTGGCGGCGTGAACACAATCGCACCAACACGCACGCCAACACCACACGCACTCAAAACATGAGATATAAGATGAGATATAAGATGTGTGCACCTGCAGCAGCATCGTCGTCTTCTGGAGCAGGAGCGACGAGGTCTTCTGCGCCTTGCGCGCGCCGGCCATGGGGTCAGTGACAACATACTCAGTTTTGCTGCGGCCCTGGGACGTGGCTAGCTTCTCCTTCTCGCTGCCCATGTTCTCCCAAAAGTTCAACTTGGCCGCGACGTCCTTGGCGTCGCGGCTGCGCGCGCCCTGCCTGTCGTCGAAGCTCTGCGAGTTGACAAATGACGGCATCTTGTGCTTGAGCATTGAAAGCTCCTTGCGCGCCTTCTTGGCCTCCTCGAGTACCTTCGCAGAGTGGCCGGCCTTCTTGCCCCGCTTCGGAAAGAAGTGGTGGGCCTTGATGATGTGGGGGTGCATGGCCGCCTCGCGCGCCGCGGCCTCGGCAGCCTCCCGCTGTGCCTCGAGCTTTTTCGCCTTCTTCTCAATCTTGGCGCGCCGACCCAGCAGCGCTTTGTCCGGCTTGTAGATGTGCACCTCATGCGGGCGCGCGATCTGCGGCATCGAAGTGTCGATAGCGAGCTTCTTGGCCGTGCGGGCTTTCCAGCCCTTGCGCTGGGCCATCACAAAGGCCGCGCACTTCCTGGCCTCCTCCTTTTCAGCCATCGTCACCTTCATGGCGCCGGCACGCCTCGCGCCCTTGAACGCCTTGGCCAGCTCCATGCACTTTGCCGCCTCCTGCTCCTTGGGCTCGACCTCCTTGAGGCTCTCCATGTGCGCACGGTCCTTGTAATCGTACTTCTGGAACGGGGTGTGTGCCCACGTGTTGCTCCCTACGCCGTCGCTGAAGCTGCCGCCAAAGAGCTGGTTGACATGGGCAGCGTCCTTGACGGTCTCCAAGTCCGCCTTTCGCTGCTTGGCCTCCATGCGCTTCATGAACTGGTCGTTGATCTTGTCCACAATGGTCTCTCCTTGTGCCAGGGCAGTGGGACCCGGTGCGTGGCGCACCACGGCTACCAGGCAGAGGGCCGCCAGGGCCATGACGGCCGCAACACCCCGCTCGACCTGCTCAGACCCCGGGCGTCAACAACAATCGGGCGCCATGAACCGCGGAGCACCGCTGCATGGTGTTCAAGATCGCAGTGTGGGAGGGCGCGATTGCGCTGTGGTGCTGATGCAGCGGCAGTGAGGCACGACGCGAGCGCCCGACCTTCATTTGGCCGTTCGCACGAATGTCCCAACCGTGACACGGAGGTCACGGTTTCCCGACAACAACGCAGAAAATGAAATGCGATGCTTGCGGGATGATATTTGGACCTGGCGCCAACGAGTGCGATGGATTGTTCGACCGGTATGGCATGTATGGGGGGATGGCATGTATGTATGATGGCCAGTGTATTCGGTGTGGCAAAGCTGAAGGAGATCATCACGGCAGTTCCAAGCTCTGCTACCGCCTTGGGGGACCGGATAAGTGTTGCAAATGTTACAAGCAACGCAATCATGGCTGGAACTTTGATGAATCGGCGTGTGTCGCGTGCAAGAACCGGCAGCGGGAGCAGCAGACACCGCAAGCACCGCCGGCAAGCGCAACCGCCGCATCAGCCGGAGACTTTGACCAAAATGTTCTAAGAGACGGAGGCCTCGGTGAGGGACAAATGATGGATTCCGAGGAGGAAATTGAACTCTACGAAGAAGTCGACGCGATATGCAAGGCGCAAGAGAGAGCGGAGACATTGAATCTTGATGTAGAGTTTGAGTGCGCGCGTTTGTGGAATGCTGCCAGCAACGAGGCAATCGTGGCTTCCCCCAAAAAGGCAACGTGGGACAAATCTCGCTGCGGCCGCGACATTGTGCTGTCCAACAACGACACCACTGTGACCCGCAGCAACCCCCCGGGTTGGGGCGGGGTCCTGGGCTCCCAGCTGATTGCGGAGGGGACGCACTCGTTCACGTGCTTCATCGAGAAAAAAGGGGGGGGGGTCGGTGTGGCGTATGAGAATGTCGACCTGAACAACGGCAATAACTCCCGCAACATTCTTCTGTGGAGCTATGGCGACTTCTATGTCTTCGGCATCCTTCAGGGAAGGATGAAGGATGCCGCGGGCTACGGCGCCGATTGCGCGCCGCGTCCACCTCGTCCGCGGTGTGTGCGCGGGCATGGTCGCGCTGCACTCGCACGGCGTGCTGCACCTCGACATCAAATCGACCAACGTCGTGATTGGCGGCGACGGTGCGCCGCTCATTGCCGATTTTGGTCTCAGCGTAGAGATCTCGAAAACGCTCTCTGCTGTTGCGAGTGCACGCATGACCGGGGGACGCGGTACGTTTCAGTACAAGGCGCCCGAGCTGTTCGACGAGAACGACGTTAAATACGATAAACCCGCAGACGTTTACAGCTTCGCAATGCTCGTGTGGGAGACATTCACCGGTTTCGTGCCGTGGACGGGCCCGTCTGCGGGAGATAAGAAGACCGATGTGCAGATCACCACCATTCACGTTCTTGCATCAAAGGGAGATACCCCCCGGCGTCCCCCATTACCCAGTAGTGATACATGCCCGCCCAAGATCGTTGATCTCATCCGAGAGTGCTGGGCGCAGAATCCGGTCACACGACTGACGTTCCACGCCACACTCATGCAGATCGACGCAGTTGCTTCAGAGTTTCCAACGG
>Ga0315899_10008901_pt1 | contig 10762 bp, 9 predicted proteins | sample LakEriMetagenome_2_FD_203518 | JGI IMG/M metagenome (GOLD analysis project Ga0315899, IMG submission 203518) | Freshwater fungal communities from buoy surface, Lake Erie, Ohio, United States - Buoy 4 MA112 | ecosystem: Environmental > Aquatic > Freshwater > Lake | place: USA: Lake Erie, Ohio...
TACGCATATATATACATACATGGGATGTGTGTGTCGCGCGGCGGTGCAGGCGAGGAGCAATGCGTCCACACACACACACACACACACGCACATACACATGTATACATATACATACAATATAGTGTGCTTGGCGGCGGTGCAGGCGAGGAGTGACACGTCACCGCGTGGCGCGTGGATCACGCCAAAAAAGAAATTAGATATAAGTGGCCACCCTTGACATATAAATATACCCATGTGTACATATACCGCTGGGAGCACGGCCCGCGGGGCCATTGACGTATACATATACATAAAATATACACCATAATACATATATATACATGCACATATACACTGAATGTATACGTATACCGCCTGGAGCACGGCCGCAGTGTCCGCGGGGTCACCGACATATACATATACATACAATATACATACACATATACATACAATATAGGACATATATATATGCATACAACATACATACACATATACATACTATATACATGCAATATACGTATACCGATTGGAGCGCGGCCGCAGAGCCCGCGGGGTCATTGACATTTACATAGAGATACAATATAGATACAATATAATTACAATATGTGGATACAACATACGTATACCGCTGGGAGAGCGGCCGCAGGTGGTGTGTATGGCCCTTGGGTGAGCTTGTTACTCTTTGGGATGACAAGAATGTCGAGTGTGTGGCAGGTAAGTGCACCCATCATTAGGGGCGACTTGCTGTTGCCCACCTGCAACACATAAGGAACACATTAGGAACACATTAGGAACACACATACCCATGATAGGGGCGACTTACTGTTACCCACCTGCAGCGCCAAATCATTTGCTAAATCAACCGGCGCCGGGCCGCCGCCGGACGGATCTGGGCAGATTTCCACATCTACTATTATGCTTCCGGCTCTGATCTGTTTGATCTTGAATAGCCTGCGCAGACCAAACAAGTGTCAAAAGACACCTACTTTAGGGCATAAGAGACCTGCTATATGCGGACTTTTGAGAGCTTGCTTGAGCGGGGCCCCTGACGCGTAGGAAAGGTCTTTGCACATATTGTGCTCAAAAGATTGGCGGCTTTGCGAGCCCTGCTGTCCTGCTGCAGCGTAATCCAAGTCCAGCGTCAACATTATTTCAACTGGCTTGCCCGTGGGCCCCCCCGGCGCCGCATTGATGGAGTAGGAGCGTTGGCGTTGGTCCGCCTTCCAACGGTCGAAGTGGCACACGATCTCAGAGCGCGCCAGCTTCGCGGCTTCGTACACCGCTGTCTGCGTGGCCGGGTCCATTTTGGGGCCCCATGCGAAGTGCGAGATAAACTTGTGCATTGTCACCTGTGTGTATGTGTGTGTGTGTGTGAATCTATGTGTGTATAATATGCATATTTATGACTATGGGACCTCTCTCCCTCTCTCTCTCTCTCTCTCTCTCTCTCTCTCTGTGTGTGTGTGTGTGTGAATAATATGCATACATGACATATACGGGACCTGGCTCTGCCGGCCGTGGTTTGCGCTAATAATATAATAAAAATAACAATCTGCATATAAGACATATATGGGACCTGGGTCTGCCGGCCGTGGTTTGCGCTAGTAATATAAAAATAATAATAATCTGCATATAGGACATATATAGGACCTGGGTCTGCCGGCCGTGGTTTGCGCTGAAGGACTCAGCCTCAGCAAGGATAGAGTCCGGGTGCACCTCAGGCAGGAGCCGCGAGGCCTGTACATTAATAGGAATTCCCAGGTCCCATATATGTCATATACATATTTATTTAAAGTCCGGGTGGACCTCAGGCAGGAGCTGCGAGGCCCGTACAAATTACGATGATACATAATTAGAACAAGCAACAACAAGCAGCAAACATGAAACATGTAGTGTATCAAATATTGCAAATTTACACAGTGATACCTCCGAATTCTCAAGCGCAAGCGCCCTAGTACAGTGACTACATATGAGGGCTTTTGAGTGTTGAGAACATCCATGACTATATATAAGGGCTTTTGAGTTTTGGAAACTTTGACCTGGGTGCAGAACTCCGGGCGCGCACCATGTCATTATATATATATACATATATATATATATATATATATATATATATATATATATATATATGTAAACCTGGGAGCGGAACTGTTGGGCACGCACCAGGTTTAGGGTTTAGGGTTTAGGTATACAAACCTGGGTGCGAAACGGTTGGGCACGCACCGGGTTCAGGGTTCAGGGTTTAGGGTTTAGGTATATAAACCTGGGTGCGGAACTGTTGGGCACGCACCACGTCAGCGCCATCCATATCAAAGAAGACAAATGCCTCCAATACATTGTTAAAGACCTGCGTTTAGATTTTGGTTTAGTTTAGTTTAGTTAAAGAAAGACTAATGCCTCCATACGAGAGAGGGCTGAGAAAGAGAGAGAGAGAGAAAGCGAGCGAGAGAGAATACACACACACACACACACACATTGGCAACACCCTGTCTCGTCACCGCGATCCAGGCGTCGGAGCCTTTAGCGTTTAGGGTTTAGGTTTAAGACCTGCTTCATCACGGCGATCAAGGCGTCGGAGCCTTTACGCGACGGCAAAAGAGACCAATTATAGAGGTAAAAGAGACCTGCTTCATGACAGCGATCAAGGCGTCGGAGCCTCTACGCGACGGCGCCAGGGCCGCGTTGTTGAGAGGGAGTTTGAGAGACATTTCTAACGGCCTGCTGTCCGTTAGTCCTCCCTGTGCTGCCCCACGCTGCCTTGCTGCACGGGGTGTCGTCGAGGTTGAGGTTCCTATTTAAACCATTTATATAATTTATTTATTTTACTTATTTTATATATTATTCATCATCATCATTCATCAAGTATTATACACACACACACACACACACACACACACACACACACACACACACACACACACACACATGTATGTATAATACGTATAATAAAATACATCTACAGTACATTATACCTCGGGCCCCCTTCTTTTTTGGGCTGCTGCTCCTGGCGGATCGAAACATGATATCACCCCCACCGCTTCCCGCTCCGCCCACACCGCCTCCTCTTCCTCCTCCTCCTCCTCCTCCTCCTCCTCCTCCTCCTCCCGCTTCGCCATAGCCAGGTAGGGCGAGGGAGGGCACAGAAGCGTGTCCGCGCGCAGGGAGGTGTTTGTTGGTGGGGGCGGTGGATGTTTGGGAATTCATGGCGAGGGCGAGGGCTGCTGAGATGAGACCCTGGGACGACATGCCCTGCGTGCGATTGCGGTGCTGAACGACAATGGCAGTCTTTCTCGCCTCGAACTTTTTTATGAGCTTCTCAAACTCGGACTCCATGGCGGTCGCATGGTCGCGCTGCAGGACCTGGGTCTCGTCATCAAAGCGGCTCTTCGCGCGGTCAACCTCGAGCTTAATCCGCGCCGACACCACCTGGTGCTCCACCTTGCACTTGTCCCGGTACCGCTCTTTCTCCTTGCCCTCTCGCGCCAGCAGGTCGCGCTCGAGCCGACACTTTTCCGTATAGTCTACGGCACGGCGCGAGAGCCCCAGGGCCCGGATCTTCATCCTGAGGTCCAGAATGCCTTGCGAGGGCCGGTACTTGGCGAGACACTGTTCGAGCTTGGTGTCGGACGCAGCAATTTTAGACTGGCACTCATGTTCTAACTGCCGCCTGGCAGCCTGTCGGTGGTTGCGTATGGCCACTTGGCGCGCGGCGCACTCCGAGGCAAAAATGTCCATCTGACGACGCTGATCCTGTTCTACCTCTCTTAGTGCCTCTGGAAGATCAAGCACCGTGCCTGCGACTACCGGCGCCTCCACACGCTTATACAAGTACTCAGCAGCCTCGCACGGCTGCAGGACCGGCACCAGCCCTTTCAAACCGGTGTTCTTTCGGAGTTCTTTCGAACTGGTGTTGCCGAGGATGGAACTGCTCGCAGCTGTATTTGCGACCTCTGCAGCCTTTTGCGCGGCGATGGCGAAGAAGTTAACGGCAGGAAAGCCATCCTCCTCCTCACCCTCTGAGTTGGGCGGCGGATTCCAGATGTTGGTCATCAGTGCGTGCACCACGTCCACCTTGCCCTGGGGTTCGGAGGCATCACCCAACGCAGACGCACTGGGGCCGTACGCAACTTGAGCACACGCGCGTAGACAGCGGAGCATGCCAGCGTAGTTAAGGCCCTCTGTGCCCCCCCCGGCCTCCCCGTGTCCGAGCATGTTGGCAAGGACGGTCTTAGTGTGCGCCAGGCCCTCTGCCTTGTTCAAGGAAGAGGTTAGGAGACAAGCACGGAACCTCGCGTGGACCTCAGCCTTGCTGATGGCGTGGGGCACGAGCCCAATGTGAGTGCACATACGCACGAACGCACTGAGGCGTAGCGAGTTCGCGCCGCCGCAATAGTGCTCAAAGGCCATGATCAGCAAGGTCCTGGCAGAAAATGAAATTCTCAAAAAAGTCAGCGCCCTGGTTAATTTGCTGTATAAAGTCTCGATAGACACTTTGGCTGTGCAGTGTGTATTGAGATCTTGTACCCCGCGCTCTGGAGGGGCTCGGAGCCGACAGTTTCGTCCATGTGCATTTTGATGAGTTGCGCTCGTGACGTCTCAAAGCTTCGAGTTCTTTCCGGAGAGTCTACCTTGGACGGGGAGGTGGGTGTGGGTGAGTTGTTGTGGGTGTTGTTGTGGGTGTTGTTGTTGGTGTAGTTGGTGTTGTTGTTGGTGTTGACGCTTTTGTTCTCCTTAGCTGATATCATGAGGGTGCTGTTTGACCATCTCTGCGATAGCTGCGACAGGACGGCGGCATCTACTTGCGCGAGCTGCATTTCGATACTCCGTTTTACTGCCAGCACCTGCGCCGCCTGCGCGGCCTCTTCATCCGATCGCTCTTCCGGGCCCATGCCTCCCCCGGACGGGGAGCCGCGTCCCTGAGGTTCCGCACAAGTATCCGATGAGACCTAGTATAGAGGTAAAAGAGACCTAGCATAGAGGCAAAAGAGACCCACTAAAAGTGGCATACCTGAGATACCGCATGAGATACTGCACTCCTGCCTATGAGTGCGAGGGTGTCTACGCCGGTGCCACGCGTGGGTGAGGCAGCGGCGGCTGCACGGCTGCGGCGCGTGTGGGGCGAAGGGCTGGAGGAGGCTGAGGACGAATTGCTCTGGCAGTTCTGCTTGGTCTGTCCGGTGCGGTTTTGTTTGAGGGGGACCTCTGATCTGGGGCTTTGATATGGCAGAATGATGCTACTGGGGCTTTGATAGGCCAGAATCATGCCAGCCTTGCCGTCTCCGCCCATGATACCTGCCCTGCCGTCGCCGCCTCGTGTTGCCTGCCTCCCACGCCCCTGGTGTCGGGTTGAGGCACCGGCAGCGTGCGGCGATGCCGGCCTGGCGGAAGAAGATGCGGCCTTGGGGCTGCGGGTGGCGGGCGGCGAGGGAGCGCGCTGCGAGGGAGCGAGCTGCGCGCCGCCTGCTGTGCGCCCGAAACGGACGATTTTGAAGTACACCAGACGCGCGATGGAGTCAGTGGCGCCGTATTTGGCCTCGGCCATTGTGGTGAGGGCGGCGACAAAAGCCTCGAAGTTGAGGCGCCCGCTGCTCACACTGCCATCCGCGCGCCCGCCCCCGCTTGCCGCGCGGTTGAAGAGGTCCCGCAGCAGCTCGTGGCTAGTCTTGCCCTCAACCAACCGGCACTCGCTGCAGAAGGCGTGCCAGCCAGGGTATTCCAGCGACACGCTTTTGACGTGAGCACCCGAGTTTGCGCCACAGTACGCCAGGAACACGTCCTCCAGCAGCTTGGCCGTGCTCGGGTTGAGCTTGGCGACGTCCTTGGAAGGCCCTCCTAGAGGGGTGCCAGGTGGTGGGGCGGCCGGGCCAGGGCGTGACCGGGGCGAGGCGCGGGAGACGCTACTGTCGTTGAGCTGCCCCTTTACGGGCTTGGAGCCCCCTCTGCCCGAGGACTGCCTCCTGTTCTTGCCGGGGCTGCACACACACACACAGGGCGACACACACACAGGGCGACGCGTATGCGAGCTGGGTCAGCGGATGTGAATGCATGTGATGCATGTGCACACACACACACACATGTGTGTGTGTGTGCATGTGCAGCACGATAGTAGCGGTGAAGGTGGTGGTGCGCCTCGGATGCGGATACAGCTGCCGCTGCGACGAACTCATCCATGCACAATACATCGCACGCTGTAATCAACTTCGGAAGAAGACGAGGAGGACGTCACCTCTCTCGCATGTGTTCTCTATTCTCTAGAGAATGTGTGGGAAGATTTCTAACCTGTAATCATCTTCGGAAGAGGACGACGAGGACGTCACCTGACGCTCGCCTGCACCGCCGACCACGTCAAACATGCCATGCAGCAACTGCCCGGCGTGCATGTTGCTTGCATGTCGTCGACATGCGGGAAAACGCAAACGGGCTCAACGGCACTGACCGTACAGACTGGACCGTCGGCCCATCGCTACACCTGCAACGACCGCGGAGGATAGCCCAACTCGCCACGGGGCAGCTCTGCCCCAACTCAATCTGCGGCGCCCATGGCCGTTTCGGCTGTGTTTGAATTGTGGGAGGTGCCGTAGTAAACGCCCTGTTCCTTCTTTTAGACAGGACGTTTACTACACAGTTTCAGTGCGAAATTTTTGAAGTACGAACAGCCCCGCCTTGGGTGGCCCGGCTCCAGATCCCCCGATGGTTGCCAGTGGGATCAGATCCCCTATCGGCCTGGTGGTGTTGAGTCTTGTACCAGACACTCTGGAGTTTTGGGTTCGATTCCCAAACGAGAGGAACCAGGGAAAACAGGCGCACCCTGTGTTAAAGTACCGGGTTCCTCACGGGTCCCACCTGGTGGTTGGGTCTTAGTTGACGAGAAATTTGCAGCCCGGGGACCCATCAAGCAATAAGATACGACGATCAGAACCACCCCCAAATATAGATACTTGGGCGACAAAGATCTCACCTATAACAATGATCATTTTTAAAGGCTTCTAATAAACTGCTGGTGATGGTAAGAATACAACAAATCCACTTGTATTCCGGAGCGTCTCGCAAAATCCCCCCCCCCCCCCATGTTGCCTTGCCTGCATTGTAGGGGTGAGAAGGGGAAACCCTGATTAAGAATCCCGAACACTTCGATGAAAAATGGTTTATACTTCTGCCACATGTCCTCGGCCCGAAGTACGAGCGACGGCAGAGGCCCCGTAACTCGAAAGGGTTCCGGATAGGAAAGAGCCAGGGAAACCTCAGCAATGACATCCGACGTGGGCAGCAGTCAACTCCTTGAATTCGCTTTTTGGGCCCTGTGGGTGACTGCGGTTCTGCGAAATATACTCTCCAAAGATCCAAAGGGTCTTGCACCAGCCACCCTGGAGTTTTGGGTTCGATTCCCAAACGAGAGGAACAGGAGCCAGGGAAAACAGGCGCACCCTGTTTTAAAGTACCTGGTTTCTCACGGTCCCAGAACAGCTTTGTAATAGGTCCTGCAGTAATAAAACACACACGAAAATGATTTGTGTAGAATTCGAAAGAGTCCCGGGGATCAGGATTACTGGTGGGGGGTCCGGGTAAGCCGCCCTTTTGGAGCACGCTGAAGGAGTTCTGTACGGTAAGGAACTCGGTTCTGTGACCTTAAAGAGAGTTGTTTTATTAGAAAGTTTATCATAAGTTTGTTTCAAGCTAAAATCCTCAACACACACACCAAAGAGAGTTGTTTTATTTTGTTTTTCAACTAAATCCTCAACACACACCTGCTCGGTGACCTTAACGAGAGTTGCTTTATTTTGTTTTTCAACTAAATCCTCAACACACACCCTTTTGGGCTGAAGGGTAAGTAGGTGTTTATTACCGTGACTTACGTATAGGAGTTCTAAGACGCTGAGAAACAGAAGAGGTACGCCCCGGTGCTGGAATTCTTTAACTCGCTACCAGACAGACAGGGTTGGTCTTTAATACAGTTCAATTTCACAGTCGGAGTTCGTGGCTCGATCTCAACTGAGGATCGGAACTGATCCTCTCTCTTTTGTGTCTACGCTGAAGGCATTGGGCATCTCATCGCGGGTCAACCTGGAAAAAATTCGCAAGAGGGTTGCGAAACGCACTTTCGAAGCACACGATTTGATGCATCGCAGCTACTATGCAGTGAAATTCAGCTCTTCCTCCTCTGTGGATTTCTCACGATTACTGGGTAACTCGTTTGCGTTACAACATTGTCTTCGTCTCCCTACATGATTCCTCACGTTTTGGGTACGGGACAATAACCTTGGGCATCAAAGGACCACATCGTCGATATTTTCTCCAGGATCAATTGCACCTTTGACCTTTAGCTACTCTCTCCTGTACGAATATCCAACACACGCGGTCCTTCAGTCCTTTGCCTTTCTCGGACCCTCGGCACTCTGGAAAATGGCCTGTTTCGGCTTCCGCCCAGCCCTGACTTTCTCTCTCTCGGCTCTCTTGGACTTGAGGATCTATAGGACTTCTGCCCTCTTTTTATTCTTTTCGCATTAGGCATATTTGAATTAGGTATATATAGTATATAAATTTTTTCGGGCTTATTGGTTGAGTCATATGGGACGTGGCTGCTGCTTCAGCGCCTTGTTGATGCCTCTAAAGACTCGGACATTCCAAAGAACGTTCCATTTGCGTTTGCAATAAACAACCGAAACACTAGGAGTTCTGTAAGGAACTCGGCTTGGTGGCCTTAAAAAGTAAATCCTCAACACAGAGACGGGAAATTCGTCCAGAGAGTGTGTTGTTTATTGGTACTCAATTTAGTATCCTTTACACTTCGGTTCCTGACCTGGGTTGAGCTGGAAGTCAAGGTGTGGGTGTCACTCCGATAGGAGTGGCAATGTTTTTTGAGCGGTCCTCGGGGAGCGCCGCCGCTTGACAGGCACCTCCAACAGGTCACCCTCTCCAACATATGATTTCTCGAGACAGTCATCTCCATGGATCGCCCTTGGGTCCTTGCGGATGATTACGTTACCACGAACTTAAATCTACAAAGTACAAAGAGACATACCGGACGCAACCCCGCGATCTTTTACTATCACCAACTGCCTGTCACGCGCCTCCCCTCTCCTTTTCAGCCCCGACGGTAGGTCATAGGAAAACTTAGCACGATTGTGTCCGTTATGCCTCGAGAAATCCTTAACAAACGTGGCATGATCATGATTTTCTTACAGCACAGAATCTCGCCCAAAACATCTTTTATAATAGGGATTGGATTCACTCTCACCGTGTGACACTCCTCCTCGCACGCGCTCCCCTTCTTCTCGCCAGTCATTCGCCACCCTCCTTGCACACACTAGGCCTTTCCCCTGCGTCCACTAGTGTGTGGTGGTCAGCCTAGTCCACACAAGCCTCGGCTCGTCGTATCTCATAGCACATGTCCTCCCCTATCCTCCTCCCCCCACGTGCACAGCTTTGTATTAGGTACTCCAGTAATAAACAACAACAACAGGTACTGCAGTAATAAACACACACAAAAAACAAAAACACCACACATCACCGCACGCCACGTACACAATCCCGCATCGAGAGTTTTGCATTGCCTGGATTGTAGGAGCCTGGCGAGCGGGGGGAACCCTGATGACGACCTCCACCCTGGCCGGCGTTCATTCTCATATATCCGCCTCTGGGCCTTGCGGATGATCCCGTGACCTTGAAAATATAATCAAAGTTCAAAGTTCCAAGTAAACTCCAAAGTCCAAAGTCCCGGGCCAGCCGATCCCCGGGAGACATGTGATCAGACCCATTCTCAGGTGCCCATCTGGTTTGTGTCAGATGCGACAACGTGTTTGTGCTCGGCAGCTTCACGATGTTTCCCAGAGCCTTCAGGCTCTGGGCATAATGCCACTCAAATGATACCACGTGTTGCAAAGCCTCACACAAAGCCGTAACGTCCCCAAACCCCATCTGCTTTCTCACAAACGTGAACCCCGGGCCGGCCACAGCCAGCCTGAGCTCGGCGGGCGTGGACCCATTCTCAGGTCTCGTTGCTCGTTGAATTTCGGGTTGGATTTTTTAGCGACGTTTCAGATCGGATTTTCTTCCAGTACAATCCAAAAATCCGGTCTGAAACGGTGCGCCCCGTTTTCTTCTCTTGGATTAATACCGCACATTGCGCCGTTGAATGCCTGTCGGGCCCCGAGGGGAAACTTCGACTAACACTGTGTGTCCTCAGGACTGTAAGGAATGGTGCGCGTCTCAGACGTTCCTCACTCGACAAAGTCGGCAGGGACAATCCCCCCCCTACAATGCAATGTCTGCTTGAACGAGCTCCAAATTCATAATAAAAAGCTGAGTTGACCTCTCGAGGCCCTTACAAAATGCCTCCAAGGTTACTAGGTCTCCTAGTACCACAACCACAACACCACCACTGCATGCAGCGTACACATTTGTTCTGTGCTTAGTTCCGCCCCCCCATCCGAGTCCTGCCTTCCGCCTGCATTGTAGGGGTGAGATCTGTAATGCCATTCTGATCCCGTTGCTTGCCATCCGTAACTGATGATGGTCTGGAATACAACCTAAATACTTGTATTCCAGAGTGTCTGGCAAATGAAGTGGGACATTCGCATTACACCTCCCTCATTAGGGGTGAGAAGGGGAAACCCTGATCGAGAGCCCCGCTCACTTCGATGACATTGGTTATACCTCCGCCACGCACTCACACCTGCCCAGGGTCTGGAGAGAGGCAGGGATGGAGGGGAGGAAAAGGTCATGACGGTCACACGGGCATGATCTACAATAGGGCGCAAGGCGAAGTGAGAAAGCCAAAGTGCCA
>Ga0315899_10008903_pt1 | contig 10760 bp, 9 predicted proteins | sample LakEriMetagenome_2_FD_203518 | JGI IMG/M metagenome (GOLD analysis project Ga0315899, IMG submission 203518) | Freshwater fungal communities from buoy surface, Lake Erie, Ohio, United States - Buoy 4 MA112 | ecosystem: Environmental > Aquatic > Freshwater > Lake | place: USA: Lake Erie, Ohio...
AGCGACCCTGGCGGCGGGGCGGGTCGAGGCGTTCGGGCCTATCGAGCCAGAGATGCTGGATGAGGTCTTGCGGGTTATCGGAAGGGGAGCCCAGCAGCCAGCCGTTCCAGGCGCAGGTGAACGGGACCGCCACCTGCCGCTGGGGGTAGGGCAGGAAGAAGGTCTCCGGCGTTTTGAGGCTAAGCCGGATGGCTTCGGCCAGGGTGGCAGTCATGGGGTAGCCGCTGTCGGCCACCCAGTCGGCCAAGACTTGGCGGTGCAGTCGGTCCCTGCGATTTCCAAGGGCCCTTTGCTGCAATGTGATGGGGGTTTCCAGGCGGCACCAGGCGGGCAGTGGGGCCCGGACAAGCTCGAGGGTGACAAGTGCATGGGGCCTGGCGAGGCCCAGGCGCGGGTCGTTCCATTCCCGGGTGGTGATTTCCACCCGGTGGCCGATGCGGACGCGGCCGAGGGTTTCGGGGGCGAACCAGAGGGATTTCAGGCCTTGGTCATCGATGCTTTGGAAATACTGGCCCTTGCCGTTGGTATCCGAGGCGTGTCGGCGGGGACGGGAGCCGTGGCCGAGGTCATGGTCGGTGTCTGAGATGGTGAGGGTGAGGCGGGTGGTGGGCGGCATGGGGATGCGTGGAGCCGGCGGCGGGTACATTTCCAGTTGGGTGGCGGATGGTTGGTCTGCGGCCCGGAATATCCCCACCATCCAATGGTGTGGCTGATTCCCCTAGGGATTTTCCCACCGGGAAAACCTGCCCCCGGGATGGAGTCACCGGTTAAGATGAGGATTCATTGGTAAGCAGCCGGGATAGCGGGGTGATTTTCCCGGAGGTTGGCCGAACGGTGGTTGGGGAAGCGCTGATGGGACCGATGTGTGCTTTGGCTGGCGGTGCTGCTGTTGGGGGTGGCCACCCTGTGGGTGGTGACGGACCCGGTGTCCGCTGGTGCCGTTGGGAACGCACCCGGCGTCTCAGCCGAGGGCCTGAAAGTCGGTTTCAGCCGTGTAGATATCACCCCCGACCCGGCGCAGGAAAAAGTCTGGTTGGCGGGGTTCAGCCGGGGCCGGCAGGCCCTGAAGGTGCATGATAAGCTGTGGGTGCGGGCGTGTGTTTTGGAACCTGGTGGCAAGAAGCTCGCTTTTGCTTGCCCGGACTTAATCGGGTTGTTCGATGAGCAGGTGCGCGGGGCGGAGAAGCGTTTGAATAAATATCGTTCCAATTAAATATACTTAGCTTAGGGCCTCGATAGCACATCTTTGATTTTTGAAGCCAATCAGTTACTATTATTGCCTAGGTTTAGTGTGAAAAAATTTAGGATCTGTATAAAAGCATATTGAGGAAATATTGTGAAAATGAGATATCGTAGAGATTTAGACGGATTGAGAGGTATTGCGGTTTTGTTAGTCGTTCTCTCACATGCGCACCTTGTTTTTAAAGGTGGCTATATTGGCGTGGATATTTTTTTGTTTTGTCAGGATATTTAATAACTTCTATCAATTTGGCTGAAAAAGCAAATGGCAGTTTTAGTCTTAGTGATTTTTGGATAAAGAGAATAAGGAGACTTTTTCCAGCACTTTTTTTTATGATTTTTGTATTATTATCTGTTTTCTTGTTTCTGCTTCTTCCGGAAGATCTGGAAAGGATGTGCAAGAGTGTAATTGCAGTACTTTGTTTAGTTTCTAATTGGTTCTTCCTTCACCAATCGGGTTATTTTGCACCTTCTTCTGATGAGCAATTCTTGTTGCATACATGGTCTCTCTCAGTAGAAGAACAATTTTATATTATATTGCCTGTGATGATATGGTTTTTAAACAAGCAGCAATTTAAGGCGTTTGTAATAGTTTTAGCCCTATGCAGTTTTGGCGCATGCCTGATAATGGGACTACATAATCAAGAAGTAAATTATTTTTTACTGACAACAAGGGCTTGGGAATTGTTTTTTGGGTGCATAATTGCATGTTGGGAAAAAGAAGAACCCAAATACCCATATAAAAAAATTTATTTAACATCATTTTTACCTGTTTTAATCCTGCTTTTTATTGCGTTTTATTATAACGCTTCGACGCCATTTCCTGGTATTTTTACAGTTCCAGTAATATTGGCGACAGGGTTTATCATTTATTTTGGTGGAAAAATGCCGGGAAGTTTTAAAATTTTGGAGGTTCATCCCTTAGTTTTCATCGGAAAAATTTCATATTCATTTTACCTGTGGCATTGGCCTGTTTTCGCACTTTTTTATTATTTCTCATATGGGCCAAGTCGGTGGTATATTAGGGTATTATTGGTTGTTGTGGCTTTTTTATTGTCCTGTTTGTCCTTTTATTTTATTGAGCAGCCATTTAGAAAAAATAGTTTGATAATTACCAATAAAAAAATGGTCATTTTTTATATCGCAAGTTTATTCGTTGGATTGGGTGTTAGCTATTTTGGAATTTATTCGGCAGGTGTGCGTTTTTCTATTAATCACGAAGTAATTCGCCTTCTTGATTCTCTTAATTTTGCCGATGGTCCGAGGTTAGATGTTATTGGAGATCCTAAAAAAATAAAACCTTTGTTCAAAAACGGGGGTAAAAATGTCGTTCTTTGGGGGGATAGTCACGCAGGACACTTTGTTCCTGGAATAGTCGACAGATATAAGGATTCTAAGTGTAGTTTTTATTATTATGGACTCGGTTGTGCTCCCCCAATCGCGGACTATGCCCGAGGTATTAGGTTGACAACGAAAAATGAGACTATTGCCTATACTGATAAAGTTTTGGATTACTTAATTGCAAATCAGTCTCTTGACTCAATTATTTTGGCTGGATTCTGGGAATCATGTGATGGAGATATTACTGAAATTCTTGATGGATTCGAAAAAGTCTGTTCCAAATTAAACGACGCCAATAAAAAAGTTTATTTCGTTATGGATGTTCCCCGATTTTCGGTTTCTCCAGTAAAATTTGTTCGTCGTCGAAATGCTTTTGGAATTAGCGAATTTAAAGAAGGTGAAATTTCAGTTTCAGAATATAATAGGTCTAACTTGGTTCAATCAAAACTACTTGCTGTTGCGGAAAAATACAATGTTAAAATTTTGGATCCTTCCAGTAAACTATTAAATCGGGAGTTTGGAAATAAGTTTTCCATATGGAATAATTCCGGTCTAGTTTATTTTGATGATAATCATTTGAACATAGCTGGCTCTATTATTTGTTCCGGGGTTTTTAATGAGGTTTTTGAGCAATATGGTAAATAAAATACTTGCGTTTAGAATTTATTTCGTTTCTTTGTTTATTTTGCAATTCTTTACCCCCTTTTTAGTAGCTGAGGTAAAGATCGGCTTTGGTTTTTGTGATATTACGCCAGATCCTTCACAGGAAAAAGTTTGGCTAGCCGGGTTCGGCCGGGGTCGGCAGGCCCTGAAGGTGCATGACAAGCTGTGGGTGCGGGCGTGTGTCCTGGAGCACGGTGGCAAGAAGCTTGCGTTTGCCTGCCCGGACTTGATCGGGTTGTTCGATGAGCAGGTGCGTGGGGCGGAAGAGCATTTGAGGGCGAAGGGATATGAAACGATCATCTCCGTGACGCACAACCACCACGGGCCGGACACCCTAGGACTGTGGGGGCCAGGACTTTCGACAGGGGTCGATCCCAAATACTGGAAGCGGGTCGAGGACGCCGTGGTCCTGGCGGTAGAACAGGCGGGTGAGAAAACTACCCCGGTAAAGGCCAGCATCGGCACCGTGAACGCCGGGGATTTGGTCAAGGACTCGCGGCAGCCCTACGTGAAAATGGAGGACCTGACAGTCCTGCGTTTCGATGGGCTGCAATCAGTTGAAATGCTTCCGGCTGGCCTTTTTGTGCTGTGGCATAACCACCCGGAATTCATTAACTCCAAGACCACCGAGATCACCTCTGATTTTGTGGGTGAGGTGACGGAACTGCTGGCCAAGAAATACCAGTGCCCGGTATTCTATGCCACCGGGGCGATTGGTGGTTTGATGGCGCCGATACCTCTCGAGGTAAAGGCCGGGGAATCCCCCGATGGCAAGGCCCATCGCAGTGGTAGCTTTGAAGCTTTGAGCGTTTATTCCCAGAGGATCGCCGACCGGGCCTCCCAGGCGGTGGAGAAAACCGAGCCCGTGAAGCTCACCCCCTGGAAGCTGAACCAGCGCGATGTCTACCTGCCGGTGGACAACATGATCTACCGGGCTGGGCACCAATTGGGGGCGCTGAAGCGGAAGATGCACCGCTGGGGCGGGGATATTTCCAAGCCCGGGGATGAATCCAACAAGGATGCCAAGCCGGCTGTCCGGACCCGTGCCGGAGTGCTGACCTTGGGGGAGGTGCAGGTGGCGCTGGTGCCCGGTGAGATTTATCCGGAACTGGTGCTGGGCAAGGTTCCTGATCCGGCACCGGAGGGAGCGGATTTTCCAGAGGCGATGGTGGAGCCGGTGCTGTTAGGGCAGTTGAAAGCCAAGCACAAGCTGGTGATCGGGTTGGCGCAGGATGAGATCGGGTACATCATTCCCAGGCGGATCTGGGACGCGAAGGCGCCGTGGAGCTATGGGCGGAAGGATGCGCCGTATGGCGAGATCAACAGTTTGGGGCCGGAGACGGCGGGGTGGTTGCTGCCTGTGTATGGGGAGTTGGCGAAGTAGGGTCCCTGGTCGCTACGATGGCTTTTGAACCAAAGATATATGACCGAGGTGTGGCATGGCGCGGAATGTTTTGGGTGGGGAACTGGAAGTGTGCTGCACCAACCCTATGACCGGCTGGTATCGGAACGGTTCGTGTGACACCGGGCCGGGTGATCATGGGCTGCACCTGGTGTGCGCCGTGATGACGGACAAGTTCTTGGCGTTCTCCAAGGCGATGGGGAATGATCTCTCCACCCCCGTGCCGGAGTGGGGTTTTCCGGGGTTGAAGGAGGGGGATCGCTGGTGCCTGTGCGCCACGCGTTGGAAGGAAGCCTTGGACGCCGAAATGGCACCCCAGGTGGTGCTGGAAGCGACGCATATGTCGATGCTGGAGTTCGCGACGCTTGAGGAGCTGAGGGCTCACGCGGTGGTCGAGTGAGTTATTTTACTGGCAAGGAGAATCCATTTTTGGTCAGTTTTCACACGGCCTTCCCTTGCCACATAGCTCGAATAGTATTCCGGAAGTAATTTTGCCCAAAGTGGCATGCTGATTGGGATGTCTTTAGTGGTTCGGGGTAAGGCGCTTGTAAACTCTGCGTGATGGGAGTCTTTAAAGCGATTGATTAAAATATCAAAGGTATCCGTTCCATTGTAGTCATGGGTTTCTACAAGGATATCACAACTATTTAATCCCGTCGTTTTTGAAGGGTCAAGCAATTCGAATTCAAATCCTTCACAGTCGATCATTATCAAGGGGCGTTTGTAGGATTGGATTACTTCGTTAAGGTCTGTGTTTGTGCAATAGCCATTTATTTTAATTCGGTCCTTTACGGAATTGGCCAGCGCATTTTTGGAAATTAAGTCCCGCAAATCTTCAAGGATTTCATAAGCAAAAACCTTGGTTTCTGGCTTTAAGGTGGCCAAACCTACAGCGTAATAACCTTCTCCAGCTCCAATATTGATGACTGCATCGTGTTTTGATTTTGCCATCTTTTCAAGGAACCCAAAAATTTCTTTCTCGTATATCCCAAGTAGTTTTGGAAAAATAGCGCTGGTGTTATCGCTGAAAAATTTGGGAGGATATTCAAGAATCATTCCTTTGAATGGACCGCCATTAACTTGATTGTGGCAAAAATTCAAAATGTATTTGCCGACAGTGTTTTTTGGGTGAAGAAAATTTGGGACAAATTCTTTTATGGCCATTGGGGAACCTCGAATCCTAACCTAGTTTTGTTCGGGTCGGTCGCAGGGTTACCATTATTAAAGCTTTGCTACCTTTGGTATGACAAACTTAAGAATAAATCATTTTGAAAAAGAATCATTTACCAATATCAAATTTGTCGCCTCAAGAAAATCTTTAACAATACCAAAAATTTTCATTTTTGATGCTTTTACAAGCTTTTCATGTTCCAAACCGTAACCTGTCCTCACCAAAATTGATTTAACCATAACCCGGTTGGCAGCTTCAATATCCGAAATCTTGTCTCCGATCAAATAACTTTTTTCTAAATCAAGATTCAGTTCAGACGATGCTTTCAAAAGCATTCCCGGTTCTGGTTTTCTGCAATGGCATGAAACCTTATATATATCAGTCCCGATGCTCGGGTGATGCGGGCAGTAGTTCCACATGGAAACATGAATTCCTCGCAACTTGAACAAATTATCCAAATACGAATGAATTTCGTTCAAAGTTGATTCTGTAAACAAGGCCCTAGCGATTCCGGCCTGATTGGTTGTCACCACCAAATGAAAGCCTGAGTCCTGGAGTCGGAGCAAGCCATCTTCAACCCCATCAAGTATTGAGATTTGCTCCACTCGGGACAAATAATTTACATCTTCTATCAAGACTCCGTCCCTATCCAGGAAAACGGCTTTTTCTTTTTTTTTATTGGTTGGTAAATTCTTTTCTTCGATAGTCATTTCAACGACTTCCCATGTGGACAACACGGGACCCCGGAGCGTCCAACCTAAAATCCACCTGTTCCTTGTCTGGAAAAGCATTTATCAAGCGTTGTCGTTGATCAGGCGGTACAAAGAAAAGTAAAAATCCACCTCCACCAGCTCCCAACAATTTCCCCCCAAATGCTCCAGCATCTAGTCCTTTTTGATACATGGAGTCTATTTCTGGGTTGGAAATAGCTGTATCGAGTGAGCGTTTTTCAACCCAACTTTCGTGGAGCAACCTTCCGAATTTCTCCAAGCCTTTTCCTGAAGCTAGTATTTCGTATCCTTTGTCAACGATTTTTCGCATCGCAATCAACCTGGCGCTGTTCTCCGTTGCCTTAGCGACCTGTTTTTTCGCCAAATCTTCTGCTTTGCGTTTAATACCGGTGAAAACACCAACTAAATGGGATTCAAGTTCCTGAAGTCTTTGGTAGCTCATCGGAATCCGGTTGACAGAAAAATTGCCAATTGAACGGAATTCAATCAAATTAAAACCACCCACGGCTGCAAAAGTCTGGTCCTGGCACCCTACCGACTCCCCAAGAACCCTTCTTTCCAAATCGATTGCTTGATAAGCCAAATCAAGTCCATGCACCAATTTTCCTTGGAATGCGTAAACAGTATTTAAAAGGCCCACAACAAATGATGAGCTTGATCCTAGGCCTGTAAAAGCCGGCATTTCGGCCGAATGATTGATTTCAACATCTTTGAAAGCGCCTGCGTACCGCATGCATTCCCTGAAAGGGATATGTTCAATATCATCCAATTTGGGGACACATTCCACTTTTCGATAGGCAATACGAATGGAGTAATCAAACATTCGACTGTAAAATTTTGACATAGCGAAATAGGCAGATTTATCTATGGCGCTGCCTAATACCGCCCCTCCATATTTTTCGAAATGCTCCGGATAGTCTGTGCCGCCACCAAAAAAACTGATTCGCAAAGGTGTTTGTGTGATGAGCATTTTTGCAGATAGATTAGCGCTTAGATTGGATTGCCTTTAATATAATTCTTCATTTTTGCCAAATTGTCAAATTTGCCTGATTGGGCTTGAGGAAAAACGGTTATGCCGGATTACCAGTGGTGCATGATCACGCCCGAATATTTCCCAGCATTGCCTAACCAAGCTGGGATGGGAGACGGGGCAAGACACATGGCCTGTGGGTTAGCCAAAAGGGGGCATGAGGTTTTGGTTCTTGCTCCAGACGGTCCAAAGGCTCCCAGCGACCCGGGGGTAATTGTAGAAAGGGTGCTCGGGCATTTTTCCCCAATTGGATGGTGGCGGGCCAGCAAACGGCTCGGAAAAATCGTATGCAAACGACGATTGTTCTTGCAATGGGTACCACATGGTTACGGATATAAAAGTTGTAATTTGTTTTTGGTGATATGGCTGGTTTGGCGTGTGACGATTCGCCGGGATGTTCTTTACGTGATGGTACATGAGCCATTCTTGATGTTTGAAGGAAATCTTAGGCAAAGAATGGCGGCCTGTATCCATCGGCTCATGGTTTACATTATCTTGCGACTTACCACAAAAACCTATGCAGGAAATAAGAAATGGATTGAATATCTTGATTTTTGGAAACCGAGGAAAATGGAGATTGCTTGGCTTCCAGTTTTTAGCAACGTTTCCTTAAATAAAGATAATTGTGAAGTTGTTAATTTAAAAAAGGCCCTTGCAAAAACAGATAATATGTTAGTAATCGGACATTTCGGGACATATGGCGCACATACTAGTAATTATTTGGAGCCTACCTTTTCAGGTTTGCTCGAAAAGACCAGTGAATTTGTCTTACTTTTACTTGGGCGCGGAAGTAAATCGTATCTGGACGAATTTATTGGGAAATATCCACAATTCAGAAATAGAATTGTTGCTGCCGGGAATCTAAGTCAGGAGGAATTGTCTCTTTATTTGCAGTCTTGTGACTTGATGGTTCAACCCTATTTCGGCGGGCTTTCAACAAGAAATGGAAGCTTGATGGCCCTCCTCCTTCACAGGTTACCGGTTGTGGGAAATCACGGTTATGCTACTGACAAAGAGTGGTTTGAATGGAATGCCATAGCTTTGGTTCCGGAAAGCGACACCTTATCCATGGTAGAAAAATGTGTCGAGCTATTGAATTTGCCGGATGAACGCAAACGCCTTTCTGAAAGAGGATATAAACTTTACGAGGATAAGTTTTCTCTTGGGGCCACCATTGACGCTTTGTTGATGAACTAGGCGGGCTGTTGCTATTGTTGGGTAGACTTGTTGGGGTCGAGCTCGCTAAAGAAGGTCAAAACAGCCGATTTCAACCGTAGGCTGAAACGTATTCCATCCTTCGATTCGACCAGTAGTTTCAGGCGGTCGGATTCTGGTTTGTCGCCGAAGGCTTTTTTGGCGGCCTCCTCGATTTTTTTCTTTGGGATATTGCGGTCGTTGTTAAACCGTGAAAACTGGGAAAAAGACAATCCCATGGAGAGCAGCGGGGAAGGGCTGTTTTTGGCTTCGATACCTTCTTTCAAAAGATTCATTCCCTCTGGGCCGGCGCCGAGGATCACCGCATCGGGGCGGACTGCGAAAAAGCCGGGGCCCTTGCCGAGGAGTTCCTGGGCGTCCTTGTCGCCGTTGGGGCCGGGTTCGACCTTGTGCAGGGAGATGCCGCCTAGCTTGCCGACATCCAGGGTGACTTTGTCATCATCGGGCTTGGTGGGCACTGCGGCCAGTTTGCGGACTAGCTCCTCCACCTTGGTTCCTTCCTCTACCCGAAGGCCGAGGAGCATGCTGAGATGGTCATCCCCCTTGGATGGGATGAAGGCCATGCCCATGTCTAGTTTGCCGGCCTTCAGGGTGGGCATCATCGATTCAAACATGCTCTTGCCGAGTTCTTTCTTGGCGGAGTCCTTTTCCTTGGCCAGGGCCTGGTCGCGCATTTCCTCCAGGGCGGCGCCGAAGGGTTGGAGGAGGCTATCGGGCACCTTCATGTTCATGGACAGGGCCAGCACGGAACCTTTTTGAGCCATGGCTCCGCCGATGGTTTCGGTGTTGGTCAGACTGTTCCAGGACTTCGCCAAAGCCGTGCCCGCCTTGGGAAGCAATTCTGTGCCCATGAACAGTTCATCGGTGGCTTTGTCGTGGCCGATTTCCACGCTGAGGGCTCCGCCTTCCTTCAGGAAGCTGACCAGACCTTCCTCGATACCATTGGCGATCTGGAGGCGGAGGGCTTTTTGCTTGGCGGTTTCTTCGGGGGGAGCTTGGTCCTTGGCTTCCGACATTTTTTCCTTGAGCTGATCGACAGCCAGTTGGCGCAGGTTGTCCGGCACGCCGGAGAGGTCGAATTTCAGGGAGATCAGGCTTCCGGGTTGAGGGGCCTTGAGGAAGACTTCGGGGTCGGGCAATTTGGCCGGGGCGATGATCGATTCATCGCGCAGGGTGGCCCAGCAGTATTTCTTTTCGAAACGGAAATAGATGGGGAACGGGGACTGGTCCAGGTTCAGAACATGGGCGCCGCCGTTTTTTCCTTTCTCGACTTTGCCACCCAGGCCACCTGCGAGGGCGGTCACCGCGGCGAGCATTTTCTCCTCATCTAAAGCGGGAACTGCCAGCACGGCCTCGCTATCCACCCCGTTTGGTCCGATGGAACCGTAGAGACCAAGGGGGCGCTTGGGGTCGAGGCCCTGGATGCCATCCGGGCCGGTGCCTGCCTTCAATACCTGCTCAAGCTGTTTCGCTTCTTCCTTGCGTCCGACCCGGTCGGCAAGCAGGTAAAAGGTTTCCATCAGGCTGTCGAGTGAGCCCAGTCGCATCTGCAGGGCGGGGGGCTTGGCCTGTGCCAGGGCATGGTTGGGCTGGATCGCGGGGAGCAGCAGGCCGGTGGCCAAAATCAAACCAGTGAAAGGTCGCATCGTCAGTCTCCCGGCAGGATCAAGCTTGGCTGTTTGGCAATCTGGAGGTTCTAAGCAAGCCGCGCCGTGCGCTTTCAGTACTGGATAACATCGCCTAGGGATTCGTTTGGCCACAAGGTCGGGTTGGGGGAGAATTCGGTTGCCTTGCTTTTGGGCCCTTTAAAAACCGCTAAAATATAATTGGCTTTTTCAACAAAATAAAACCAAAGGGCAGACCCATGACTTACTGGACGAAAAGGATGGTGGCAGTGCTGCTGACTGCCGGGCTGGTGGGATACGGAATTGCCGCGGATTTGGAAATTGACGGCAAGAAGGGCAAGGT
>Ga0315899_10008904_pt1 | contig 10760 bp, 12 predicted proteins | sample LakEriMetagenome_2_FD_203518 | JGI IMG/M metagenome (GOLD analysis project Ga0315899, IMG submission 203518) | Freshwater fungal communities from buoy surface, Lake Erie, Ohio, United States - Buoy 4 MA112 | ecosystem: Environmental > Aquatic > Freshwater > Lake | place: USA: Lake Erie, Ohio...
TTTTTTGTTTTGTTGTTTTATTGAAGTCACTATGACTGTAGTGAAGTCTGTTAGTGATGGGCTGAGAGACTGCGAGTCTGAGACTCAACTGAATCTCAACCTGCCCCTCAGGATCTCAGCCGACCCCTGGCCGCCATTTCCACCTAGGATTGCAGGCCTGATAACAGGTGTTGGGGGTATCTAAGGGTCGCCATCCTATGCATGGCGAGGAAAAAAAAAATCTCGAGTTCATTGGGGGGGAACAAGATAGACAACTGCAACAGTTTTGGGCAGAGACAAAGATTGGCGACATCCTTCCGTGGGAGGACGTAGAAAGAGAAGCAGGAAGGCTTCTTGAAAGCACACGAGCGAATGCAAGGAACTCGGAGAACAGTCGCGCCAGCCAAGAACAAGATGATGACCGAACAGTAGATCGGGATGAAACAGACCCCTACAATGAGGTTATCTCCCCCCCCAGTTCGCAGAATTCTCTAACCTGAGGTTCAGAGGCTGAGAGACCTGTGAATTTCCGAGTGCATACTTACACGCGATCACAAACACCAAACACACAACTTCGCCGCCTCTGGTTGGCGTATACACTGAGGTGTAGAGGTTACTGAATTGAGTCTCAATAAACAACACTCTCTCTCTAACAACATTTAGTTCAACAACTTGGAGCAATGTTGAATGCAGCCAAGTTCGTGAGAATTTTCGGAAGCAGAACCAGGGTGCCTTGTTAGGTCTCTTTTGGAGCCTGTATCTAAAAATAGACCTAACAAGGCACCCTGTTTCTGCTTCCGAAAATTCTGGGCACGTCACGATCAAGTTATCTGCTTTCCCCCAATCCCCCCTATAATCAGTTTAGTTGCTTGTTCCTCAGGATTCAGCACACGTCCCTACTATCACCCTCCCCCCCCCGCACAGCTTTGTACCCCCGAGGTCCACTTCACGTGATGTCAGGAGCTAGAGGCGTTGGTCACGGCTTATACACTACTGTACCTCGTTTATACACTAGAGTAAATTGCAGTATCGTTTTGCGTAGTAAAACTAATCAGCATTTTTTGGAGACCATAAATTAAGCCCTTACTTTTTGCCAGTGTTCCGCACTTATTCCCGGCGATTTCCAAAGCCCGTAATAAGGAAAAGGTCTTTTGCGGAATCCCCCTACACCCCCCTTTCGTAGTAAATTTCTGTATTTTTCTCGAACAGGTGTTTCTGCCAGCGACCCTCGACCCTCCAGGAGTCGCTGGCCCGTCTGAATTTCCTGTCACCGGGTGGCCAGTACGGGAAGGGATCGAAGGCAGAATACCGGGCGCTGAGCACCAATGACTCGGAACTCAGAGGAAAGAGGTTTGTTGCCTGGTTTGTGGAGGGAGGAGGGGCACATTGGAGAGAGCGAGAGAGCGTGAGAGAGAGTGGCGAATATCCGCTGGAATCTTTATTTCTCACAATGAAAAGTATTATGGGTCTATCTGTTTCCACGGATTCTATTTGCACAAAGTCGCGCGAGGCACCGACGCCTTACGCATCCAACTACATGTACTGCACTAAATCGCGTCAACGCATTCAAATCCCCACGCACGGAGGAATCTCTGAAATCAAAACTTTTGGCCGGTGTTCGCTACCCTAGAACCACTCCCATTGCTGCGCCGCACTATTGCGTGAGGACAGGAAAAATGATCTCCCCACTTGTTCCTGTCAAAGTCTCTCTTTTCTCCCTCACGCGCGCACACTCGCCCGCGTTCGCATCCGAATTGCTCTTACAATTGCCACCGGCCATAACTATGGTAAAGGTTCTTACGAACGTGGATTCGGAGGGGGCTCGTAGGGGTAAAGGAGGAGCAAGGAAGGGGTGCAAGAGCTGAGGAGGGATGGGAGAGGGTATGTAACTCTGGAACGACGGTTGCTGCTGGCGCACGTGCACGCGACTCGCTATCCTCTCCATCGTCTCTCAAGTAATGTGTGTGTGTGTGTGTGTGTGTGTGTGTGTGTGTGTGTGTTCGTGATACACCGTCCCACAAAACAGCGCAGGGGTCTTGTTGATTTTTGGCGTCTTTTGTTCCCGGTGATAGCAGACACATTGGCGCATGCACCGCGAAGCAAGACCCTCCGACACGAGCCCAAGACCAGCGATGCCTCATCACTTACACAGCACAGACGCTGCTGCCTCTCCTCTGCTTGAGACAAAGATCTGATGCAGATCTATGCGTCTTCAGAGCAGAGAGAGAATGAGAGCGCGCGCGAGCCCGCCAAAGAAACTGCTTCATACGAGGACCGGCGCCTCTTTCTGTTTCTGTGATAGCGGCCTCGTCCTCTGCGTCTCCCTTTGATGAATGGACGAGGGTTCCAGACTGAGGCTGGAGAGGAGAGCATCAGCGGAGTCTCATGACAGATTGACGGTTACACTGAGCGTGCCGCCTCCACCTCCTCCCCCGCCCTTCCGAACGGACTTCTCTCCTGCGTCTCGCCGGATCTTGCCGAGGCGCTGCGATATGGGAACCTTGCCGCCTTCCACCTCCTGTAGTGCGTTTACATGCAACGGCGTCCCATCCGTAAGCACAACAATAAGCACAGCATTGAATTTGCACATATTATACATGCATACATATTCAGCCCCCCCGCCCCCAATCCACACCCACATACACACAAACACCCACACCCACACCACACACCACACACCTCCTCCCCAAACACAGTCGCGTGGCGAATAAAATTGAGGACGAGAGCCGGAGGAAAACAAGAAGGGAGACAGGAACGGGAATGGAGGGATGGACGGTGAGGGGAGGGGAGTGAGTGAGTGAGTGAGTGAGTGAGTGAGGGAGGGAGGGAGGGACGAGCAAACCTGGGCAGGCTCGTCTTGGTCTTCGCCTTTGCTGCGTCGTCGCTTGCGGTCCTCACCATCCTTGCTACTGTATAGAAATATGCGTTGCAAGCAATCAATGAATACGCATTGCAAGCAACCAAGGGCTGCACGTTGATGTTCATATACATGGCAAGAATTGTAGGTACAGAAAAGGCATTTGCCTACAGAAAAGGCAATTGCCTTTTCGAAAAGGCATTTGCCTTTTCTGTATTGTAGGTACAGAAAAGGCAAATGCCAAAAACAATGCACACTTCAAATATTGTGTTTATAAAGCAATGTACACTTGAAATATTGTGGGAATCTAGAGAGCATGTAAATCAGTCAACATGCAGATAAACACTTGTAATGCACATGCATTCATGAAAATTTTCGAATACCTTGATGGACTACACTGGTGCATGCATGAGGTTTGCGCCAAGGAGGGCTACCTAGCCAAGGAGGGCTTCCTGATACTGTGTAGCCCTCCTCGCAAAACTCAACGATGCAACACAAAACATGGGGCTGTCCAATACTGTAAAATACAACGCAACACACAACAAGGGTAACCTGCTGCTCCTCATCCCCTGCACAAAAATGTCGACGATTTTTGACCTGTGCATCGACATCCCCCAAGCAATCAATCACAAGGAAACAATCGCTGTTCTCAAGATTTAGAGTTCAAACTCAACTACTCCACCCCGCTGTCTTATCCTGACGCCAACTCCCCACTCACACGCCCCGCGACTTTTTTCTTCTTTTTCTTTTACCACCCACCAGAACCTCACACATCCTCTCACCCAGCGATTCGAGACTCACCCGGCATCAGCACCTTCCGCCGCAACAGCGCCACCCCTGCCCTCCTTCCGAGAGTCCACCATCTTGCGCAAATCAGCCGCCTCCTCCTTGGTCTCTCCACCACCGCGCGCCCTCTCTGCCTGTTTGGCGCCCTCCCCTCCCTCCCGAGCAGAGGAGGACGACGCGGGAGCATCATCGTCCGAGTCTTGGTCAGAGCCTGCCATGGCATCACAGTTTGTCACGTGGCACGCCCATGCGTGGCACTACAGTGTGTGACTTGAATTACAGTTGGTCACTTGCCACCTGTCACCACCCCCTGCCACCCAAGTCAGTAAGTGCGTAACAGATCCATTTGACTCATTTCGTGTCCAAAAGCTTCCCAGCCCAGCCGTAATAGGAGATCGAGGACAGGTACAAATTAAAAAAACAATGCTGCAAGGAAACTCGGGCATTGACGCATGTGCATTTGCATCTCAATGTGTGTTCTTTGTGTGTTTGTTGATATTCTGTACTTTTGTGTGTTCGTTGTAATTCTGCTCTATAATATCGTTGAATACGAGTAAATCCCTCCTCCATCCGTGTACCATCCCGCAGGCATTCACGCCCACTATTACTATTATTCATTATTATCAATAAAATTTTTGTTACTAATATATATAAAAAGTAATTCTCTGTTGTTCTGTACCATTCCTCAGGCATTTACGCATGCCCTTGCGTCTCTTTGTGCTCTTCTTTTCATCTGTCTCTGTCATCTGTCTCTGTCTGTTTCTATCTTTCATCCGAATGCCTGCTCCGCAGCCTCCCATATGCCGATTTATTCTTGAATTTTATCAATTCATGCACGCACGCACTATGGACACTCGCGCACTCCACCACGCACCCGCGTGCGCGCGCACACGGCACAAAATACACACCTCTTCCACGGCCGCGACGACGTCGAGGCGCCTCCTCCTCCCCCTCCTCCTGGGTCTTGTGCCGAGACTTGGCTGGCTCTTCCTTGTCACGGTCCTTGTCACGGTCCTTGTCACGGTCCTTGTCACGACCTTTGCGATCATCCTCGCCACGGCGCGCATCCTTGTCTTTCGCATCCTTGTCTCGATCCTTGTCTTTATCGTCTCGGCGATCCCGGTCGCGATCCTCCTTGTCACGGTCCTTATCCCGGTCCTTGTCACGGTCCTTGTCGCGGTCGCGATCCCTGACATACCGAAACATACGCAAATAACCGCATACACACAGACATAACACAGACATAGACACAGATAAACCGTAAGCGCAACACTCGACAGATCTTCTGTTCTTCTAGTGTTCCGACGCACAACATCGTGCCAACTACAGGACCAAAAATAAAAAAGTAAAAAAGGACCGAAGTATAAAAAAAAGAACTACAGGACCAAAAAAAACGCGAACAACAGGACCCCCATTGAACCTCCAAGCAGACATATATCCATGCTCGCGCACATCAAGCCGACACTTTTTTTCGATTTGGGCAAAAACATGGCACTGATGCGGGCGACCATTCAACGCCACACAAATATCAAACACAGAGTTGGCAGCCGGAGAGCCAAGATGATGAGAGCCAAGAGCACCTGTCCTTTTCGTCTCTTTTCCTATCTTTGTCTCTGTCCCTGTCCCGATCGCGGTCCCGCTCTCGATCACGATCCCTGCCCCGATCCTTATCCCTGTCTCGATCCCGATCACGGTCCCGATCACGGTCACGATCACGTTCCTTTTCACGTTCCCTGTCCCGATCCCTGCCCTTGTCTCGCTCTCGATCACGGTCCCTGTCACGGTCGCGGTCGCGGCGATCATCCCGCCCCCTATGGCCCACGGAACAAAGGCACATACCACGTCAATCCCACCACCAAATCGGGTCGCGTCCTGCAGGTGCGAACGCTCACGATGGGACAATCACACAGAGAGCGAATACGGCAATTTCATGACACAAGTAACCTATCGCGGTCACGCGAGCGATCTCGTCTGTCGTCTCTGCCGCGGTCTTTCTCACGCTTACCACGTCTGTCGTCGTCCCTCTCCACAGATCTATCCCTACCGCGCGTGCGGTCTTTATCTTTTTCACGATCTTTGTCTCTCCTTTCTTGTCTCTCAGCATCGTCACCTCCGCCTTCAACCTTGGCCGATGCATCGTCGCCGCTATCTTTGCGATCAACCACCTTGGAAGATTCTCCTTCCTTCGCTGATTCTCCCCTTTTCTTCGCTTCGTGGCCTTCCGCGTCCGCGCTGCGGGCAGCTTCTGTGTCGTCCTTGTGTCGGGGTTCCTTTGAAGTCTCAACACGGCGATCGCCCTCTCGAGACTTGTCGCTCCTGCCTTTGTCATCTCTGCCCTTATCTTCCCTGCCTCTGTCATCCCTGCGAGCACCCCCACGGCTTCTCGTGTCGTTGCTGCGATCACGAGCTCCGCGCCCGCCCCCACCGCCCCCACGGTTACTACGACCTCGTGAGCGGGAGCGGGAGCGGGAGCGGGAGCGGGAGCGAGAACGCGAGCGTCCACGCCGCCCATCTCTCATCATGAAATTCGGGAACATTGCACCCATCATGTCCATGTTGGGCATGCCCATCGGACCACCACCAGACTGCATCATCTTCTGCATCATAATCATCATATCAGGCGTCAACATGTTCATCATATCAGGCGGCATATTCTTCATCATGTTCATCATCTCGCGCGGCATCATGTTAGGTATGTTGGGCCCATCGCGCATGCCACGAGCTCCAGCTCCAGGAGGAGGCATCATGCCAGGGGGCATCATATCAAGGGGCATCATGTCAGGGGGCATCATATTGCCACGCGTCCCTCCTCCTCGCCCCGGCCCTCCGCCCATGTTTCCTCCACCCATATTCCCTCCGTTCATTCGCTGCATCATCTCCATCATGCCACGCGGCATGCCATCCGGAGGCGGAGGATGTTGCGGCGGCGGCAGCATGCCGCCTGGCGGACCCCCGCGGCGGTTAGGGCCCTGAGGCTCGGGAAAGCCAGCACGTTGCTGCATCATGTTCGCCATCATATTCTGCATAGGCGGAGGCAGCATGCGAGGATCGAGCCCGGGCGGCGGTCTGCCTCTGTCAGCCCCCGCTCCCAAGTTTGCCAAGCTTCCCACCCCCCGACCATATGTGCCGACAGGCCGCATAGGCCCCATACCTCCAGGCCCTCCCAAAGAGAGGACGCCTTGGGCCATCGCGCCACGAACGTCGAGCACCTTGCCTCCTCCATTGCTTCCCCGATCTCCCCGCTTCTTCTTGCGATTACGTTTCTTGGCATTGTCTCCCTCTTGGCCGACATCGCCGTCGACTTTGGCCTTCTCGTCGCCGCTGCCCACGTCTTCGCCTCCAGCTTTGCTCCCCCCCCCCCCTTCAGCCACGCCGTCGCCACTATTTTCTCTGCGATGCGGCGAGGCGCCACTAACCTCTCCTCCCTTGCCTGTCTCACGATTGCTAGCAGATTTTTCATTGCTCACTTGTGAGCGTGCAGCAGCTCCCATCCCCTGGATGGCGATGCCCTTTTCATTTGCACAGCGAAGGAAGGCTTTTGCAGTCGCCTGCAGTTTTTTGTTTTCCTGCAACATGTCGACTGTGACATCTGGCGTCATGCAAATGGGGCAGGAGTAACTTTCTTGTATGCGTGCCTCCACAATTTTTTTCGACACATTTAGCCCACAACAGGGCAGGATAACGGCATCCAGAATGAGTGTGCCGTCACTCAGCGCGCACTGCAGCTCTTTTGGAATGCTCCCATCAGGAGGGACATGCACTTTCGTCTGTCCAGCGCCTATTGCCTTATCGAAGTCCGCTCTGTACCACCGCAAAAAGGATCCAGCATCCCGTCAGTGTGTGCTCCGACACTATACCCTCACTACGCATCTGGTTAGATTACTCTATAGCGCCCGTTAATAAAATCGTGAGTGTTGACAAGCTGTCAGGTCAAGTCCCGTCCTTGAGCCTGCTCTTGCCAGACCACAAATCGCTTTCATATCCATCCCCCGCCATCCCATGGTGCAGGCTTCCCATTTTCAATCCAAAGCGCACCCGCATCTCCAGTTCCCCGAAGAAGGTACCCGCAACACATTGCAAGTGCACACGAAAAGCAAACACGCACGGCACATGAGAACGCATCATGCGAGCGCCTTTGCGCACAGCACTCGCGTCTATTCCAGCAACAACTTGCGCGGCACACCTACACATATTGCATATGTACATTGAGCTTTCGAAACAGTAGTCATGTACATGCTCAAACAACCAAGATGACTCTGAAATGTACATCAAATAGCAAGTACAACCCACGAATATCCTTGGCTTTTCACGCACCAAAACACAAGCAAATGGTGTTTTCACATTTCACGAATAGATGCTCATGCAACATGTATATCGAGTCAAGGGGCATGGACGGAGGACAAGGACCCGTCAGGACAGCGTGCTGTATTGAATCACCACAGACACACTGCTTCTCGCAAAACGAATTCTGCGCACAACAAAGGCTGATAGATACAACAAAGCTAATGACAAAGCTAATGAGGGGACGAACAACAAGGCTCTGCACGTACTCGCTCGGCATGCACTGGACGAATCTTCCGTCCTGCAATTGCATCACGCCTTCTGTTGAGGCAGCCGCTTGCTCCTCCGTAATAACCCTCGTTCGCGACATAGGGATGCCCACGGGGGCCTTCTTCGGGTCGTAGGCAGGATCGTCCTTCGTCGGGCAGTCTCTCTTCCAGTGCCCCGGGATGTTGCAACGATTGCAAATGTAGTTCGGCGGCGCTTTCCCATAGCCCCCAGCCTGCCCTCCTGTACGTGGGGGGCAGCAGCATTCGCGTGAGCACGACACACCGTTCTTGGATAGTGCTGACGGCCGTCTCTGACAGCATGCACGGCCAGTCTGCAACGAAAAGAGTCTGCAACCAAAAGAGTGCGTTGCATTCTGGCAGCTGCTAAAAGATTCGCGCAATCACGCAGGTTGCGGCCATCGCAGGTCATGAAGCCTAAACCAGGGTTTAGCTAAACCCTCAACATTAAACCCTAAACCCCAACCCCTAAACGAGCTTCGTACCCCCGAAGGCCTGCGGTCGGGCGCCGCCCTGCTGCAGTTGCTGCTGCTGCCGTCTTTGCTCATGCACCCTGGTCCATGAGCACTGAGCGCGTCAGGCGCAGCAAGGGGACACACGGCAGTCTGCGTGCACGGGATGAAAAAGCACGAGAGGGTCACGTTCGTACTTTTGTTGCCATTGGGCGTTCTGCTCATTAATCATCTCGTTCAGCGCGGCGATTTCGTCCTCCTCCTCCTCCTCCTCCTCTTGCACCGGCTCATTTGCCTCCCCGACCTCATTTTCCTGGGCGCCCCACGGCGTCGCCGCCGGTTTCGCCACAGCAGCGGCGGCCATGCTGAGTGGGAACCACAAAAAAGAAACCGCAGTCAGCGGGGATGCATGCACGCGGAGAGCCCTTGGCATAGCACCCGCACGTGGCACGCGCGCGGAGCAACCCACACGATGCGGCGGCGCGGCGCGGGGCAGCAGCTCGGGTGCTCGCACTCACCGAGCTTCCTTGTCGGGGGCGTCCTTGAGGCCCTGGGCCTGAGCCTTGACATTGACTTTGCGTACCTCTACGCGCGTGTCCTTCGGGATGAACATCGCCGGATCAGTGTACTCTGCACCAGCGCATGCACAGTCAGAAGGGCGCCTCTGCACGACGGCGCCCGCGCATCGCACAGACACACAGTAGCCATTTGGCGCGCGGGGCTGTGCGGGAGGATCGTGGCTCGCGGTCCGCGACGTCCCGGGGGCAGGCGCACAGAAGCGCACGCGCAGGGAGCCACAACAGCACCTTCTGCAGTCTCGGAGTTGGTGATTGCAAAGTCAATCTCAGCCGCCTTGGCGAGCCCCTTCTTCTTGGCGATGAGCAGCTTGAGGTCCTGCAGAGAGACGTGATCCCCGTCGAACTTGACCATGTCATGCGCCTTCGCGTTGCGGAAGTGAAAGTGCACGACGGACGTCATCACGCCCGTGCGCACAGTGCGCTCCCGCGCCCCCGCGCCCCGCCCCGACCCGCCCCGCTCTCTCGCTGGGCCACGGCACACCCACGAGGCAGCTCGTTGTATCAATAGTAATGTTTTAGTAAACAAATGACTGTTTACTAAAATTGAAAAGCTTGATCTTGAGATTCCCGGACCACGCCACTGCTGCCCTATTTCTGCCGCATGCACTAAGTGTTCAGGGGGTCAGGAGGGTTCTGACGTGGGCCGCGATGGCATGGCGCGACGAGGCGTCTGCTCACGACCCCGAGGGCGGGGAGCGCGGCGAGCAGGCGGCGGGGATGGCCGCCTCGCAGTACGGTGCAGCCGAGCGCGGGGCACACACAAGGCCGGCGCAGTCGCGAGCGTGGGCCTTGGGGGCGGTCGTGCTGACCTGTGCGCTCGTGGCGGCGGCGCACATGACGCAGCACCCGACGGCGGCGGCCGAGCTGGTGGCGAGGGGGCGCAAGGTTCTGGCGGGGCAGGCACTGAAAATGGAACCGCTCGACGATTACGTGGTCAAAAAGAGTTCGTTCACGAAGGGCGAGGCGCACATGATTAACGACGTGTTCAATCAAGAGAGCTCAAAGGAGGAGTTGACGGACCCTGTGTACGGTCTCGTGCACCCCGAGCTGCTGCTTGAGCTGCAGAAGGAGATCGAGCGTGAGATGCAGGAGGAGGTGGATGCGGCGGTGAAAAAGGAGCAGCAAGAGTACTACCTCCGCACCACCGCCACGATCCAAAAGGAGATGGGGGCAGTCATGGACGACGTAGACAAGCAAAAAAAAATCAACGCCAAGTTCCATGCCATGGTAAAGCGAGCAAAGGAGCTCGAGAGCGGAATCTGCGCGGGTGGATCTTTACGGTGCGACAATTGGAACGCTCTGCTGGCGGCTGCCCAGAAGAAAGTAGACTCGCTAAAGAAGCAGCTCGACGATGCGCATGGGGAACACACGGTGGATGAGGCTGCAGATCACCAGAAGGACGAGGATGAGGCTGCGCTTGTCGACTCCGAGGAACAGAAAGCAAGCAAAATGGAGGAGGAGCTCAATTACTGGAAAGGACTTGCGAACGTGTACTACATTATGCTCCACCCCCCCCCCCAGCGCCCCCCCCCCCCCCCCC
>Ga0315899_10008905_pt1 | contig 10760 bp, 10 predicted proteins | sample LakEriMetagenome_2_FD_203518 | JGI IMG/M metagenome (GOLD analysis project Ga0315899, IMG submission 203518) | Freshwater fungal communities from buoy surface, Lake Erie, Ohio, United States - Buoy 4 MA112 | ecosystem: Environmental > Aquatic > Freshwater > Lake | place: USA: Lake Erie, Ohio...
AGGTTCAGCGTGCTGCTGGAAAGCGCCCCGTTGAAACGGCGGTTTGCAGATTGCTGGTCGCCATATTCGGCGCCGATGAGGATTTTATGTGCCAATGGACCGGTTTCGACGTCCCAGATCAGATTGGCCTGCGCGATGAAATTTTCCCGTTGTGTCGGATCGCTGTACGCGGCCAAGGCGACGGTACCGTTCTGGGCACTGGCGGCGCCATTTGCATAGACGTTGACATAAGTCTTGTCATAATCGCCATACAACATCGTCCCGCTAAAGCTGAGGTTGGTTGCCAATTGGCCATCAAGCCGAAGCTTCGCAATCTGCGCCTCAAATCGGGTGCGGTTAACGCCGGGCGTGCCAAAAAACTGGTCACGATAGCCAGAAATGGGGCGGTTTGGTTGGCCTGCTCCGGTTGCGATGGACGGGATGCCTCGGTCTGTTGTGCGGTCGTCATTCACATATTCATACGAGAACCCAAGCTTCCAAGCATCGTTGAGGTTAAAAGCGATATAGGGATTCCATGCATAGCGTTCTCCGCCAACATAATCGCGGTGGCTGTCGAGATTTTCGTAGACCGCATTGACCCGCACTGCTGCGGCCCCACTTAACGGCGTGTTCAAATCTACCGACGCATCATATGCCCCAAAGCTGTTGATGCTGGCTGGCCCGGCATAAATGAAATCATCAATCACAGGAGATTTCTGAACACGGTTGATGATACCGCCGCCGCCGCCACGACCAAAGATCAACGCATAGGGCCCTTTGAGTATCTCGACGCGCTCAATATTATATAGGCCGCGATAATATTGCACATCGTCACGTACGCCATCCAGGAAGAAATCTGCGGTGGTGTTTTGACCACGCAAGGTGATCTGGTCGCGATTGCCCTCACCCTGCCCCACAGTAGTGCCCGGTATGTAGCGCAATATGTCGGCCAAAGAATGGTGCGCCTGATCATCCAATTGTTCACGCGTGACAACATTGATTGTCTGGGGAATGTCGATCAGCGGCGTATCAGTTTTCGTTGCCGTGACCGAGTTTGATGCAAGATAGCCATCGCCCATGCCGGTAACGATGATTGTTCGACTATCATCGCTTGCATCGGCATCATAAGCAGCTTCTTCGGCAAAGACTGGTTGCGCGCATAAGGATGCTGACAACACAGCGATAAGCGACGAAGACAGCCGGAACATAAAAAACCTTTTATTGAGAATAGTTCGCAAAATCGATTTCCGGCACCTATTGAGAATCGTTATTATGTGCAACTAAAAATTTGCGAATTTTGGTTTGTTTTTGGTACAGGGACTCTTAGATGCAGAACCGATTGTGCCCTCTCAGGAAGAACTCGAAAAATGCACGCAACAATCTGGCACAATCCCGATTGCGGAACATCGCGCAAGACGCTTGCCATCCTTCAGGAAACAGACGGCGTCACAATTGACGTCATTGAATACCGCAAACAGCCATTTGACCGCGCAACGCTGGTCAAGTTGTGCGCCGACGCCGGACTAACGCCGCGTGAAGCACTTCGGACACGCGGCTCACCCGCCGAGGAACTGGGTCTTATTGATGGCGCTTCGGCAGACCATATTCTCGACGCGATGGTAGAGCATCCCATTTTGGTCGAGCGCCCCTTTGTACGAACCGATAAAGGTGTTCGTCTTTGCCGCCCTCAGGACAAAGTGCGCGAAATATTATAAAGCGGTCACGCGACGACGCGCCGCGGCATTTGGAATAGCCCAAGGCTATCAGCAAAACCTGTTGGCTGCCCAAAATAATAGCCCTGGATGTTCGTGCAGCCCAATTGCTGGGCCATGGCAAGCTCAGCTTCGGTTTCCACCCTGAATAAATCAGGCCGCTATTGCATAAGGTTGTATCTCACCCGAAAGATACTGGTTGCGCGCCTTCGCACGGCTCATCTTACCTGAGCTTGTGCGGGGCAAGGTGCGTGGCGGCACCAGTTCCACAACGCAGTTCATACCCGTGACAGATCGCACCTTGTCACGGATCTGTTCGCGCAGCTTTACGCGCTCAACTTCGTCGGTGGTGCGGCACTGCACCAATACTGCTGGCGTTTCTTCGCCGCCAGGCGTTGTGACAGAAAAGGCCGCGATGTCACCAGCCTTGAAGCCCGGCAATTGCTCCACCGCCCATTCAATATCCTGCGGCCAATGGTTTTTGCCGTTGATGATGATCATGTCCTTGGCGCGGCCAACGATGTAAATATAGCCGTTCGACAAATATCCCATGTCGCCGGTATCCAGCCAGCCATCGACCAAACACGCATCGGTCGATTCCTTGTCGCGGAAATATTCTTTCATCAACGACGGACCAGTACACCACACTTTGCCAATGGTCTTATCGGCAAGTGGCTTGTGGTTCTCATCGCGGATTTCGATGGTCATGTCTTTCACGGCACGTCCACAATTGACGATTGCGCGGTACCGGATGGGGCGGTCAGGCGCGCCCGGATGGCCAGTCAGTTCGGTCTCTTCGACCAGCTCAACCTGAATGCCTTCGCCCGGTGGCATAATCGACACCGCCAGCGTCGTTTCGGCAAGGCCATAGCTGGGCAAGAATGATGACGCCTTGAAGCCGGCATCGCCAAAGGCGTCGACAAATGCCTGCATCACGTCGGGGCGGATCATATCCGCGCCATTACCCGCAAGCCGCCATTTTGACAGGTCAAAGCGGTCGCTCACATTGCTCTGGCTTGAAATCCGCCGCGCACAAATGTCGTAGCCGAATGTCGGCGAGTAGCTGATGACCGTCCCGTCGGCCGCGCTAATCACGTCGAGCCAGGCCAGTGGACGCCGCGCAAAATCTTCTGTCTTCATATAATCGGTCGAAACCTGATTTGCCACGGGTGACAGGAAACAACCAACAAGACCCATGTCATGATACCATGGCAGCCACGATACGCAGCGATCATTCTCGGTCACTTCCATACCGTGCGAGTGCGCCGACAGATTATTCAACAAAGCCTTGTGCGTCACCGCGACGCCGTGCGGGAAACGGGTCGACCCGCTGGAATATTGCAAGTAGCAAACTTCGTCGGTGTGCGCCTCGGGCAGTGCGCTTTTCAAGGCAATCAGGTCGCCGAAACTTTCCCAATCAATGCCCTCCACATCGCAAGCGCGCGCGGCGTCATTTGCCATGTCGGCAAGTTCCGCAGGGAAGAACAGTATCTTGGGATCGCAGCTTTTCAACTGCACCGACAATTGGTCGACATAGCTTTCCTTGCCGCCAAAGGAAGTCGGAAGCGGAAGCGGCACTGGCCATGCGCCAGCATACACGCAGCCAAAGAACAGCGCAGCGAAATTTGGGCCGGTTTCGGCAACCAAGGCGATACGGTCATCCTTGCGAATGCCATGGCTGATAAGGCGATAGGCCATTTTGAGGGCGTCTTCACGCATTTCGCTGTAGGCATAAGGCCGCGATAGCTGACCACGCATGTCGTGGAAGTTCAGCCCGCGCTTACCTAAAGCGGCGTAATCAAGCGCCGCACCCAAGGTGGCAAAGTCGGAAAACCGGCGCGGCAAGCTGTCCTGCGTTGGCGTGGGTGCGAGTTCGCTCATAAATTTTCCCATAGCATGTTCGGGTGACCACCCGAGATGTCTCTATTAACGTGTCTTAATAGCTAAGGATAGCAGTTCAAATTTCGACCCGACTGTGGCAAGAATAGGGCGTGAACCGTCCGCGCCCTGCAAAAAAGCCCGCTCCACCGTTAAATGAGGAACGGATGCGCCAGTTGGCGCTGTTTTATGTTGGGAAATATGCGACCACACAGGCGAAATTATCCGGCTATCTGGCGCGTAAGACCCGCGAGCGGGGGTGGGATGATGAACGCCCAGCGGATATCGCAGCTTTGACCGAACAATTCGCTGCACTTGGTTATATAAACGACGCCCAATTTGCCGAGGCGCGCAGCCGGTCCTTCGTCCGCAGGGGCTTTGGCGAACGACGCCTGAACGAGGATTTGCGTGCCAGCGGCATCGGCAACGTGGATGCCATTGCGGCCAAAGTGCATATGGAAGAAAGTATTTTCAGCGCAGCCGAAAACTTTGCGCGGCGCAAGCGGCTTGGGCCTTTTGCGCAAGACGCGGCACCGCCGGAAAAGCGGCAAAAGCAGCTAAACGCCTTCTTGCGCGCTGGACATGGTTTCGATCTAGCGAAACGGTTTGTCTACGCAGAACCCGGCGACGAGATCAGCGAAGATTAAGCTTAGTCATAAACACGGTCCGCGGTCGCCACTGCCTCGGAGGCGCGCAACGCGGAGATTATACGCATGAGGTGCTGGAGATCATGCACCTCAAGATCTACCTCAAACGTGTGGAATTCCTCATCGCGCGCGGTCATCCGCAAGTTGATGATATTGGCCTTGTGATAGCCAAATATCCCTGCAATTTCGCCCAATGTCCCCGGCCTGTTGTGGATAATGACACGCAGCCGTGCGGACGCTCCATCGCTACCCTGCCCCCAACTTAAATCGACCCAGTCGGCATCCATTCCGCTTGCCAGCCGGTCGCATTCGATCGTGTGGACCTCAACTGGCTGGTCCAGCAAACGTAATCCAACAATCCGGTCGCCCGGGATAGGGTGGCAGCATTCGCCCAGATGATAACCCACTCCGGGGGTCAGTCCGCGGATCGAAATCGCATGCTCCTGCCCCGGAAAATCCAAGGCAATGCCATTTACGTCGAACCCAGGCACCAGTGCCTCCATCAACGCGCGGTCGTTGATTTTGCCTAGGCCAATGCGACGCATCAACTCATCCTCGTCCTCCAACTTCAACCGGGTGACTGCCGCCGTCAGCGCCTTTTTACCAATTTTGCCCGGCATGCGCGCCGCCACTTCTTCATATAATTTGCGGCCAATCGCGACCAACTCGTGCCGTTCGCGATGCCGCACATGGCGCCGGATGGCGGCGCGCGCCTTGCCCGTGGTCACAAAATTCATCCACGCTTGTTGTGGTTCCTGCGCCTTTGACTTTAGTATTTCGACCATGTCGCCATTGTGCAATTGCGTTCGCAACGGGACATGCCGGCCGTTCACTTTCCCGCCAACGGCCTTGTCGCCTAGGTCAGTGTGCACAGCATAAGCAAAATCGACGACGGTAGAACCCTTGGGCAACTGATGCAGAGCGCCTTTGGGTGTGAACGCAAAAATGCGGTCCTGATACATCGCCATGCGCGTGTTTTCGAGCATATCCTCTGCGTCTTGACTGGTATCCAGAATCTCGATCAGGTCGCGCAACCACCCTGCCTGCCCATCGGGCTTGTCGGCTTGTTTGTAAGCCCAATGCGCGGCAAAGCCATGCTCGGAGGCGCGGTGCATCTCAGCGCTTCTGATCTGCACCTCAACGCGCATGTTTTTGGCGAACATGATGGTGGTATGAACCGATTTATAGCCGTTGCGCTTGGGTGTAGAGATAAAGTCTTTGAAACGCCCGGGCACCATTTGCCACCGGCGATGAAGCACACCCAAAGCACGGTAACAATCTTCGGTCGTTTCCGTTATCACCCTAAAAGCATTGATATCGGTCAGTTGTTCAAACGCGACATGGCGTTCCTGCATTTTTTTCCAGATGGAATAGGGATGTTTCTCACGCCCCGAAATTTTGATTTTCAGTCCAGCTTGCTCCATTTCCCAAGCGATGGTCTGGTTGATCTGGTCAATTTCGACATCGGCCTTATCGCGAATTTGCTTGAGGCGCCCTGTTATCGTTTGATACGCCTCGGGTTCCAACTGTTCAAACGCGAGCAACTGCATCTCGCGCATATATTCATACATGCCAATTCGCTCAGCGAGCGGCGCATAGATATCCATAGTTTCTTTGGCGATACGACTGCGCTTTTCCGGGCTTTTGATGAAGTGCAGCGTCCGCATATTATGCAGACGGTCAGCAAGCTTGACCAAAAGCACGCGGATATCATCGGAAATCGCGAGCAAAAACTTGCGCAGATTTTCTGCCGCACGCTCGTCCTCGGTCTGGGCTTCAATTTTCGACAGCTTAGTGACGCCATCAACCAAGCGCGCCACTTCAGGGCCAAAGCGGCTTTCGATATCTTCGATCGAGGTCAGCGTATCTTCAACCGTGTCATGCAGCAACGCGGTGATTATCGTGTCCTCATCCATTTTGAGGTCAGTCATCAGGCCAGCAACCTCTACGGGATGGCTGAAATAGGGATCACCTGACGCACGTTTTTGCGCCCCATGCATCTGAACCGTGAAGACATACGCCCGGTTCAGCCGATCTTCATCGACGTCAGGCGTATAAGCCCGCACCCGTTCAACCAGTTCATATTGCCGCATCATAAGTCCAAGTTGGGTCTTTTACGCTGCGATGCAACCGTAAAGTTAATCCACACGCATTCGTGCTCGGTTAGGCGCAGAAAAAGGAGCGGCAAAAGCGACAATGGGCCTGATAAAGGCAGAGCCCCAGGATACCAACGCGAAGCAGGCACGCAACAAAAACGCGCCGGAAGGATCGTCCCTCCGGCGCAGTCTGTTTTCGGCTCTACAAACTGCACGAAACGTGCAGCCATGGGATAAGGGAGAGAGCAGAGCCTAAAAAATCGGCTACTGCTTTAGTTTTTTGCAATAGCCTTCGCGTTATCGGCATTGCATGCCGCAACTTCATCGGCTGTGAACACGCGCTCACCAGCGGTAAAAGCGGCAATCGCGCCAAACTTGCGGGCAATGCTGACGCACATGTTCTTAGGTGCGGTCGACGCCATCGGCGCACGGCAGTTGGTGCCTTCGCACGTTACAAAAACGCTACGCAGTAATTCAGGCTTTGCAGCGGTAGGCTGGGCCAGTTCAATTTTATAATAGCTGCCGTTGCTCGCGGCATGTGCCTGTGGGGCAACGAAAACAAGGGTTGCGCTCAAAGCAGAGGCAGCAGCAAGGGCGCCCAAACGAGCGGAGAAATGGGAGAGGGTCATCATGTTTTCCTTAAGCTTTGCTAACATTCCAAAAGGCAGACGGGAATTTTTGATCTTTCGCCTGCGATTTGCGCTTCTGAAATTCAGTTGCGAATCACTACTTATTATTTTAAGTTTTTATTTGCAACTTAAAATACGTATTAGGTTGATTATTTCTGGTGACGGTCCCAATCTGCGGCAAAGAGGATATGACATGGGTGAATTGCGCGAACCGTTACAGCAGCTCGCAGAATGCGGTCTTCCGACTGCGCTGGAGGTGATGGGGGAACGTTGGTCGTTCATGATCCTGCGCGCGGCCTTTAACGGTGTACGCCATTTTGAGGAGTTCCTCTCCGAGATTAGCATCGCGCGCAATATATTGGCGAACCGACTAACACGTCTAACCGAAAGCGGCATATTGCACCGCACGCCTTGCCCCGATGACCGGCGCAAGGTTGAATATCGCCTAACGGAGAAGGGCTTGGACCTGCTGCCCACGATGATTGCTTTGCGCCAATGGGGCGAAAAATGGGGTACGGGCGTTTTGTCCAATCCCGTTTTGGTCGACGACCGGGACCGCCAGCCAATATTGCCAGTTACCATCCGCAGCCATGATGAAAGGGTGCTTGGTTATATGGATCTGTCCTGGATGAATTCATCAGATATAACTCCTGTCAGGGTAGATGCACTCGACGATATCAGTGACCGTGTCAGGAAACTGAGCGCAATTTAATGTGCGCTACTGACACATAGTAAAGCAGCCGTTGAATTTTTGTTGCGAATCTGTTACACTGCTCGTCGACAGGCCAAGAATGGCCGATGACTGCGTACCTAAACCGGGTTGATGCAGGTTCATGACGCAAGGGGCGAACACGAAAGTCTTAGGGACAACATTTGGTTGTCCAAAAAGCTCTTCTCCCGAATACTCAGAAAGGTCGTAATATGACGTCCAACGCGGCGATGTTTGATGTAGGCGATTATGTGGTGTATCCCAAGCATGGGGTCGGACGCGTGATCGAACTTCAGGATTCCGAAATAGCAGGGATGCAGCTTCAGCTTTATGTCCTGCGTTTTGAAAAAGAAAAAATGACGCTTCGTGTGCCGTTTAACAAGGCCGAAGGCGTTGGTATGCGTAAACTTTCGAGCGATAAGACGCTCAAGGAAGCTATGCACACATTGACGGGCAAGCCCAAGGTTAAGCGCACTATGTGGTCGCGCCGTGCGCAGGAATATGAAGCAAAGATCAACTCTGGCGATTTGGTATCCATTGCCGAAGTAACGCGCGATCTATTCCGTCCTGACGATCAGCCAGAGCAAAGCTATTCCGAGCGGCAGATTTTCGAAGCCGCATCAAGCCGTTTGGCTCGCGAGCTTGCTGCCATGGAAAAGACAGATGAAAAAGCGGCGCTCCAGAAAATTCTCGTCATCTTGAATGAGGCGGCACCGCAATATTACGAAAAAGCGGAATAAGGCTTCCTTAAAGAAAAATCAGAAGGGCGCTGGCAACGGCGCCCTTTTTTTCGGAACAGCCATACCGCGAAACGCCCATCCTGACATACGGCTATCGTCGGTAGTAAAGAAATTTATGGCTAAAGTAATCATCTGGTATGACGGGGCATGTCCCCTGTGCATTCGCGAGGTTGCATTGATGCGTCGGCTTGATCGGCGCGGTGCCATCGACTTTCTGGATATAGCACCCACCGATGCGGTTTGCCCGCTTGACCGTCAGTTGATGCTCGCCCGCTTTCATGCCAGCGAAGATGGCATAATGCTGTCGGGTGCCGCCGCCTTCGCCGCCATGTGGCGGGCCATACCATTGCTAAAACCGCTTGGCTTAATTGCACGCAATGCCTTCGTTCTTGGACTTCTCGAACGGCTCTATAACCGCTTCCTCATCATCAGGCCGCGCCTGCAAAAATTACTGGATTGAACATGATCCCCGAAAGCTTCCCCGCGACGCGCGCTGCTGCGCTGGCTCGCCTCACGCACTTCGCGCCGCGCGCAGGTCAGGCTTATGCGTCCGGCCGCAATACTGACCCCGGACCAGACCAAGTGGGCGCCGTTTCGAAGCTGTCACCGTATTTGCGCTATCGCCTGATAACTGAGCAAGACGTCATTGGCGCGACATTGGGACGACACAGCCTTCCGGCTGCCGAGAAATATGTGCAGGAAGTATTGTGGCGCACATATTGGAAGGGCTGGCTTGAGATGCGTCCGTCGGTGTGGACGCAATTCCAACAAGAGCGCGACCACCAACGCGACAGCTTTCCCAACGCCCGCGCTATCCGCAGCGCAGAAGCTGGCGAAACAGGTATCGAAGGCTTTGACGATTGGGCGCGCGAATTGGTCGAGACCGGCTATTTGCATAACCACGCAAGAATGTGGTTTGCATCAATCTGGATCTTCACCCTGCGCCTGCCATGGGCCTTGGGCGCGGATTTCTTCCTGCGGCATTTGGTGGATGCAGACGCGGCAAGCAACACCTTATCATGGCGCTGGGTGGCTGGCTTGCAAACGGCTGGCAAGACGTACCTTGCGACTTCGGAAAACATCGCCCGCTTTACGAATGGCCGATTTGCACCAAAGGGCTTGGCGACCACAGCAACAATGCCCACGGACATGGCTTCACCGGAGCTTCGGCCCTTGCCGCAAGCCACATTTTTCGACGCAAATAAGCCTGCATATCTGCTAATGACGCCGGAGGATTTGCACCCTGAGTCTGTCTTTGGCGCATCTACCAAAATCATAAGCACCGGCGTTTTACGAGACCCTGAAACCCTGTGGGGCAATAATGCCAGAGCCTTTGTGGAGGCCGCGACCGAAGACGCTGTTGAACGCGTTGGCCAAGCGTTCAAATGCCCAACAACCGTGCTCTGTAACTTCGATACGGCGGCCCTGATTGCACAAGCACGCGCGGCAGGGGCAGAGCAAATAATCACACCCTACGCCCCAATCGGCCCAGTGGCCGATGCGCTGACCCGCATCGCTCCAATATTGGCCGCCGAAGGCGTTCCGTTAGTTCAAATCCGACGCGCTTGGGACGGAAATTTCTGGCCACTTGCAACGAAAGGCTTCTTCCCTTTCAAAGAACATATTCCAAAAATTCTTAAAGACATGGGCCTTTCGCGATAGGCTGCAGATATCTGTTGCGTGAAAAAAGAGCGGGCGTATTGTTCGGACAATGTCAAAAGCTTCTAAACCAAGGCAACCCTAACGCATGAGCAATTGGTGGGACCGGAACGTCGTTCCTCGCTTAATCGGTTGCGCATGTACGCAACCTGCGGTGATGCATGACCGAGCCAAGGTGGTGCCGTTCGCTTCCGGCGATGTTCTGGAGTTGGGCTGCGGCGCGCCTAATCTCGATTATTATAACCGTAACAATGTGCGTTCGCTGTCCGGCATAGACCCATCTGCTGAATTGCTTGCCCGCGCAAAACTGGCGTTGGAAAGCAAAGGGATGACAGCAAACTTCATTCCCGGCATCGCAGAAGCGCTTCCTTTCGCAAACAACAGCTTCGACTGCGTTGTCACAACCTTCACGCTGTGTTCGGTGCAGGACCCGCAAGCCGCGCTGTCGGAGGCGAAGCGTGTGCTTAAGCCGGGTGGTCGATTGCTGTTCGTTGAACATGGTCGTGCACCCGATACTGATGCCGCTGCCTGGCAGAGGCGGATTGAACCGGTTTGGAAGCGGATTGCCGGCGGTTGCCATTTGACCCGGCCCGTAACGCGGGCCATATCTGACGCTGGCTTTGTGTGTAATGCACCGCAGGGACATTATATGAAAAGGACACCGAAATGGCTTGGCTGGGTGGAATGGGGCGAGGCAAGATTGGCGGACTA
>Ga0315899_10008906_pt1 | contig 10760 bp, 4 predicted proteins | sample LakEriMetagenome_2_FD_203518 | JGI IMG/M metagenome (GOLD analysis project Ga0315899, IMG submission 203518) | Freshwater fungal communities from buoy surface, Lake Erie, Ohio, United States - Buoy 4 MA112 | ecosystem: Environmental > Aquatic > Freshwater > Lake | place: USA: Lake Erie, Ohio...
TTGATAGAATCGTAAGTAAATCCCTTCCTCATGAGGTACTGAATCAGTTTCGCGGTGCGCTCATATTCGTTTTTACCTCTGATAGAAGGCCATTTGCGAGTAGCCAATTCCTTCAAATTCGCATGGTGAACATCGGTGTGAAGTTGCTCTAGTGCCAGGCGTATCTGTTCATCCGGTATAGCTCGAGCTCTCAGGTGTTGTTCGATTTTTCGAATACCCCAACGCTGCAACGTCGATTTATCGTGAGCAAAAGCAGTGGCAAAGCGTTTGTCGTCGATCAAATTACTCTTCTCCAGGCGGGTAATGCATCGGTGTATGAAATCGCTTTCGAATTGCCAACGCAGTAACTTTTGACGGATGTCGTGCCGGCAGCGCTCTCCCTTATTGCACCAGTCGACCAGTTTTGAATAGGCAGTTTCTTCCGAATATTTCATCGTCTCGCTGTCAAGTAAGCTAACCAAAAGTACCAAAGTTCAGAAACCGGAGAAGGGTGAATACATTTTCTGCACGGAAAAAGTGAACCTTTCTCGTGAAGTTCCGTTTTAAACCCTTTTCGTGTACTTGTGGCTTTGCTTATTTTTGCGACACGGTCACATTTAGGACCACTGACTATTTAAGGAATAATGAAAAACGATTTGATTGCTAAACTGCGCGAGCTCCTGAAGACAGAAGACATTGCTTCTGTGCGTGATGGAGTTCGTGAGATCCGTAACGACTGGAAAGCGGAAACTGCTAAGGAACGCCAACTTCAACTAGAAGCGTTTAAGGCTGAGGAACATCCTGAAGATGTAGAATTTGTGTATGCACCCCATGAGTTGGAGGGTGCGTTACAGGAATTGCTGAAGGTATACGAGGATCGTGTGGAAGAGCACGGTAAGAAGCTAGCGGCCGAACGTCAGCAGAACTTAGTAAAGAAGCAAGCTATTCTGGCTGAAATGGATGCTCTGATAAAGGACGAGCAGAATATCGGAAAGGCCTTCTCGACGCACAAGACGCTCAAAGAACAGTGGGATGCCATCGGTGATGTGCCGGGCGACAAATACCATGATCTACAGGAGAAGTGGCAGCGTTGCAATCATGAGTTTTTCTACAACATTAATATTTACAAAACGCTTCAGGACCACGACTTGAAGATCAACCTCCGCAAAAAAGAGGAGATGATTGAAGAGGCTAAAAAGTTGGCAGAGGTAACAGTGATAAGCGACCTGGAAGTGCTTATCAAGAAGTTTCAGCGCGAATGGATGAACATTGGCCCTTCTCCGCGTGAAACCTTTAAAGAGCTGGGCGATATGTTTTTCGGAATACTTCGCGAATCTCAAACCCGAGTGCAGGCTCATTACGATGAGATTCACAAGCATAGTGACGAGAACCTAGCTAAGAAGAAAGAGTTGGTGAATAAGATGAGTGAGATTCTTACGATGGAAATTACCAATGCAGCTACCAGTAATCGATGGACAGACGAGGTGTTGAAGCTTCAGGAAGAATGGCGCACAATAGGTTGGGCACGTAAGAAAGAGAACGAAGAGGTTTGGCAGGAATTCAGAGGGCTGTGTGATTTGTTTTTCAGCAAGCGCAATGCATTGTTTGAGGAAAAGCGCTCGGCTTACAAAATCAACAAGGATAAAAAAGAAGCTCTTATCGAGCGCGCAAGGGTCATTCAAAACAGCGATGACTGGAAGGTAGCTACGGAAGAATTGAAGCGTTTGCAAGAGGAATGGAAGGCTGCAGGCGGCGCTGATCCGCGAGAAGAGCAAAAGCTGTGGCAGCGTTTTCGTTCAACATGCGACCATTTCTTTGCCCGCAAAAAGGAAAATTATTCCAAGATTATCGAGGAGCAGAGCCAAAATCTTGCCCTCAAACTGGATATGCTCACTGAGCTGGAGGCTTTGGAAATAACCGGAAATAAAGGCACTGATCTGTCGGCCCTGAAGGCATTCGGTGAACGTTGGCATGGGGTGGGATTTGTGCCGAAGGACAAGGTGAAGGAAGTAATGGATCGGTACAACCAGTTGTTGGATGTGAAATACGGTCAAATTAATGCCGATCGTGAGCAACGTGAAATGTCGAATTTCAGAAGTAAGCTCGATAATTTAAAGAGCAGTGCCAATGGTGAAGCTCAACTGAAACGTGAAAAGAATTTCATGCGCGAGAAAATCGAGAAGCTGAAGCATCAGATTACTCAGTACGAGAACAACATGGGTATTTTCACCGGTAAGGGTGCAGAGGCGTTGAGGAAAGATATCGAGAAGAAAATTAAGGCTACTGAGCGTGAAATAGAAGATATCAAGAAGAAAATGCAGCTCCTGGGAGTTTAAGCGTCGTTCTTTTTTATTTTGTTGACCGCTGTTGTCGTGGAATATCCGGCTACTATTGGAATGCATACTACCATTCCGCCCCTTTCACGGGTTTCTGCTGAACCGACCATGTAACGCTTGTCTTCCGGATTCGTTTCCTGTGGGTCGTAATCACCGCCTTTCACCAACACATCTGGCTTGATGGCCTCTATCAGTTTGGCAGGTGTGTCTTCTTGAAAAATAATGGATGCGTCTACACAGCGTAAAGCTGCAATAACCTCGGCGCGCGCCAGCTCATCATGAATAGGGCGTTCGGGTCCTTTCTGAAGTCTTTTTACAGAGGCATCGTCGTTGATTCCGACCACCAGGAAATCGCCTAGTTTGCGGGCAGCAGCCAAGTAGCGAACATGACCGAGGTGAAGGATGTCAAATACCCCATTGGTAAAGACGATTTTTTTTCCGGCATCTCTTTGAGTTTGCAGCCGGGCAAGTAATTCGCTTAGTTGATCGAAATGCATGGGGCGCTGCTATTTACGTGTTGTTGCCAAAAGAAAGCTAACCGCTCCTACTAGGATATCCCACGTGGTTTTAATGGACCACGAAATGAGTGCATATATTTTTCCTGCATCCGCCGGGAAACCGAGTGCTTGAAGGCCCAGCACTGCCATGCCGTGAAAGGCACCTGCACCGCCTGGCGTCGGCACCATCATACCCAAACTGCTTGCCGCCATAAAGAACACCGTTTGACGCAGTGTCATTGTGCACGTTTCTTCAAGTGCGAGAAGCGAGGTGAAGGTCATAAACAACCAGAAAACCCAAATGCCAAGCGAATAGAGCCAAAATAGACCTTTGCGTTTCAATCGGAAAATGCTCTTCAGACCGTCCATCATCCCCAGCATAAACTCTCGAACCTTTTTGAAAAAGGGAATATGTTCGAAACGGCGGAGAAGGTAGAGAAACACCATGAATCCGATGATTGCTGCAATGAGCAAGATGATGAGCGTTGTACCCCTGCTGCCTTCGGCATGCGCGAAAATGGAGTGGAAGGCCTCTTGCTCGAGCACAAACGCCAGGAAAATGAGGGTGGCCATGAGTACAATATCGACTATGCGTTCTAGCAGAACTGTGCCTATGAGTTTGTTTACCGGGACATGATCGGTGCGGTTGAGCAAGGTGCAGCGAGCCAATTCACCTGATCTTGGAATCAAGTTGTTCATACAGTACCCAAAGGCTACGGCATGAACAGCCCACCAATCACGCACCTTATAACCCATAGGTTCGAGCATGATATTCCAACGCAACCCCCGAAGCAAAGTGGCGATATAACCGAACACAAACGAAGCATATACCCAAGGCCATTTTACCTTTTTCAATGCAGGTAGCAAATCGTTTTCCCAACTGATGTCTTTATAGAGCACCCACATCAGTGCTGCTGCGAGTATGAGGAAAACGGTATATGTTATGGCTTTTTTTATGACCCGAAGTGTTGTGGCTCAAAGATGTATGTCAAAATGAACAATCGAAGATCGGTTTGCCAAAGTTGTTCACTAAGAAAGTTTATTAGTGGTAGTGTCGGGAAAAACAATGACAGGCTTGAATATTTTGGCTTCTTCTCTCGACATGTGGGCATACGTCACGACGATGACCACATCGCCTGGCGTCACTTTTCTGGCTGCCGGCCCATTGAGACAAACAACCCCACTGCCTCGCTCTCCCTCAATAATGTAGGTTTCGAGCCTTTCGCCGTTCATACAGTTAAGCACCTGAACTTTTTCACCTTCAATCATATCGGCTGCTTCCATGAGCAGTGGATCCAGCGTGATGCTTCCAATGTAGTTGAGGTTAGCCTCGGTAACTGTCACCCGATGAATTTTGGATTTGAGTACTTCAATCAACATGACCGCAAAAATACAGGCATGCAATGACTTATGGATATTGAATTATGGTTCGCTTCGTGAAAATCAGTAATATCGCGGTGTTGCGTTTCATGAGTAATGTTTAAAATGCGGGCGGTCAATAACTTAAGATACCGGCTTCCGCACTATCCGGAATTTGTCAAGAAATTTCACTGAAAATGTATCCTTTACGGAATCGCTCCGTACAAAGAAGCATGATCCAGCCATTTACCAATACAAAACTCACCCTAACGACCATCGCCTTGATGCTCGTTGCTCTTGTTTCCAGGGCTCAGTGTCCTCGGGTTTTCGACTTTTATGGTCAGACTCCTACTCACCCGTATTGGTATTCTTGTTCTGGCGATAATTTTTCGTTTAACCTGAGCACTCCCAACAACTGGAATGGCTTTAGCATTAGCTGGGGAGATGGATCACCGCTAACAACCGGAACCACATGGGGTCCGCCGACCTTTCAGAACCACGTCTACGCAGCCACTGTTGCTACTTACACCGTTACTATTACTGAAACCTCTACTGGCTGCACCATTACAGGAACAGTCGTAATGGAAGAGGCATCGAGTGCGTCTATTCAGATACCCGTTGGCGGACTCACTCAAGCATGTGCTCCACAAACCATGGAGTTTATCAACTCATCAACCAACGTATCGGGAACGACGGTATTTACATGGGATTTTGGTGATGGTTCTCCGGTTTTAACCTTCGATCACACCAACTGGATGCAGACTATTTCGCACACCTATCAGCAGGGAACTGTAGACTGCGAAACCGAGGTAACCCTTACCGCAGAAAATATGTGTAACACAGTTCAGGGGGGAAATTCGGAAGCTACTTTCAATCCTATTCGTATTTGGGATATCGATGATGCTGCGATTTCAGCCTCGGCAACCATGTTGTGCTACCCAGACACTACCGTAACATTTACAAACACAACTGAGAGAAATTGTTTGATGCAGGGAAATATTTATCAGCGCTACGAATCGTGGAACTTTGGCAATTATTGGGGTAGCGGTCAAGATAGCATCATCGACTGGACCCCTTGGCCCCCGACGTTTCCACATACGCTGCATTTTCCCGGCATCGGTTCCTATACAATTGAGTTGGCCGACTCGAATTTTTGTGGTGTTGCCACTACCAGCATTACCATTCAGATAGTGCCTCCTCCCACTGCACAAATCGCCGTTAGTGCCGATACCATTTGCGTTGGTCAACCTGTTACCTTCTATCAACAGTCGAGCGGTGGTGCCAACTTGTATCGCTGGACATTCGGAAACAACAATACCTGGTTCACCACAGGCTCCGGAAATATTACGTACCTCTACAATAATCCGGGTACCTACCATGTGGGAAGCATGGTTGGAATTTCTGGTAGCGGCGGTTGTTCGGATACAGCTTGGGTAGATGTAGTTGTCCTGGCCAATCCGCTTGTTGCTATCAACGCCAATGAAACAGAAGGGTGTGACCAACTGCAGGTCGATTTTACTGCAGTAACACCCAATGCCGTGAGTTGGTCGTGGGATCTCGACAATGGAACCGCGGCATTCAACGGCATTGATCCTCCCCTTGTAAACTACAGCCAGCCGGGCAATTATCACGTGAGCTTGTCGGTCGAGAATGCCTTTGGTTGTGCGGCCGAAGATGAGATTACCATACGCGTATTTGAATCGCCAGTAGTTGATTTCAACGTCTTCAACTTGTGTGAAGGTGAAACAGCACAGTTTACTGATCTTACACAATCAGCCAACAATGATGATATTACCGATTGGGCATGGGACTTTGGTGACGGGGGCATATCGAATGAGCAGAACCCTGCATATTCTTATGCGGGCACCGGTACGTTCAACGTGCAGTTATTTGTGACCACGGAACATTGCCAGGGAAACACTACCGAATCAGTTGTAGTGCAAGATGCACCTGTAGCTTCCTTCACCGCCGACGTAACGGAAGGATGTGGACCACTTACTGTCAATTTTACGAATACCAGTGACCCCGCATCGGTATATGAATGGGATTTGGGTAATGGTCAGATCATTACTTCTTTTTCCGGCCAGCATGTGTTTATGAATCCGGGAAGCGCCGACACGACTTATCAAGTTTCAGTTACTGCTCTCAACTCATTTGGCTGCGGAACTTCTGATACTCTTGAAGTAACCGTGCATCCGGGAGCAGTTGCCAATTTTATAGACGATAATACGGCACCTACCTGCGGTCCTATGGATGCGTTTTTTCAGAATGCTTCCCTGAATGCATTTGGTTATTCATGGGATTTTGGCGATGGCTCTACCTCCAATTTGGTAAGTCCCACCCATACTTACTTCAACAATACAGGCTTCCTGGATGTGCATGAAGTTACATTGATTGCATACAATATTCACGGTTGTAATGACACTATTTCAAATACACTGTTTGTTTATCCTTTAATGAACCTTGATTTTGAAATTACAGGAAATCAAGGTTGCGCGCCCGTTACCGCTACCATGCCCTTTGTGAGTGGAATTCAAACCTACCATTGGGATTTTGGTGATGGCACTACTTCGCCCTTCGCAATGCCCAACCATACGTTCAATAACTTCACCAATCAACCAACTATCTATGACGTTACTCTGGTTGGAACATCTGCTTTCGGATGCGTTGATACCGCAGTTGCACAGGTCACCGTTTTTCCAAATTCAATTGCGCAATTCAGCACTTCGGTGCTTTCCGGTTGTTCGCCTCTTGAGGTAGATTTTACCAATTTGGCCATCAACTCAGATACATATGATTGGAATTATGGTGATGGTTCTGTTTCACAAGAGAGTGCTGCTCTTCATAGCCACGTGTTCGTCAATAACAGCACAACACCGCTTGTTCGCACAGTTGGGTTGGCTACTCAAAATATCTATGGATGTATGAGTACGTTTTCAGCCAACATTGAAATCTACCCTCAAATCGAAGTTTCTTTTGTTCAGCCTGCCGATGTGTGCTCTCCTGCTACGGTATCATTTAGCAATACAAGCGTAAACGTGAGTGCTTATGCATGGAACCTTGGCAATGGATTGCAATCGGTTGCTCAGAATCCTACTTCAGTGTTCGAGAATATCACAGCGAGTGATATACCCTTTACAGTAACACTTGTTGGTGCTTCGGTATTTGGTTGTGTAGATTCGGTATCTCACACCTTTGTAGTAAAGACAACACCTGTTGCTGCTTTTACATTAAACGAGCTTGCGGCATGTTCGCCCGTAGAGTTGGAAATTTCAAATCAAAGTGTTCGTGCAGATAGCTTGTATTGGAGTTACGGAGATGGTACTTCGTCTAATTCTATTGACTCTTTGCAACAGCACATCTATGAGAATAATGGTACGATTGCCCAAGACTTTGTTATCACCTTAGTTGCAGTTACGGAAGAGGGTTGTACGAGCCAGCAATCATCAACCCTTACCGTATATCCGCTCATTGAAGCATCTTTTATTGATCCCGGAGTATTTTGCTCACCTGCTACTATTCAATTCAATAGTACCAGTGTAAATGCAAATTCATTGCAATGGGATTTTGGTAATGGTTCGGTTTCGTCTATTCCGGCACCTACTTCCTTTTTTGCTAATGATACCGACGACCCAATCACTTTTTCAGTGCAACTAATAGCAACATCTACCTATGGCTGCGTTGATTCGGTAGTACATGAATTGGTAATCAATCCGACTCCGGTAATCAATTTTGTTCCGAATGTATTTGCGGGTTGTGCCCCTGTTGAAATTGAGTTTACCAATAACTCATTGCATGCCGACGAGCTGAGTTGGTCTTACGGTGACGGAAACACGTCGACAACCAATGACGTTGTGCATACCCATGTATTTACTAACGATGGTAATGATCCGGAGGTAATGGAAGTTACGTTGGCTGCCGTTTCCAATGAGGGGTGCAATTCATCTCAAACGATTGAGATAACCATCTACCCTTCGGTTACTGCCGATTTCATGAGTCCGGGAGCATTTTGCTCGCCTGCGCAGGTTGCATTGATGAACACTAGTGTAAACGCGGTTTCTTATGAATGGAGCTTTGGGAATGGACTTATGTCTATCATGCAAAGTCCAACAACAAACTATACCAATACTACAGGTGAAACAGAAATTTTTGATATCACCCTGCTTGCGGCGAATTCATTTGGTTGTGTTGATACTGCTTCGCAGCAGGTAACCATTTATGCAACACCCAATGTGAACGTGCTTTCTAGTGTAAATGCAGGTTGTTCGCCACTTCAGGTGACTTTTGCCAATGAAACCACATTTGCCGATAGTTATATGTGGCACTATGGTGATAATACTTCTTCTAATACGATGGCTTCTCAACATGGACACACCTTCCATAACACAGGAAATGAAGCACAAGATTTTGAGGTAGTAATGGAGGCATCAACAGAAGAGGGCTGTTCCGCTCAAGCGACTCTTATTATTCAAGTATATCCCGTTGTAGAGGCTTCTTTTGAAAACCCCGGTGAGTACTGCTCACCCGTAAGTGTTGGCCTTGTGAATACCAGCGACAACGCATCAACTTATCAATGGGATTTCGATAACGGCGTACAATCCATAATGGAAGAACCTATCGTTTATTTTTCAAATAATTCGGATACAACCCAAGTGTTTGATATTTCGCTTGTGGTCACCTCTGCATATGGTTGCCAGGCAGAATATTCAGCACCGCTCACTTTATTTCCGCTGCCAAATGCGTCGATTGTGTTGGCTGAGAATAATGCATGTGCGCCAGGACCGCTGACTATTTTTAATGCATCGAATGGTGCATCAACGTATATGTGGGATTACGGTGATGGAACGGCCTCCAATACAACATTGACCACCCATACGCACGATTATTCAATTGCTCCCTACCAAACGAACTCCTACACTATTTTGCTGGTTGCCACTTCTGAGCATGGATGTGTAGATCAAGCATCTGTAACTTATACTATTTATCCCGGGGTGGTAGCATTGTTCACTACCGATACAATAGGATGTGCTCCGCACAACGCGCCTCTGATCAACCAAAGTATTGGAGCTGTTTCATATCAATGGAATTTCAGCGATGGTCAGGTTTCTTCCGAAACATCTCCGGTGATGGTTTTTGATGCGCCTTTTGATGCCGATGTCGCATTGCAGGCTCAGCTTGTTGCTACCAACGTATATGGCTGCTCTGATACGACCGAACGGACCATTCATGTAATGCATACTCCGCAGGCTATTGCGCAAATAGATACCGTGATGGGGTGCTATCCGGCCAATGCTGTTTTATTCAATGGATCTATTGGGGCGGATAGTTTTAACTGGATGTACGGTACCGGACAAACATCGACAACGGATGCCCAGTATCACGAGCACCAATACATCAACATTACCGATGAGGTTTTCACCTTCTATATAACGCTGCAGGCATTTACCGATTATGGATGTATGAGCAGTGACCAATTGACGCTGGATGTGGCTCCTGAAATTCAAGCTGATTTCAATTCGATTTTGCAAGGCTGCTCACCGCTCGAAGTTTATTTCGATAATATCAGCGATGGCGGGTCGAGTGTTTCTTGGGATTTTGGTGATGGCGACCTTTCCAACGCATATGAGCCACAGCATACCTTTTTCAACTGGAGCAACAACGATACTAGCTATGCAATAACACTGGTTTTGTATGATAATTATGGTTGTTCTGATACCATCACTCGGAATGTGCTGGTATTTGCCAATCCAATCGCCGGCTTTGAGGTTTCCCCGCAATCGCAGCTATGGCCCAATGCAACGATTGAAATTACGAATACCACGGTGGGGGGCAATTTGGGTGCAACTTGGAATATGAATGATGGTTCATTTTTGTATGATATGCATCCAGGTTCCTATACCTATGAGCATTGGGGTGAATACACCATTCAGCTGGTTGTGAGCAATGGATCGTGCAGTGATACGACCTATCGCACCATCGAGATTTTGCCGCCTGCTCCGGTTGCGAATTTTCAAGGACCCGCCCAGGGATGTGTACCTCTTACTGTTCAATTCAGTAACTTAAGTGAGAATGCGGTTGTTTCTACCTGGTCATTTGGTGATGGCAACCAGTCGACAGCTGAAAATCCGATATACACCTATTATCAGCCCGGTATTTATTCTGTGACCCTCACGGTTACCGGTCCCGACGGAAGTTCCAATGCAATGACTCAAGAGCAAATTATTTATGTGTATGCTAATGCTATAGCTTCATTTGCCGTGACGCCCAATAATGTGAGCGTGCCCGGTGAACCCGTTTATTGCCTCAACTTGTCGGCCAACGCATCATCGTATGCATGGGATTTTGGCGATGGGCAAACATCAACTGAAGAGAATCCGCTTCACTACTATCAGGAAGAAGGTGACTACGATGTAACGTTGGTTGCCGTGAATGAAAATGGATGCTCTGATACTCTTACACTGCTGGGCTTGGTGCATGCAAACGACGTTGGAATGATTGAGTTTCCCAATGCGTTTTCACCTAATGTTGTGGAAAGTAACGGTGGATACTACAACATTCACAGTCTCGATAATGATGTCTTTTTCCCCAT
>Ga0315899_10008907_pt1 | contig 10759 bp, 9 predicted proteins | sample LakEriMetagenome_2_FD_203518 | JGI IMG/M metagenome (GOLD analysis project Ga0315899, IMG submission 203518) | Freshwater fungal communities from buoy surface, Lake Erie, Ohio, United States - Buoy 4 MA112 | ecosystem: Environmental > Aquatic > Freshwater > Lake | place: USA: Lake Erie, Ohio...
GGCCTGTACGGTCGTACGGACGGGTGAAGTTGCCGAGTGGCGTAGCCACGGTGAAGTCGCCGCGCACGCGGTACTGGACCGTTCCCGACTGGATGAGCGCGCGCCCGGCGGCGCCCAGTCCGGCGTAAGTGAAGCGGATGGGGAGGCGAACGAGCGAGGAGTCTTTTGCCGCCACCACGAATCGGTCATTGAGTGCGCCGTCGCCTACCTTTGTCGAGTCCACATCCACCCGATACGTCATCCCCAACGCATCGAGACGGTAGCGGTTGGGGTTGGACACCGAAAGCACCACCTCCAGGCTGCCGCCAGTCAATCCGAGCCCGGTCACGATGACTTCCCGCAACTGTACGTCGGGCTCCTTGAAGGTGGCGCGTCCGAGGGTGGTACACCCAAGGAGCGACATGGCACCGAGGCCAACGGCAGAGGCCACGAAGAAGCGGCGACGACGCGCAGAAGAGAACTCGATAGTGGGCATACGCATAGTTCCGGATGAAGACAGACGACGACTTACCGACTGGTACCCATTCCCACCGCCGAGTTCCCGTGACACACGACCCCACGACCAGCACCCGTCGCACGCGCCGAACATCAGCGGCGGTTACTGATCCCCTTGAGGTTCGACTGGTGGCCCCCCACGCTCGGCCCACCACGCGAGCCGTTGCGCGATGCGCTTCTCCTCGCCGAACGGGCCCGGACGATAGTACGTACGCCCCTGTAGTTCGTCCGGCTGGTACCTCTGCGCCACGAAGGCGCCGGGAAAATCATGCGGATACTGGTACGGCACTCGGCGCTCTTCATCAGCGCGCAGGTGCATTTCAGAATTGAGCAAGTGCGCCGGTACCGGTAGTGCCGGCGTCCCCTGTGCCGCCTCGCGCGCGAGCGCCCACGCCATGTACAGCCGGTTCGACTTCGGTGCCGACGCGCAATAGACCGTCGCCTGAGCAACGGCACGCTCGCCCTCCGCTGGCCCCAGTCGTCTGTAGGCCTCCCAGGCCGTCATCACGACCTGCAATGCCGCGGGATCCGCGAGGCCAATGTCCTCGGTGGCAATCGCCGCCAAGCGCCGGAGGAATACTTGCGCATCCTCCCCCGCCAGCAAGGCACGAGCAAGCCAGTAGAGGGCGGCATGCGGGTCCGAGCCACGGCAGGACTTATGATAGGCCGAGAGCACCGCGTTACGGTCCACATCGATGCGGTCGTAACTCACAACGCGCACGCCCAGCGCCCCGGACAACGCCTCGACCGTGATCGAGGCGCCCGGCGTCACGGTCACCGCCACGGCCTCAAGTGCGCCGAGGGCACGCCGCGCATCGCCGTCGCTCTGCTCCGCTAACCACTGGACCGCGTCGTCGTCCATGACGAGCGCAAGGGCGCCGAGGCCCCGGGTTGCGTCGTGTAGTGCCCGCGTGATCACCTGGCGCACGTCCTCCTGGCCGAGTGGGCGGAGCGCGTACACGCGGCAGCGGGAAAGCAATGCCCCGACCACCGCGAACGCCGGTACCTCCGTGGTGGCACCGCACAATGAGATCACCCCACTTTCGACATGCGGGAGCAATGCGTCCTGCTGCGACTTGGCCCACCGGTGGATCTCATCGACCACGACGAGCGTACGTCGCCCCTCGCTGTTGAGGCGGTGCTCCGCCTCCTGCACGATCTCCCGCAGCCGGGGAATACCGTCCGTCACGGCATTCAGCACCACGACACTTTGCCGGGTATAGCGACCGATCAAGCTCGCAACCGTTGTCTTGCCGGTACCACTTGGTCCAGTCAGGATCACGCTACCGATACTACCGTTGCGGATGGCATCGCCGAGTGGTCGCCCCGCAGCCAACAGGTGCTGCTGGCCGAGCACATCCTCGAGGCGTTCGGGGCGCATACGTGCGGCGAGCGGCTCGATCTTGGCGCTGGCGGCGAACAGCGACGGGCCCGCGGCGCTTGCCCCTTTCGACGGCGGACGAGTCACGGCGCACACTCGGAGAGGGTGAGCCTAGCAGCGGCCGACTCGAGTGCCTGCAGCAGCGGCCGCTCCTGTTGCAGGACGGCACGCGTGGGCGTCCACGTTGGCGGCGGCGCGGCCGACCGCTTCACCAGCCCCATGGCGTTGAGCAGATCGCTCCAACGATCACTGCGCGCATAGATGACGAGCAGGAGCTCCGGTGTGACCGTCAGCTGGTCATCGCCTGTGAACAGACTGACCTCCACGCCGCCGTACGCTGCCAGCGGTAGGCGCAAGCGCCCGATCGCATCGCGCACCTCCGGGAGCGCACGCAGATTGCCCGCCCAACACCGACCCGTGCGCACGTCGCTGATCCGCACATCCACCGCGGGGTCGAGATGGACCGACAGCGCATGGAGCAAGTCGACCGTTCGCTCGGCGGTCGCGCCCACGACGGTGCAGACCACCGTACCTGCGGTACTCACCACGAACCAGTCCTCGCCACTGCGATAGCGACGGCGGTCCGAGGACGCCAGCATGGAGAGCTCGCTCACGCGTTTCCTACGGATGCCATCGCGCGCGCACGTGCCAGCAAAGCATCGCGGGTATTGGCCGACGGGTCTTCGATGACCTCCGCGATCAGCGCCTGCAGGATGCGACCGAGAGTCGGCCCCGCTGCAATTCCTGCGGCACGGAGGTCATCACCGTCAACTGCCAGATCGGCCACTTCGATCGCATCGCGAAACGCCACGCGCAGCAGGCGGCGATGAAACAATCGCAGGATGGGCGCGGGCACCGGTGGCTCGGTCACGGCCAGACGCGCCGCAAGCAGCCGCGAAAAGCCCGCCGCGCGCAGGCGTCCGAGCGACGCAGCCAACGCCCGCAGTGCGGCATCCGCGGGCACGCCATGGGACCGGAACTGTGCCTCCAGCACTGCGCCGTGCACCGTCATTCGCTCCACGAGGGCCGAGATCGTGGCGATATCGTGATTGGAAAACCGGAGGGCCCGCAACGCCCGTTCAGCAGACTTGCCATCGAGCCCGCCGAACAGGGCCGCAAAGCGGAGCAGTTTGCGCAGGGGGCGTGAGGCGAGCGTGGGCAGCGGCAGTGCATCGACCGAGGCCAGCGCCGAGGGCGAGACATCGGCGAGCGAGGGGATCAGTGCCCCGAACGCACCGCTGTCCCGCCAACGGGTAAACGCGACCGACGGGCACACGACCTGCTCCACGGTCTTCTCGAGCTCCTGCCTCACGCGCTCGGGAGAAAGACGCGTGAGGTATGGGGCACTGGCCACGATGGCGTTCCAGGTGGCGTCGTCAATGGTGAAGTCGAACCGGGCGGCGAAGCGAATAGCGCGAAGGGCCCGCAGGCGATCCTCGCGCATGCGTTCGTCGGCCACGCCCACGGCACGGACCATGCGCCGCCCGAGATCCTGTTGGCCCTCGAATGGATCGCGCAATTGCTTCGCGATCGGATCGTAGGCAATGGCGTTGATGGTGAAATCACGGCGCGCCAGGTCTTCGTCGAGAGACGCTCCGAACTGCACCACCGCATGCCGTCCATCCGTTTGGACGTCATGCCGGAAGGTCGTGACCTCGTGCATGCGCCCATCGCGATCGAGCACCCCAACGGTCCCGAACTCAATGCCGACCGGCACTGTCCGCTTGAACAGCCGGCGCACCTCCTGGGGAGTGGCCGAGGTGGCCAAATCCCAGTCGAGGTGCGCCAAGCCCAACAGCGCATCGCGGACCGCCCCACCCACACACCATGCCTCGAAGCCCGCCAGCTGCAGCGTGCGGGCGATCTCGACGACCTGACCAGGTGGCCGGAGCGTTGGAGGAGTCACCCGCAGAGCACGCTCCCGCCGTTCACGTTGAGGATTTCTCCTGTCACGTGACGTGCCAGGGGGCTGGCGAGAAAGAGGACGGGACCGGCGATATCCTCGGGGCTTGCCACCCGTCGCAGCGGGATACTGGCCTCAATCCGATCGCGGCCGCTCCCCGAGAACGGACGGGCGACGGCCTCAGTGTTGACCCACCCGGGGGCCACACTGTTGACCGTGATGTCGCGGGCGCCAAGCTCCACGGCGAGCGACTTCACGAAGGAAATCATGGCGCCCTTGCTGGCCGCATAATCGGCATGCCCCGCTTCACCGCGCTGCCCAGCGGTACTCGAGATAAACACGAGCCTCCCGCCATCGGGCATGTGACGGACCGCCGCACGAGCCCCAAAGAACATGCCATCTAGGTTCGTGGCAATGGTGTGATGCCACCGCTCGTCATCGAGATCACCGACGGGGATCGCCACGTCCGGCCAAACACCGGAGTTACCCACATAGATGTTCACCTGACCGAACCGCTGGACCGCTTCCGCCACGAACGCATCGTTGGCGTTTCGCGTGGCAAGATCTCCCTTGAAGGCGAAGGCCTGCACACCAGCCTGCTCGAGCTCCGCAACGAGTGCGTTGGCCTCAGCGTCGCGCGAACGATACGCAATGCCCACGTTGGCGCCGGCCTTGGCAAGGAGACGTGCACATGCGGCGCCGATGCCGCGGGCGCCTCCCGTCACGAGGGCCGTCTTTCCCTGCAGTGTGATCATAGCGTGGCCTCGATGGCATCACAGATCGCGTGCTGGATGCACAGGTGGATCTCCTGCGCTCGATCGGTGCGCGTGGTCGGCACAACGATGCAGAGATCGGCACGCTCCTTCAGCGCACCACCATCTTTAGCGCTCAGCGCCAACACCGGGATGCCTTTCGCTCTCGCGGCATCGGCGGCGAGCAAGACATTGGGGGAATTGCCGCTGGTCGAATGGATGATGAGCAGATCGCCCGCCTTGCCGAGGGCCTCGACCTGCCGTTCAAAGATATGATCGAACCCGAAATCGTTCCCGGTGGCCGTCAACAGCGAACTATCGGTGGTGAGTGCGATGGCGGGGTACGCGCGACGATTCCGCATGTAGCGCACCACGTACTCGGTGGCCATGTGCTGCGCGTCGGCAGCCGAACCGCCGTTCCCACAGAATAGCAGGGTGCCACCGCGCGAAATGGTCGCTTGCACCATCGCGAGCGCCTGTTCGATCTGTGCCTCGAGGCGATTTGCGGTTCGCTCGGCGGTCGCCGCGAGTTCGCGAAGCGCGCCAAGTAGCGGAGCCACCGCCGTGCCGTCGTTGGTGTTCATGTGAGGAAGGTATTGGGAGAGCTGACGCCTGTTGCTGTTATCGCGTGAAGAACCGTCTCATGCGGTCCATCAGCCGGGGCTTGAGCGGCGGAACCGGCATGGGGGCCTCATCGTCCAGGATGCAACGTGCGTTGCGGGAGGTGAGCAGGTCCACCTGTTCGTCCCCGCCGCGCTCCCGCAACCAGTCGCGGGCGGTCGCCAGTGACCGATGATCACCGTGATTGTCCGACGCGAGAATATCGATCAACCCCTCGGCGAGCATCGCACGCGCCAGCCCGGCCGGCGCCCCGCGCCCCATGAGCACCGAGGCATCGGTCTGAATCACCACACCGACGGTTCGCCATTCGCGGACGGCGTCGATCGTGCACCCAAAATAGCGCTCCGGGTGCGCGAGAATCGGTACTCGGCCACTCTGCCGAAGACGCCGTAGCTCCGCCGTGGCGCCGCGAGGAAGGCCGCCGCGGCTGAACTCCACCAGGACCGCAGAAGAACCACCGAGCGACAGCTCACGGCTGGTGAGATCAACATGGGGAGTATCCAGCATGATCTCCCAGCCCAGTTGCAACCCGATACCCGCTGGCGCGCGCCGCTGCAATTCCGCGAAGATCTCGCGATACCGCTCAATGGGCGCCTCAGCCGCCTTGCTGGCATTGAGGTGCGGGGTGCACACCACGGTGGTCACGCCGTCGTCGCAAAAACGTTGCAGCACCGGCACCGAGACGGCGAACGACGGTGATCCGTCGTCCACCCCCGGAAGCAGATGGGAATGAATGTCGATCATTCGCATCCCTCGAAGCCACTGCGCCCGCATGCCCACCCACGAGCAGCACGGCCCGTGTGCCCCTCACACCGCGCGCTCACCGCACGGTGCGCGACCGTCATCCCTGTAGACGCGCCGGCAGCGCCGCGATGCGTGCCATGGCCTGCGCCGCACGCTCTTCCAACCGCGCAGGATCGTCCGCCGCCGCCTGGAAGGCGTAGGTCACCAGCGCGTCGATGGCCAGTAGGTCCAGCGCCGATGCGCGCGAGGTCGAGCCGGATGCCAGTAGCGCGTCGAGCAGCTCTTCGCCCGCTTCGAGGCAGGCCTCAGGGACCTCCCGGACGGGGCGCGAGGCCGCACCAGCGAGAAGCACGCTCAACCGTGCGTGAAGTGCAGCGGGGGGGGCGGGCTCGAGGCGGGCCAGCCATTCACCCACCGTACCGGCAGGCGTCGCAGACGGCGGACCGTCAGTCGTCCCAGCCGCGGCGCCATCACGCTCGGGCTGCATCAACCAGCGACCGCAAGGCGTGAGACCACCGCACTGCCAGCGGCCAGCGCCGCATCGATCTGCGATGCCTCCACCCCAGCCTGTGCCATGTGCGGCTTGCCACCGCCGCGGCCGCCAACCGTAGCGGCCACGTCCCGTACGATCAGGTCGGCCCGAAGACCGCGGTCACGAACATCGTCGGTCGCCACCGCGAGCAATGCGCCCTTGCCATCGGCCAAGGCCGCCCCGAGTAACGCCACGCCACTGCCCAACGCCTCACGCACGGCGTCACCCAACGCCTGAAGCGACTTCACGTCGGGCACGTCCACGCGCGCCGCGATGTACCGCGTGCCACCGACGTCGGAGGCTGTGCCCACGAGCTGCTGCGCCAGACCGCCGCCCTGCGCACCCCCACGCATCGCCTCCTCGAGGCGCTTCTCGAGCTGCTTCCGCTCCTCCATGAGCACGTCGAGCTTCTTCTCGATCTGTTCGATACCGGCCGTCATCCCCGACATCGGCACCTTGAGCCGTGCGGCCACCGTCAGCAACGCGCGTTCCCGTTCGGCGAGGAACTGGAAGGCACGCGGTCCGCTGACCGCCTCGATGCGGCGCACGCCGGCGGCCACACCGCTCTCGCTTGTGAGACGCACCAACCCGATCTCCGACGTGTTGCGCACGTGCGTGCCGCCGCACAATTCCACCGACAGCGAGGGGATCTCCACGACCCGCACCACGTCACCGTACTTCTCACCGAAGAGGGCCATGGCCCCTCGGGCCACGGCGTCGTTGTACGACTCCTCCTTGGTGTTCACCGGCGCCGAAGCCCAGACCCCGGCATTCACATCGGCCTCAATCGCCGCCAGCTGTTCCGCGGTAATCGGCCCGTGGTGGGTGAAGTCGAAGCGCAGACGATCGGGAGCCACCAACGATCCGGCCTGATGCACGTGCTCGCCCAGCACCTTGCGGAGCGCGGCGTGCAGGAGGTGCGTGGCCGTGTGATTCCGCTCAGTGTCCGCGCGCCGAGCGCGCGGCACGGCGGCGTGCGCCCGACCGAACACGATCTCCCCGCTGGGTACGCCGATGGCGGCGATGCGTCCATCAACCTTGCGCACCTCGTTGACCTGCACACTCCACCCGTCGCCCGTGATGGCGCCCTGGTCAGACACCTGCCCACCAGACTCCGCGTAAAACGGCGTCTCGCGGAGCATGACCGCCACACGCCCGTCGGCGAGCTGCCGGACCGCCGTGACCACGGTATAGACCTCGATCACGTCGTAGCCCACGAACCGCCCGAGCCCCGCCGCGTGCTGCTGATCGTGCGTCCACTGCGTGGGATCGGCGAAGTCGTCGGCGCTCACCGAAATCTGCTTCGACTTGCGCTCGTCCTGAGACTGTTTGCGCTGGGCCGCGAGTGCCTGCTCGAATCCGGAGATATCGACGAGGTAGCCGCGCTCACGCGCCATCAATTCGGTGAGATCGATCGGGAAGCCGAAGGTGTCATAGAGACGGAAAGCATCGTCACCCGACAGCGTGCCGCGCAGCCGCGATGAGCCCTGCGTGGACCCCTCGGGCGCCAACTCGTCAAAGCGGCTCATGCCCGCGTCGATCGTGGCGAGGAAGCGCTCTTCCTCGGCGCGGGTCGTTTCGAGAATGTGCTTGCGGCGCACGTGGAGCTCCGGATACATGTCGCGCATCGTCTCGATGAGCGTCTCCACCACGTGCACGAGAGTGGGCTCCCGGCGTCCCAGCAGCCAGGCATGGCGCACCGCGCGGCGCAGGATGCGGCGCAGTACATAGCCGCGCCCATCGTTGCTCGGGAACACGCCGTCGGCCAGCAGGAAGCCCACCGCACGCGCATGGTCCGCAAGCACGCGGAACGAGGCCGGGTCGATTTCCTTGCCGCTCTTGTCGAACGCCTTGCCGAGCCCCACGCCCGGCCGGTAGGGATAGCCGATCCCGACGATCTCCTCGACCTTGCTGATCAGCGGTCGGAACCCGTCGGTGTGGAAGTTGTTCGTCACGCCCTGCATGACGGCCGCAATGCGCTCGAGCCCTGCCCCGGTATCGACCGACGGCTTGGGGAGCGGCACCAACGTCCCGTCGGGCTGTCGGTCGAACTGCATGAACACGAGGTTCCAGATCTCGAGGAAGCGCCCGGCTTCGGCTCCTTCAACGAAGGCATCCTGCGAGTACTCGTCGAGATCGGTGTTCGTCCATTCGCCACTGGCATCGGCCGGGAACGCCCAGTCCGGCGCCACTCTGGCGAGGTCCACGTAGATCTCCGTGCACGGACCACACGGGCCGGTGTCGGCCATCTGCCAGAAGTTGTCCTTCGCCCCGAGGCCGTAAATGCGGTTGTCCGGCACGTTGGCCACGTCCTTCCACAGCTGGCGCGCTTCATCGTCTTCGTGGAAGACGGTCACGCGGAGATGCTCACGGGGAATCTTCAGTTCCTCGGTGACGAACTCCCACGCGAAGCGAATGGCATCGCGCTTGAAGTAGTCCCCGAAGGAGAAGTTGCCGAGCATTTCGAAGAAGGTGTGGTGGCGTGCGGTGTGCCCCACCTGCTCGAGGTCGTTGTGCTTGCCGCCGGCGCGCACACATTTCTGCGACGTGGTGGCACGCCGCTTTCCACCGGGCGCCTCCTCCATGCCGAGGAACACCTTCTTGAACTGGACCATCCCGGCGTTCGTGAACAGCAGGGTCGGGTCGTCGGAGGGTACGAGCGAGGAGCTCGGACGGATGGCGTGGCCGTTCTTTTCGAAGTAGGCCAGGAATCGGGCGCGGATTTCGGCAGCGAGCATAAGTCGCTCAATATAGCCGACTTGGATCGCTACTGCAGCCGGGCGAGAACCTCAGCGACCACACGACGGGCCACCGTGCCACTGTAGCCACGGCGGAGGAGGAAGCCGAGGAGCTTTCGCGCCGCCGCCACGGGTTCGTCGCCAGCGAGTGTACGCGCCCGCTTCTCCGCCACGGCGCGGCAGGCCGCCATTTCGTCGAACCCATCATCAGTGATGGCATCGGCCACCGCGCGACTCACCACCGCCCCGGCCACCCCCTTACGCCGGAGCTGTTGCGTGACCCTCGCCGGCGCCTCGCCGCGCCGAAGTCGAGCCGAGGCCTCCGCCTGCGCCACCGCCTCATCGGACAGCAATCCGGCCGCTTCCAGACGGTCGAGGGCTTCACGGATCTGGGCGGGCGTGGCCTCATGGCGCCGCAGGCGGAGCTCGAGCTCCCGGCGGGTGCGTCGCCCCCGCGCCAATGCGTCCACCGCACGATCGGCGAGCGCGGTAATGCTGTGCTCGTGGAGGAGCCGGGCCAGCACCTCGGGCCCGAGCGACACCCCCGCACGGGTGGCCCCAGTCTCCGCGAGCACAGCGATCCCCACCACCAATTGCTGCCCGTCACTGAGCGAGAGCAGATAGCGGCCGGGGCGGCGCGGCGATTCGCGCAGGTCCTTGAGCGTGATCGATTCGGAGTTCGTCATAGAAAAAGAGCCGAGGGGCCACTCAACGATGAGCCGTGGTGATCCGGGCACCACTTCCCACCGCGAGCGACCCCTCGGCCCTTACGCGTGTCCCAAGTCGCAGACGCCCGCGCTTACTCCTCCGCGTCGTCCGGAGCGCCAGCGCCCTCGGCCGTCTTCACGCCGAGCACGACCTTCACCTTCTCCTCGATCTCGGCCATGAGCGTGGGATTGTCCTTGAGGAACATCTTGGCATTCTCGCGCCCCTGACCGATACGTTGCGATCCATAGCTGTACCAGGCACCCGACTTGTCGATGATGCCCGATTCGGCGCCGATATCGACCAGCAGCGAGGTGTGGCTGATCCCCTCGGCGTACATGATGTCGAACTCCGCCTGCTTGAACGGCGGCGCCACCTTGTTCTTGACCACCTTCACGCGCACGTGCGAGCCGATCACCTCTTCCTTTTCCTTGACCGGTCCGATGCGACGGATGTCGAGGCGGAGCGACGCGTAGAACTTGAGCGCCTTGCCGCCGGTGGTGGTCTCCGGGTTACCGAACATCACGCCGATCTTCTCACGCAACTGATTGATGAAGACCACCGAGACCTTCGAGCGCGCGATGGCACCGGTCAGCTTGCGGAGCGCCTGACTCATGAGGCGTGCCTGCAAGCCGACATGTGAATCGCCCATGTCGCCCTCGATTTCGGCCTTGGGGACGAGCGCGGCCACGGAATCGATGACGATCACGTCGACGGCGCCGGAGCGCACGAGGATTTCGCAGATCTCGAGCGCCTGCTCACCCGTGTCGGGCTGGGAGATGAGCATGTTCTCCACGTCGACGCCGAGCTTCTTGGCGTACTCGGTGTCGAGCGCGTGCTCGGCGTCGATGTACGCCGCAACGCCACCCGCCTTCTGGGCGTTCGCCA
>Ga0315899_10008908_pt1 | contig 10758 bp, 11 predicted proteins | sample LakEriMetagenome_2_FD_203518 | JGI IMG/M metagenome (GOLD analysis project Ga0315899, IMG submission 203518) | Freshwater fungal communities from buoy surface, Lake Erie, Ohio, United States - Buoy 4 MA112 | ecosystem: Environmental > Aquatic > Freshwater > Lake | place: USA: Lake Erie, Ohio...
GGGAAAGCGTGGCATTTGATAGCGGCCGAGGATGTCATAGTCTTCGACTTTCTCAGCTACTTTTCCTGTATTTTCTATGGCGCGGCTGATGGTTTCATTCTCGAGGTGGTCGGCAAATAGCCTCTCCATCTCGGCCTGACTTTTCAGGTATTCCGTGCCTGTGTAGCGCAACCGTTTTTCATCGCTGATCAATTTTCCTGTCAGCACGCACAACAGCGCGTCGTGGGCTTCCACATCGCCACTGCTGAGATAATGGGCATCGTTGGTGGCAATGAGCTCGATCCCGAGTTCTTGGCTGATTCGCGCCATCTCCACGTTCACCACCCGATCCTCAGGTCCGCCGTGGTCCTGGATTTCCAGGTAGTAGTCCTCGCCAAAAACTTCTTGATACCAGCGCGCCACCTCCCTGGCCACGTCAGGGCGCCCCTGAAGAATGGCTTGGGGCACCTCCCCCCCAAGGCAGGCCGTGGCTGCGATGAGCCCTTCGCTGTGTTGCTGGAGAAGCTGTTTGTCGATGCAAGCACGGGCGAAAATCCCCCTGCCGCGCATGCCCTTCAGATGGGCGATGCTCGTTAGTTTGACGAGATTCTTATAGCCTGTCGTGTTTTTCGCTAGTAGAACCAGATGATAACGCCGTTCTTTTTTGGGTTGAGGGTCTGAAAGGCTGCCATTGATGACATACATCTCATTGCCGATGATTGGTTTGATCCCGGCTTTTTTGCAGCATTTCAGAAGCTCGATCGCCCCATACATCACGCCATGGTCTGTCAGGGCCAGGGCTGGCATCCCCAGCTCCACGGCACGCTCAACCAGGGCCGGAAGTTGGGAGGCTCCATCCAGGAGGCTGTAATCGCTGTGGTTGTGGAGGGAGACAAAACTCACGGCAACGTCCAGCAGCAAGCTCAGCTTAGGGGATCCACACCACTAAAAATGGTGTGCATGGCCTCTCCACAACCCTGTCAAGCACCAGATATAGCGTTGTCGGGCTTAAATCCCAGCCAGCGACCCTGGGATGAGGGGCGCCGCTGGGCGGGCCTCCATCACGGCTGCGGCCTGTTCAAACTGGTGGGCCACGCGCAGCAGCTTGGCTTCCTCCAGCACCCCGGTGATCAACTGGAGGCCGATGGGCAGGCCCTGGTCATCAAAGCCACAAGGCACATTGATGGCAGGCAGGCCTGCCAGGTTGGCAGGAATGGTCAAGAGATCGGCCAGATACATGGCCAGCGGATCCTCCGTGTGGGCGCCAAAGCGGAAGGCCGTGGTGGGAGAGGTGGGGGACAGGAGCACATCCACCTGTTCAAAGGCCCGCTCAAAGTCTCTGCGGATCAGGGTGCGAACCTTCTGAGCCTTCTTGTAGTAGGCCTCCACATACCCAGCAGAGAGGGCATAGGTGCCGATCAAGATGCGCCGCTTCACCTCGTCACCAAAGCCTTCAGCCCTGGTTCGGGCGGTCATGACCGCCAGGTTGTCGCCATTGGCAGTTTCCTCGCTGCGCAGCCCGTATTTCACCCCGTCGTATCGCGCCAGGTTCGCCGAGGCTTCAGAGGGTGCAATGACGTAGTAAGTGGCAATCCCATCATCGAAGCGGGGGCAACTCACCTCCACCAGCTCGCAGCCCAAGCTCTCCAACACCTTGGTGGCGGCCAGCACGGAGGCTTTGACCTGGGGATCCAGTCCGTCCTCTTGAAAACACTCCCGAATCAGCCCCACTTTCAGGCCTGTCAACGGCGCGTTCAGACCCCCCAGATAATCCGGCACGGCGGCGTCAAGGCAGGTGGCATCGCGGGGATCCTCCCCGGCAATCACCTGGAGCACTTCCGCCGCATCTGCCACACACGTGCTGAACGGTCCCACCTGATCCAGGGAGCTGGCAAACGCCACCAGCCCCCAGCGGCTCACCCTGCCGTAGGTGGGTTTGAGCCCCACCACTCCGCAGAAACTGGCGGGTTGGCGAATGGAGCCCCCCGTGTCGGAGCCCAACGAAATCAGGCATTCGCCGGCAGCCACAGCCGCCGCACTACCGCCGGAGCTGCCACCAGGCACCCGGCTGGGATCCCAGGGGTTGCGGCTGGGGCCGAAGGCAGAGGTTTCTGTGGAACTGCCCATGGCAAATTCGTCGAGGTTGGTCTTGCCGACCAACACAGCCCCTGCCCTCCATAGTCGCTCGGTGACGGTGGATTCGTAGGGCGGCACAAAGTGCTCAAGCATGCGGCTCGAACAGGTGGTGCGGATGCCCCGAGTGCAGAGGTTGTCTTTGATGGCCACAGGAATGCCTGCCAGTGGGGGCAATACCTCCCCCGCGGCACGGGCGGCATCGATCCGGTCGGCCTGCATCAAAGCCCTGTCTCGGCTCACCTCTAGAAATGCGTGGATTTGGGGCTCCACGGCCTCAATGCGAGCCAGGGAAGCTTCCGTGAGTTCTCTGGCGGAGACTTCACCCCGTTGAAGTTTGCCGCGCCATTCGGCAATGCCCATCCCAGCGCACCATCGGTTTGCTGGACGCTATCAGCTCAGGCGCAGCCGCCTCGGCCTAGGCCGACAGGGAAGGGCCAGGGGGATTGGGCAGTTCCGTGAAGGGCTCACTGCGGGAGGTGCGCAGGAAGCGGTGCTCCATACTCGCCGGCGCTTCCAAGCGCAAATCCTCAAGAAAAGGGATCAGGGCTGCCTCCAGCGTGCTCCTTCGAACAAAGGGGCCAAACCAGTAGACCGCATCAGGAGAGCGGGTTTCCACCCGTGCCCACCAGGCAAGGCCAAACGCATTGGCGAGGCTGCGCACTGGCATGAGCAGGGGATTCATGGAGGGTTGCTTGGATCTCACCATTCTGCTCACCGTGCGCCAACCTTGTTTGAGCAGGCTGGAAGGCCAGCCTTAGAGCAAGCCTTAGAGATGGATGTCGGTGGCGAAGTGCGAAGGCGCTGGCGGCAGATCGATGGCCTGGTCGATGGTCGCTGGGGTGCTCCCCTCCTGGCCCAAGCCGTGGCTGCTGTTCTCCGGGGCGTCCTCTGGTTCGTGTGAGCTTTCCGGAGCGGGCACGGTGTCGTCCCCATCTCCCTCGCTATCAATCTCTGGCGGAGATGGAAGGGAGGTTGGGCTCTCCGCTGGCTGAGGGGTGGCAGCGGGCTCCAGCGGCAGCGGTGAAGCCTCCGGCTGCAGGGGCAGGGTGGGCATGTTGGGGCGCACCAGGCGGGGTGGTGGAGCCATGCCTCGGATGCCCTGCATCCATCCCCGGCGGGCCACCTCGTAGAGCACGAGCGCGGTGGCCACGGAGGCGTTCAGGCTGGGAGTAGCCCCCCTCAAGGGGATGCGCACCAGTTGATCGCAGCTCCTGCGCGTCAGCAGGGACAGCCCTTGTCCCTCCGAACCCGTGATCACCACCAAGGGGCCCGACAGATCGGCTTCCTCAAGGCTCACGCTGCCCTTGGCATCCAGACCCACGACCCGGTAGCCCTCCTGGCGAAGCGTCTCCAGGGAACGGTTGAGGTTCACAACCCTGGCGACGGGCAGGTGTTCCAGAGCGCCTGCGGCCACCTTCGCCACGGACCCTGTCAAGCCGGCGTTGCGCCGCTGGGGAAGCACGAGTCCGTGGACGCCCAGGGCTTCGGCGCTTCTGAGGATGGCGCCGAGATTTTGGGGGTCGGTGAGTCCATCGACAGCCACCAACAAGGGAGATTCGCCAAGCTGACGGCAGCCCTCGATCAGGCTGGGCAGATCGAAGGTGTCGGCGGCAGCCGGTTGCAAAACGATGCCCTGGTGCACAGCACCACCGCTGATCTGGCCGAGCCGGGCCCAGGTCACCTCCTCCACCAATACGCCAGAAGCTTTGGCTTCCCGCAGAAGCTGCATGAAGGTGGGTCGGAAGCGCATCTCAGGGGTGCACCAGATCCGATGAATCGGCCGGCCGCTCTCGAGTGCGGCCAGTGCAGAGTGCCGACCCCAGATCAAGTCGCTTGGGGCGGCTTCGGCATGGGATTCACCCCGGGGTGGCTCGGTCTCCTGGACCGATCTCATCTTGAGGGGGCTTTGGAAAGGGCGGGTGGGCCCCTCGTCACGCCTGGCAGGGCGCCACTGCCTGCGCTCAGGGTTGGAGGAGGGGGTTCTCGGTCGGCTGATTGCCTCGCTGCGCCGCCACTCCTGAGGGCCTGGCCCCTCCTCCCGATCCCGCGACCATCGACGCGGCTCCCCTGTCCCCTCCGCATCGGGCCGAGGGCCGCGGCGTCGGAAGGTTGCGGCTGAGGGCTTGCGGGGATCGCTCAAGCCACGGCCCGTTCGTCCGCCTCTGCTGCCATCTCTTGGCCCGCCAGGGCCCATTCCCGGTCCGTTGCCACGACGGACTGGACGCCGGCGATTGAAATCATTCGGTGCTGGGCTCATGGTCCGCAGGGGGGGAGAGGGGGTCGGTTTGCTCAAGGTGATCCAACAGTTCGGCCAGGCGGCGCGGATCCCGGAGAAAGAGCCATCCCACCATCGTCTCAAATCCCGTGGCCCGCCCGTAGAAGGAGGCCTCCTGGGGCCTGGGTCCCCGCCCCGCTCGGTTGCGTCCCCGCCGCACGAGGTCCTCTTCCTGCGGTCGAAGGTGGGGCTTCAGCTGTTCCAACGCCACGGCTTGGGCATCGGCCTTCACCCTGGCCACCACCCTGCGGTGCAATTCCGCAGGGCGACCCGGTGCTTGGCAGCGAAGCAGGCGCTGATGCAGTTCCCAAACAGCATCTCCCAACCAGGCCAGCTGGAGAGTCGGGAGATCGGCCGCTGGCACAGGGGGTGGTAGAGCGGAAAGCCACTGAATGGGGGGCGTCTCCCGTGGAGGGTGTGCGGCGGAATCCTCAGGAGGCGAGCTGGTCAAGGGCGGTGGTCAGATCGGGCTGGAGGTGGAGATACTGCTCCAGTCTCACCAGCTTGACGGTTTGCACGACCCGGGCGTTGCCAACCACAAGAAATTGGATGTTGTTTTGATTGCAATCCTTCGCCAGCTGCACGAGAGCGCCCAAGCCCGAGGAATCGATGAAATCGATCTTGCTCAGATCGATCACCAGCGGGAGCTTGTGACCAGCCCGCTCTTTTTGTATGAACTCGGTGAATTGCTTGTCTGAATACGCGTCGAGCTGACCTGTGAAGCAAAACACCATGCACTTGCTCTGGCGCTCAGAGCCTCCCCTCAACGAGGTGGTCAGTCGGTGCAAGTCGGCGATTGGTCGATCTCCCGGCAACTGGTGACGGGCGCAGTGTAGTGGGGGTTGGCATGACTGGGCCATGCGGCATGCGGTTTTGCCGCAATTCCTTCCAAAAGGCTTCAGCTGCGCCGCTCGGCCATCAACGTCGTGAAGCGCAGGAAGTGATGATCCGCATCATGGGGGCCAGGACTGGCTTCAGGGTGATACTGCACGCCGAACACGGGTTGGTGGTGCAGGGCCAAGGCCGCCACCGTCTGGTCGTTCAGGTTGTGATGGGTCACCTGCACACGTTCGCTGGGCAAGGAGGTGGGGTCGATGGCGAACCCGTGGTTTTGGCTGGTGATCTCCACGGCGCCCGGGGATCCGCAGGGGTGGTTGAGGCCTCGATGGCCATAGGCCAGCTTGAAGGTGCGCCCCCCCAGCGCCAGTCCAAGAATCTGATGACCCAGGCAGATGCCAAACAGGGGCAGGTTGCTTTGGCCGAGCAGCCCCCTGGCCAGAGTGATGCCCTCGCTCACGGCAGCAGGATCGCCAGGGCCATTGGAGAGAAACACCCCCTCGGGCTGGTGCGCGAGCACCTCCTCCAGGGTGCTGCTGGCAGGAACCACGGTGACCTCGCAGCCATGGGCCACCAGGCGCTCCAAGATGGCCCGTTTGATGCCGAAATCCACGGCCACCACTCGATAGGGGCGCTGCGGATGGGGTTGCAGCCGGGTGTCGAAGGGGGCCCGGCAAAGACTGCTCCAGCGATAGGTGTCGCGGGTGCTCACCCCAGCGGCCAGATTCAAACCGTTCATCGTCGGGGCTGAACGCACCCGCTCGAGCAGGGCAGGGGCGGCGGTGCCATCGCTGGCGATGGCGCCGTTCATGGCCCCTCCTTCGCGCAAATGGCGCACCAGGGCTCGCGTGTCGACGCCACGGATCCCCACCACGCCATGGCGTTTCAACCAGGGTTCGAGATCCTCTTCCGCCCGCCAGTTGCTGGCGCAGGGCGAGATCTGGCGGGCGATGACGCCCCGCACATGGGGGGCGGAGGCCTCCAGGTCCTCGCCATTCACACCGGTGTTGCCCAGCTCGGGATAGGTGAAGGTGACCAGTTGGCCCGCGTAGCTGGGATCGGTCATCACTTCCTGATATCCCGTCATGCCGGTGTTGAACACCACCTCCCCGATGGCCGTGCCCCTGGCTCCCAGGGCTTCTCCTTCCAACACGGTGCCATCGGCGAGGACCAGAAGGGCAGGTTCACCAGAGGAATGGGACACGGTGTGGAGTGGGGGGCGGCCAGGATCGAGCATCATTCTGCTGGCGAGGCTTCTTTCGGCAGCACGCGGCGGAGCTCTTCCACTTTTTGCCAGGCCGCCCCAGAGGCCAGGGCCTCCTTGGCTTGGGCGAGGCCGGCCTCGGGGGTGGGAGCCAACCCCGCCACCTGGAGCACCAGGGCCGTGTTGAGGCTGACAACATCGCGTTGGGCCGGGGTGCCCTGCCCTTGCAACACCGCTGAGAGAATGGTGGCGTTGGTGGCCTGATCGCCGCCAGCGAGGTCGGTCAGAGGGGCCAAGCTCAGCCCGAGGGACTCAGGATCGAGCCAATCCGAGCGGATCTGACCCGCCTCAACCCGTCGCAATTCGCTGGGGCCGCTGAGGGAGGCCTCATCGAGGCCCCCATGGCCATGCACCACGATCGCGTTTGGAACTCCCAGCCTCTGGAGGGCCAAGGCCATGGGATCGAGCAGGTCGCTGCGGGCGACTCCCAACACCTGAGCCTCAGGCGTGAGGGGATTCACCAGGGGCCCGAGCAGGTTGAACACGGTGCGAATGCCGAGGCTGCGCCTCAGGGGGGCGATCTTGGCCAGAGCGGGGTGCCAACCTGGGGCGAAAAGGAAGGTCACCGCGGTGGTGTGGAGGGCCTCCACCACCCTGGGGAGGGGGGCTTGCAGATCGATCCCGAGCGACTCGAGCACATCGGCTGACCCCACCCGCCCGCTGGCACTGCGGTTGCCATGCTTGGCCACCCGGGCTCCACAGGCCGCGGCCGTGAAGGCAACGGCCGTGGAAATGTTGAACGTGTTCGCGCCATCCCCTCCGGTGCCGCAGGTGTCCACCAGGGGCCCCGCTGGACGCTGATCGACGGGCGCTGCCGCCGCTCGCAGAACGGACGCCATGGCGGCCAACTCCTCCCCTGAACGCCCTTTGGCCCGCAGAGCCACCAGCAATCCAGCCGAAAGGGCTGGATCCAGGCTTCCTTCCAGCCAGGCCTTCATCAGGGTTTCCGCCTGTTCAGCGGTGAGATGGTGTCCCGCTAGAAGATGCTCCAGCAGAGCGGGCCAGGGGGAAGGGGGGGCGGCAGAGGGCGTCATCAGCAATCGTTAAGGCCAAGGGTCCAGTGGACGGTGGAAGGCGTTGCTGGGCAAAGACTGGCTTGTCAAGAAAAAGCCCGGGTGCAGGGCACGCCGGGCCGGGTGATGGGGACCTCCCTACTATCACCTGTCTGTGGCCAAACTGGCGAGCCCCCTGCAGCGCCAAGCGCAACCGGCCCACCCCCCCCCTCACCCCACCCCTCACCCCGAGGAGCGGACAACGACGGCGCTCATGCCCCTGTTTCCGAGGTGGCATCAAAGCCAGATCCCACCGGTTCCGCACCGCTGGCCCCTGCTCCAGGCCGGTAGCCCCCTTGCCATAGGGCGCGGGTGCGAGCTTGCAACGACTCCCGGTTGAGGCCCCAAAGCCGGATCGCGCGCTCCAGGTCGCTCTGCAGATCAAAGGCGCCGGGAAAGCCCTCAAAGCGGGACAACAGCCGCGCCGCATCCACCAGATCCCCATCGGTCGGGGTCTCCGCAGCCAGCAACCGATCCACCGTTTGGCGATCAAGGCTGTAGAGAGGATGGCTTTGGCCGTCGCCCGCCCCATCACCGTGGACGCCACCCTCCGTGGTGGTGCGTTGGGCAGGGGGATTTTTTTGCTGGGGCATCACGCAACGGGCATCCCGCCAAAGCTGGTTCGCAGAGGGCATCGCCCGATCGGGCAAGGATCAGAGCAGCCCAGCCCCTTAGGTTAGAGCAGCTCCTTTGCCCCGATGATGCGCTGATGGGTGCACTGCGGCTCGATCTGCTCCGCCGCTATCTGTGGCCCCACCGCCGCCAGCTGCTCCTGGGTGTGGTCGCTCTCCTGGTGGTGAATGGATTGGGCGTCACCATTCCCCTGCTGGTGAGGCGCGTGGTTGAAGACCTGCAAGGGGGCTTCAGCTTCACCAAGGTGCTGGGCCAGGCCGGCTGGATCATTGGTTTGGCCACCTTGATGGCGGGCGTGCGCTTGCTATCCCGCATGCTCGTTTTCGGTGTGGGCCGCCAGGTGGAGGTGGATCTCAAGCAACAGATCTTTGACCATCTGCTTCGCCAGGAACCTGCCTGGGTGCAGGCCACCGCAAGCGGAGAGGTGTTGAGCCGGGCCACCAGCGATGTCGAGAACGTTCGACGCCTGCTTGGCTTTGCGGTGTTGAGCCTCACCAACACCGTTCTGGCCTATGGCCTCACGCTGCCGGCCATGGTGGCCATCGACCCTTGGCTCACCTTGGCGGCTGTGGCCCTCTACCCCCTGATGCTCCTGGGGGTGCGCAAATTTGGTGGCCGGATGATGCGCGAACAGCGTCGTCAGCAGGAAGCGCTGGCCCAGCTCACCAATCTCCTGCAGGAAGATCTCTCCGGCATCAGCGCCATCAAGATCTACGGCCAGGAGCTGGTGGAGGAGCAGGCGTTTGCCGCCACCAACCGCGCCTACAGGGATGCGGCCCTGGGGCCGGCGCGAAGTCGCAGTGTGCTGTTTCCCTTGATCGAGGGGATTGCTTCCATCAGCCTGCTGGTGTTGTTGGGGCTGGGGAGCACCCAGCTGGAGAGCGGACGGCTGAGCATCGGTGATCTGGTGGCGCTGATCCTGTATGTGGAGCGCCTCGTGTTCCCCACCGCTCTGCTGGGTTTCACCCTCAACACGTTTCAAACCGGCCAGGTGAGCCTCGAGCGGATCGAAACGCTGCTGCAGCGTCAGCCCATGATCGTTTCCCCGACACAGCCCACCCCCCTTCCCCAACTCTCCGCTGGCGCCCTGCAGGCCCGGGGCCTCACCGTGTCGTACCCGGGCAGCCTTCAGCCTGCGCTGAGCGATCTCTCCTTCTCGATCCGTCCCGGCGAACTGGTTGCTGTGGTGGGACCTGTGGGCTGTGGCAAGAGCACCCTGGCGCGCGCCCTCGGGCGGATGGTGGAGGTGCCGGAGCAGCAGCTTTTCCTGGATGGGCATGACGTGACCACCCTGGCCTTGGAGGACCTGCGTAGGCAGGTGGCCTTGGTGCCCCAGGAGGGCTTTCTCTTCACGGCCACCCTGGCCGACAACCTGCGCTATGGGGAGCCCAGTGCTCCGATGGAACGCGTGGAGGAGGCGGCCCGCCTCGCCCAGCTCGCCGCTGATATCCGAGGCTTTCCAGATGGCTATCAAACCTTGGTGGGCGAGCGGGGTATCACCCTCAGCGGAGGACAGCGGCAGCGCACCGCCCTGGGGCGAGCACTGTTGGTGCCGAGTTCGATCCTGGTGCTCGATGATGCCCTGGCAAGCGTGGATAATCGCACCGCGGCTGCGATTCTTCGGGCCGTGCGGGATCAGCAGAAGCGCACGGTGGTGTTGATCAGCCACCAGCTCTCCGCTGCGGCCGCCTGCGATCGCATTCTGGTGATGGAGGCGGGCCGCTTGGTGCAGGAGGGGCGCCATGAGGATTTAGTGGTCGCCCCAGGCACCTACAGGCGCTTGTGGGAGCGGGAGCAGGCCGAGCAGCTGCAATCGGCCTGAGCGGTCCTGCGGGCGAGGCCTCAATTGTTGTTGAGAGACCCGCCAGCTTCTGGCAAAGCCGGCTTAGCTGAAGGGCGGTGCCTCACTTTTGAGGGGCGCCCCCCTTTCCACCATGGCTTCCACCCCTGCTTCTCCCCCTGCTTCAGCTCTCACCCAGGCCTATGACGTGCGATGCACGCTGACTTTCGGAGACATTTACGGCCAGATCTTGATCTGGATGGGTGTCATCTTTGCCAGCCTGGCCGCCGGTTTGGCCTTGATGGGTGCCAGCAAACCCATTTTTGCCCTGGTTGGGGTGGGTCTGATCCTGGTGCTCTCCCTGCCGTTTTTGCTGTTTGCCTTCACCACCACGCTCCTCAACCACATCGCTTTTGTGCCGAAGCAGGGAGCCTGATACAGCCTTTAGGCTCTCGGCAGATGACTTGGCAGGGTGTTCGATTTGTTTTCCTCCCTCCAGACCCCCACGGCGCAAGCCGCTGACCTGCGCCATGTGGTGCTGGGAACACCGATTGCCGCGGCGGTGCAGCCCGGCCAGGGGGAGGTTCTCTTCGGTTGCGGCTGTTTCTGGGGGGCTGAGAAGGGCTTTTGGCGCTTGCCCGGGGTGGTCACCACCGCCGTGGGATACGCCGGTGGAAGGGGAGCCGACCCCTCCTATCAACAGGTGTGCACAGGCCGCACCGGTCACGCTGAGGTGGTGCGGGTGGTGTGGGATCGGGCCCAGGTGGGGCTGAGCGATTTGCTAAAGCTCTTCTGGGAATGC
>Ga0315899_10008909_pt1 | contig 10757 bp, 8 predicted proteins | sample LakEriMetagenome_2_FD_203518 | JGI IMG/M metagenome (GOLD analysis project Ga0315899, IMG submission 203518) | Freshwater fungal communities from buoy surface, Lake Erie, Ohio, United States - Buoy 4 MA112 | ecosystem: Environmental > Aquatic > Freshwater > Lake | place: USA: Lake Erie, Ohio...
CCGGCCCGGATGCTTTCCGACAGGTTTTGGCGGAGTATCGCGCAAATTTCGAAGCTGTCATTCGTCAGCTTGGCATTCGCGCAGAGTAAGACAGGATAGGAGAGAGACCCATGACCAAGACCGTCGGCTATATGCTGGCCGAAAGCCTCGCGGCCCATGACATTGACATCATCTATTGCGTGCCGGGGGAAAGCTATCTTGGCCTCACTGACGCGCTGAGCGAATTTCCTGACATCAGGCTGGTGGTTTGCCGCCATGAAGGTGGCGCGGGCTTCATGGCCGCTGCCGATGGGCGCATGCGCAATGGCCGCGCTGGTGTGGCGCTGGTCTCACGCGGGCCGGGCGCGACCAATGCCATGATCGCGCTGCACACCGCCTTTCATGACGCAACGCCGCTGGTGATGCTGATCGGCCATGTGGAACGCAAGGATGTGGGCCGGCTTGCGCTGCAGGAACAGAATTATTCCCGGCTTTTGTCCGATATCACCAAGGGCGTGTTTGAAGTCATCGAACCCATCCAGGCGAGTGAGACGATTGCGCGTGCCTTCCATTTGGCGGAATCCGGCACGCCCGGCCCAGTTGCGGTGATCCTGCCCGAGGATATTTTTGATGCCCCCGCCGAAGGCCCCGTGGTGAAGCCGCGCGCCGTGCCTATGGCTGGCCCGCGCGCTGAGGATTTGGACCAGGTCGCGGAATTACTCGCCAATGCTGAACGCCCGCTGGTGCTGGTGGGTGGCGCGCTGGCGACGCATGGCGAAAATGCCTCAGCCGAATTGAACCGCCTGGCGGAAGCCTGGACGCTGCCGATCAGCCCAACCCATCGCCGCCCACATTTGTTTGACGCGGAGCATCCGAATTACGGCGGCTATATGGGCATTCGCGTGCCAAAGCCGCTGATCGAGGAAATGAAAAAGGCTGATCTGATGATCTGCCTTGGCGAACGCATGTCGGATTCAATCAGCCAATCCTATAGCTTTCCCGCTGCACCAGAACCGCAACTGACCATGGTGCAGGTCTGGCCGGATGCGAATGAAATCGGGCGCGTCTGGCGGGTGGATTTGCCGATTGCGGCTGATCCGCTGGCTGTCATTCGTGGCCTGCTTGCGCGCAATGCCCCGGAAGCGACTGAGGCGCGCAAGCGCTGGGTTTCCGGCCTTAATGCCATTCACCGCAAGCTGCTGGTACCTGAATGGGATAAGATGGAAGATGGCGTGAATTTCGGCGCGGTCTGCGCCGCCGCTGCGCGGCATGTGCCGCGTGATGCGGCGATTACCTCGGATGCCGGGAATTTCTCATCCTTCCTGCATCGCTATTTTCCCTTCAAGCAAACGCAATGCTTCCTGGCTTCCGTGGTCGGCGCCATGGGCGCGGCGGTACCGATGGCGGTTGCCGCGGCCCTGCGGCGCAAGAACAAGCGCGCGGTCGCCTTTGTGGGTGATGGCGGCATTCTGATGACCGGCAATGAAATCGCAACTGCGGTGCGCGAGGGTGTCGCCCCCGTGATCATCCTATCGGATAACTCCTGCTACGGCACCATCGGCATGCATCATGAAGGCCGCTATCCGGGCCGTGCCTATGATGCCGCGATCCGGCTTTCCAATCCGGATTTCATCGCCTGGGCCAAGGCTTTTGGGGCAGCGGCGGTTTCCATTGAAACGGAAGATCAAATCGAAGGCGCCCTGACGGAAGCTTTCGCCATCACGGATCGGCCAGTGCTGGTGCATGTGAAATCATCCGCCATGCAGGCTTCCGCCTGGCGCAAGCGGACCATGCCCTTGCCTGCCGCGTGACTTTGCGTGATCGGATCCGCATCAATGCAATGCGGATCCGATTTCAATGATTTGATGTATTGTACGTAATTTTTCTGACATCTTTTCATCCGAAATCATGATCGCTGCTCCGTTTCTTATCTGAATTTCAATCGCTGCATGTTTCGTGGGCACAATTTGTCTGTTCAGCGTTAAATGCTCGAAAAACATTCTCCCTTAAACTGAAATCCGCAGCACACTGAAGACGAAATCTCTCAGTCATCAGTGCAACCTTTTGCGAAGGGAAAGTTTCGGATGATGAAAAAACTCATGGCGCTTGGTTTTGCGCTTGGCCTGGTTTCAGCCCCTGCCTTGGCTCAAGTCGAATTGGGCAATGGCTTCTCGGTCACTGGTTCCGCCGTTGGGCAGACCGATTACATGTTCCGCAACATCAGCCAGACGCGCAATCGCCCTGCTGTGCAGGGCAATCTGGAGCTTTCCCATGAAAGCGGCTTCTACGTTGGTGGCTTCGCCAGCAATGTGACGTTTGTCGGCACCGATGCGCGCCAGGAAGTGGATGGGCTTGCGGGCTTTCGCTTTAAACTGAGCGGCCTCAAGGTTGATATCGGTGGTGTCTATTATTCCTACCCCGGCTACACGGCCGGCCCCGGGCAATATGATCTCGCCTTTGCCGAAAGCGTGATGAAGCTCTCCTACGAAATCAATCCGGTGACGCTGCTCGGCACCGCGGCCTATTCGCCGGATTTCTTCGGCAGCTCCGGCACGGGCGTCTGGCTTGAAGGCGGCTTTGATTGGAAGACGCCGGTATTTGACGTGACGCTATCTGGCCGGCTTGGTCATCAGTGGATCGAACGCAATAACCGCTTCGGCGCGCCCGACTATCTGGCTTACGGCATCTTCCTGCAGCGCGATATCGCAGCGGGCTTTTCGGTTTCTGTCGGCTATTACGGCACCGATATCAACCAGAAGGAATGTCTTGATCTGAAGATCTGCGACAACCGCTTCATGGCGGGCCTCACCTGGAAGTTCTGAAACGCCCAGGTTTCAGAAGCACCAAAAAATCCGCCCCGGTCCTGGGCCTGGGCGGGTTTTTCATGTCGTGGGCCAGTCACTCCGCCGCGATGCGGCTTGGGTCCAGCACCACTTGCGGAATATCGTAGCTGCGCAATTCGCCATAAAGCCGCGGCAGATCAGCTTCGAACAAGCCGCGCGTCACCCCCGCCGCGAGACGCGGTGCGGCCATGGTCATGGCATTGATCGAAGACCCCGCGGGGCCGAAGGACATGGTGGTACCGATACCGAATAGATGGATATCGCGAATCCAAGGCGTCTCACCAACACGCTTTTCCACAAAAGAATAATCTGCTGCCAGATAGGGGAATTCGCCGAGCCTCTTGCTCGCTTCTTCGGCTGGCGGCGTATAGCGATCCGCCCATAACGCGATGTTATTCGCGCAGTCGCCAAGTGCCGGGATCAGCGCCGGGTCCATGCGCACACCCGTGCCGCAAATCGCATAATCGGCGAGGAAGGCACCGCGCGTTGTTGCCAATTCGACGCGCCCATCCACCACGCGCGCCCCGGTCCAGGGGCGGCCGACATGCATGGTGAAATTGGGAAAGGCATTGACCCGCGCATAGGTGTCGGCCGGAAAGCCCTCCCGCAGACCAAGAATGTAGGACATGAAACGCCAGCGCCATTCATCCGGCATTTCAAAGATATGGCGCATGAAGCCAGCAAAGGTCAGCCAGCGATAGGGCTGGATGATCATCGGATCAGCACGGCGGCAGAACAGATGCACCTCCGCTGCCCCGGCCTCCAGCGCCATGGCCGCATTGTCAAAGGCCGAAGCACCCGCGCCCAGCACAGCCACCACGCGGCCCTTGAGTGCCGCGAAATCAATCGCATCCGCGCTATGGGCGCGCTTATCGGCGGGTAGCGCGCGCAGGAAATCTGGCATCCACCATTCGCCAACGCCTTCCTGCCCTGTTGCCAGCACCACCTTGCGCGCCAGATAGGGTCCGGCCGAGCTTTCCACGCGAAGACAAGGAAGCCCATCATCCGTGCGCGCGGGGGAAATGCGCCCGGCCTCCACACCATTTTGCACCGGCAAGGCCAGAACGCGGCGCAGCCAATTCAAATAATCCTGCCAGGCTTCGCGCGGGATCATGCGCATGGCAGCGAAATGCGCCGCGCCAAACTGCGCCTCATGCCATGCCTGATAGGTCAAGGAAGGGATACCCAAATCCGGCCCATTCTGATCCTTCCAGGATCGCAAGGTCGGCATGCGGGCATAGGTGACCCAGGGGCCTTCCTTGCCCTCCGGCGCGCGATCAATCAGCAGGATATTGCTGACCTTATCGCGCTTCAGCGCATGCGCCACTGCCAGGCCGCACTGCCCCGCGCCGATGATCAGGCAATCCAGCACCGGCGCGCCGCCACTGGTTTTAGCCTCAAGCCAGGCAGCGCGCGGATGGGCCACCAATTCCAGGTCGCGGCTGATATCGGCTTCAAGCTCGGTCAGATTGCGCGGGGCCGCCATGTGGGGGAAAGCTCCTCTCGTTCAGCGACAAGCATCCAGGATTCTGGCGCGGGATGCAAAACCACGGCCAAACCCCATGTGAGCGCCGGCCGGGGCCATGTTTTCGCCCTATCTCGGCTGTTAACACGCTTTTCTCAACCCCCTTGAGGCCCCAGCTTTGTCCCAGGACCCGCCCGCACTTTCCATCGTCGTCCCCGCCTATAATGAGGAGGAGGTGCTGCCCCAATTCCACGCGCGGCTGGCGGCGGCACTGGCGGGCATCGGCCTCACTTGGGAAGTGGTTTATGTGAATGACGGGTCGAAGGATGGCACACTTGCCGTGATGCTCGGCCTTCAGGCGCAAGATCAGCGCGCCTCAGTGCTCAATCTGAGCCGCAATTTCGGCAAGGAGATTGCGCTCACCGCCGGCCTGGATCACGCACGCGGGACGGAGGCAGTGGTGGTGATTGACGCCGATCTGCAAGACCCGCCCGAGGTGATCCCAGACCTTATCGCCGCCTGGCGCCAGGGCTTCGATGTTGCCTATGCGCAGCGCAATACCCGCGCCGGCGAAACCTGGCTGAAAAAGGCGACCGCTTCGGCGTTTTATCGGCTGATGCAGCGGATCAGCGGCAAGGTGCATCTGCCCCCAGATACGGGCGATTTCCGGCTGATGAGCCGCCGCGCTTTGGATGCGCTGCTGAAACTGCGCGAACAGCATCGCTTCATGAAGGGGCTGTTTGCCTGGATCGGCTTTCCCGCCATTGCCGTGCGGTATGATCGCGCGCCACGCGCTGCCGGCACCACCAAGTGGAATTACTGGAAGCTCTGGAATTTTTCGCTGGAGGGCATCACCTCCTTCACCGTCGCGCCGCTCAAGGTCGCGACCTATATCGGCCTGATGACGGCGATTGGCGCCTTGCTTTATCTGGCGCAGTTGATCTTCCGCACCATTTTCTTCGGCAATCCTGTGGCCGGTTACCCGAGCCTTCTGGCCGTGACGCTGTTCCTGGGTGGCGTACAGATGATGATGCTGGGTATCATCGGCGAATATCTCGGGCGCATCTTCAACGAAACCAAGGGCCGGCCGCTTTATCTCGTGGAACGCTATCTTCCTGGCGATAAGGCGTGACGCGACCAGCTTTGAAAGCGTGGGCCGGGGCTGCGGCTTCGGTGCTGATCGGCTGGGCGGTAATCGCCTATGCTTTCGGGCTGCATATCCTACCCCCTTGGAATACGGGCTGGATGTTGAGCGGCATGATCGGCCCCGACCCTGTGCAATATTGGCTGGGCTGGAATTTCTTTCGCCGCGCGCCCTGGTCCTGGCCGCCCGGCCTCAACCCGCTCTGGGGGCTGGAGGTGAGTTCCTCCATCTATTACGCGGATGCGATTCCGCTGCTGGCGTTTTTCTTCAAGGCAATCAGCCCGGTGATCGAGGTTTCGCAATATTGGGGCCTTTGGATTTATGGCTGTGCCGCGCTGCAAGCTTTCATGGCATGGCGTATCATCGGGCTTGCAACGGATGATCCCCTGGCGCGGGTCGCGGGTGCGGCCTTGTTTGTGCTGCAACCGACCATGCTGGCGCGCATGGGCGGGCATTTCGCGCTTTCGGCGCATTTCCTGCTGCTGATGGGGTTCTGGCTTTGCCTGACACGCGCAGCAAAAACGCGTTGGCTGGCCTGGGCGGCGCTGCTGGTCTCAACCGCGCTCATCCACGCCTATCTGCTGCCAATGGTGGCGGCGCTTTGGACTGCGGATGTGCTGGCGCGCTGGCTGGATGGTGCCAAGCGCAGCGGGCTTTTCGCTGAAACCATCATCATCTTCGCCCTGGTCGGCGCCGCGCTTTGGGCGGGCGGGATGTTCATGCTGGGCGGCGGCTTTGGCGGAAGCTGGGGCGGCTATGGGCAGATGCAAATGGATCTGCTGGCGCCGCTTGATCCATCGCCATGGGGCGCCTTCCTGCCGGATTTGCCGGGGCCGAATCATCTGGAAGTCGGCCATTCCTATGCCGGGCTTGGCGCGCTTTTGCTGGTGCTGCTTGGGGTGATTGCCTGGGCGAGAAACCCAACCAGGCCCGAAAGGCGCTTCTGGCCGTTGATCCTGGTGCTGGCGGCCATGGCGCTCTTTGCCGTCTCGCCCAATGTCTCCATCGCGGGGGTCAGCTTCACGCTTCTCGAATTACCGCCCTGGGTTCTGCGCTATGCGGATGCCTTGCGCGCTTCGGAACGCTTCATCTGGCCGCTTGGCTATGCCGCGCTGATCATGTCCGTCTTGCTGCTGGTCCGCTGGCTCGGCGGGAGACTCGCGGGCTTTGTGCTGGCCGGGCTTGTTGTGATCCAGGTGCTGGACATGCGCCCTGGCTTTGCCCGGCTGCATCACTTCTTCCCGCCCACCGCCGCCACGGTACCATTACGCCTGTCCGACCCCTTCTGGGCCGAAGCCGCGCGGCATTACACGCGCATACGCATCATCCCATCCGGCAATCAGGCGCCCTGGTGGGAGGAGATTGCGGTTTTCGCCGCCACCAAGGGGTTGGAAACCGATGCGGTCTACCTCGCGCGACTCGACCCAAAGCGCGTCGCGGCGCTGAATGCCAAGCTGGCACGGCAATTGGCCGAGGAGAAATTTGAGCCCCAAACGCTCTATGTTTTGGGAGATGAGGGCGCGCTTGCCTTAGCTGGCGCCAGCCATCAGCCGGGGCGGGATTTGCTTGGCGGCTTTAACGGGCTTTGGGTGCTAGCGCCCGGCTGGTATGCCCACAGATAAAGTGTCCTTCAAACAATAAGTTAGGCGATTTTTTTCATACCAACACTAAATCCAACGCGCAGCATCGCAAAATGCGCCGCCTTTGCCACAATCTGGCCGCAAGCAAGGCCCAAATCCGCCCCCGTTGAGGACTTAAACCCTTCATCAATACCGGGAATCCGGTGCCCCCCAGTGAGAGGTCTCATCGCCTCTTTCTTTCAGGTTCGAAGGTTCAGGACACCATGTCCAGCTTACCCGTACAGACCATCCAGCAATCCAGAACCCAGACCGTTGGTTTGGAGCGCGACCGCAAGGCAGTCTTCCCCATCGCCAAGCGCGCGCTTGATATCCTTGGTGCAGGCATTGGGCTTGTGCTGCTTTCCCCCTTCTTCTTGATCGTGGCCTTGATGGTACGCGCCGATGGTGGCCCGGCCTTCTTCGCGCATCAGCGCGTGGGGCGCGGCGGCAAGCTGTTCGGCTGCCTGAAGTTTCGCTCCATGGTGATTGACTCGCAAGCGCGGCTTGAAGCGCTGCTTGCAAATGATCCCGCGGCGCGCGCTGAATGGGAAGCAACCCGCAAGCTGAAGAATGACCCGCGCATCACGCGCATTGGGCGCTTCCTGCGCTCCACCAGCCTTGATGAATTGCCGCAGCTCATCAATGTGCTGCGCGGGGAAATGAGCCTGGTTGGCCCCCGCCCCGTGCAGGAAGCTGAGATTGATCGCTACTACGGCGCTTCGGCAGCCCATTACATGGCAGTGCGTCCTGGTATTACCGGCCTTTGGCAGGTGAGCGGGCGGAGCGAAACCTCTTACGAATCCCGTGTCGCCCTGGATGTGGCCTATGTGTCGCGCCCTTCCATGATTGCGGATTTGACCATTCTGTTGCGCACGCCAGTTGCGGTATTGTCGCGCCGCGGCGCGCATTGAAGGTGACGGCGCGCGGCAATCCTGCCGCGCCCTTCGTGTAAATCCCAGCGCGCAGCCGGCTGAAGGGTCTGCCAATGGCTGAGGCGCAAATCTCCACTTCTGCGGAACGCGCGGGTGGGCGCAGGCTGGTTTCCGGCATTCTCTGGAACGGGCTCGGGCGTGGGCTGCCGTTGTTGCTTGCCCTTGTCATCACGCCGTTTTTGGTTAGCGCCCTTGGTGTTGAACGCTGGGGGCTTTTCACCCTGGCATTGGCGCTGATTGGCATTTTCGGCGTTTTCGATCTTGGCCTTGGCATGGCGCTGACGCGCGGCGTTTCGGAAAAGCTCGGCACCGGCGCGATTGAAGAAGCGCGCGCCATGATCGGCGCGACATTGCTCGCGCTGCTTGGGGTTTCTTCAATCATGGCGGTAGCGCTTTTCCTGACCGTGCCTTGGCTGGTAGGGCGTTTTTTGAATGTGCCGGAAGCCTTGCAGCAGGAAGCGATCACCGCCTTTCAATTGCTGGCAGCCGGCGCGCCTTTGGTGGTGCTGAACGCCGCGCTTTGGGGCGTGCTTTCCGCCTGGCAACGCTTTCGCATTGCCAATCTGGTGAATATCCCGCTCAATACTTTTTACTATCTCGGCCCTTTGCTGGTGCTGTTCTTCTGGAACAGTCTGATTGGCGTGATGCTGGCGGTCATTCTGGTACGGCTCTTCAGCGGCATAGCCTATGCCATCATCGCGCATCGCGATGTGCCAGGGCTTGGCCTGCATACGCCGCGCTTTGGCCTGATGCGGCCATTGCTCCGCCAAGGTTTGTGGATGAGCCTTTCTGGCGCGCTGACGCAGCTATTGCTTTACGCTGATCGCTTCATCATTGGCGCTATGCTGACGCTCTCAGCAGTGGCGTTCTACGCAACGCCGCTTGATCTGATCATCCGGCTTTGGATTATTCCGGTCGCGGTGGCGCAGACAATGTTGCCGGCCATTGCTTCTTCCTTCCGGGAACTGCCCAACCATACAGCGCTGCTGATCAAGCGCGGTGCGCTGATTGTGATACTGCTCAGCCTGCCGGCCTCCCTTATCTTGATTCCGGGCGCGGAGCTTTTCCTCAGGCTTTGGTTGGGCACAGAATTCGCAGAAGGTGGCGGGCCGGTGCTGCGTATCCTTGCCTTCGGCATTTTCTTTTCATGCCTCGCCTTTATCCCGGGTGTCTTGCTGGAAGCGATTGGTCGGCCGGATGTGACGGCCAAATTCTCCTTGGCGCTGGCAGCGATTTTCCTGCCGCTCAGCGCGGCACTTCTGCCGTGGCTTGGCATTGAAGGCGCGGCACTCGCCTGGGCGGCGCGCTGCGTGGTGGATTGCCTGGGACGCTGCTGGTTCGCCGCAAGGCTTTACCCGGCCGTGCGCGACACCATGCGGGAATTGCTTTGGCCGATCGCGCCTGCTGCGCTTGGTTTGGCCGTGCTGGCGCCCTTGGGCGGCTGGCTTTGGCCCACGCTTCTGGCGGCGCTGATTTTTGGCTTGGTTTTCGCCGCAGGCTGGTCCATTGCCGCGCCGCAGGACAAGGCCAGCGCTTTGGCGCTGATCCGCGGAAAGGGGCGCCGCAGCGCATGATGCCAATCGCCATCAATGGCCGCTTCCTGACGCAGGGCATGACCGGCGTGCAGCGCTTTGCGCGTGAAATCACCGCAGCGGCGGATCGGCTGGCGGGGCATGATGCCTGGCCTGAGGCACGGTTATTGATGCCAAGCAGCGTTGCGCAAAGCCCCTTTGCCTATCTGAAGGCGGAAGCCATTGGCCAGAAATCCGGCCAGCTTTGGGAACAATGGGCATTGCCGAAAGCGGCTAAGGGTTCCTTCCTGATCAACCTTGGCAATACCGCGCCGCTGATGCTGGGCAGTGGCCAAGCAGTCGTGATCCATGATGCCGGCGTGTTTGACACGCCAGAGAGTTATTCCTTCACCTTCCGCGCCTGGTATCGCTTTCTGCACAAGATGCTCGCGCGGTCGGGGGCACAATTGCTGACGGTTTCGGAATTTTCGCGCGGGCGCATTGCTGCGGCGCTGGGCGTGGCGCCTGAGGCCATCGGCGTCTTGCCGGAAGGTGGCGATCACATGCTGCGCATTTCTGCCGATAGCGGCGTGCTGGCGCGCCATGATCTTGCAGCGGGCCGCTATGCCCTGGTGGTAGGCAATCCGGCGGCACATAAAAACCTAGCGGCGCTGACCAGCGCTGCGGCGCTGCTCGGTGCTCGCGGCCTGACTTTGGCCGTGGCGGGGGCGGCTGACCCGGCCGTATTCCGTGCCGGGGGAGGGCCTGCCGCCGATGCAGGGCGCATCCTGGGCCGCGTCACTGATGCCGAATTGCGCGCGCTTTATGAAAACGCGCTCTGCCTGATTTTCCCGTCACGTTATGAAGGGTTCGGCCTGCCGCCCTTGGAAGCCATGACCTGCGGCTGCCCGCTTTTGGCCGCCCATGCCGGCGCGGTGCCAGAAGTCTGTGGCGAAGCGGCGCTGTGGTTCGACCCGCTGCGGCCTGAGACACTCACGGAAGCCCTCGAACGGCTGCTGGATGAAGAGGGCCTCGCCGCCGGCATGCGCGATGCGGGCCTGAAACGCGCGGCGCATTATACCTGGGAAAAGGCAGCGCTTGCCTTGTTGGCCCTGATCCGAAAGAAGGCGCCATGAAGATCGCGCTGGTGCATGAATGGCTGGATAGCTACGCGGGTTCTGAACGCGTGCTGGAACAGCTTCTGCTGGAATGGCCGGAAGCGGATGTCTTCGCCGTATGTGACTTCATGCCGGAAGCCGAACGC
>Ga0315899_10008911_pt1 | contig 10756 bp, 16 predicted proteins | sample LakEriMetagenome_2_FD_203518 | JGI IMG/M metagenome (GOLD analysis project Ga0315899, IMG submission 203518) | Freshwater fungal communities from buoy surface, Lake Erie, Ohio, United States - Buoy 4 MA112 | ecosystem: Environmental > Aquatic > Freshwater > Lake | place: USA: Lake Erie, Ohio...
CTTGTTCGGTCAAGTCACCGGTATTGAAAGTGTGATGCCAATAATCAAATGTAATCGGTATAGCAATCTCGGCATGTAACATCTCATACAACTCACGCACTGAATACATGGATGCCTTATCGTCATTCTCAATAACTAAACGCGCCTTGCAAGAATCTGATAAACGATCATAGTTATGCAACCACCGTGCAATAGTACCAGGCTTATCATTGTAAGTAGCACCAACGTGAATATTGATCTTGTTCTCAAAGCTAGGTGCAAAGCCCATCATATCAAAGAGCTCGGAATGTCGTTCGAGACCAATAATAGAATTATCAACAACTACAGCATCGGGACTACCAAGAATATGAAATGGACCAGGATGCGTTGTAATGCGATGCCCATGTGCACGTGCATAATCACCAGCAGCACGAAGATGCTGAGCAATAAGATCAATGTCAGGCAAATCTTCAAGACGATAATGATTCCAACGCGGAAACAACTCGGAGCCTAAACGAAACAAGCGTATACCATGTGCCTCATTCCATTGCAGAATAGTTAATAAATCACGGGCATTGGCAAGTGCAATATCAGATGCAAGCTGTAAGCCACCAAGTTTGAATTTGCGATCAATCATGGCACGTCCGGTACGAATACCTTGGGCGGATAACTCCATGTTGATACAAGCATAACCGAAACGAATCATATATGTTTTATTTTATATTATGTAAAAAAATGACAAAATCCAAATGAATAATAACTGCAATATAATAATATTATAACAGAAATGTCCCCATTACTGGGGACATTTTTTTAATTTCGTTCTGGTAAATGACATATAGCATTTTTGGTACCATATGAAACAATTGTTACAAATCGACCAGCTTGATTGCATTTAACGGATACGTTGATAAAAGTCGATTCTTTAGCAGATAAATGATACGGAGATTCAAATTCAATTAATTTAGTAAGTTGATCGTTATACCAGCTTTCATTAAAATTATCCAATACATAAAAATTTATACGAAATACATTAATTTTAAATGAATCTGATAAAACTTCATATGAAATATTATCTTCATTTTGAGACACAAATGATTCTAAAAAATATTCTGCCGCTGAATCTAATACTGCATTATTTTTTAATGACGATAAATTATTGGTTACTCTTAGTTCATTCAACAATCTATAAACATCTTTTTCCATTTTAGTTTCAATTTGCGATAATACTACATTGGAAACTAAAACAAATAACAAAACTAATTTTTTCATAACTTTAATTTTTTAATTATATTATTATAATATGAAAATAAAATTCATTTTCCAAATATATTAATGCAAAATTATTTTAAATTTCAAAATTAAAATTAAGTATATTTATACTAAATTGGACATATTTATAATAAATAAAAAAAAAAGAATTTATGAAACATCTAACATTAGAACAGAGAATTGCTAAAAATTTAGTAGCAATTGGCGTAAAAAATTTATCTGTTACAGATAAAGCAAATCTGAATGAACGCGTAAGACAATATTTAACTGAACAAGGAGCTCCAGTAAATTTAACAGCAGATTTTACGTTTACATTTCCAAGCGGAAAATATCTTGCCGGTGATGTGCCAGATGCTAGTATACAACAATTGTTTACTGATATGGAAAATATAATTTCTAATATAAAAACGCCAGTTTTATTAAAATTAAAAACAGTTATTGATTTAAATGCACAAGCATCGACAGTTCCTATCAATCCAAAAGGAGCGTTACCTAAAGCAGGAATTAAAACCAATGAACAATTAGCTCAAAAACGAATGGAAACATTGGAATTCATAATACGAGAAATTATTAAAAGTAGAATCCCAACGATGACAGATGCACAAATTGATCAACTTATTACATTCAATCGACAAACATCGGTTGGTAAAACAACTTCAATAACTGCAAAAATAAATCAAACCGGAGAGCCTTTACAAAAACCATTTAATTGTAATACAGTAAATTCTGAATTCCAAGGTGCTGAAGCTTCAGTAGCAAATAGTTATGTTGGATATAGTTTTGCACATACAGTTTCGGTTGCTGCTGGTACGAAAGTAACTATTACATTTGATCCATTAGATGTTCCTGATTGTTTTTGGGTGAAATATGGAGACAAAGAATCGTTAAGTGGATTTTTAGGTAGAAATGCATTAAATTATAAATCAGATTTAGCTAGATTACAAAGTTCTCTAATAAATGCCAAGATAAAAGAATACGGCGGAACATCAACAATATCTCCTAAAATACAGCCAGGTGTACAACAAGGGGGTACAGGAAAATGGGAGTTTGAATTTGATAAAGTAATAATGGAGGATGAGATACGAGTATTAGTATTTAGTCCACTTAAAGGTACGATATTTAAAATATCAGTGAAATGTGATGATGCTAATGCAAAACCACTTCCATTACCAACTCAAACTTCTTTAGGAGAAAAACAAGCGCTAGCAATTGGATCTGAAGTTACAATGACGACAATGGAGTTTACCGCAGCTCAATTGATGGATAAATATATAAAAGCAGGATATGTGCAAGAAATATGGAATGATGGTAAACAATTATGGCAATACAAGCTTATTAAAGAAATGGGCGAAGGTGAACAATATGCTCCATTGATAGCAGAAAATATTGGCAAATTTCTTAAAGTTATCGGAAGAGGTGGAGAAGCTAACAAAGACTTTTTACCACAAACGGGAGCTCCTGCGATAGATAAAAATAATAAACAATAAAAAATAGTTTAAATGTATTTCTAATTTAATGGGGGCATTGACCCCCATTAAAACTGTTATTATATCTCATACGCGATCTTCAAAGAATCTGTTATTATGCAATATTTATTAATATGATGACATTAACCGAACAACAAGTTAATACGCTATTACAACATATTTTGCATTTGCAAGAACAACCATCATTATCTGATCCAATAGCGGATAAACGAGAACGAGATCGTAAAAAACAATTTCAAAAAGCAAAGCCAACCGCAACATGGGGACCGGAAATTTCTGGTTTAACTGGAGAACGTCCTAAGCCTATAGCTAATGCAACACGCGGCGAATATATAGCTCAAGTATTATATGCATCAAAAGGTGTTACGGATAATGAAAATAATGCAATGCGAGCCATACTAGCAATTGACAATAAAAAAACATTTGCAGAAACACAACGTGCATTGCAAAAATTAAGTGGCGGCAAAAGTATTGGTCAATTCATTAATAGTTTTTTTGGTACATATGATAATGCGTATGTCAAATATTTAGAAACATTCTCTGCAGCAAAAACAATTACAAAACAAATAAGTGCTGCAGGAACCGTTGCTGCTGAACAATTTGCAAATCGCAATCATTGGAAAACTGAAAAACGTTTACGTATGATGATAACTCATTTACAAAAAATTGGAGCATGGTCATCAACAATATCTGAATTGCAAAAAACATATGACAAAATTAAAAAAATTGCTGCACTAGAAAATAAAATATGGAAATCTAGTTTAAGCAAACAAGCACAAGATTTTTGGAATGAATATTATCATGAAATTTTGTTAGTATTAGAAATAGCAACTTCTCTTATTGCATTTCCAGTTGGCTTAATGATAAGTGCAGGAATTGGTTTAGCAAATGCCGGATTATATGCAAATGAAGGTGAGTATTACCAAGCAGGTGTAACAGCGGTATTTGCATTAATGCCCGGAATTGGAAAATTAGTATCAAAAATTCCAGCAATTGCGAAATTAGGCGTAAAGGGTATGGGAAGATTAGGAGAAAAAATGTTACAGCGTAGTGGTAATTTATCTAAATTAGAACGAGTTGTTGCAGTTGGTTTAGTTAAAAATCGAAATTTTCTTAAAGGAATATACAACGAACTCATGTTAACTAGTGCAAGAAAAGCCGAAACTAATATATTAGCAAAAGCAGGTTTAAAAAGTATGCTTCCAAAAATTATAGCCGGCAAACCGAACCCCGAATTATTAGCAAAGGTGGCAAAACTATCAGCTGCCGATAAAATGGTATTGATGCTATCACGTGGCATTATTTCAGTTTCGCAATTTTCATTAATCATGGCCGCTTGGACAAAAGGTACCGATGCAATAATTGAAAACGTATGGGAACCTATTTATAAAAAATATTTTGCAAATAGTGAATATGAGCTACAATTATATAAGGATTTATCAAAATGAAAAAAAGTGATTTGATATTGATAGAAAATATGATATTAAAAGATACTGTTATAATAACTGAACAAGGGTTACCATTAACTGACACTACACAATCAAACAAATTTAGGTCATGGTTTATAAAAAATTATCCAACTAAAGCTAGTGAACTTAATCTAGACCCAACGGGACCTAAAGATAATGCAACTATAACGCAAGCATGGAACTATAGGCCAAGTGATTTAGATACCACTACTGCGGGCCAAGAATTTTCAAATTTAAATTCAAGTGCTGGAGGATTAGATGATGGAATATTGGGTTTTGGAATAACTGGATGGGACATATTATATGCAGTTGCAGTTCTTGCTGGTCTTTACGTTGGAGGTCGTCTTATAGCTAAAAAACTTCGCCAAGTTGGTAGAGTAACAAAAACATTGAAAGATTTTTCTAAAACTAAAGGTGGATTGGGTAGATTATTGAAATTTTTAAAAAGTGATCGAGATTTAGATAAATTGGAACGAGATATCAATAATACATTAGAACTTTCAGAAAAAGAAAAAAATGTCATTAAAACTGCAATAAAAAATCCAAATACTCGCATTGCATTGCGAAAGTTAATTTCTAAAGAAGCTGCTCAAAAATTAAGACGTGGAGAAATGACAGCCGAAGAATTCATTCAAGAAACTGGAATTAATCCAAAGGGTAAAACAGCGCGTGAGGCTCGGCGAATTGTTGCTATGCAAAAAAAATATGGCCCAAATTGGAAACAAGCTTACGAAAAACAAAAACAAGCAAGTTTAAAATTTAATATGCCAAAACGACAATGGAGCGCCGTGCCGACTAACACTAGTATTAAATTTGCCGAAGATGGCAATTGGTATTTATTTAAAGGCAATGCATCAGAAAAATTAAATGATGCAATAAATAACTCTATAAAAAATGCAGCCAAAACAAATCGGTCATTAGCAAATCAATCATTTTTACAGCGAACCAATTTAACAAATACTGTTACGGATAGATTGAATTCAAAATTAAAAAGTGGTAATGCTAGAATGTCAAAAAATTATTTGTCGTTAAATGAATATCCATCATTTGAACAATATACTGCAGATCTTCGTGCAGCAGGAGTTACAGATCAAATTGATATGACTAGATATATTACAGGGCAAACATTATGGCGTTTAGCTAAAGGAAAATAATTATTTTTTAACAAACCCGTTTAAGAAATCTCGCTGCCGTTGTATTGCATTGTCGAGTTCAGAATCTTTTCGTTTTTTTCTAGTTCCTGTACTATCTCCATTAGCGCTAGATTTAACAACATCTTTTCTCGTATTGTTAGATCTGGTTGATTTAGTTGATTTAGTATTTTGTGAAGATATGTGTTTGCTACTGTCAGACTTGCTTCTGCTTTCATCTTCTGTCCTTCGGGTGTCTGTAAAAAGTTCTGTATATGTGCTTGAATGTCCGGTTCGGATGCGTGTCCTGATTTCATCTTGTCCAATAGCTCTTGTTTCGTCGATGTCGATGCATCCCGTTGTATACGCAGTTTTATGCCCCTTAATCGAAACGCCACACGGATACCTCGTATCATTCGATTCAACCATGTATTGAACGCCCCAACTTGTTTCTTTAGTGTGTTTAACATAACCATATTTTTTTGCACCTAACCAAGTAAAAAATACCGCATCGCCTGTTTTGAATTGTGATTTGGAAAACTGTTTGATGATAGCATCGGGTGCTGTTTGTTTTTTTGCCATTTAATCTTAATTAAGACACATTGAACTTGTGTAATTGATAATTCGGAATACGCGAATATAACGAGTCGTTTTATCCTTTCGAAACATTTTTTCCGTTGCCGTATCGCGTTGCAACATGTATCCAGATTCAATAAATTTATCTTTTACATGTCGCAATGCCTTAAGGCTATTTGATTCAATCATAATGTTTTCGTCGTCAATCATTACATCAACAAAATCTATGTCTTTGTCTGCAGGTAATTCAATTTGTTCCGTTGTTGTTTTTTCAAAAAATTCTGGAATCGATTTGTTATAGTCTTCCAATTCTTCTTTAACATCTTTAAAGAATGCAGATAAATCTAATGTACCAGTTTGACGTGTTGTTGCATTGAATGCATCAAATAGCCATTGCATTTGTTCCGATGCATGCATTGTTTTAATGATAGAATATTCAGCTTTTGTAACAAATATTTTGTCAAAGATCGTTGCCATGTTGCCTCCTTTTTTGTTTGATAACAAATAACTGATCAATTTCTGTCAATGGTAATTGTTTAATTATACTTATTTTTTCTCGAGCGTCATTTATATTAGAAGCTACTACACTTCAATAACTTCTTGTGTTGTATCGCTCTTAAAAAAATATACGTATGTTACATTACGCATGATGCAATTTTAATTATAAATATAAACCTAATTCATATCTTCTTAAAGATACATCCAATGCATCGGATAAAGTTTGGGCCAATTTGCCAATTTCATGTTTACGCAAAACCATTGTTTGTCCTTTAACGTCTACTGGAAATGTTTCTTCTTTTCCTGGACGATTTGCATAAACATTTTCTGCATATGTATTTACTGATTTTGAATATGCAATTAAATCTTTATATCGCATATAAATTTTTTGATTGAATATGTTTAAATATCCAATTGTACAATTCATTGGATCTGTTTTAAAATTTTCTGCAGAAATTTTAGTTTCAAATATGAAATCTAAATTAGCCCACGTTTCTCCATAACGATTAACATATTTTTCTGAAATGGCCCATGGTTGGTTAATACTGTTTGTCATGTTTTTATTGTAATTTATAAATTAATACTGTATATACGTCTTTTGAATAATTGCATCGGATATTAACAAATTGATACTTTTCAATCAACATGTCCATAACTAATCCTGGATGCGTATAAAAGAATCCTTCTTGATGTTGTGTGTTAATAGGATTAAGTAAATTGAATGAAACTACTTGTGTTGATAAATTATATAATGTATCAATATCATCAAACAATTTACGTAAATCATCATCTTCAGTTTCGCATCTACGTTGCGTAAATACGCCAGATGCTACAACCCATTCGTGTTTATTTAATTTAGCAGTTTCGAATGCCCCAACATTTATATTGGATAAGCCCCATTTGGCTTCTCCTAACTGCGTTATTATAGGATTATGGTCTATGGCACTATACGCTACAACGTCTCCGTTTAACGCAGCCAATTCTCGTGCAACGCCATATAAATCACATCTACCGCATCCTATATCTAATAATGAACCTCCGGCAAAACCTACTAATAGATTTTGCATTAAAAATCTTTGTTCTGCAGTTGTGTTATAGCCTACCGGTGCGGGACTATACATCATGTAATCTGAATCCGTTGGTTGCAACGAATCCCAACGTTGCATTTCAACATCTGAATTCATTAAATTATTTAGTATACTATCTGTTAACTGATTTTTATCCATGAATTCTATTTGCTATTCGTTCTTGACTTTCTCGTTTTTTGTGTTCCGATATCATTTGTTTTAATGGATGCGTACGATTAATACTTTGTTCCATTTTTACAAATTGAGATATTTGTAACCACGCTTCGTGTTCTGATTCGAAACCTGGTAGTAGAAACGTATCATTTAAACTTTCGTCATTATGCATTACATGATATTCATCATAAATTTGCATGATACTACTACCAGGATATCGTTTTTGAACTCGTTTAATTAAACTTGCAAGTTGCATTGATTATGCTTTAGTGATTGGTAATGCCTCTTCAGCTAATAGTTGTCGATATGGAATCGTTGTCTGTATCGTTCCAGTATCACATAACATTGCAGTTAAATTATTATTGATATAAGTATTAGATTTTGTGTTAGTATTGATCATAATTACTGCAGAACGATTTTCTAATAGTATATCATGAACAATCATTTTAGTATTGCCAAGCAAATACCGATCTAATATTACTCCTACTCGATTTACTCCATCTTGAGTAACGATTACAGTTTGGCCTTCTTTATATGTTGCCATTATTCAATAATTTTAATGATTTTACTTGCCGAAACTGATTTAACTTCAAAATCAAAAGTATAACCTTTGAAATCCTCAACAACTTTAGCTTCTGCTTCAGTTACTGAAAGTGCTTCTACTAAATAAGTTTCAGTGGTTTTCTTTTCTTTTGGACCTTTCGGCGTGTCAACCGTGTCAATTAATTGAACTTTTGCTGTGTAATACGACATTTTTTTATTTTTAATGGTTTATAACTATATTAATAATATAATGAAATTTTTTTAAAATTCAAAATTATTTTTTTTGTAAACGTTTTTGTTTTTTATGCATTTCGTATGATTTTTCAATTTGTTTATCGGTTAATTTCATATTAACAGATAAATTATCTAAAATATCCGCAATCAATCGTTGTTTTTCAGTAACCGAATATTTTTTATTTCCAATTTTCATAATCATTTGTTCTAAATGCTTAACATATTGTGTCGGAGCTTTTTTAAGTATTCTAGATTTATCTAAATGAACAACATCATCTTTATGTTTGGCTTCAAAAATTAATTTTTTTGCAATTTTTGCTGATTCTGATAATAAATCTCCATATCGAATAAATCCAGCTGTAATTGGAGGAGATGGTGCAGCACCAGTATCGGTTGGTGCACCCGATGCATCAGAACCCTTTTCTACTTTTTTCTCATCTTCTGCACCAAATCCTGCAATATCTTCTAACGGCAATTGCAATTCAATTGTATATGAGTCATCGCGACCCCAGCCAGTATATGGAACGAGCTTAATAATTTTATCTCGTAACATTTTAAGTAATATTGCTGGGGTTAAATTAAAGTCTTTACCACTACGCGTAATGAATTCTCGTACACCGATATCGGATATTGAATAAATGATACCCATTTGTTGCGAGCCATACGCATCAAATTTACCCAAGAAACGTTTTTCTGCTGGAGTGAATGGTGATTGTCCTGCAGATGTATTGATATCATCGGTTTCTATAGTAGCTTTACCAGCTGCAGCTGCATCAGCTTGCTCCTGTATAATACTTCGAAGCGTGTGATATACTAATATTTCTTGTTTTTTATGCATTATTCTGATTTAGATTCTGCTAATTGCGTTGAACGATATTTACTTGTTAATTTTTTAACTTCATTGATTGCCTTACGTGCTCTAACACCGGCAGCTTTTACACCTTTATCAGTGAATCTTTCATGATTTTCTTTAAATACTAACCAATGTTGTTCAATTTGTTCAAAAATTTCTTGTGATGTCATATTAACCTTTATTTTATTTTATATAAATATTACGTCAAATAAAACGATCCATTAAAACGTGGATGTTTTCGTTGCGTATTTTTAATTTTTCATAATCTGATAATTCTATAATTACATCTTCGCCATCTTGTCGAATTTGCATTATATGATTTCTATTAATAAAACGCAATTCTGGCTCAGTTTTTGCATGTTTGCCATGCATTTCAATTACATGTAAAGCCAAAAATTCCGTTTTTCTTTCCATCTAATCACCTGTCCAACCAAAGTTAAGTGGATTAGTACTTGGTTTGGTTTCACCTCCGCTGATTCTACCATAATTAGTTGTAGGAACTGCCATTCGTTGAATTTTAACATTTAAATCCATCATTTTTGATGAATTATCTCGAGCGTATTGCATCAATGCCATTTTTAAAGAATCTGCATTAGTCGATGTTGATCCAATTTGTTTTGCAACAAAATCTTGAAGTTGTTTGGTATTTTTAAATCGATTGTTATCATAAATAATATCAAAAATGCCACGAGCATATGTCAATGCACTTTTATCTACACTCTTAACATAATCTGCAGTATATTTAGATATATCAATTCGATTAGTAACAGCATCTGGAATTTCTAACCATTCTGTTTCTGCATATTCAGAAGCAAAATCTGGGCCCATTTCGGTATCAACGGATTGTAATAATTCTTCACGTTGTGTTACGGTCAATCGTTTCCAAATATCAGCTTCATTGTATTCACGAAGAATACGTTTTGCTCTACGCAATTCTTCTTTAAGAATTTGTACGTGTTTAGGATTTTTGATATCAAAAATTTTCATGATAAGTTTTCCAATTTATATATTGTTGTGTAAATTAAATCTTTAAAAGCATCTAATTGATTGATAATGTTAGTATCTTCTTTTGGAAATTTTGCATATACTCGTTCAATATATGTAGCTAATGCTTTAAAATACTTAATAGTAGTTTCTGTTGAATATTCATCGAATCGTTCTGCAGGCTCATACCCTTTAACGATGCCATGTTTTCCTTGATATGATTCTACTAATGCATCAACCATATCTGGAATTGCATCATAATATGCATTTAGTGCCATATGTGCAGCAAATGACCCCGGGCCTTTTGTTTGCCAATGAAATATATGTGCTTGATCTCTCGAAGCCATTAATGTAGAAATTAATTTTTCAAACATTCTATTATCCTTTAATATAAATATATGTTATTCGAATTCTATATCAAAACGTTCTGCCCAACTTCTAGCTCGACCATGATCTGCACTTCTACCTGAGCCGCCGGCATTAAGATTTA
>Ga0315899_10008912_pt1 | contig 10756 bp, 7 predicted proteins | sample LakEriMetagenome_2_FD_203518 | JGI IMG/M metagenome (GOLD analysis project Ga0315899, IMG submission 203518) | Freshwater fungal communities from buoy surface, Lake Erie, Ohio, United States - Buoy 4 MA112 | ecosystem: Environmental > Aquatic > Freshwater > Lake | place: USA: Lake Erie, Ohio...
GAACTTGAACATCGAAGAGATCACGGGGATGCTGCCGATCCATGGCGGCCACGAGCTTGCTGCCGTAGAGCTCAGCGGTAGCGAGCAACGGCAGCGTCACCGCCTGGGCAAACTCCTCCTCCGTAGCTGGTGAGAGTGATCGTTGTTGTACAGGGAGCAGGCAGCCACGAAACACCTCATTCACCTCTACCTTCACCTCGGCCAGGGGGCCAACCACCATCAGCCTGGTTTCATTACTGGCGCTGTTCCTGCGCTGCCTCACCTCGTAGCCCATGGCCTTCAGCTTCTGGCTGACCGCACTGAGCTCGGCGGCAATGGCCTGCAACGCGGCCTCACGGCCGAGGCTGTGGTTGGTGAACACCACATCGATGTCCACCGATAGCCGCGGCAGGTCGTGCAGAAACAAATTGAGGGCGGTGCCGCCCTTGAGGGCGAAATGGGGCGTGGTGAACACCACCGGAGCGATGTCCAACAGTTGGCGCACTGTGGAGGTGTAGGCGCTGCTCATGGTGTGGCGGCTAGATCCAGCCGCTCACCGGTGCGGCCCACGGCCACCCAGCGGCGGCCGCCACCGAGACGGCGGCTGTGCCGTTGCGCCAGATCAGCCCAGGGCAACTCAAGCTCGCCAGCCAAGCGTGCAGCGAGACGCGCCACCTTGATGCGGGTGAGGTGGCCGAGGAGCTCATCGAGCAGTGGCGGCCGCAGGTTGCGCGTGCTCTCCACCAGCTGGCGTACCTCCTCCAGGCCCTCGAAGCTTCCGGTTTCGCTGAGCAGCTCGAGCAGGGCGCGCTCGGGAGCGGACACAGGCAGGTGTGGATGGCCACCGGCTAAGGGAGCCAGCCCGAGGCCCGCCGGCAGCTCGGTGTCAAAGATGTGGGCGACGCGGTAGCGCACCTGCACGACGCCATCCAGCCAACGGGGCAGGCGGGCGGGTTGATCACCCCAGAGCACCACGGTTTCCCGGAAGGCCAGGTTGTGACGAACCCCGCGCCAGGCCAGGGCCGTTTTGCCGGCGACGTGCAACCCCGCCACCTGCTGTGCCAGGAAGGCAAGGCAGGCATCCCGCTGGAGGGCGTCACCGGGAAGGCCGTAGGCACCGCGACCCAGTCGCAGCAACCAGCCCGATCGCACCAGCGCAGATGCCCGCTTGGCTGTGATGCCATGGGCGGCAAGGATCTCTAGTCCCAGGGGGCCACCGCGAGGCAACCGCGCCAGAGGGTCCTTGAATGAAAAACGGGCGGCAGATCGCTCCATGAGTGAACTGTAGCAACTTTTCCATGTAGCCCCGCGGACTGGCCGACTCTGCCGCGCGAGGCGCCCCAGTCGGCCATGCATGGGATTTGAGCGGCAGATCGCTCCATCAGTGAACTAATGCAGGTTTGTCATGCAATGCCTTCACGGATGCTGATACTCCTGCGGCCTGCTCCATCCCCTTCTGCTGGCTCTCCTGCGAACCACGGGCATGGCAGTTGAAGCGACCAGGCGCTCAACTGAGCCGCTCCAGCATCTGCCCGCAACGTCGCCCGATCCGATCCAGCAAGGCACCAGCGCTCTTCAGCCCGGCGGCTTCAAAGAGGGTGAGGCTGCTCACCGTTTTGGCGGCATCCAGGCCGCTGCCCATCAGGTGCTCCAGGCTCTGTCCGGGCTTTCGGAGCTGCTCGTCGATCACGCCGATCACCGCCTCCAGCCGCTGCCGCAGCACCGGGTCGGCCAGGTAGGCGCGGGCTTCATCCAGGTCTGCAATGCCATAGCGCTGCGCCATTGCGGAACGCCCCAGCCCGGCCAGCTGCGGCAACACGAACCAGATCCAGTGGCTGCGTTTGCGGCCGGAGCGGAGTTCGGTGATGGCTCTGTCGTGGGCGCTGGGTTGGCCGGCGTCCTGGGCGGAGTGGAAACGATCCAGATCACCAGCCGGTACTTGCACGCTTGAGGGGCTCCGTCGTTCCACGCATGAGGGTGGGCTTGTGCGGGGGGGGCGGGGACCCTTTATGCAGAAGCTGCATCAATCCAGCGGGCCTCTCCTGTTGCCCTCACTAGCTTTTCGGCATCACACCGATCAAGATCGGGGTCTCCAGTCAACCGCCTCCTCTGCTTCGTGAGCCTCCTGGACATCGTTACCGATCAGGAGGAGTCCTCCTTGAAGGAGGACACCGCCGTTTCAGCGGCCACCACAGATCTGGACCTGGCCCTGACTGCCCAGATCGCCGTGGCTTGGGCTGGGGAGGGCGGCGAAGAGCCGCGGCTGAGCTGGTGGCAAACCGATCTGGTGTCGGAGTTTGGCGGGGAAGACCTGCTGCGACGCCTCCTGCCCAAGACCTACCCCTGGGCGATGCTCCAGGCAGTGCGGGAAGGGGCTCGCCGCAAGGACGAAGAACTGCGGGCTAAGGCCAGCGATCCTGACCAGCTGTTGACCTTGTATCGCTTCGGGTTCGAGCTGGACGAGCAAGTCGAGGAGTGTCTCCAGGCGCACAAGAAAAGTGGGCGCACGCCACTGGAGGCCCTCCCCGGACTGGTTGAGGTGCTGGGAGCCTCTCTGCATGAGCCCTGGGAGCGAACCAAGTTCGAGCAATGGGTTGAGGCCCATGGGCCGGTGCAGACGGATGCGATGCCAACCGGGCGCTTGCTCAAAGGTGCTACGCCCGCTGGGTTAGACCGCGCCGTGCAGCAGCTGGTGGCGGGCCTGGCGCCGCTTGGTGATAGCTACCCGTTGCCGCACTTCCGGGTGAAGCGATGACCCAGGAAGCTGCCAGTAAACCAACCCTCTGCCCGCGGGAGGAAGACCGCCTTCATACCCGTGTGCTCAAGTGCACGCTGGAGAGCGCCAACTCGCGGATCTTCTGGGCGGAGAGCGTCTCGCAGCAGTCCATGCAGGCAGAGGTGGCGTTCGAGGCGGGGTGGTTCGGGCACCGCAGCCTTAACCGGTTGCGGGAGCTGCTCACGAATCTGCGGGCCCGCTACGAGGCCTTTCCGTCAGCACTGCAGGTGTTGCACCGCTGGCAGGGCATGGGCGGCGATACCCAGAAGCTGATCTGCCACTGGCATCTGCAGCTCAGTGATCCGCTCTACCGCCAGTTCAGTGGAGCTTTCCTGCCGGATCGGCTGCTGCAGGGGCGCCCCACCATCAGTAAGCAGCAGGTGGTGACCTGGCTTGGGGATGCCGGCGGGGGCCGCTGGTCTGGAAGTACGCGCCTCGCGCTGGCCAGCAAGCTCCTCTCTGCAGCCCACAGTGCCGGGATGATCCAGGGCAAGCGGGATCCACGCCCAATCGTGTTCCCCCTGGTGCCCGATGACGCCCTGGCCTACCTTCTCCACCTGCTGCGCGAGGTGGACTTTCAGGGCACCTTGCTGGCCAACCCCTACCTGCACTCCGTTGGGCTGGAAGGGGGGCTGCTCAACGATCGGCTCAAACGCCTGCCGGACCTGAGCTTTGGCCGCCAGGGCGATCTGGTGGACATGGGCTGGAAGCACCGCGACCTGGCGGACTGGGCAGCCCACTCCGGTCTGACCAGCAGTGAATCCAGAGAGCTGGTGGCGGCATGACGAGCACGCTTCCTCTCTTTGGCCAGGTCCATGAGGCCATCGGCGCCCTGCGGCGCGACCTGATTGATCCGGAGGATGGGCCGCGCATCAGCACGATGCGGAACTACCGCTTCGCGATCGTCCAGTACGACCCCAAGGACGAGTACCCGATGCGGCTGGAAGTCCAGAAGCTGACCGCGGAGCTGGGGGCAAAGGGGTGGTTTGTGCTGTCGATCGACCTGCAGAAGCTGCTGCTCGATCGCATCCGCTCACAGCCTGACGACTGGTCAGAGAAGGTGATCGCGATGGAGAAGCGCATGGCGGAACGGCAGCTGGATCGGGGCTTGAACTACCTCAAGAGCAAGCTCCTGCCACTGGTGGAAGGGCCCGAGGGCTTGGCGGGTGACTGCAAGCGCTTGATTCAGGAGTACATCCAGACCCACCCCAATGAGGCCGATCGAACCCTGGTCCTGATCGGACGGGCAGGCGGTCTATACCCGTTCTTCCGTTCTTCGGCATTGCTGCGCCACCTCGACGGCCAGACCGGGAATGTGCCAGTGGTGCTGCTCTATCCAGGCACCAAGCAGGGCCCCACCTCCCTGTCGTTCATGGGTCTGCTCACTCCCGACAGCGACTACCGCCCCCGCATCTACCCCTGACGCGACAGCCATGACATCCACTCCCCTACGCACGCTGTTCCGCTCAGATGTCACCCGCGACATCTCGCCTGTGGTGTATTTCCACGAGCAGACCCCCGAAAAAATCCAGGCGGAGGTCAGCGAATACATCATCACGGGGGGCTGGCCGGAGGGTCACCCCAATCGCCAGCGGGTGCCGGATGGCATCCATGAGCAGTACGTGCGACTACTGCGGGGGATCAGCCGCGAGCTCGACAAACAAGGGGGACCGGAACTGCCGACCGCCTGGATCTCAGGTTTCTTTGGATCGGGTAAATCGATCTTCGCGAAGCTGCTCGGCCTGGCCCTCGATGGCATGACGCTGCCGGATGGCACGTCGCTGTCTGAGGCCTGGCTGAACCGCGACAGCTCACCCCAGGCGGCTGAGTTCAAAGAAGCCTGGGCTGCGCTGCGCCAGAAGATCGACCCGATGGCCGTCGTGTTCGACATCGGCAGCGTGGCCCGCGACAACGAGCACGTCCATGCTGTTGCCCTTGGGCAGGTGCAGAAGCGCCTGGGTTACTGCTCCACCGAACCCCTGGTGGCCGACTTCGAGCTCAAGCTCGAGCGCGACGGCCACTGGCCGATGTTCCTGGAAAAGGCCGAGAAGACCCTGGGCGAGCCGTGGGAGTCGATCAAGGACCAGCAGCTCGCCGAGGAGCAGTTCTCGCTGGTGATGTCGGAGGTGTTCCCGGATCTCTACCGGGACCCGATGTCCTGGTTTGAGAGCCGGGCGGGCACCCACCAACGGCGCGATTCACCGGAAGAGGTGGTGCGGGCAATCCGGGACATGCTCAGTTTCCGGGCCAAGGGATCGACGTTGTTCCTGGTGATCGACGAGGTGTCCCAGTACGTCCTGAACAACCGGGACCGCACGGATCGCCTGCGCGCCTTCGCATCGGCCTTGGGATCCACGCTGCGCGGCAAGGCCTGGCTGCTGGCCCTGGGTCAGCAGAAGCTCGATGAAGCTGCCGGTGACACCTTTCTCTCGTGGGCAAAGGATCGTTTCCCGCCCCAGCTGCAGGTGCACCTGGCGCCCACCAACATCCGCGATGTGGTGCACCAGCGCATCCTCGCCAAGACAGACGACGGTGCCGCCCTGCTCAGGGAGCTGTTCGATCGCCATCGCGCGGATCTCAAGCTCTACGCCTACGGCTGCGAGGACACCACGGCCGATGAGTTCGTGGATGTCTACCCACTGCTGCCGGGGCAGATCGAGCTGATCCTGCGTATCACATCGGTGCTGCGCACCCGCTCCAGCCGCGCCCAAGGCGACGACCAGGCGATCCGCGGGCTATTGCAGCTGCTGGGTGAGCTGTTCCGGCGGCAACAACTGGCGGAACAACCGATCGGCACCCTGGTGAGCATGGATCGGGTCTACGAGGTGCAATACACCGCGCTCGATGCCGACACCCAGGCGTCGATGGCACGCATCCAGGGGCAGTGCACCGGTGAAGGCAGTGAGCTGATGCTGCGGGCCGCCAAAGCCGTGGCTCTGTTGGAGCTGATTCAGGACAGCGAGCCGACCACAGAAGAACTGGTGGCCAAGTGCCTGGCGGACCGCATGGACGGCGGCAATCAACAGGCGGCTGTGCGCCAGGCCCTGGAGGAGCTGCGCCGGCGCAACCTGCTGGGCTACTCGGAGAAACAGGGCTACAAGATCCAATCCACAGCTGGCGAGGAGTGGGAGCGCGAGCGCGACGACTTCCCTTTCAGCAGGCAGGAGCTGAGCAAGCAGCTGCAGGAGAGCCTCAAGCAGCTGATGGGCGATGCCTCCAGCGTGGAACGACCCAAGTTGGAGGGCCGGCCTTTCCCCTGGGAGGTGCGCTACTCGGATGGGCGCTATGCCAACGACGCGCAACTCATTGATCCCCGCGACGACGCCTGCCTCACCCTCGATCTGCGTTGTCTGCCGCTGGATGAACGGGTGGAGAGCACCTGGATCCGGCGGTCTGCTGAAGATCCCCTGCTGAAGAAGCGCCTGCTCTGGATTGCGGGTAACAGCGATGCCGTGGAAGACCTCGCGAAGGAGCTGCATCGCTCCACGGCCATCATTCAGAAGTATCAACCCCGGCGTGAGTCGCTCCCAACAGCACGGCAGCGGTTGCTGCTTGATGAGCAGACCCGGCGCGATGCGCTGATCCCCCAGCTGAAGCAGGCCATTGCCCAGAGCTGGATGGATGGCTCGCTCTACTTCCAGGGCCGGAACCTCAACCCCAAGGACTGCGGCCAGACCTTTGGGGCAGCCCTGCTGGTGGCCGGCAACCAGGCATTGCCCCTGCTCTATCCGCACTTCAGGGCAATCCAGATCCTGCCGACTGAGATCAACCAGCTGCTGCAACCCGACCTGAATGGCGCCTCGACCAAGTTCCTGCCCGAGGGCCTGGGGATCCTGGAGCTGGACACCGGCCGGTATGTGCCGGCGTGCAGTGGAGAGATTCCGCGGCGGGTGCTGCAGGCGATCGAAGACAACTCGGGCCTGGACGGCACCGAACTGCTCAAAAGCCTGGGGTCACCGCCCTCTGGCTATGCGCCTGGGGTGGTGAAAGCCTGTGTGGCCGGCTTGCTGCGCGACGGCAAGATCGCGATCCAACCTGAAACCGGTCCAGAGATCACTGCCACTCGGGATGCGGGTGTGCAGGACCTGTTCACCAGAGACCGCGACTTCAAGAAGGCACGGTTCAGTAAAGGTGGCGACGGTGGCATCAGTCGTCAGGATCGGGCCCGGATCTGCAAGCTGTTCGAGGACCTGCTCCAGAAGGACCTGGACCGGGAAGAGGGTCCGATTGCCGATGCCGTCTCGGAGCTGTTTCCTGATCTGGCCAAGCGCCTGCGGGAGGTTCAGCTGCTCCTCAGCCGGCTCCCCTGGGATTTCGAGGAACCCGCAGCTCTGCCTAAGCTGCAGTCGGCCCTGGAGCAGTGCCTGCGCAACCCCAGGCAGACGCGTCTGACGGTACAGGCCGTGATGCGCAATCTCGATGCCCTGCGCGATGGGCTCACCACCCTGCAAGCGCTTGAAGCGGAAGTGCGCGATACCACGGTGAAAGCGCTGGCAGAGGCCCACTCAGTGGTGGAACGGATGGCCACCCAGCTGGAGGGCCTGGGCGTGACGGCCACCAATGTGGAAGCTGCCGCTACCCGGGTGCGCGAGAAGCTCAGCAGCCCGGAACCCTGGCGAGGGCTGACGGATCTGGAGGGCGATCTGGTGGAAATCCGCATCGCTTACCGCAGCGAGCGGAGCAAGCTGCTGCAGGAGCAGGAGCAACGGATTGAGGCCAGCCGGCATAAGGTGCGCGGGTGCAGAGACTTCAGCACCCTCAGCGGTGATCAGAGCCATGAGGTTCTCCGGCCCTTTGCATCGTGTGCCACCAGCACCGATGAGGAGGCGATTGCCCCGAGCCTGATCGACCTGAAGGATCCCTTCGTGGCCCGGCTGCAACGGGCTGAGAAGGAGGCGATGGACACGCTGGATCGCGTTCTTTTGAGCAGCGGCAAGAAAACCCAGCTCACGCGCACGGTGGACCTGGAACTGAGCAACCGCGAGCTCAGCAGCGCAGAAGACGTGAAAGCCCTTGCGCGGGAGATCGAGGAACGGCTGCTGCCGCTGCTGCAGAACGACGGCCGCGTGCGGATTCTCTGAGGGCAATACCGATGGCGATGACCTCCGATGCCAAGCGGGCTCTCTCCAGCACGATTCGTGGCCTGCGGCAGCGTCTGCTGGATGACCTGCGGATCGCTACCGAGTCGGCCTACCGCCTGTCCGTGCGCCCGCAGGATGCTGGCCTGGATGAAGCTGCCCGCACCAAGCGCAAGCGCCTCGACAGCTGGCTGGATGAACAGGTACGGGCTCAGGCTGCCGGTGGCCGCCGCCGGGAGCGGGTTGATTTTCTGCGGGAGGCCGAACAGCAGGCCGCCTACACCCTGCTGAACCGGTTGGTGATCCTGCGACTGATGGAGGAGCCCGGCCCCTCCGACCAACCGCTGCGCAAACCAGCTCTGATTAAAGGAGGCTGGAACAGCCGCGCCTATCAGGACTTCCGCGACCTGGCCCGGGGCGTTGTCCGCGATGACCCAACCGAGGGCTTCGGCTTCCTGCTGCAGCTGGTGTGCGAGGAACTGGCAGAAGACCTGCCGGGCCTGTTTGGCTCGGCAGGTATTGGCGATCTGATCCCCATCCAGCCGGCCACCTTGCGCCATGCCGTGGAGGAACTGAACAAGGAAGAACTGGAGACCTGCTGGAGCGACGACATGACGCTCGGCTGGGTGTACCAGTACTGGAACGATCCGGAGCGGGAGCGACTCGACGCCAAGATCAATGACGGCGGCAAGATCGAGCCTCACGAGATCGCCAGTAAAACCCAGATGTTCACCGAGCGCTACATGGTGGACTGGATGTTGCAGAACAGCCTGGGCCTGATGTGGTTCACGCTCTGCAAGAAGAACGGCTGGGCACCAGAGGTGCAGACGAATGGCACGCTGCAAAGGCTGGAGGAGCGCCGCATTGAGTGGCGTGCCAAGCGTGCAGCGGGTGAAGTGAGCCTCATAGAGCTGATGCCGCTGGAAACGGAAGAAGAACGGCGCTGGGCTTATTTCCTGCCAGGCCAGGAGATCCCCGATGAGGCTGTGGAGCTGGCTCCTGATTCCGTTCGCGAATGGAAGATCCTCGATCCTGCTGTGGGCTCAGGTCACTTCTTGGTGGTTGCGCTGGGACTGCTGTTGGCTCTCTTCCAGGAGGAAGCCAGGCATCGCGGCTTGCAAGACACCGCTGAATGGAGCGACCGGGCGATCGTGGAGCACCTACTGGCTCACACGCTGCATGGAATCGACATTGATCCACGTGCTGTTCAAATCGCCGCAGCATCAATCTGGCTGAAAGGAAAGGCGCTCTGCCCTGAGATCGAGCCAGAACAACTCAACCTTGTAGCGCCGAACCTCAGGCTGGCCGACCTCCCCGATGACGATCCAGCCCTGGCTGAGCTTCGATCCGATATTGAGGCTGAGACAGGGATTGCTGGGGAGTTCACCACTCAAATCCTGCAGGCTCTTCGAGGAGCAGATCACCTTGGCAGTCTGCTGAAAATCGATCAAGCGGTGGATGCCGCAATCGAGCGCCAGGAACGGCACCTCAAAGCACTTCGCGCCAAAGCGCTACAGGTACAGCCAGATCTTTTCGGTGGTGCTCCTCCAATGCAAGCTGAAATTGATTTTTCTGCACTTGAGGCACGCATTGATATCCAGTCACTCTTGGAACAGTTCCTGGGCAGACATTCAAGTGCAAATGATCTCGGCTTGCGCCTAAATGGAGAGCAACTTAAGGCAGGCGTACGCTTTGTGCATATGCTCAAAAGGAAGTGCTATCATCTCGTCATTGCGAATCCGCCATACCAAGATACAAGCCAAAACATTGGCAATTCATACATAGACGGAAATTACCAGGCTGGCAAGGCCAACCTTTTTTCTGCGTTCCTGCTGAGAGGCATGGAGCTTGTGGCTCAAGGTGGCATCTTCACAATGCTGACTATGCGCAGCTGGCTGTTCCTTGGGCAATTCGTCGATTTAAGAGAGCACATTCTGCGCGAGAGCATTTTCAGCTCTGTAGGGGATTTTGATAGGGGTGCATTTGAAGACATACCCGATGAAGTCGTAAGTGTCTGCGCGTCAGTGATCTGGGGCGGCTGCTGCAGTGATGGGCGTGCGACCTTGGCACAGTGCCCCACATCCCGTGACGACTCCTCACGAGATAGCGAAAGGACGGCGAGAAAACGGGCCGCAACAATTGCGCAAGAAGGATTGAATTCTTTTTATCTTTCAAGCCTTAAAATAATACCTCAACGGCCGATAGTCTATTGGTGGAGTGAAAAAGTTCTTCGGCTCTATGAGAATGGCGATCTGATTGGAGATGTGGCTCCGGCAAGATTCGGTGTGAATACCGGGAATAATGCCAGGTTTATCCGCAAGGCCTGGGAGGTCTGCCCGTTTGAGCTAATTCGGACTGACGAGGCTCTTCCTGATTCATACGTGACATCCCTGTGCTGGGCGCCGTATATCAAAGGTGGAGGATGTGAATGGATCCAGCCCCTAGATCACGTACTCAACTGGCGATATCTTGGCATGCAATTGAAAGTATTGGTTGATACGCGTTATGGGAATATCGCCTGGAAGATTCCCAATGAAAAGCATTACTTTGAGCCCGGCGTCGCCTTTGCCAAGATTGGGGCATCTTTTTCGGGCAGGGCGCATCGATACAGAAGCATAATAGATAGCGCAGGGTCCTCTGTTTACACCAGTCAGTATAAGTCAATAGCTTGCCTATTTAACTCAACTCTTGCGAGGTCGATCCTCGAATCCTTGAATCCGACTGTCAACTTCCAGGTCGGCGATGTCAACAGGCTGCCGTGCGCTCAAATTGTCGACGCTACTGCGATTTTTCAGCAAATAGAACGAAGCTTTTCCTCTCGCGAAAAGAGCCTGGAGAAATCGGTTGAATTCACGTAGCCAGGCCCCTCTCCCTGGCGTCATGCCCAAAGCTGGGCTCAGCAGGCTGTCGACCGCCCCGAAGG
>Ga0315899_10008913_pt1 | contig 10756 bp, 12 predicted proteins | sample LakEriMetagenome_2_FD_203518 | JGI IMG/M metagenome (GOLD analysis project Ga0315899, IMG submission 203518) | Freshwater fungal communities from buoy surface, Lake Erie, Ohio, United States - Buoy 4 MA112 | ecosystem: Environmental > Aquatic > Freshwater > Lake | place: USA: Lake Erie, Ohio...
TTCTTTCATTATTGGGTTCATCGTGAAGCGGTGACGAAAGCCATGGGAGTTGGTTTTTTGGAGCACGTCGAGATCGAATATCCTGTTCAAACCGTGAGAGCTTCATTGAGTGAGAAAGCGTCAGATGATGAACTTTCCCCTAGAACTTGCGTAAGCAAACTATCTGGCGTAATGATGGAATGGAGCTTGTTGGAGTTTTCACCTCGCACAGGTTACACTGGTTGCGTTGCCCTATCGAGGGATGAGCAGACTTTGCGGACGCAGTGGTTTTGATCAAGCGGATAGGTCACGCAATTCGTTTTTGGCGAATCGTCTGTGGTAAGTTTGCGAAGAATCTGGATAAGCTCTTTGTTGGAGTTTGTGCATCAATTCACAACATCGCGCTCTCTGGGTGCTTGAATGCGCAAAAACAAAAGTAAACTAGAGGAAAAAATGACTAAACGTTGTATGCTGGCATGGGTTATTGCAGCGGGACTTGTACACACCGCTAGTTCACCACATTTGTTTGCGACGGACAATATTTGGCCAAGCTTTCAAGGTGTTGGGCGATTGGATAAGAACGTCGACTCAAAGATGATCCCCGTGGAATGGTCTGAGTCTAAGAATGTCGCTTGGGCAACTGAGTTAGCCGGGTACGGGCAATGCAGCCCTGTGGTTTGGGGTGACAAAGTTTTCTTGACTAGTATTGATTCGCCCACAAAACAGCAGCAGCGAGTTTTTTGTATCGACTTAAAAACAGGCATGATCCAGTGGACTCATGAGCAGAGTAGCAAATACGAGTCTAAGAACGCGGACATGATGTCTCGTAGTGCTCCAACCCCTGTTGTCGACGCCAGTGCTGTTTACGCCAGTTTCGAAGTTGGAGATGTGGTTGCTCTAAATCATAAAGGTGAGCAGCTGTGGCAGGTTGATCTGGTGGAGCGATACGGTGAGATTCAATCCAATCATGGCCTATCGTCTTCTTTGGCTCAGAGCGATAGTTTGATATTTGTGTGGGTGCAGCGAAGTGCAGATCCTTACATCACGGCGCTGGACAAGAAATCGGGAGCCGAAGCGTGGAAGCTCGCAACTCCGCCTGGGACCTCGTGGAGTTCACCGGTGATGCTTCCTATGGCAGATGGTACGGTGCATTTGGTTGTTAGCTCGAGCGGTCGAAGTGCACCGCGTCCTCCACGCGGTGGTGATGGGGCGTCTCCCGCTGAGGCACCGGCGGCTTTGCCTCCGACTCCAGGCTATCTTCTAGGGGTAGATCCAGAGACAGGTCGTGAATTGTGGCGGCTCGAAGGATTAACAGGTAATTCTTCGCCGACACCTTGTATCGTAGAGCCAGGAAAGTTGATTGTTGGTGCATCGCCAGGTCGTGAAGGCGGACCGTCCAAGGAAGCGATAGGCACGAATGGTTTAGTTCAAATAAATAAAGAGGGTAGTGCTTTTAAAGCGGAATATGTCTGGCGAGCTACCAAAGCGAATTGCGGTTTTTGCTCTCCGGTGGTGCATCAGGGGTTAGCGTACTTTGCGGATCGACAAGGGATCGTGCATTGCTTGGAAGCCGAGACGGGCAAAGAGGTTTTTGTCGAGAGGCTAAATCAGAGCATATGGGCCACACCTTTAGCGATAGAGGACCGCATTTACTTCGTTGGAGAAACGGGAAAAACCGAGGTGTTAAAAGCTGGCAGAGTGATCGAGCGATTAGCAAGCAATGAGTTGTGGTCTGTGGACGAGTCACCTACGACGACGTCGTCGCCATCTGGTCGACCTGCGGGCCGGGGTGAGGGGGCTTCTGCCACGACGAGATCTCGTCAATATGCTGTGGTTGTTGCCAAGGATAAATTACTCATCCGCCGCGGTGACAAGCTCTTCGCGCTCCGATCTTCAGCGAACTAGTAAAACCTCTGAAACCTCGGGGGGAAACCCCGTGGACAGGTGAGGGAGTATCCCGACTTGATGTTGGCCGCGACGAGGATTAAGTTGGATTCCCCCGATTAAGGAGGCAGTTTTTGCTGCTGTTTCGCTACATTAGCGTAGCGAACGAGAGCAAGCAAAAAATCTCCATGGCTACTCCAGTATTCATGGAGGGGCAGAACGATGGCGAGAGTCTTCAGATGGGGTTCATCATGCCCAAAAAAGTTACGGCCCTGGGTATTCCAAAACCGACAATCGGCCAAGTTAAGGTGAGAAAACGACAAGGAGTTAGATTTGCAACGGTACGATTCTCCAGACTGATGATGCAGGAGTCGGTCGAAGAAGCCGAACCGAAATTGCGGGACTGGATAAAGTCGAAAGGGCTCATTTCAGATGACTCCGCCGATGGAGATGAAACAGAAACCGCAGTATACGATTCCCTTTGACACCAGGAGCGAAGCGTCGGAACGAGCTTCTAATTCGATTAAAACCAACCAAATAATGGCTTCCCTCGGCAGGCCGCTAGAGAGAATAATCGCACGCCAGTTGCCGCGAGGCAGTTGGCTTAAAAAGATTAAGCCTCAACAGAAGATTCTTAAAGTGTTTTTTTGATGGCTGGGTCCTTCGTGGCTCATTCGTTTATCGCGGAAGGAAACTGCAAAAACCGAGGTTTATCCACTAGAAATATGTGTGATATTATGTTACCCTGAAGAGTTATAGCTTATGTCTTACGTTACTCGCTTCTGTCGTCCAGGGAGCGTGCAAAACGGCCAACTTTTTCGCCAGGTTGCTGATTTTCAACCGTTTTTAGTAGTCCCTATAGAACTTGACTAGACTTGATCTTTTTAGACATTTGAAAATGCGACAAGATTCATAAGTAATTTTGAATTGTTTGGAATTGTTGTCGCCCATGACTCTTCTTGCTATTTTATTGTGTATGGACCGAATCTGTGATCAATCGGCGGAAGTCGACACTAATCCTGTATTAGATTTTTCTTGTTTTTCGGAGCAGCCTCTGTTACCGCTTATCGCGAAGGGAGAGATGGCAGCAGTTGAGCAATTCGTTGAGCGTTACGGAGGATTGATTTGGTCAATCGCCAGGAAATCAACTCGAATCACTCATGATGCAGAAGATTTAGTCCAAGAGATTTTTCTAGATCTTTGGAAAAATGCGGCATCCTTCCGCTTGGATCGAGGTTCGGAAATCACGTTTATTTCAGTTGTAGCCAGACGACGAGTGGTCGATCGTATTCGGAGGCGATCGTCAACTATTCAAGTTATCAGTTTGGATGAACCGCCGGTTAACAGTGTGATTACAGGCGGATTGAATTCGTTGGAGATGGCAGATGATGTTCATAAAGTCCGGCAGTGTCTCGAGCAATTGTCGGCTAGAACGCGTGAGGTGTTGATTTTGATTTTGCAGGATGGGATGTCGCATCAGGAAGTCGCTATGTCGACGTGTATCCCGTTGGGAAGTGTCAAATCTTATGCGCGTCGAGGTTTGATATTTCTACGTGATTGTGTGAATCGTCCGAGTGCCTCGAATGCTCAGGAGGCTATGCTGTGAACGACTCGAACAAAACCATCTTAGAGGATCAAATGGCGGGTTTCCTCCTCGGAGAATTAACGAAGGAGGAACTTAAGGAATTGCAAGATCTGCCTGAAACAGATCGCTTTATCCCACTTGGCGAACTGGAACGGATTGCCAGCACTGTCTCCCTGCTCGACCTCGATACCAGGGAAAACATGCCGGGCCATCTTCGCATTGCCGTCATCGAATCATACCGAACTCTTGTTTCGGAGGGGCGTAGCGCCCCCTTACAGACGACAGACATGAAAGCCATGTTTTTGCCAAGGTCTTTTAGAGAGTCCATTGCGTGGATCGCTTGCCTAGCCGCGTCCATAATCGCAATCGGCTTGTGGTTGAGACCGATCAATAAAGTTGAAACAGCGGCTGTTAGTGTTTGGACACGTGAGTCACTCATGGCGAACGCTTCGGACGTATTAAAGGCATCATGGTCGGATGGCACCACACCTATACAGGAGAAGGTGGTTGGCGATGTGGTTTGGAGCAACAAACAACAAACTGGTTTCATGCGATTCATCGGCATGCCTGTCAACGATCCTTCAGTTGAACAGTATCAGTTGTGGATTGTCGACCCTTCGCGAGACAAAGAGCCAATTGACGGTGGGGTGTTCGATGTTTCAACTACCGGTGAAACAATCATACCAATAAAAGCGAAATTGAGGGTGATTCGTCCCACTGCGTTCGCTGTGACAATTGAAAAGCCGGGAGGAGTCGTAGTTTCCACTCAGGAACGGCTACCGTTACTGGCAACCCTCGGAAAGACTGTGTTAATTCGTCATAAATCGCCCCGTTGATCTTTAGAAACGGACGTTGTCATCTGGCATGCAGTGTCGGTTTATTGTGATCGCCAATGGTGGGAATATTGATACATGCGGGGGGTACTGCGTTCGGGCAGCGTTAGACCGACGGATCTGTTTCGGAAGAAGACTTGGCTTTCTGTAACGCTTCGCGACGGCGTTTTATTGCGGCCTGTCTGCCTTCGGTCGGCTGCATAACGAGCTTCTTGCTCGCGATATTGGCGAACATGCTCTGGATGCGATACAGCCCAGTTCTCCGCTTGCATCGATTCATAGGCCCTGCGGCCGGATAGCAATAGATCGGCTACTCCTTTAACGTATGCATACACATCGAGATTGTGCCGGTGCGCCGTCACGCAGATCGTTGTAAGAATCGCCGCCCTGTGCACCGATACTGGTGTCGATCTTATTGCCTTTGACTAAGCCATCCGGAGCGGGTTGTTGTTGGATTCCGCACTCAGGATGGCCATGGCATTTGTATTTAGGGACCTTCACGAACTTGATGTAGAATCGTGCAGGTTCCATGACAGCTGTCTCGTGGATATCGTATCCAATAATCACACGTAGGCCATGCTCGGGGCATACAGCTCGATTCGGATTGTCTTCTACGTAAGGGACTTCGACGCGGGGCCAATGGCTCGGGAGTTGGTAGCTGCGTTTTTGTGAGCGCCACTGGTTACCATTGGCGCTCACGAGCTTCTCCCATAATTGTGAGAGGAACTTGCAAAGCCGTTTCCGGCCTGGCTATGCGCGGGGGGGCGTTTTTCCTGGTTTAGCTTGCATTGTGTTCCTCCGTGTTGAATGCGGTTTTTAGAAATGAGATGAACGAGTTTCGTCAACGATTTCCCTGAAAGTACGACCAAGTCGGACTTCTGTAAAGATGTCGAAATGGGTGTCTTCTGGTTTCTGCTTCTTCATCCAAATGCCTAGACCATCGCGATCCCAGTAGAGGATTTTCATGCGTTTACGTCGAAGATTGAGAAACAAGAACAGCCCACCATCACGCACATCGAGACTTAAGTCTAACCTGATGATCCCAAAGAGCCCATCAAAGCTCTTGCGCATATCGATGGGCTCTGCGTGAAGAAAGATTTTTACTTCGGGGCTGATCGCAAGCATCTAGGAGATCGCCTCAAGGATTTGAGGAAGGGTCGAGATGGCTTGGACAGGAACGGATATCATAATCCCGGAATGTAGCTTAATCTCGATGGCGGCGTCAGGCTGCGATTGCACTTGCAGGAAAGCTGCCTTGGGTGAACTCACGGGATCGGCGGAATGATGATTGGCTTCAAGCCTGCGTTTCCATTGGTAGTAGCTGGCTGTCGAGCAGCCGACCGAATCACAGAAATCTGTGACTGAGAGTGGAGAGTTTTCGAACTGTCGGAATCGTCGTTCCCAAAGTTCGCGTTTGGGGTCGTTGGAAGAATACATAAGTCGTAAGCCTCGAATGTTTTGGGGAATGATTGGGAGTCCCCTAAAACTATCCCGCAATTCGAGGCCAAGACGATCTTGTCCGCCGGACACCAGTGTACGCTTACTTGTTTTCTGCAGGAAAGTTGTGTGTCACCGCGGATGGTCCCCCGCTTCTTTCTATAAAAAATAGTGTGTCCCCAGATTCTTCTAGGTTCTTTGAATGTTCTTTGGTTTGGCTGGACTGGAAATTCCTGACTCACGTGTCAAATTCGACACAATCGCTGCAAAGGTAAGTTTGAAAAAAGAGTTATTCAGATCATGTACAGCTGCGGCCATCGAAAAGTGAAGTGCGTAGTATGGTCACTCGATGGATCTGCGTTTGGACGAGATCCTTTTCCTTGCTAAGTTGCTCGATGGCAAGTCCGCTAAACCGTTTCGTATCAAGATCGATTCCAAATGCGCATCTCTTGCATAGCTTTCTTCCTGTTTCTGTCAAATGCCTCCTTCGCCTCCCGAGCGGATGAGCCGGAGGTTGCCTTTTATAGCTATACAGGAAACGACTTGTTTCCGAGTTTTCTGATCGCGACTGCGTCCGTCGATTGGAATGGTGACGAGCAGAGAGCGGAAGACCAAAAAGGAGATGAAGACAGCGAGCTTGAAGAAGGTGAAACGCCGTTGTTCGGTGATGAGAACGGGAGTATCGGGGTCGATATCACTGACGTCGCAGAAGGCTCGGTCATTCGTGTTGAAATGGAAGGAGACGATTTCCTCAACGAGTCCGTTTGGGAAGGGGAATGCAGCGACGACTTCGAACTCATTCGGATCATGCCAAAGTCGCTGTGGAATTATGAAGCGCTCCGTGCTTGCAATCAACAGAAGCCAGCGAATCTAAAAATCCGAGTCTATATTGATGACGAAGAAATTGCAGAACTTAACGAAACCATCCAGTTGAAAGCAGTGAGCGATTGTCCTTTTTACGTGATTCTAGACGATCAGGGAGAGAGTCTGGATGACATCTCTATCACGTTTGCAGCCTATGTCAACGAAAACCACCCGTGGATTGACGGCCTACTCAAGGACGCTCTCGATGCCAGCAAAGAACTTGGTTTAACAGGCTTCACGGGTTATCAAATGGGAAGTCAAGACGAAGTTATGCTTCAGGTTTTCGCAGTCTGGAACGCGCTCCAGCGTCGTGGGATCAAGTATAGTGATATCTCGACTAACATTCCCAGTAAGCGAGTTTATAGTCAATCTGTACGACTGCTTGAGGAGTCGATAAAAGCTTCTCAAGCGAACTGCGTTGATGGCTCAGTACTAATGGCAAGCATCCTTCGCAAGATTGGGATGGATGTCGATTTAGTCATGGTTCCTGGGCACTGTTTATTAGCTTTTACCGATGGTGACAAAGAGAATCCATCAAGATTCTTTCTTGAAACAACTATGCTTGGTAATGACGATTTGCAATCAGTTTCAAAGCTTCCGGATCTTCCCGAGGCATCAAGGAAAGGCGAGTTTGAGGCGTCATATGCTACGTTCGCTGCTGCTTTGGAGGCTGGCCTGGAGCACTACAACAACAACGAAAAGGCTTTTCAATCGCAGGAAGATCCTAATGTTCAACTGATTTCGATATCAGCGGCTCGCGAAATGGGAATAGTTCCATTGAGCGCCTCGTCAGACTCGCTGAATCAATAAATGATGTTGGTCACTATTCGTGATATCCTCGCCACATCCAGATCAGCGTATCGGCCAGTGTGTGATCATAAACATTGCCATCACAATGCTTTGAATTGTAACTAAATACAAATCGATAATCATACCCTTTGGCCTTGAGGGCGTCAGCAGTTCGTCTATTGGCCATCACCCAATTGTGGTAGGTTTCTTCAGGATCTTTGGCCCTGAGATCGAATTCGGAAACGTGGGTAAAAATGCGAAGGGGCTTCTTCTCGGACGATTCGATCAGCTTCATGCTCGAGTGGTACTCCCATGCACCAAGTGGATAAGAGGATTCTTCAGGAGCATCGTCATCTTGCTGATCGACGAATGTGCCGGAGTAAGTGATAATGCGGCGAAAAAGATCGGGTCTAAACCAACCCATGGTTAGTGCTGCTGCTCCACCAGAACTACATCCCATAGCTCCGCGGCCCCAGGGGTTATCGGTGAAAGCAATATTTGGAAACGCCGAACGGATTTCCGTGTTGTTGAGAACGGCAGGCAAAACCTCGTCATTAATGAATCGCGCCTCCCGATCCGACATGGTGTCGTATTCAAGACCGCGCTGACTACCCTTGCCGTCGTTGCCACCATTCTCAACGGAGATAGCTACAAACGGGGGCAGTTTGCGATCTGGATCTTTGGAAATCGTCAAATTATCAAGAGCATTTCGCACAAGATTCAGTTGGCTCGGGCCATCGTGCATCACGAGGATGGCGGCTTTCGTGCCATTTTGGTAGGCGGCTGGAACGTAAACAAAAATTCTACGTTCTTTCCGCACATCCTTGCGAGGATCGAGCGTGGAGTCGTCCCCTTTGAAAATCTTGCTATCCGCAAGTGTCATCTTGAATTCGAAAAGTTTTCCTTTCGGATTCCCTTGATCCATCAAATCTTTGTCTTTTTTAAACTCAGGACCGACTTCGTAGTTTCCATTCCCTTCGGTACCTGGGGTTTCAACGTAATCGGACTGGGAAAACGCGGAAGAGAAACAAATGCATGCACCGAAAAGCGGGGTTGCAAGTTGAGTCAGAATACTGCGGGAAATCGGTTGGAGTAATCTCATCGAGAGGTCCTGATGCCTAGTTTGAGAGCTTTTGTGCTATCTAAGGAAGTGTTATCGTGACAGTCACCATTATACACAACCTTGTCATGTGGTCCCAGGGTGCCCTGACAGGTCGTTCGTGTATGTTATTACAGCAACTGCATTTAAGAACACAACCATATCCGAGCAAGCAAGGTTAGGAAAAAACTTAGGGGACACACCTTTTCTGGAGGGGGGAAAGCTACGGGGACACACCCCATTTCGTTTACGTTATACTGAAGGTAGTGTGTCCCCGCATCATGTGGCGGAGCTATCTGCTTTTGTCTCCGAATCTCACTAAGCTGTTTGGCTTAGAATGTAATGCATTGAATTGTTGGCATAAATTTCTTTAAATCGACTCCACGCGAGGGGGTTTCTTTTTTTGCACAGGATTGTTTCAATGCGTGATTGAAATAGTCCTAGTCTCAGAGCCCTGGAGATGGTTATGTCAAGAATGACCCGAGCAGAGGTTTTTAACCCAAACGAAGTTGCTGTTCTTCACGTCATTGCCCGTGTATGTCGACGATGTTTCCTCTTCGGAGATGATCCCATTACCGGAAAGAACTTCGATCATAGAAAGCTCTGGATCGAACACCAAATCAAAGTGCAAGCTGCCCAGTTTGGGATTGATATCCTCGCGTTCTCTTTAATGGAAAATCATATTCATCAGGTATTACGATCTCGTCCGGATGTCGTTCAGACTTGGGATGATTCCGAGGTCGCTCGCCGCTGGTTAATGATTTGCCCCAAGAGAAAAGATGACAAGGGAAATGCTCTGGAGCCTACGGAAGCAGAGCTGGATAAGGTTCGCAATAACCCAGCCGAGATTGAGAAGCTTCGTACTCGGCTAAGCGATGTTTCTTGGTGGATGCGAATACTGTGTCAGAAGATCGGAACTCGTGCCAATCGAGAAGACCAAGAGGTTGGAAAATTCTTTCAAGGACGCTTTAAAGCAGTAAGGCTTCTCGATGAAGAAGCCATATTGGCCTGTTCCGTGTACGTGGATTTGAATCCAATCCGAGCGTCGATAGCCGAATCTATCGAAAACAGTAGGTTTACTTCTGGCAAGCTTCGTTTTGAAGCGGCGAAAGCAACCAGCAAGGCAAACCGTAATGTAGATAGCTTCTTGGCTCCAGTTCAGATCGCTAAGTCCGAGGGTTGCAATTCTGACAAGACTTCCGTAAGCAGGAGGCGATGTAGCAACAAGGGCTTTCTTCCCATAAGTTCTTTAGACTATCTCCAGTTGTTAGATTTAACCGCGAGACTACAGCGTTCTGATAAGAGCGGATTTTCCCCAAGCCAACTCGATCCACTGATGAACCGCTTGGGGATCGAGTTAGAAGAATGGAGGCGATTGACAAAGGATTTTGGGCGGATGTTCAGCCAGGTTGCAGGCAAACCGCAGGCGATCGCTAACGCACGGAGTCTAAAAACACATCGACGCTTTCGCATGAAGCGCTTTGCTACCAATCTTGAGTAGGTCAATGTCGAGAGTTCAACTAAAGAGACGTTCGAATCGTGCAGGATTCAATCGTAGTCGCGTAGAACGACGACTGGATCATCATTGATTTAGGGTGTTTTGGTTCTAGACGTCATCGGTTGCTTGGAATGCTCGTTTCCTTATCTGTTCAGCCGACTTCGATTGAATAGACGGTTCGATTCACTTCGTCTTGAGAAAGCACCACGCCATGTGAGATGCTAATTTTATGGGGACACACGTCTTCGTATTGAACCGTAATGACACAGCCGACAAAAGTGTTGTCATTGCATGTATTTTCGATTGCCTTCTTGTGTTGAAACGAGGTTTTTTACTCCATTTGTTTGCAGTCTATCTTGGTGATATTGCCCCTATTCGTTGACGACTCGCAAGGTGCTTGATCCATCCGATCATGGCAGCGAGAATCGCCCTTAAGCTTGACATCAGACGCTTGGAGCTTGCGGCCCGCAGGATGTTCCAACCAGCCACCTTAAGAAGTAACGATTGGAATACCGATGCCTTGCCTCGCAGGAAATTGGGGACACACAACTTTTCTCGTCTCTGAATTTCCCAAAGGGTGTGTCCCCGTCATGTCAACTGTCGGTTTGAAGGGAAGGATGTACAATGAGGCGGCGAAGAATTTTTGGATCATCGTGTTGTTCAATGGAGAACGCAATGAAAACCTACTCGACGGCCGCTTTCCGGTCGCGACCAGTTACGCCGGTTGGCTCAATAAAAATTCTCAATTCAGTCCTAAGCAAATTAGCGAACAATGGTTTTGTCATTGT
>Ga0315899_10008914_pt1 | contig 10755 bp, 15 predicted proteins | sample LakEriMetagenome_2_FD_203518 | JGI IMG/M metagenome (GOLD analysis project Ga0315899, IMG submission 203518) | Freshwater fungal communities from buoy surface, Lake Erie, Ohio, United States - Buoy 4 MA112 | ecosystem: Environmental > Aquatic > Freshwater > Lake | place: USA: Lake Erie, Ohio...
GGGAATCCTAAATTAGCACCATTGTGTACAGCCCCCATTGGCAAAAGGTGTTCACTCCGTGTGCTCTTCCAGGACTGTTGAAAATTGTTGCGAGCCCACACCTCCGGCACGGACACCAAGGTGCGGGCAGTCCATCGGAACGATGGACACGTCGGCCGTGTCAAGCGCGGCTTCACCGCCCGGAACAGTCCGGCGCTCCGTGCCGCAGCTGTCCAAGGGACTGTCAACCAAGGCCATGATCAAGGCCATGAAGGAGAGGTGGGTGCGCTCGGCATGGCCTCAGCAGCAGTGCCCGTTGTGATGGCCTTGCATTTTTGCGTTGCCCGTGCATCAGCATCTGCACTTGGAAGTCGCTGTTCACTGAGACGAACGCGTGGAAACCACAGCAACAATGAATTGCTTCCGTCCGGTCCCGAGAAGGTGGCGTCTTTGGTGCCATGCACGGCAGCAGACAAAGCGGCACCAAAGAAGAAGAATGTTTTCGGCAAAATGCAAAAGGCAGGACGCAAAGCTTTCGCTATGGTATGTCTGTCTCTCCACTTCAGTCAACCTGGCTTTTGTGATGTTCCCGTGCTGCGGTTCACTCGCACACGTTGCAATGCAGGCGGAGACGTGCAGGCCAGACACTCACGTGTGGCACGACAAGCTCGCGGCATACTTGAAGACGTACGTGTACGACCGAAGTGAAGGACAAATTAGGTAGGCACGCACGTAAATAGAGGTGGTGAACATGCGTGCATGCGTGTTCTTCTGTTGTCTGTGCGTGCGTATTCACAGAAGAACACGCACACGTGCACACACGCGCGCGCGCGCGCGCGCACACACACACACACACACGACTAGCATCGATTGACTGCCAACAACAGACTGTCCTGACTTTTCTCCCGGATTTCCCATCACTTTGCTCTTCGCCAGCGCTATGCTCGACATTGTGGTCAAGTACCCGTTCTTCAAAGAATTCACTGAGCAGCAGAAAATTCAGCTGATTAAAATGGCACAGTACCGCAGAGTGACTCAGGGCAATGCTCTCTTCAAGCAAGATGACCATCCTGATGCCGTGTATCTTGTCCTTAGTGGACGCTGTGCAGTGTACAAATCGCAAGGAGAAATGCGGAAGCTTCTTGCACACTTGGAGGTATTCGATACAGTGGGTGGGCTATATCACCTCGATGAGCGCCAAAGACGAGCCGTTACCGCGGAGGTGAGCTCGGAGTCTGCAGAATTTGTAGTAATGGATCGCACAACACTGGACCCCTTGGCTGCCGAGTGGAAGGCGCAGGAAGAGTGGGAAAAGGCTGCGTTTCTGTGTGAGGAGATTCCAGTCTTTAATGGTGTTCAGCAGGCGGTGATGGCAGGATTAGCACCATATTTCGAAAAGATTCAGGTGCCAAAGGACACCGTCGTTTATCGGCAACAGGTTCATGCTTTACACATGCATGCTGAAGTGTGGGCATGTGCAAGTGCATTTTGAAAGGTCTCACTTCAGAGCTATCCAGGAAGAGGCCGTGAGCATATTTTTCGTGTGGGAGGGCGAGCTGCAAATGCTCCGTCGGTTTGACTTGCAACAACTGGTCTCCCTCTTCGCTACCCAGCCCCCTCACTCCCGCGCTTTCTCATTCTCTATTTCCTCCTGCTCTTCGCCGCCCTGCTCTTGTCCTCCCCCCCCCCTCTGGCACCTAAATTCTATGTGCGAACGTGCGACTACGAGTGGAATCCAGCTTTGTTCCCGTATGTGTACATCATACTCACCAGTATTGGGTCATCGTGTTCGCGAGCAGCGTCACAAACATGGAAACACTCGTTCACCGAAACTTGGGGGAGGGGGCCTGAAGATTGGCGGAGATACGTCGATGCAGAATAATGGTGGTGGAGGGCATGCTGAAGCGCCTCCTCGCAAGTGCAGTAAAAGTGTCCCGGTGTCTCAATCACGCAGACGGAGAAGCACGCACTCGCAAAGACCTGGAAACATACGCACTGACCCTGACGGCAAAAAGACATAGACAGAGCGAGCGCGCGCGCGAGAGAGAGAGGACATATTTGCATGCGGATGCGCGAGCGTGTGCGCAGATCGCTCCCGTGCTGTCAGTCCATATAGATGTGTTTAATTCTGAAAATCTATTCTGGCCACAGATCGCTATGATGGGGCGTGGGGAGTTTTTCGGAGAGGTCGAAGTGTTCAATGACATTGCTCGAACGTCGGGTGGGTGTGGAGTATGTATGTGTGTCTGTCGCGTTTGCATGTATCGCTGCGCATATGCGACCCTGTGTGCTCACGATTGCGTTATATATATATATATATATATATATTCTCTCTTCTGAATTCTGCTCACGCTCACGCACACTTTTATGCGGGCGCCCACTCCCCGGAAGCGGTTCTTGCCTCGTTCCTCCTTGTCTGTCGATCCCAACTCACATTCTGATTGCGTGCGCAGCGGTCATCGCCATGTCAGATTGTACTTTATTGGTAGTTCAAAAACAGGTAATGATTGCCGTTCAGTAGCTTCAGGAAATCATAAACACGTAGAATCTATTGCAATGCATAAGCGAGTGCAAACGCCCATGAAAACGTGCGCGAGGGCACACATAATCACTCTCAACTCTACCCAAACATGGACATACGCACACGTGCAGACCATCAGCGGGGATCTGATGCCCACAGCCCTGCTTGAGAATCTGTTCCGCTACGCCTCCATGCGCGCCCAGTTTCGAAATTCGCGTCTTGATGTCATACATCAAAGCCTGAATGGGATAGGTCAGCGTCCCTCCCTGACCCCTTGCTCTGCACTCTCCCTCTCTCCCATATAGTCTCTTTCCCCGGTATGCTCCTTGTCCCGTTACCCTCCCGCCACAACTTGGACTGCCTCATGCGTCACAAACCAGTGCGCAATCTCTTGAAATGCCTGCATGCGCGTGTATGTGTGTTGAAACTCGATTCAAGATTCGGATCACAACATCCGCAATGGACCACGTATATGCCAGTATCTGTCTACTGGCATATACTGTCTATATTCACATGGAAGATACCAAAGCTTCACGCAAACTAGGGATCTTACAAACACGCACAATCGCACACATACAGAGTGGCATCTTGAGCGGGATCTTAAGCTGTCTCTGGAGCCGGACTTAAAGCCGCTGGCGCGGATGCGGGCTTCTGCCTTGCCCATGGTGGGCTCGGCCCCAAATGCCTGGCTCAGGTATAGAAAGAGCAAGAGGGTGAGCGCGCGAAGAGAGAGCGAGCTAAAGATTGAGAGGGACGAAGCGAGTGAAAGAGTGAGGGGTAAGACACGCAGACGGAGAGCGCGTGCGTGTTAATGTGTTCCTGTGTGACTGTGTTAATGTGTTCAGGTGTTTGTGTTGGTATGCGCGCGAGATTCGAGATGCATACAGATTTAGCTTTGCGCCAGGGACCGCCGCTCTGGAACACCCCGCGCCTAATCCTAGCTCTATGCCCTATACGTCATACGCCATCCGTACAATACACCCCGTGCGATCCCTCAAGCTAATTCTCATCTCCCCCGCCGTCTCCGCCCCTCAACCCCCCTTCTAATTCTCTCCATCTCTCTCTTTCAGCGCTCACACGGTGATGCCGAATGACATGAAAGAGTGGGGTTTGTATCACTGCGGCGAGTGGGCGCACCGTGCTGACAAGCAGGTCTCGAAATGATCTATACGCACAAAGACAAAGACGCAGATATAGACTCAGACATAGACACAATCGTCACACAGAGACACGAACACTTCTGCGCAATCGTTCCCGCTTTTCCCTCCTCCTCTTTGTCTTCCTGTCGCTCATCCTCTCCTCCTCTCCTTCCTCCCTCCTCCAGGGCACCAAGGAGGAAAAATTGGACACGAGCGCGCAAGCACAGACTCGGATTACTACGGCCGGCAGCCATATGTCAGCAGGACTACTTAGCTCTAGTGGTGTGCCAGGTGCATATGTGTGTCCATCGATTCCTGCATGTGTCCATCGATTCATCTCGATGTCGATCCACGTGCTTCTCCTCAACTCGGCTATCTTCAACCGAATCTTGGTGAATCCTCCCCTTCCTCTCACCATGTCTCTGGCTGTTTGGCAGCATCTACCCCGCTCCAAAGTCCAAAAGCCCCGCACAGCTTGCAGCGAAGCTTCTCAGCCGAAGGCAGCTTTCAACACGGAAAAATCTCTTTCTTCGTACGCACCGCGGGTAGGGTCATCGACAAATACAACTGAAACACAACGAAGATAGTCGGTAGCCGTGCCAATCTCTCCGCTAATAAAGGCTGATATGATATTGCAACAAAAGCAGCTTTTTGGGCCTTGTTGTTTTCGTTTGCGAGACCGGGATCTGCGCTCGACCACCGCAAATTTTAGTGCATCGTGTGTGCCTGCTCCAGGAGCACACGACGTACCTCCAGCTCACTTTTCCCGGGCAGCCGCCATTAATTAGTTTTTGATAATAAACGGGTCGCCCCCCGATTATTTAAGATAAATGCTCGTTCTCGCAAATGAAATGTTCAATTCTCCTCCCGTTTTCGCGTGGGTCATCCTGTTTTCGCTCCACAAGGCTGCAAGGAGTGCGGAGGCTAACATGCCTCACGACGCCAGGGTGCGCCACACGGCTGCAAGGAGTGCGGAGGATAACGTGCCACCCGACGCCAGGGGGGGGGGGTGGGAAGAGCAGCAGCAGCCGAGACTAGTAGTCGCAGCTTGTGGTTCCTGAACCTGACTATGCCTCGGACAGTGAGAAGGATGAGGGGGAGGAGGAGGAGGAGGAGGAGGAGGAGGAGGAGGAGAAGCACCAGTCGCCACCTCCCATCGATGACACACCACGGAAAAGATCCCGGAGGTAGACGAGTCAAAGCGCATCGAGGAGAACCTCTCAAATGAAAGCCAAAGCGCATCGAGGAGAACCTCTCAAAAACCACAACCTGGGCAGCCGAGTTTGTACTCAGGAAAGGCGAAAGCAGAGAATGTCCATGTTCGTGGATCAACTCAAGTGCGGTACACGAGGCAAACACAAGACGAGCCAAGCAAGTGATTACGTGCTCATTTCCATGTGGGAGTGGCTACATACACATGATTGGAGCTCTCGCGGTTGTGAACTCTGCAAAAGGGACATGAGAAGGGACATGACATCGACAGACGCCCTCTCAATGGAAACAGTGGCGCACATTCAAAGCGCCGGCTGCAAAGCGCAGAAGTAAAGTGTAATTGGCGCTCACAATCGGTGCTGGACGCTCCGACATGTGCTGTGACTTGTGGTGCACCGATGGTTGGAGACAAGAAAACAATTCCTATGCCCACCATGTGCGATCGCTCTTGGTTGAATTGCCGCGTTTGGACTTGTCGGGAACCGTTGATTGATTCGTCCGTGTCTGTGACGGCATGGCAGCAACCATGGCAATGGCGTTGCCCTCGTTGTGTTCTTCTGGCGATTTCTGTTTTTTGAGATCCCTGCGCAGAATACACGTGACATACGCGTCCGTATCGGCCGTTTTATCGCCAAATGTCACGGTCTCGTCAACCAACATTTCGGTCCATTCAGTCATGGCTGGGGATTTTTTTTGTCGCTCACGTATGTGCCATAAGTGGTCTGCAGATCTCGCACAAAAACAGCTTGCCTGTCTTCCCTGCCTCTGTCGCTGAATCTGTGCGATGCGATGGCGGCATGCTGTCGAGAGCACGTCAACGCCTCCGCTGGCAATTTTATGTCGCACTGTGTCGATCGCCCAACAACGATGTGTGGCCGGCCTTCGAATTTTATAAAATCGTGGCCAGCTCCTGCCAGCTTGTGAAACGGAGAGAAAGAGAGAGAGAGAGAAAGAGAGGGAGGGAGAGGACTCTGAGAGAGAGCCCTCTCTCAGAGTCTGAGAGAGGGAAGTTTTATTGACAATCAAGAAGTGGCTGGAGGTCGGTAAGCACAACGCCCTGTCCAGTAAGAGAGAAGAGAGAGAGAGAGAGAGAGAGAGAGTCTGTCTCTGAGAAAGAAGTTTTACTGACAATCAATAGATGACTGAAGGTCGGTAAGCACATCGCCCTGTCGGGTAAGAGAGAGGAGAGAGGAGACAAAGAGACACAGGAGAGAAAGAGACACAGCGCGCGCGCGGAGAGAACTACTCGATCGCTACTAACTACTATTCGACCCCGCCTGTCTAAGAGCTGGAACAGCTCTTGGAGCAGTTCCAGCTTTTGGAGCAGGAGCGGAGCTCATCACAGTCCAAGCGCTTTCCAGTGGGCGGGAGCTTTTCGAGACCCATGTCGCACGCGCCTCACATGTTGCACGACGACATCACGCGGTGGACTTCGGTGCGGATGTCCCTCATGTCCTCCTGCTTGAAGCTGTGTGCACCAGGGGATCGGAGGAAGGCAAGAGAAGGGAGGCCAGAGTGAGTGCGGGGAGTTTTCGGTTCAAAATAGTTTTGACTCTCAGCATTTGTGCCTAAGTGAGCTGAAGACAAGGGTCCACGAAACACGTGCTGCGGGTGCGAGCATGCACGTGAACTCTCACAAACGCACGCGTGCGCACCTCAGAAGGGAGGCATCACCACTGAGACAGTCAGCAAAGCAGCACACGAACACTCCGCACGATACCCCGTCAAACTGCTTTGGGCAGTCCTGCGTATGTGTGTGCACATGCATGTGAAGTTCCGTCTTCAGGAGAAGTGTGCACGGCGGCAAGTGCTGCTGGGGATCTTCGGAGACATCAGTAGCGGCAGATACTACACTACGCCAACCATCACACACACACGCGCGCATGACCAAACCTGCGGGGGCTTGGCATGCTCTTTTTGCCACTCGCCTGCCCAGGCATGGATACCGCGTGCCTTTCCCTCATCTTGCATATATGACTGAACCATCATCATTATCCCACATCAGTGACTCGTGCATCAACATGCAGAGCGGAGAGACAAAGTGCAAGAGAGAAACAGCGCGGGGAGTGAAAGGCGATGATGACACCTCTCAAAAAGTCATTCCTAGGGATACGAAAAAATGTACTGCCGCAAGCGTCTCCTCTCCGGTATACAGACTAGTGCTTTTTCTCTTTCGTGCACCTGCAGAGTATCGACGCACTTCCCATTACGGCCCCCCAGGGAGTCAAAGTACCTGCGTCACGGCAGTAAAAGTGAGGGGGGGAAAGTAAAGTAACAAAAAAATTTAAATTTTTTTTTTAAAAAATGAAACTACCATCGTCACGGCATCGTGTGCCTGTTAGCCTGGACACTTTGAGGCTTTTGTGACCGATGCAAACGGCCCCGAGTGAAACGAGAATTATTTTTAAACATATTTTTTTGGAGTCGAGACCCTGGGCCAGAGACATTGTCAACATACACACACACACACACACACACACACACACACACCTGATCCTCTTCTCCTTTGGATAGACTGCAGCAAGGCACCAGTGGGCGTTGGAAATGTTGATGGGAAACAGAATGATGTCTGCTTCTTCCAGGTTCTGTATACATACAGGCACGCGCACACGCACACACACAAGCACACACGCAAGCACACACGAACACCACGCACACACACAAGCACGGCGCACGCCACAACGCGGAAACTATCTCGTGAGTGCTCTAACCTCCCTGGACGGCATCGCAGATGCACGCGCCCACAACCATGCGCATGCATACTTGAACCAGCACGCGCTCGCCCGCGTGCACCCTGCTACCAACATAAACTCTAAACCCTGAAGCCTAAAGCCCTAGTGCACACTGCTACCAACCTTATTCCGAGACCAGCGGCGCACGTTGTCAAAGTCATATCCGCCCTTGGCATTGCGCAAGATCGCGTAAAAGAAGCTGCTGAAAAATGCACAATTGGGTGGAGGCTTACTGGCAGTATTCTCCTTGTCGCTCTCCTGTGCTTCCTTAAAGCGCAGCTGACCATCATCCGATGATCCAGAAAAAGCATCGCCTCGCCTCCTCGCCCTCCTTTGGTCTCTTTCCGCCGTCTTTTTCTCTTGCTGTGGTCCGTCGCACCCGATTGCGTCTTGCTCTCTGTCAGCGTCTCCAACCCCTTCCAGCTCTTGCTCTTTGTCAGTGTCCCCAACCCCTTGCAGCTCTTGCTCTCTGTCAGTGTCCCCAACCTCTTGCAGCTCTTGGTCCGTCTCATCCCCCTCATTCCCGGCACCATCGGCCAGCCCCTCCAAGTACTTTTTGCAGCGCACAATGCTCCTCAGGGAAAGCAGCGACATGTATGCGTTGATTACCTCGTCATTCAACCACTCAGATGCCTTGAGGCACTTGAGCTGAGCGTTGGTCAAGTCAAATGCGCCCATGCCGCCTCCGCGAATGGAGCAGACGACGCCACCCTTGCGTCTGTTGGCCTCTGGTTTACGCCGTGTACACCTCTCAAGCACGTCGCCGTCCATGCCCAGGAAGTGCTTACGCAGAAATTCGCATTGGCCCCGCTTCTGCTCCTCCGAGAGAAAGATTACCTCGTCTCTGGAAGCAGAGGTCGTCTGCACGGTGTCCTCCATCGACGTGCTGGAATCTGCCGAGCCTGTGATTGCCAACAGATCCTCACGCGTGGGCTCCCCGCCCTCGCCACTTCCAGCGCTCCCACATTCTCGCCTTTTGCGCTTTCCTTGAAACAAATCGCTAAAAAATTCATCTTCTTCCTCCACCTTGGCGTCGTCGTCGCTCTCCAGCGTCAGGTCGATTTGCTCTGCTTTCTTCGCGGTTGCAGTACTGTGAAGCGTGCCAGGTCGCGTCCTCGAGCTCCTGTTAGTCCTTTCTGGTGTCTTGGCATGAGGAGTAGCGCCCCAGCCACGAGGACATGATGACGAAGAGGCATAAAAGCTGCCGGCAGGAACCTCTTGGGGGCGAGTCTTCTTGTAGGCTCGTTGACCTTGCTGGAAAGTCGCCTGCTGTAAAGGTTTGATATGCGCTGAGTCAGCACATTGAATTCGCAAGTGCACGACGCAATGCATCCGACGCAACTGCCTACTCGCAGGAAAACTTTCAGCAGCACACTGCTTCAAAATGTCGGTGTGACCCGGACTCGTGCGAACGATGCCAAGAATCTCGAGTCGGACGTCCCTCCACACCGTACATGCAAACATTCCTCCAACTGTGCCATGACCCTCATGCCGGCAGCTCTGAAGCCGGCACCGGGAGGGCTTAAACCAAAAAGGACCTGCTCACCGCATGATCGCTGAAGAGCCTCTTCAAATCCCTGTTGATCACACTCTCCCTGCCATTCGCAGCCAGGGGCAACGCAGAAATTCAGCGCAGCACCATGTCCTCAACGCGCCTCGGGCCCCAGGAGAGGCTGTGCGGGGCGGTGGCAAGCAGCGAAAACTGCAGTGTGGCTCTCATGGGGGGAGGCCTTCTCGAAACCTGTTGGGATCAGAGACGGCAGCGAGGGCGCCGCTGGCCACGACCTCCTCCGTCTTCGTTTCACGCGGGGCCCTGGCGTGGGCGCCCGACGCGGCGTGCGATTGCGCAACCATCTGCCGCGCGCGGTCGGATCCGCCACCCGTGCGTGCAAGCCCCGCCTGGGCGGCGACGCTCCCTCCCAGCCCAACCTTGTCGAACACTCCCCCCTGCTTGTGCAAGCGCTCCCGACTGTCGCTTGAGCCGTGGCTGTTGGCCATCGTGTGCATCGCGTGTGACATCGCCTTGGCCGCTTTGCGACAGTCGGCTTCCTCACGCAGCTTGGGCACGAAGACCGGCTCCTCTCGGCCATCGGATGTGATTATTAGTTTTGCCTCGACTTGCGACACTCTGTTCTTCGATTTCGGCCGAGCCACTGCCGTTCCATGCTTACCCCTGCGCACACGCAGGCCCACAACGCGGCAATAGCATCATCAGCGGGGGGCACGACAGGGGCGCGGGCGTGGTCTCAAGCGAGCACAGACGCCCGAGTCGGCGCTCACCTGTGCAGCTGGACGCCACGGACCGACGACATGCTGACCGCCGCGCGTGGCGCAGCCCGAGCGCTCCGCCGTGTTCTCTCTCCTGCGCCCTCGCCGCGTCAGTCGTTCCACTGCTTGTCTAGACGGGAAAAAGGGCGGGCTGTAAAAGAGGCGGCACAGAAAAAAACGGAGCTTTTCGGATCCTGTTTTGGTAATTCAGTGGAGCGGGTGCCCAAATTTAGTTATTCTTCTGCTGTTCGGATTAGGGGTGCTCAAAAGTCGAACTTCACAAGGGCTCCTCAAAATACGTCCGCAGTGGTCGGAAATTTAAAATTTAGATCCGGTTCTATTGTTTCTTGGGTTCTTTCTGAAATACCACCGATCAATTCGGTCCAAAAAACCAGACCTTACCAAACATAAACAAAGTCGTACCGGGTCCAAAAAAAAACCAAATAGATGCGAAATATTCTGTCCCTGCCGCCTCGCTGTAAATAGAAACACCAAATACACCTGTTGGTCTGTGGTTCTTTCCTCTGTGGCGAGGAGAGGAGCAGTTAGGACCTTACACTCCTTCGGCGTGCGCCAACAGGGCGACCTACCCGGACCCCCCACCCTTAGTCCTGCTCCCAGAATCCATCGCGGCCCAGGTGGCAGTCCGGCCTGCAAACACACAAACCACGTGGAGGATGGTAGTGCTGTCGCCGAGCAAGGGGTCGAAAATTGCGGCCGAGTCCGTCGCCGTGCTCTTTTCGTCGGACGAGGTGGATCGGCCCTCTGTCGCGCCGTCGCCAGGGCGCTGTAGTCACTAGAGTACGCTGCTGCGCGGCGTACCCGGCCACCGCGCGCATGGACAGCCTTGCACACCAAAAGCGAGAGAGAGAGAGAGAGAGAGAGAGCCAGGGATAGAGATAGA